>LNFM01004669.1_pt1 | contig 35100 bp, 31 predicted proteins | sample 596031 | NCBI WGS metagenome assembly LNFM01 (sample SAMN04254537, study PRJNA301005) | activated carbon metagenome | isolation source: dual media filters at the Ann Arbor, Michigan drinking water treatment plant | place: USA: Ann Arbor
TGATCTCGAACATGTTGTTCGCCATGTGGTAGCTGCGCTGGTAGTAGATCTTCGCCACGTCCGGGAAGCCGAGGATGCGATCGTCGGTCGCCTGTGCGAACTCTGCGGCATCGATCAGCCCGCGATCGAGCGCCGGCACGATGTCGCCGGCCGCCATCTGCACCGGGGCGGCGCCGAGCACCTGCATCAGTTCGACGGCGAGGCCGGCGGTGCGGTACCTGAGTCCCTTCAGGTCGGCGACCGACTTCACTTCCTTGCGGAACCAGCCGAACGGCTCGCACGGCACCGGTGCGTAGAGCAGGCTCACCACGTCGAGCTGCGCTTCCTTAAGCAGTTCCTCGTACAACTGGCGGCCACCACCGTATTCGATCCAGCCGAGCGTCTGGTCGGCGTTCATCGCGAAGTTCGGGCCGGCGCCATACAGGCCGAACGCCGTGTTGCGGCCGAACCAGAAGCCGGGCACGCCGTGGCCACCGTCGAGCACGCCCTTCGACACGGCTTCCATCGTCTGCAAGGCGCCCACCACCGAGCCCGCCGGCAGCATCTGGATCAGCAACCGTCCGCCGGACATCTCCTCGACCTTGCGCGTGAAATCGACCGCGAACTCGTGGAAGATCGTCTTCACCGGCCAGGCGCTCTGGAACCGCAGCTTCGTCGGCGCCGGCTGGGCGCGCGTCACCGCCGGAAACGACAGCGCTGCGGCGCCGGCCGCGGCACCCCCGGCAAGGAACGCCCGACGCGCGGGCTTGCGGGTCGCCGCGGGCGAATCCGTGGACGTGGCCGGGAAGGACCCGGCAGGCTGGCTGGCAGCGGATCTTGTACGCATCTGGTGACCCCGAAGAGTGGTTGACTGGCTGGAACTGCATCGATGGACGGGCAGCCACCCCGATGGACGCGCCCGGCGTCCTTCCACACCTGTGTTCATCCACTCCTGGAAGTTCATCCCCCGTGATTCGCGGCCGAGCCGCAGTCGGGGATGCATCGAGCCTGAAGGACCGCCGTCGCCTGCGGTAACGGCCCTGTCGGTCGACTTTTGTGGACCAGACAGTAGAGGGTCCGCCCGCACCCGTCAACCCGCTATCATTCCTGCGCCTGTCTCGCCCGGATCCCACCTTCCCTGACGCACGCCGGCCGCTCCGGTCGACGCGCCCCACGCCCATGCGCTTCGGCATCCTGCTCTACGACGGCGTCGAACCCATCGATCTCGCGACCTATGGCGTGCTGTCGATGGCACGCCGCATCGCGCCGCAGATCGAGATCTGCTCGATTGCACGCAGCGCCGGGCCGGTCGCCCTGTCCAACGGGCTCACCGTGCTGGCCGACCACGGCCATGCCGACGCCCCGCCGCTGGATGCGCTGATCGTCACCGGCGGCCCCGGGTGGATGGCCGAGCGGGAGCACCCGGGGACACGAAGCTTCCTGGCCAGCCTGCCGGCCCGGACGCTGGTCGCTTCCGTCTGCACCGGCGCCATGCTGCTGGCGAGCGCCGGCCTGCTCGACGGCCGTGCCGCGACCACCAAGCAGCAGGTGACCGGCGGCGAAGTGCCGCCGATCGACATCCTGGCACGGGAACATCCGTCGACGCAGGTCAGTGCCGCCACCTGGATCGACGCGGGCGGCGTGGTCACCGGCGGCGGGGTCTCGCTGTGCATCGACACCACGCTGCACCTGCTCGACCGGCTGCTCGGCCCCACGGTCGCCGCCGAGACTGCGCGCATCATCGAGTACGGAGCGGCGCTCGAAGCCAACGCCCGCCGGCTGCCGCCGGTGACGAATCCGCCGCGATGAAGCGACGTCGCCACCGATCGGCACGCTGACACGCATCGCCCAGCCAATCGGCGCTCGGCCAAGACTGCGACTACGACGACGTGAGCCCCGCGCACAAGCGGCGGCGCAAGTACATGGAACCGTTCATCTTCGCCTAGTATCGCCTTGTCCACCAGGAGGAAGCCATGCAGACCATGCCGTGCGTGTCCTTGCGGAAGCACCCGAATGCAGCACCGTCCACCCTCCCGGCGCTGCGCCGCCTTGCCGCCGCCACCGCCGCCGCGCTGTGCGCCGGCACTGCACCGGCCGCCCTCGCGCAGACCTCCCAGCAGAAGGTCACGCCCCCGATCGCGGTCTACTGGGTCAGTGCCGAAACGCGGGGCGGCCTGGGTGGCCTGCCCGGCGGCATGCCGGGCGGTGCCGCCGGCGTCCTCGGCGGCCTGCTCGGTGGCGGCGGCGCGTCGCCGATGCAGGGCGGCCGGTCGATGGTGCTCGAGCTCGGCTCGGCGCGCACGGCCAGCGGCGAACCCGCCGCGGCACACGAGATTCCCGCCGGCATGAACATGGGGCCGTCCCTGCCGCTGCTCACCCCGCGCCAGGCGCCCCCGGAACCGCGCGAAGACAACGATACCCCGCCGCGCGACTTCGAGAAGCCGAAGGGACGCATGCTGGTCTACTGGGGCTGCGGCGATGCCACCCGAAGCGGCCAGCCGATCGTCATCGATTTCGCGAAGATCGCCGCAGGCCAGATGCCCAGGTTCCCGACGGTACGCATCAACAACCCGCGCGGCCCCTCGTTCGGCCGCAACCGTACCTTCGGCCATTGGCCGAATGCCGAGACCCGCACGACGGTGCCGGGGGACGCCTCGCTGCGCGGCGACCACCTGGTGAAGGGCAACTACTCGCCGGAGATCCGCTTCAGCGTGACCGAGCGCACCGACTTCATGCAGGCGCCGTCGTTCCAGCCGGTCGTCCGCACCGCGGGGGGTGGCCTGTCGGTCCAGTGGCAGTCGATCCCGAACGCGACCGGCTATGCGCTGACCGCCATGGGCGCGAATGCGCAGCAGGACCTCGTCATCTGGTCGTCGAGCGAACTGGCCGACATGGGTTGGGGCCTGAACAGCTGGCTGTCGCCGACCGAGGTGGCCCGACTGATCAAGGAGCGCGTGGTGCTGCCGCCGTCGACCACGGAATGCACGGTGCCGGCCGAGGTGGTGCGCGAGGCCGGCTCGCCGATGGTCAGCTTCGTCGGTTACGGCGACGAACTGAACGTGGTGCATCCGCCACGGCCGACCGACCCACGGGTCACCTGGGAGCAGCAGTACGCAGTGAAGGTGCGCCAGCGCACCACCGGCATGCTGATGCTGGCCGAGGGCGATGCCGGTGGTCGTCCGGGCGCACGCGGGCGGCAGGCGGCCCCCGACGGCGGCGATGCCGGGTCGGCGCAGCGCGCACCGGCGGCACCGACGGTGACCGACGTGATCAAGGAAGGCGTCGGCGGCGTGCTGCGCGGGCTGTTCGGGCGGTAGCGCAGCGGGGCGTTGCGCCTGCCCATGCGAAACCTGGGGCCTGCCTGGATCCAGGCCGGTGCGGGCGTCGCCTTCAACCGCCGGGACGATCCCCGAGCAGGACATCGACCGTGCGCGCCGTCGCACCCCGGTGCCGCTGCGCGAACGCCTCGCCCGCCCCGCCCATCGCGGCACGTGCAGCCGGATCGGCCAGCAGCCGCGCAACTTCCGACGCCAGGCCGGCCACGTCCCCGATCCGGCGCGCGGCCCCCGCTTCGATCGCCTGCTCAGCCACCTCGCGGAAGTTGAACGTGTGCGGGCCGACCAGCACCGGCCGGCCCAGCGCGCACGGCTCGATCAGGTTCTGCCCGCCCAGCGGCAGCAGGCTGCCACCGACGAAGGCCAGGTCGCAGGCCGCGTAGTACGCAGCCATCTCGCCCATGCTGTCGCCGAGCAGCACGACGATCGAGCGATCGGCCAGCGATTCGATCGCGCCCGGCGTGCTCCGCCGCACGTGGCGCAGGCCGGCCTGGTCGAGCAGGCGTGCGACATCGTCGAAGCGCTGCGGATGGCGCGGCACCAGCACGAGCAGCGCACCGGGCACCTGCATCGCGCGCAGCGCCTCGATCACCAGGGGCTCCTCGCCTTCGCGGGTGCTGGCGGCGATCCAGGCCGGTCGTCCCTGCCAGGCGGCGCGCCAGCGTCCGCCGAGTTCGACCAGCGGCTGCGGCGGCAGCGCATCGAACTTCACGTTGCCGGCCACCGTCACGGCCGGCGCGCCGAGCGCGCGCAATCGGTCCGCATCCGCATCCGCCTGCGCGAGGATGCCGGCCAGGCCGCGCAGGGCATGGGCCGTCAGCCTCGGGAATCGGCGGTAGCGCGCCGCGGACCGTTCCGACAGGCGGGCATTGACCAGGTACAGCGGTACGCCGGAGCGCTGGCAACACGACACGAGGTTCGGCCAGAGCTCGGTTTCCATGATCACGCCGATATCCGGCCGGAAGCGTTCCAGGAACCGTCGGACCGCGAACGGGAAGTCGTACGGCAGGTACACCGAGCGTACGCCATCGCCGAACAGTTCGCGGGCGGTGGCACGGCCGGTCGGCGTCATGTGGGTCAGCAGGAATCGTGCGTCCGGCACGCGTGCGCGCAGGGCCTCGATGACCGGCCGCGCTGCCTGGGTCTCACCGACCGAGACCGCGTGCAGCCAGAACAGCGGCCCACGGGATTCCCGCTGGCCCGCCGGCGACGCCTCCTCCACCGGATAACGCCCGAAGCGTTCGGCCAGGTGCTGCAGGTACTCGGGCTGGCGGCGCGCACGCAGCGCCAGCCGCGCAAGCACCAGGGGCGCGGCGAGCCACAGCCCCAGCGTGTACAGGCGGCGGCTGTCCGTGCCACCGGCCGACTCTCCGGCAGCAACGGTGGCTGTCGCCGGCGCCTTGCGCGGGTCGCCGGGTCCGGTCATGCGGGCTGCCATGCGGTGACCTGGGAGACCGCCGCCAGCACTTCGCCCGGGCCGGGAACGATCGACACGCCACCGAGGTTCGGCCCGACCGATGCGGGATACAGGCCGTTGCGGGCAGGATCGGTCGCCACGTAGATGCCGATGCAGCGAACCCCGACCGCGGATGCGAGGTGCAGCAGCCCGGTATCGACGCCAACCACCACGCGTGCCTGCGCCAGGCCGCGCGCAAGCTCCGCGAGACCCGTGCGTGCCGGGACCCGGGCGCCCGGGATCGACCGGGCCAGGCGCTCTGCGCGATCACGTTCAACCTCGGATCCCCACGGCAGCAGCGCGCGCAGGCCCAGCCGGTCGTGGACTTCCCTGCCCAGCGCGATCCATGCGGACTCGGGCCACAGCTTCTCGGCGCGCGCGGTCGCGTGCAGGAACACCACGAAGGGCGCCCGTGGGTCCCAGTCGCCGGCGCCTGGGCGACCGGCAACGCTGCCCGACCGCAATTCGAGGCCGTAGGTCGGCGGCGCGGACAGCGGATAGCCTGCCGCCATGGCAACCAGTTGCCGGTTGCGTTCCAGGGCATGCAACGCGCGCGGCACCGCGTACACCTGCTGGTAGAAGCGCGTGGCCAGCGATTCGCGCACGCTGTCCCGGTCGAAGCCCGCCGTCGGCCCGGTCGCCAGCCGCGCGAGCAGCGCGCTCTTCAGCAGGCCCTGGGTATCGACGACGAGGTCGTACGGCTGCGCCGACAGCCGTGCCCGCATCGCACGCCAGCCCTCGCGCGTCTCTGCGGCCCACGGACGCGACCGCCAGCGGCGCAGGGCACAGGGAATCACTTCGTGCACGCCCGGATGCAGCGCCGGCACTTCGGCGAACGCCTGTTCGACCAGCCAGTCGACCGCTACCCCGGGCACCGCGCGCTGCAGGTCGTCGATCACCGGCAGGTTGTGCACGACGTCGCCGAGCGAGGAGGTCTTGACCAGCAGGATCCTGCGCAGCGGCAGGTGCGAAGCCGGACGGGACGCGGGGGAGGGGGCAGACACGGGCAACACCGGAAGTATCGATCCGCCTAGAATATCGGCATGGTCGCAATCATGCTTGTTCCGATGATGGCGGCCAGCCGGGCGCGAAGCATGCTGCCGATGCTGCCTGCCCTTGTCGGGACGAACGCCCTTGCCGTGTCAGCGCTCCATGCGGCAGTGGGTTTCCAACCGGGCCCGCCGGGCAGGGCTTTCGTGTTCGGTGCGCGGCACCGCATCCGGCGCGCGCGTCGAGCAAGGCACCGGCTGGCCAGCGGGCGGAATCACCACACAATGGACAGGGACTGGCAGGCATGACGACGATCCTCGTGACCGGAGGCGCCGGCTTCATCGGCGCCAACTTCGTGCTCGACTGGCTGGCGCCGGGCCGCACGGACGCGCCCGCGGTGGTCAACGTCGACGCGCTGACGTACGCCGGAAACCTGTCCAGCCTTGACCGGCTTGCCGGGGATCCCCGCCACCACTTCGTTCATGGCGACATCAACGACCGTGCACTGGTGGCACGACTGCTGCGCGAACATCGGGTCGGCGCGATCGTGAACTTCGCCGCCGAGAGCCATGTCGACCGGTCGATCCTCGGTCCCGACGCGTTCGTGCAGACCAACATCGTCGGCACCTTCAACCTGATCGAGGCCGCGCGCGAGTGGCTGTCCACCCTCGATGCCGCCGGTCGTGCCGCGTTCCGCTTCATCCAGGTCTCCACCGACGAAGTGTTCGGCGCGCTCGAACCGGACGACCCGCCGTTCAGCGAAACCACGCCGTTCTCGCCACGCAGCCCCTATTCGGCCTCTAAGGCGGCCGCCGACCATCTGGTGCAGGCGGCGTGGCACACCTACGGCCTGCCGGCCATCATCACCCACTGTTCGAACAACTACGGCCCGCTCCAGTTTCCCGAGAAGCTGGTGCCGCTGATGATCCGCAACGCGCGGCGCGGCGATCGCCTGCCGGTCTACGGCGATGGCAGGCAGGTGCGCGACTGGCTTCATGTCAGCGACCACGCGAGCGCGCTGCGTGCCGTGCTCGCCGGCGGCAGGCCCGGCGAGACCTACAACATCGGTGGCAGCGCGGAGCGCGAGAACCTGTCCGTGGTGAACCTGCTCTGCACGCTGCTCGACGAGATGTCGCCCCGCGCAGACGGCATCCCGTATGCGTCGCAGGTCGCGTATGTCGCAGACCGCCCGGGCCACGACCGCCGCTATGCGATAGACCAGCGCAAGATCGCGTCCGAACTGGGCTGGAAGCCTTCGGTCGCCTTCGAGCAGGGACTGCGCGACACGGTCCGCTGGTACCTGGACAACGACGCCTGGATCGCGGGCATCGAAACCGGCGCGTATCGCCGGTGGCTCGACACCAACTACCGCAGCGGAGCGCGCGCACGATGAAAGGCATCCTTCTCGCCGGTGGCGCGGGCACCCGCCTCCATCCGGCAACCCTCGCCGTATCGAAGCAGCTGCTGCCGGTGTACGACAAGCCGCTCGTCTACTACCCGCTGTCGACCCTGATGCTCGCCGGCATCCGCGAGGTGTTGCTGATATCGACGCCCCAGGACACGCCGCGGTTCCAGCAGCTGCTCGGCGACGGTTCGCGCTGGGGCCTGTCCCTTTCCTATGCCGTCCAGCCGAAGCCCGACGGCATCGCGCAGGCACTGCTGATCGGGCGCACCTTCCTGGATGGCGCGGGCTGCGCGCTGGTGCTGGGCGACAACATCTTCCACGGCAACGACCTGACGAACCTGCTCGCGAAGGCGGCGGCACGGACCACCGGCGCGACGGTCTTCGCCTATCCGGTCAACGACCCGGAGCGCTACGGCGTGGTGGAGTTCGACGCGCAGGGCCGGGCATTCGCACTCGAAGAAAAGCCGAAGGTCCCTCGATCGCGGTACGCCGTGACCGGGCTCTATTTCTACGACGGGAATGCGCCCGACATGGCGGCACGGCTGCAGCCCTCGCCTCGGGGCGAGCTCGAGATCACCGACCTAAACCGGTGCTACCTCGACCGCGGCGAACTGGAAGTCGTCGCGATGGGCCGCGGCATGGCCTGGCTGGACACCGGCACGCACGACTCCCTGCTCGAAGCCAGCCAGTTCATCCAGACCATCGAGAAGCGACAGGGGCTGAAGCTGGCCTGCCCGGAGGAGATCGCCTGGCGCCAGGGATGGATCGACGCTGCAGCCCTGGAAGCCCTGGCCGGCGATCTCGGCAAGAGTGGTTACGGCGCCTACCTGCGCAGCCTGCTGGGCGACCCGCGCCACTGACCAAAGCCACAGCGAAGCCACAAGGAAACAGATGCGCATCGAATCGACACGACTCCCCGAAGTGCTGCTGATCGAGCCGGTTGCCTACGGGGATGCCCGTGGCATGTTCTTCGAGAGCTACAACCAGCGCGCGATGGAAGCAGCCGGCATCGGCCCGCAGTTCGTGCAGGACAACCATTCGGCCTCGCAGGCAGGCGTGCTGCGCGGGCTGCATTACCAGCTCGAGCAGGCCCAGGGAAAGCTGGTGCGTGCCGTGGTCGGCGAGGTGTACGACGTGGCCGTCGACATACGGCGCAGTTCACCCAGGTTCGGCCAGTGGACAGGACATCGGCTGTCGGCGGAGCGGCGAACCATGATGTGGGTGCCGCCGGGTTTCGCCCACGGGTTCCTGGTGCTGTCCGAGCGGGCCGAGGTGCTGTACAAGACGACCGACTACTACGGTCCGAAGTTCGAGCGCTCCATTGCATGGAACGACCCGCAGCTGGGCATCGAATGGCCGCTCGGCGAGGTGCACCCCTCGGCAACCGCACTGCCGGTGCTGTCCGCCCGAGACCAGGCCGGCCAGCCTCTCGGCGAAGCGGAGACCTACCCGTGACGCGCGTCCTCCTGTTCGGACGCAATGGACAGGTCGGGGGCGAACTCGTGCGCCAGTTCGAGCAGCGCCGCCCCGGACGCTCCAACGGCGAGCCGGCACGCCTGCAGCTGCCGCGCGACCAGCCCGCCTACGAACTGACGGTGCTCGACCGCGCCGCGTGCGACCTGTCCGATCCGGACGCGGTGCATGCGGCCATCGCGCAGGCCAGGCCGCAGGTGATCGTCAATGCCGCGGCCTGGACCGCGGTCGACCGCGCCGAAACCGAACAGGAAGCCTGCCGCCGGATCAACGCCGATGCGCCGGCCGCGATGGCCGCGGCGGCCCGCGACAGCGGCGCCCTGCTGGTCCACTACTCCACCGACTACGTGTTCGACGGCCGCGCCAGCGTGCCGTATCGCGAGTCCGACCCGGTCGGGCCGCTCGGCGCATATGGCCGCAGCAAGCTCGACGGGGAACGCGCGATCGCCGCGACCGGATGTGCCGCGGTCGTCCTGCGCACCAGCTGGGTTTACGGGATGACCGGCCAGAACTTCCTGCGCACGATGCTGCGCCTGGCTGGCGAACGCGAGGAACTCGGCGTGGTCGACGACCAGCAGGGCAGCCCCACCTGGAGCCGCTCGATTGCCCGCGGCACCCTGCACCTGCTCGACCGCCATGCGCACGACCCGGCGTCATGGGCCGGCATCTCCGGGCTCTACCACGCGACCGCGAGCGGCTCGACCACCTGGTTCGGCTTCGCATCGGCGATCTTCGAGCTCGCGCCCGGCCTTGCGCGCAGGCCTCGGCTGCGCCCCTTGACCACCGCCGACTATCCGCTGCCGGCGCCCCGCCCCGCATGGTCGGTGCTCGACTGCGGGCTGCTCCAGGCCCGGTTCGGCCTGGTCATGCCCGCATGGCGCGACGCGCTCTCGGAATGCCTCGCTGCCGGCACGCCCAACTCCTGAGATAATCGGACATGGACCCGAGCAGATCCCAGCAGCCGGAGCGTTCCCGATGAAGGCGGTGATCCTTGCCGGAGGCCTCGGCACGCGCATCAGCGAAGAATCGCACCTGAAGCCGAAGCCGATGATCGAGATCGGCGGCAAGCCGATCCTCTGGCACATCATGAAGATCTACTCTTCGCACGGCATCGACGAATTCATCGTCTGCCTTGGCTACCGCGGCTACGTGATCAAGGAGTACTTCGCCAACTATTTCCTGCACATGTCGGACGTAACGTTCGACCTGGCGGAGAACCGGATGGAAGTTCACCAGGCAAGCGCGGAGCCGTGGCGCGTCACGCTGGTCGACACCGGCGAGAACACCATGACCGGCGGCCGGCTTAAGCGGATCGCAGGCTATCTCGGCGAAGACGATTTCTGCTTCACCTACGGCGACGGGGTCGCAGACGTGGACATCGGCGCGCTGGTGGCGTACCACCGCGAGCAGGGACGCCAGGCCACGCTGACCGCGGTGCAGCCGCCCGGGCGCTACGGCGCGCTCGTGCTCGACGGCGACCGGGTCGAACGCTTCCAGGAGAAGCCCCGCGGCGACAACGCCTGGATCAACGGCGGCTTCTTCGTGCTGTCGCCGAAGGTGATCGACCTGATCGACGGAGACGAGACGCACTGGGAAAGCGACCCGCTCGAACGGCTGACCGCCGCCGGCGAACTGTCGGCCTACAGGCACCGCGGATTCTGGCAGCCGATGGATACCCTGCGCGACAAGACTCAGCTCGAGCAGCTGTGGGCGTCGGGCCAGGCGCCCTGGAAACGCTGGACATGACCGCGCCCTTGGCCATGCCCTCCGGGTGGAACGACCGGCACGTACTGGTGACCGGCCACACCGGCTTCAAGGGCGCCTGGCTCTGCCTGTGGCTGGCGAGCCTCGGCGCACGCGTGACGGGTTTTTCGCTCGAGCCAGAGACGCAGCCGAACCTGTTCGAGCTGGCTGCGGTGGGCGGCGGCATGAAGTCGCTGATCGGAGACCTTCGCGACGCCGATGCGGTCGGCCGCGCAGTGCGCGATGCCGAGCCCGAGGTCGTGTTCCACCTGGCCGCGCAGTCGCTCGTGCGCCGTTCGTATGCAGAGCCCGTGCAGACGTTCGCAACCAATGTGATGGGTACGGCCCACCTCCTCGAGGCGGTACGGCACGCGCCCTCGGTGCGCGCGGTGGTCGTCGTGACCAGCGACAAGTGCTACGAGAATCGCGGCCTCGACCGCGGCTATGCCGAGAGCGACCCTTTCGGCGGGCATGACCCCTACTCGGCGAGCAAGGGCTGCGCCGAGATCCTCACCGCGTGCTGGCGACGCTCCTTCCTCGACGGCAGCGGCGGCGCGGCCATAGCAACCGCGCGCGCCGGCAACGTGATCGGGGGCGGCGACTGGTCGCAGGACAGGCTGCTGCCCGACCTGATCCGCGCATTTGAATCCGGCCAGCCGGCACTGATCCGCAACCCTGCCGCGATACGTCCATGGCAGCATGTGCTGGAGCCGCTCGCCGGTTACCTGCGCCTGGCCGAGGCCCTGCTGGCGGAGGGTTCGGTGCATGCGCGCGGCTGGAACTTCGGCCCCGATGCCACCGCCACAGCGACGGTCGGGACGGTCGCGGACCTGGCGGTCCGCCAATGGGGCATCGATGCCGGATGGATCACCGATGGCAGCCACCACCCGCACGAGGCCGGCATATTGATGCTCGATGCCGCACTGGCACGGCGCGCGCTGCGCTGGACGCCACGTCTGTCGCTGGAACGGGCCGTTGCCGACACGGTGGGCTGGCACCGCGAACTGGCTGCCGGCGCCAGTGCCGCCGATCTCTGCCTGCGGCAGATCGCCGCGTACCTCGGAACCCCGGCCATCGCCTCGCCTGAAGGTGCTGCATGAATGCTCCGCTGCAATGCCGGTTCTGCGGCAACCCGCTGATCCATACGCTCTGCGACCTCGGCATGTCGCCGCTCTCCAACTCCTACGTGCCGCTCGAGCGCGCCCGGCAGATGGAGCCGTTCTATCCACTGCACGCCCGGGTGTGCGAACACTGCTGGCTGGTGCAACTCGAATCGTTCGAGTCGCCGCAGCATATCTTCGGCGACTACGCATACTTCTCTTCGTTCTCGGACAGCTGGCTGGCGCATGCGCGGCACTACGCGCTCCGGATGCGCGAGCGGCTGGGCCTCGGCGCAGGCAGCCAGGTCACCGAGATCGCCAGCAACGACGGTTACCTGCTTCAGTATTTCGTCGAGGCCGGCATCCCGGTCCTGGGCATCGAGCCGGCGGCGAACGTCGCGAAAGCCGCCGAGGCGAGGGGAGTACGCTCGCGGGTCGAGTTCTTCGGCGCGGCACTCGGCCGGGCGCTTCAGGCCGAAGGCCTGGCCGCAGACCTGCTCATCGGCAACAATGTGTTCGCCCATGTGCCGGACATCAACGACTTCGCAGCCGGTTTCGCGCCTGCGTTGAAGCCCGAAGGCGTGCTCACGCTAGAGTTCCCGCACCTGCTCAACCTGATCGAACAGCACCAGTTCGACACGATCTACCATGAGCATTTCTCCTACCTGTCCCTGGGCACGGCGCGCCGGATCCTCGAACGGCACGGGCTTCGCGTGTTCGATGTCGACGAACTGCCGACCCATGGCGGCTCACTCCGCGTGTTCGCCTGCCGCAGCGAGGCCAGGCGCTGGACGCTGCAGCCGACGGTCGAGGCGCTGGCGCTGCGCGAGCGTTCGGCGGGCCTGGAGCAGTTGCCGACCTACCTCGCGTTCGCCGAGGCGGTGAAGGAGACGAAGCGGGAGATCCTCGACTTCCTGATCGAAGCAAGGCGCAGGGGCCAGCGCATCTGCGGCTATGGCGCACCGGCCAAGGGCAACACGCTGCTCAACTACTGCGGCATCGGCACCGACTTCATCGAGTTCACCGTCGATCGCAATCCGGTGAAGCAGGGCACGCTGCTGCCAGGCAGCCGCATACCGGTGCTCGCGCCCGAGGCGCTGCTCGAGGCGAAGCCCGACCTGGTGCTGATCCTGCCGTGGAACCTGCGCGAGGAGGTGATCGCCCAGTTGCCGCAGGTGCATGCCTGGGGCGGGCGGTTCGTGGTGCCGATCCCGCACCCGACCCTCTTCTGAGACGCAACGCCCGGATCGTGATCTTCACCGAAACCAGTCTGGCCGGCGCGTTCATCGTCGACCCGGAACCGATCGCGGATGCGCGCGGTTTCTTCGCGCGCACCTTCTGCAGCCAGGCATTCGCCGCGAAGGGCCTGCACGGGACGTTCGTCCAGTGCAACGTCTCCTTCAACCACCGCCGGGGCACGCTGCGCGGACTGCACTTCCAGGCGCCCCCCTTCGCCGAGGCGAAGCTGGTCCGCTGCACGATGGGTTCCATCCACGACGTGATCGTCGACCTGCGCGAGGGTTCGCCGACCCGGGGCGGGTGGATCGCCTGCGAGCTGTCGGCCTCGAACCGGCGCGCGCTCTATGTGCCGGAAGGCTTCGCGCACGGCTTCCAGACACTGTCCGACGATGCGGAAGTGTTCTACCAGATGTCCGTGCCGTTCGAGGCCGCCGCAGCGCGCGGCATCGATGCGGCGGATGCGGCGCTGGCGATCGAATGGCCACTGCCGGTGTCGGTGATCAGCGCAAGCGACCGGGCGCTGCCGGGCTTCGTCCGATGAATCGTGTGCTGGTCACCGGGGCTGGGGGCTTCATCGGACGACCGGCCGTGCGCCAGCTTGCCGCCCGCGGCATCGAAGTCCACGCGGTGACCCGGCAGCCTGCACGCGAGGCCGCCGAGGCTTTCGACGCGTCGCTGCCCCGCGCAGGACGCCCGCCCGTCTGGCACACGGTCGACCTCCTGCAGCCGGGCACGGCGCGCACGCTGTTCGAGTCGGCAAGGCCGACGCACTGGCTGCATCTCGCCTGGATCACGCAGAGCCCGCAGTACTGGACAGACGCCGCGAACCTCGAATGGCTCGCATCGAGCACGCGCTGCCTGGCCGCGTTCACCGAATTCGGCGGCCAACGCGTGGTCAGCGCCGGCACCTGCGCCGAGTACGACTGGCAGGCCGGCTGGTGCCTGGAGCAGGCGACGCGGTGCGAACCGGCGACGCTCTACGGTGCCGCCAAGCGGTCGTTGTCGATCGTCCAGCAGGCCTGGTGCCGCCAGCAATCGATCAGCCAGGCCTGGGGCCGGGTGTTCCACCTGTACGGCCCCGGCGAGGCTGGTGGCCGTTTCGTGCCGTCGGTCATCAACGCCCTGCTCGATGGCGAGCCCGCCCGCTGCACCGACGGCCGGCAGCTCCGCGACCTCCTTCACGTGGACGATGTTGCATCGGCCTTCGTGTCCATGCTCGACGCCACCTTCGACGGATCGTTCAACGTCGCGTCGGCGCAGCCGGTCGAGCTGGCCTCGGTCGCGCGGACGATCGCCGGAATCATCGGCCGCCCGGACCTGCTGCAGCTGGGCGCCCTGCCCTCGCGTCCGGGAGACCCGCCCCTGCTGTGCGGCGACAATGACCTGCTGCGCCGGACCGGGTGGCAACCCGCGTTCACGCTGGACGACGGCCTGGGCGCGACGGTCGAGGCCTGGAGGGCATCACGATGACGGCGGCCTCCGCAGCGGCCATTGCTGGTGCGTCCCGCGCGCCCGCCTGCCCGGTCTGCGGTTGCGGCGACACCGTGGGCTTCCTGCGCCGGGAGCGGGTCCCGGTCCACCAGAACCTGCTCCACGATTCACCGGCAGCGGCGCAGGCGACCCGCCGCGGCACCCTTGCACTGCACGCCTGCCGCGCCTGCGACTTCGTGTTCAACGCCGAGTTCGACGAAGCACTGATGAGTTATGGCGAACGCTACGAGAATGCGCAGGAGCATTCGGCGGTGTTCGAGAGCCATGTCGATTCCCTGGCCCGCCTGCTGGTGGAATCCCGAGGACTCCGCGGGAAGCACGTGGTCGAGGTCGGCTGCGGCCAGGGCTCCTTCCTGCGCAGGCTGGTCGAATACCCGGGCGCCGGCAACACCGGCACGGGCTTCGATCCGAGCTACGCGGGTCCGTCCGAGGCGTACGGCGGTCGCCTGCGATTCCAGCGCGAGTTCTACGGCGCAGCATCGACCGGCGTGCGTGCCGACGCCGTCGTTTCGCGGCATGTGATCGAGCACGTGCCGCAGCCGCTGGCGATGCTCCGCTCGGTGCGCGCCGCGATGCAGGACGGATTGCATGCGCCGGTGTTCTTCGAAACCCCCTGCATCGAGTGGATATTCAGGGAACGTGCCACCTGGGACCTGTTCTACGAACACTGCTCCCTGTTCAGCCCTCGCTCGATCGCCTGCGCGTTCGGCCTCGCAGGCTTCGACGTGCGCGAGGTCGGCCATGTGTTTGGTGGACAGTATCTCTGGCTCGAGGCGCTGGCGACCACCGCGCCGATGACGATGCCGGCGCGCGCCCCGGACGCGCCACCGTTGGCCGAGCGCGCGCTCGCCTTCGGCCGCGACGAGGCGACGCGCTGCGCGGCGATCTCCGACCGGCTGCGTGCGCTGCGCGCAACCGGTCGGGTCGCACTCTGGGGCGCCGGAGCCAAGGGGTGCACACTGGCGGCGCTGGTCGACGGCGACGCGACCCTTGTCGACTCGGTCATCGACATCAACCCCGGAAAGCAGGGCCATTTCGTGGCCGGCACCGGGCACCCGATCATCGCGCCGGCACAGGCGGCCGCTCGCGGCGTACGCAGTGCAATCCTGATGAACCCCAACTACCTGGACGAATGCCGTGCGATGCTGCGACGCGACCGGGTCGACATTCAACTGCTGGAGCTCGACTGAGTGAAGATCACCCTTGATACCGAAGCACGGACGCTGGTCGAACATGCGCCTGGCGGAGACCGGTCGATGCCGCTGTACTCCGACGAGGCGTTCGCGCTGATCGCCGACCAGTGGCTGCGGGTCGGCTGGAACCAGAAGTACCAGTACACGTTCAGCTGGTTCGGCCGACCGGTGATCCAGTTGCCCGAAGACATGGTTCGCACGCAGGAGGTCATCTGGCGGGTGCAGCCGGACGTGATCATCGAAACCGGCGTCGCACACGGCGGCTCCCTGGTGTTCTATGCGAGCCTGTGCCGCGCCATCGGCCGCGGCCGGGTGGTCGGCATCGACATCGAGATCCGTCCGCACAACCGCAGCGCGATCGAAGCGCATCCGCTTGCCTCGCTCATCTCGCTGATCGAAGGCAGCTCGATCGATCCGGCGATCGTCGCGCAGGCGGGCGCGCATGTTCGCCCGGGCGAGACGGTCCTGGTACTGCTCGATTCAAACCACAGCTTCGCCCATGTCGCAGCCGAACTTGAGGCCTACTGCCCGCTGGTGACGCCTGGCTCCTACATCGTCGCCACCGACGGCGTGATGGAAAACCTCGCGGACGTGCCCCGCGGTGCGCCCGGCTGGAAGACCGACAACCCGAGCGAGGCTGCACGCCGGTTCGCTGCCTCGCACCCGGAGTTCGTGCTCGAACAGCCGGCATGGCCATTCAACGAAAGCGGCCTGCACGACAACCTCACCCATTGGCCCGAGGCGTGGCTGCGGCGCCGTTGAGTCCGTATCGGTCCGGGTCGCTTCACGACCTGCAGCGCCCATCGTGTCACTGATCCGGCGGAACACGTTCGCAAACTTCGCCGGCAACGCGTGGATCGCGGTCCTGTCGCTGGTCTCGGTGCCGCTGGTGATCAACATCCTCGGCATCGAGTCCTACGGCCTGGTGGCGTTCTTCTCGACGCTGCTGGCGACGCTGTCGGTCCTCGACTTCGGGCTCAGCGCGGCGACCAACCGCGCTGCAGCGCAGATGTCGTCGGACCCGGCGCGGTTCTCGGATCTGCACGACCTCATGCGCACGGTCGAGGTGATCTTCGTCGGCATCGGCGTGCTGGCGGGTGGACTGATCGTTGCGTTCGCCCCGGCGATCGCCGCCCGCTGGCTCAATCCCGATGCTGCATCGACCGAGACCGCCACGCTCGCCGTCCAGATGATGGGCGTGACGATCGCGCTGCGTTGGCCGCTGCCGCTCTATCACGCAGGCCTCATGGGCCTCGAGGCGCAGGTGAAGTCCAACCTGCTCCGTGTTGCCTATGAAACGGTGCGCCTCGCCGGGGCCTTGCTGTGCATCTCCCTCTACGAGCCCACCATCGTGGCCTTCCTGGGCTGGCAGGCAGCATCGTCGCTGCTGTTCCTGCCGCTGGCCGCATGGATCCTGCGGCGCAGCCTTCCACCCTGCGCCACCAGGCCCCGGATCCGCCGCAGCGCCCTGCGCGGCACGCTGCGCTTCGCCGCCGGCATCGGTGGCGTCACGCTGACCGGCGCCGTGCTGATGCAGGTCGACAAGCTCACGCTCAGTGCATTGCTGCCGCTGGACCGATTCGGCGAGTACGCGCTGGCGAGTGCGGCCGCGTTGACGCTTTTCCAGTTTGCCAGCCCGGTGTCCGCCGCAGTCTTCCCGCGGTTCGCGGCGCTCGCCGCGGACGTCCGCCCGGGCGCGAGCCAGTCGCTGCGCGTCCTTTACCACCAGGCGGCCCAGTCGGTCGCGTTCCTGGTGGTTCCAGCGGCCCTGACCGCCGCATTCCATGCGGAAGACATCCTCTGGGCATGGCTCGGCGACCGGGAACTGGCGGCACGCGCCGCCCCGTTGCTGTCGATCCTGGTGGTCGGCAACGCGCTGAACTGCCTGATGCTGGTGCCCTATGCGCTCCAGGTCTCGCATGGCTGGATCAGCCTCGCGTTGCGGATGAACCTGGCGTCGCTCGCCCTGATGCCGCTGCTGGTCGTACTGGGGATGGAACTGGCCGGCCCGGCAGGCGCTGCCGGCGCCTGGCTGATGCTCAATGCAGCCTATGTGCTGGTGGTGGTGCCCCTGATGCATCGAAGGCTGCTGCCGGGCGATGTCCGCCGCTGGTACCTGTCCGACACGCTCCCGCCGACGGCGGCCGCCCTGGCCGTCGCCGTCGCCACCGCGTGGGCGGCACCGGCGTTCGAGTCGAGCCTGCTGGTCGTCGGCTGGGTCGCCGTCAGCTATGCGGCCATGGTGGCAGCAGCGGGCGTGGCCACACCCGTCGTGCGACAATGGGCCGTTGCGCGCCTGACCGGCGCCTTGAAGACCTGATCGATACCTGATGCATCGTCCGTTCTTTTCCGTGGTCATCCCGACGCGCAACCGCGCGGCGCTCGCGGAAGATGCGATCCGCAGCACGCTGCGCCAGGATTTCGCCGATTTCGAGCTCATCGTCTCCGACAACAGCGACGCATCCGACGACGGCCGGACGGCCGCACTGCTGGCAGCGTTGCCCCCGGACCAGCGGATTGCGTGCATCCGACCCGCCACGCCGGTCTCGATGCCCGACCACTGGGAGTTCGCGACGCTGGGTGCGACCGGCGAGTACGTGCTGGTCCTGAGCGATCGATCGGTGCTGAAGCGGAATGCGCTGTCCTCGATCGCCACCGCGATCCGGGCCGTGCCGACGCCCCCCGGCGCGTGCGCATGGCGCTGGTCGCTGTTCGACGACCAGCTCGGAATCGAGTTCGCCGACCAGCCCGCCGGGAACAGCCGCGGCAGCGAACTGCTGCCCTCGTCCCGGCTGATCGACGCCTTTGCGGCCTGCGACAGGGCATTTCCATACTGCCTGCCGAGAGGCTTGAACAGTTGCTACCGGCACGACGTGGGCGCGAGGCTGCGCGAGCGGTATGGCAGGCTTTTCCAGCCGGTCACCCCGGATTTCTTTTCTGCATTCCTGTTGCTGGCCGAATTGCCAGACATCCTGTACATCGATCAGTCGTTGTTCCTGTCGCAGGGCCTGTCCAGCAGCAATGGCGGCGATGCCTACCAGACCACGACCACGCACTACCTCGCATCGCTGGGACCAGGCGCATGGACGGCGCGCGGGCCGATCAAGGCGCACCTGGTCGAGGGCGCCATCATGGAAGACTTCCTGGCAGTGAAAGCGCTCGCGGGTGGCAACCTTCGAGACGTGGAGCCCGACTGGCCCGCATACTTCGGACTCTGCTATCGCGAGCTTTCCGAGAAACGGGGCAGCGCACGCGTGGCGCCCGCAGAACTGGCGGCGATGTTCGAGGAATGGTCATCCGCAGTCGCCGCCCTGCCCCCTTCGGAGCAGCAGCGGACGCGGCAGATCGTCCGCTCGATGTGGCGGCAGCGGATCAAGGCGCGCCTGAAGCGTTCACCGCTCGGTCCCGTGCTGGTTGCCGCGCAACGCCGCTTCGCACGGTTGAAGGACGGCAGGGGAGGATCGCCGCCCCGCACGGTGATGGCGTGCGCCGGTTTCGACGACGGTACCGAGCCGGTCCCGGCGCCGACCGGCCGGAGCCTCGCTTGAGGGTCGCGGTCGTCGATTTCTTCGCCTCGTCGATCCTGTTCAAGGATCCAGCCCAGATCACGCTCGGTTTGCGGGACCTCGGCGCCGACGCCATCTATGTATCGCGCGGCGTACTCAGCGCAGGCATCGGCGATCCGCCGTTTCCATTGGTGCTCGACGGCGATCTCCATGACCGCGCCTTCTGGTCGGCACTGAAGCTCGACGCGGCGCTGGTGATCTCGCGCCTCGCGCCGGACGCACGTCCGATCATCGATGCGATCCGCGCCTGCGGCGTGCGCCTGGTGCTCAAGGCAGACAGCGACGGCACGCTGGGTTATCCGCTCGCGCCCAACTACCTGCGCATCCTGGACTGGCGGGCCGCCCCGGTCCGGACACTGCTGCGCACGCTGAAATGGCGGGCCCCGCTGCAGCACTTCGTGCGGCCAAAACTGGAGCAGATCGGCCTGGCCGACGCGGTCGTCATCGAAAGCCCGGGCGCGCTCGCCAACGTGCAGCGCGTGCTTGCCCACTGGAAGATGCCGGCACTGGCCGGACGCGTCCACTTCGTCCCCAACCCGGTCGCACCCGACATCATCGCAGCGCCAGTTCCCGAATCGCGGGAGGCACTGGTCGCCGCGGTCGGCAGGTGGGATGACGAGCGCCCCAAGAACACGGCCGCGATGGTCGCGTCGCTGGTCGAATTCCTCGGGACCCGCGATGATTTCCGCGCGGTCATCATCGGGCCCGGCGTTCCGCTGGTCGAACGGCTGCTGGCCGACTGCCCCGCCGCGACGCGCACGCGCATCGAAGTCGCAGGGCCGGTCGATCATGGGCGACTGCCGGCGTACCTGGGCCGCGCGCGCATGCTGCTCATGCCGTCCAGGATGGAGAGCTTCGGCATCGCTGCGGCAGAGGCGGTCTGCTGCGGTTGCTCGGTGGTCGTCACGCCGGTCGAATCGCTGGCTTTTCTTGCGGGCGGCGGGCAGTCAGGCACCGTCGCAGCCGGTTTTGGCGCCGGCGAGATACATCGCGCGCTCGTCGATGACGCGCGCAAATGGGACCAGGGCAGCTATTCGCCGCTCGCGATCGCAGCCCGATGGCGCGCGGTCCTCGACCGTCGCGTGATCGCGAGCCGCCTGCTGGAACTGCTGCAGGGTGGTGCGTGACCCATGAGGGTGCTGCACGTCACCGAAGACTTCAGCCGCATGAACACGGGCGTCACCGCCACGGTGCGCGCGCTGGCCACCTGGCAGCAGGCACACTGCGAATGGGTCGGCGTCTACGCGACAGGGCCGGTTGAACCCCAGTCGCCCGATGACCGGCTGCCGGTGTTCGCGGACCCGCTGCTCGCGATGAGCGGCGGCTGGCGGTACCCGCAAGGCGGCACGGCAACGCTGGAACGCCTGGTCGGAGCGCACAAGATCGACCTGCTGCATGTGCATGGCCTGTGGCGCGCCGCACCCGTGCTTGCCGAACGCGTCGCGCGCAGGCACGGGCTGCCGTGGGTGCTGTCCGTCCATGGCCAGTGCTCACCCTGGGCGCTTTCCGGACAGGGACTCGCGAAGCAGTTGAAGAAGAAGGCCTACTGGTCGACCGTGGCGCGCGCGCCGCTCAGCCGGTGCACGGCACTGCATGCCATCACCCCCCCGGAAGCAGGACATCTCGCCCGGTTCTTCGACGGACGCAGCGCCGATGCGGTGATTCCCAATGCGCTCAATCCCGGATCACCCGGCACAGGGTCCCCGGCGCTGACACCCGCCGTCGCCGATCCGTACTTCCTGTTCCTGGGTCGCCTGCATCCGGTGAAGGCGATAGACCGCATCATCCAGGCGTTCGCGGAGGCATCGCTGCCGCCCCGCTGGCGCGCCGTCATCGCCGGCCCCGAAGAGGATCCCGTCTATGCTGCAAGCCTGCGCGCCATGGCCGCGGGGAGCGGCCTCGGCGGTCGGATCGATTTCGTCGGCCCGGTGTACGGCGCAGACAAGGAACGCCTGCTCGCACGAGCATGGGCCGTGCTGGTGCCGTCGCACACCGAAGTCGTCGGCATGGCCAACCTGGAAGCGGCCTGGGCCGGCACGCCGAGCATCACCACCCATGCAGCGGGCCTGCATGACTGGGACGCCGGCGGTGGCATCCTGATCGAAGGCACCGTCGACTCGCTGCGCGATGCGATGGTCGCCGCAGCCGCGTGGCCGCTGGACGCACGGATGGATCGCGGGCAGTCGAGCCGACAGCTCGTAGGACGTCGCTACGTCCTCGACGCGGTCGGGCCGCAATGGCTCGCGCTGTACGGCTCGCTGTGCGCACGATGAACGAGCCCGGCAAGGTCTCCGCAGGCAAGGGCTTCCGCGTCCTGGTCGTCACCCAGTATTTCTTCCCCGAGAACTTCCGCATCAACGACCTGGTGGAAGGGATGGTAGCCCGCGGCCATGAAGTGACGGTCCTGACCGGGCTTCCGAACTACCCGTCGGGAAGGTGGCACGAAGGATATCGGCCACTGCTCGGCCCATGGCGGGAACGCCTGTTCGGCGCCTCGGTGATCCGCGTGCCGATGTTCTCGCGCGGAAGTTCGGCAGGCTGGCGGCTCGTGCTGAACTACCTGTCGTTCGCGTTCAGCGCATCCACCCTCGGTGCGTTTCGCGCCCATGGCCGCTACGACGCGATCTTCGTGTTCGAACCGTCGCCGGTGACCGTCGGCATACCGGCTGCCGTGTGCCGAGCCCTCACCGGCGCACCGATCCTGTTCTGGGTGCTCGACCTGTGGCCCGAGAGCGTGATCGCCGCAAGCCGGCTGCGCGCGCGCTGGTTGCTGGCGCCGGTCGAGGCCATGACGCGCTGGATCTATCGCCGCTGCGACCGGGTGCTGGCACAGTCGCGCGCATTCTTCGGTCCGCTCGAGCGGCAGGGGGTCCAGCCGGACCAGCTTCGCTATTTCCCGAGCTGGGCGGAATCCATCTACCGTCCGGTCGATCGCGAGGCGGCCTCGCGCGGCAACGGGATCGCGCCGTTGTCGCCCGTGCTTCCCGCCGGCTTCAAGGTGCTGTTCGCGGGCAACATCGGCGTCGCCCAGGACTTTCCGACCATCCTTGCCGCCGCGGAGCGGCTGCGCGAGCGACGCGACATCCACTGGCTGATCGCGGGCGACGGCCGGATGCGCGGCTGGCTGGAAGCGGAGATCGAACGACGCGGCCTGGGCCGCTGCGTGCGGCTGCTCGGCGCGCTGCCGCTGGAGGACATGCCCAACCTGTTCGCGCGGGCCGATGCGCTGCTGGTCACGCTGCGCGACGAACCGATCTTTGCGCTCACCATCCCGGGCAAGATCCAGTCCTACCTCGCCTGCGCCCGTCCGGTGATCGCCGCGCTCAACGGGGAAGGCGCCGAGGTGATCCGCCGGGCACGCGCCGGCATCGCCTGCGCCGCGGAAGATCCCGAAGCCCTGGCGAAGGCGGTCGCGGCGCTGGCGGCGCTGCCGGCTTCGGAGCGGGATGCGATCGGCGCGCGCGCGCGCGCGTGCTACCTCGCGCAGTTCGACCGTGAGCAGGCCTTCGCGCAGCTCGAGCGATGGATCGCCGAATTGCGCAAACCCGGCTGAGCGCCAATAATCCGACGCTCCCCTACATCACCTGCAGGCTTCGTTGCTCGATGGCTGATTCCTTGCGCGGCAAGACCGTCCTGATCACCGGCGGAACCGGTTCGTTCGGACGGGCGGTACTCGACCGGTTGCGCCGGATGCAGGTCGGCCAGATCCGCATCTTCAGCCGCGACGAACTGAAGCAGGAACTGATGCGCGTCGAACTGGCCGACCCGTCGATCCAGTTCATCATCGGCGACGTGCGCAGCCGGGACAGCGTCGATGCCGCGATGCGCGGCGCGGACTACGTGTTCCATGCCGCCGCGCTCAAGCAGGTGCCGTCCTGCGAGTTCTTCCCGATGCAGGCGGTCTACACCAACATCATCGGCAGCCATAACGTGGTCGAATCGGCCGTGGCCAACGGCGTGAAGAAGGTTATCTGCCTGTCCACCGACAAGGCGGTGTATCCGATCAACGCGATGGGCATGACCAAGGCATTGATGGAGAAGGTCGCCCAGTCCGCCGCGCGCGAGGCCCTGGCCGCGGGCAGCGGTGCGCGCAGCCGCTGCACCGTGGCCGCGGTGCGCTACGGCAACGTCATGTACTCGCGCGGATCGGTGATCCCGCTGTTCATGTCGCAGCTGCGCGCGGGCAAGCCGCTGACCATCACCGAAGGGGCGATGACCCGATTCCTGCTCCCGCTGCCCGGGGCGATCGACCTGATCCTGTTCGCGTTCGGCAATGCACGGCCCGGCGACATCTTCATCAAGAAGTCGCCGGCCTGCACCGTCGACGTGCTGGTTGCCGCGCTCGGTGAGCTGTTCGGCATCGAGCCCCGGATCCGCCGCATCGGCATGCGCCACGGCGAGAAGCTCTACGAGACGCTGGCGAGCCGCGAGGAACTGCGCCGTGCCCAGGACATGGGCGAGTACTGGCGCGTGACGATGGACGGCCGCGGGCTCGACTACGCGAAGTACTTCACCGAAGGCGACACGAAGGAAGCCGCGCTCGACGACTACACGTCGCACAACACCGAGCGGCTCGACGTCGCACAGGTGAAGGCGCTGCTGCTGACGCTGCCGGAGGTGCAGGCCGAACTCGCCGCCGGCCCGGTGCCGGTCCCGCCCCGGGCCATGGCCCGGGCGAGGCCCGCGTCGAAGTCCGTCCCGAAGCAGGCTGGCAAGCCGCGCGGCCGGCCGCGCAAGGTCCCGGCGTGAGCACGCGAGGATCCCTTGCGCCGCAGGTCGCGATCACCGGCGGGGCAGGCTTCCTCGGCTGGCACCTGCGCTGCGCGATCCGCATGCGCGGCTGGCCGGACCCGGTCGTGCTCGACCGCACCGGCTTCGAGGATCCCGCAGCGCTGCGGGCCGCGCTGGCCGGCATCGGCACGGTGGTGCACCTGGCGGGCGTCAACCGCGGGCCCGAGGCGGATGTCGAGGCCGGCAACCCGCGCCTGGCACGCGCCCTCGTCGATGCGCTGCAGGCAGTCGCCGGAACGCGCACCGGCGGGTTGCACCTGCTGTTCTCCAACTCGACCCACGGCGTCCCCGCAGGCGATGCACCGGCGGCTTCGCTGACGCCCTATGGCCGATCCAAGGTGCAGGCCAGTGCGATCCTCGGCGAATGGGCCGCCGCGGCAGGGGCGCGCTATACCGACATCCGCTTCCCGCACCTGTTCGGCGAACACGGGCGCCCGTTCTACAACTCGGCCGTGGCCACCTTCTGCCACCAGCTCGCCACCGGCGAGACGCCGAAGGTCATCGTCGATGGCGAACTCGAACTGCTGCATGCGCAATCCGCCTGCGACCTGATCCTCGACGCGATCGACGCAGGCGACGGCGGACCGTTGTCCCCCGAGGGGCGCCGGATGCGGGTGAGCGAGGCGCTGGCGAAGCTGCAGGCCATGCATGCCACCTATGCCGACGGCACCCTGCCCCGTTTCGAGGGCGACTTCGACCTCGACCTGTTCAACACGCTCCGCTCCTACCGTTTCCCGCTGCACTACCCCGGCCGGATCGACCTTCGCAGCGATGCACGCGGGCACCTGTTCGAGGCGGTGAAGACCGGCCATGGCGGGCAGTGCTTCGCGTCCACCACCCACCCGGGCATCGTGCGCGGCAACCATTTCCACCGGCGCAAGGTCGAACGCTTCCTGGTCGCCGCCGGCGAGGCGACGATCCGGGTGCGCCGCATGTTCACCGGCGAACCCCATGCGTTCGCGGTGCGCGGCGACGCACCCGTGTACATAGACATGCCGACGCTCCATACCCACGACATCCGGAACACCGGGCAGGGCGAACTGTTCACCCTGTTCTGGTCGCACGAGATCTTCGATCCCGCCGCGCCGGACACCTACCCCGAGGACTGAAGGTGATGGCGATCGTCGGCACCCGGCCGGAACTGATCCGCCTGTCGCGCGTGCTCGCGCGGCTAGACCAGGCCACCGAGCTGGTGCTGGTGCATACCGGCCAGAACTACGACTACGCGCTGAACGACGTGTTCTTCGACGAACTGGGCATCCGCCGGCCCGACCACTTCCTGGCCGCCGCATCCCCCGGCTCGACCGCCATCGACACCATCGGCCAGACGCTGATGCGCGTCGACCCGGTGCTGGAAGCCGAGAAGCCCGACGCGGTGCTGATCCTGGGCGACACCAACAGCTGCCTGTCGGCGATCGCCTGCAAGCGGCGCAAGATCCCGGTGTTCCACATGGAAGCCGGCAACCGCTGCTTCGACGAACGCGTACCGGAGGAACTCAACCGGCGGATCGTCGACCACATCTCGGACGTCAACCTGCCCTACAGCGACATCGCGCGCGAATACCTGCTGCGCGAGGGCCTGCCGCCCGACCGCGTGATCAAGACCGGCAGCCCGATGCACGAAGTGCTGCACCACTACCTGCCGCGCATCGAGGCCTCGGACGTGCTCACCCGCCTCGAGCTGCAGCCGCGCGGATATTTCGTGGTCAGCCTGCACCGCGAAGAGAACGTCGACCCGCCGCCAGCCCTCGAGCGCATCGCCGCGCTGCTCGATGCACTGGCCCGCAAGTTCCGCCAGCGCATCATCTTCAGCACCCATCCGCGCACCCGCAACCGCCTCGCCGCGCGCGCAGCCACGCTCGATCCGCTGGTCGAGCTGCATTCGCCCTTCGGCTTCCTCGACTACGTGAAGCTGCAGCGCAATGCCCATGCCGTGCTGTCCGACAGCGGCACGATCAGCGAGGAGTCCTCGATCCTCGACTTCCCGGCGTTGAACCTGCGCGAGGCGCATGAACGGCCGGAGGCGATGGAAGAGGCGGCGGTGATGATGGTCGGGCTGGATACCGACCGCGTGCTGCAGGGCCTGAAGGTGCTCGAGACCCAGTCGCGCGGCGAACCGGGCGGCAGCCCTGCACGCACGCTGGCACCGGTGGCCGACTACCACCGCCCTGCGGTCTCGGAAAAGGTGCTGCGCATCATCCTCGGCTACACCGACTACGTGAACCGGGTGGTGTGGCGCAAGGGATGATCGCCCCGCTGTTGGCCCCGCTGGTCGCCCTGCTGGCGTCGGCGGCGATGCTTGCCTGGCTGCTCGGCCCCGGCCGCGCCCGCCTGCCGATGGACCGGCCGAACGAACGTTCGCTGCACCAGGTACCGGTGCCGCGCAGTGGCGGCATCGCAGTGGTCGCAGGCGTACTCGCAGCCTGCATGGCGGACTGGCCTGCGCAGGCCATGGTCGCCGGCTGCGTGCTGGCGCTGGCGGCACTGTCGTTCGCCGACGACTGGCGCGGCATGCCGATCGCCGTGCGCTTCGGCATGCATGCCACGGCCGCCGCGGCCTTCGTCGGCCTCGCGCTGCCACCCATGCCGTTGCCGCTGCAGGCCGCCACGGCCTTCCTGATCGCATGGTCGATCAACCTGTACAACTTCATGGATGGCTCGGACGGCCTGGCCGGCGGCATGGCAGTGATCGGTTTCGGCACGTACGCCGCGGCGTTCGCTTTCGCCGGCGATCCGGCGCTGGCATCGCTGTCGCTGTCGATCGCCGTCGCCGCGGCCGTCTTCCTCAAGGCGAACTTCCATCCGGCACGCATCTTCCTCGGCGACGTCGGCTCGGTGCCGCTCGGCTTCCTGGCCGGCGCGCTCGGCGCCGCCGGCGTCGCACAGGGATGTTTCCCGGCCTGGTTCCCGTTCGTGGTGTTCGCGCCCTTCTTCGCGGACGCGACCGCGACCCTGCTGCGCCGGATCCTGCGCGGCGAGCGCTTCTGGCAGGCGCACCGCCAGCACTACTACCAGCGGCTCGTCCAGATGGGATGGGGACATCGCCGGACCGCGCTCGCGGAATACCTGCTGATGGCCATCGGCGCCGCGACGGCCCTGGCGGCACTATGGCTGCCGCAGGCCATGCAGTTGCTGCTGCTCGGCGCCTGGGGCACGGCGCTGCTCGCCGCAATGGCCGCAGTGGACCGCCGCTGGCAGCGGCGGGCGCCGGCCAGCCCTCCCCCGCCGTAGTATCATGCAGGGGTCATGTCCGTTCAGTCCGGCAGCCCCCCCGATCCCTGCATGAGCGGGCCTGGCCTTCCCGGCGCCGGTTCCTGCTGATGCGCGTCAGCGTCCGTTCGCGCACGGCGCTCGCCTTCGTCCATGACGTGGTGGCGGCCGGCGCTGCCTGGTGCGCGGCGTTCTGGCTGCGCTTCAACCTCGAGGTCCCGGAGCCGCACTTCAGCGCGATGCTCGAATCGCTGCTCTGGGTGGTACCGCTGCAGGCCGCGGTGTTCTGGCTGTTCGGGCTCTACCGCGGCATCTGGCGCTATGCGAGCGTGGCCGACGTGCAACGCATCGCCGTCGCCGTCCTGGTGGCGACCATGGCAGTGGCGATGGTCCTGCTGCTGCTGGGCCGACCGACCGGCGTGCCGCGGTCGGTGCTGATACTCGACCCCCTGCTGCTGGCGATGGCCATGGGCAGCAGCCGCATGCTCTACCGGATGTGGCGCGAGCGGCGCCCGTCACGGTCGGGGATCGCGCGTTCGGTCTACGTGCTGGGTGCCGGGGACGCTGCAGCAGGGCTCGTGAAGGAATTCTCGCGCAGCAGCGAATGGCGGGTGACCGCATTGTTCGACGACAACAGCGCGCGGCACGGCCGCGCCATCCACGGCGTCAAGGTGCTCGGTCCGCTGGACAGGCTGGGCGAGGCCCTGCCCACCGTCCCGGCCACGCATGCCATCATCGCGATGCCCTCGGCGAGCCACCAGGACCGCAAGCGTGCAGCCGACCTCGCCACCGCCGCGGGCCTGCAGGTGCTGACCGTGCCTTCGTTCGACGACCTGATCAGCGGCAAGGTCACGGTGTCGCAGATCCGCGCGGTTGAACTCGACGACCTGCTCGGGCGCGACCCGGTGGTGCTGGACAGCGACGGACTCAAGGACTGGATCGCCGACCGGGTGGTGCTGGTCACCGGTGCCGGCGGGTCGATCGGCTCGGAACTGTGCCGGCAGATCGCGCGCTTCGGCCCGCGCCAGCTGGTGATGGTCGAATCCTCCGAGTTCGCGCTCTACCAGATCGAGCAGGAGTTCAGCAGTGCCGAGGCTCGTCCGGGGTCCGCCCCTGTCCCGATCGTCGCCATCGCCGGCGACGTGCGCTCGCCGGTCCGCATGGCGCAGGTCCTTTCGCGCTTCCGTCCGACCGTCGTGCTGCATGCAGCCGCCTACAAGCACGTGCCGCTGATGGAGACCGACAACTGCGCGGAGGCAGTGCTCAACAACGTCGCCGGCACCTGGTCGGTCGCGCAGGCGGCGATCGATGCCGGCGTCGAGAAGTTCGTGCTGGTATCCACCGACAAGGCGGTCAACCCGACCAACGTGATGGGCGCCACCAAGCGCCTGGCCGAGATCGTGTGCGAGCGCCTGCAGGAGACCACCACCGGCACGCGGTTCGTGATGGTGCGTTTCGGCAACGTGCTGGGCAGCGCCGGCAGCGTGATCCCGCGCTTCCGCGACCAGATCGCAGCCGGCGGCCCGGTCACGGTCACCCATCCCGAGATCACCCGCTTCTTCATGTCCATCCCCGAGGCCGCGCAACTGGTGCTGCAGGCAGGCCTGATGGGCAAGGGCGGCGAGATCTTCGTGCTCGACATGGGCGAGCCGGTACGCATCGCCGACCTGGCGCGCTCGATGATCCGGCTGTCCGGGTTCAGCGATGACGAGATCCGCATCGTCTACAGCGGACTCCGCCCGGGGGAGAAGCTGTTCGAGGAACTGCTCGCCGACGACGAGCAGACGCTGCAGACGCCGCATCCGAAGCTGCGCATCGCGCAGGCACGGCAGGCCCCGCACGGTTTCCTCGAGCGGCTGCACGACTGGATCGACACCCTGCAGTCGAGGTCGCCCCCCGACGATGCAACGGTGAAGCGGCGGCTCGCCGGCTTCGTGCCGGAGTACGACGCGCAGGGCCTGGGGCCCGCGAACATCGAGAGGCCTGAACGTGCCGGCGTCGCGCGCTGAGCTCTTTTCCCGCGCGCTTGCATTGCGCGCGGAGGGGCGGCTCTACGACCTGCAGAGCCCGGGGCTGGAGGACGTCTTCCGCGGCAGCGTCGACCGCTTCGTCGAGATCGCCTACCGCCTCCAGGGGCGATCGCGAGTGCTGGACGCAGGCGCCGGGCATGGCATGCTGGTCGCGCTGCTGTCGGCCTTCGGCCACCATTGCGAGGCCATCGACCACGAGGACATGCGCTCGCGCTATCCGGTCGCCTACGGTACCGACGGGCCAGGCCGGCACCGGGGGCCGCCGATCGGCTTCGCGGCGTGCAACATCGAGGTCGATCCGCTGCCGTTCGGCGACGACGCGTTCGACGCGGTGGTCTGCTGCCAGGTGCTGGAACACTTCAGCCACTCCCACCTGCCGGCGGTGCGCGAGATGCACCGGGTGCTGGTACCGGGCGGCCTGATCGAGGTGGACGTGCCGAACGTCGCCTCGTTCCGCAACCGCAGCCGCCTGCTGCGCGGCAGGAACATCACCTATGACTACGCGGAGCACTACCTGCATGCACGGCCGGTGGTGTACCAGGGCCTGTCGTTCTATCCGCTGCGCCACAACCGCGAGTTCACGCGCGACGAACTGGCGCTGCTGCTGTCCGAGGCCGGGTTCCACGGCATCGACGTGCAGTTCCTGAAATCCCGCCGCTGGCGCACCGGGCTGGCGCGGCTGCAGTCGGCCGGCACCGCCCTCAAGGACCTCGTGCCCTCCCTGAGGAAGTCGCTGATCGGATGGGCCGTGAAATGAGCGGGATCGACGGCATGTCCGGCCGGCCCGGCCCCGTCGCCATCTGGACGGATCGCATCGACGGCCTGGGCCGCCATGCCGTGGCCGGCCTTGCGTTCGCAGTGCCCGTGTCGACGGCGCTGGCCAACGTGTTCCTCGCGCTGGTCCTGGCGTGCTGGCTCGCGGGCGGCCACTACCGGCTCAAGCTGCGCTGCTTCGTGGACAACCCGGTGGCGCTGGCGGCGCTGCTGATGTTCGGCTGGCTCGCGCTGAGCCTCGCCTGGGCCGGCGGCTTCGGCCACGACCAGCGCGACTTCCTGCGCAAGTATGCCGACCTGCTGATGGTGGCGGTATTCATGTGGTTCCTGCTCGATCCACGCCACCGCTCGCGTGCGCTGGCCGGCTTCGCTGCCGCGATGCTGCTCACGCTCGCGCTGTCCTATGCCGCCGCAGCGGGGCTCCTGCCGCCCGCGCGCTGGCTGCGCGCTGCGCCTGGGAACGCGGTCGTGTTCAAGCTGCACATCACCCACAGCCTGATGATGGCACTGGCCGCGCTCCTGTTCGGGCTGTTCGCGGTCGAGGCTTCGAATGCCGGTCGCCGATGGCTGGCCGCGGCCTGGGGTGTTGCCTGCGTGCTGGCGCTGGTCAATGTACTGTTCATGGTGCAGGGACGCACCGGCTACATCGTGCTGGCTGCCTTCATGGTCCTCGTCTTCACGCTGCGCGCCGGCTGGCGCGGGCTGGCCGTCGCGGCCGTCCTCGTCTCGTTCGGTGGCGTCGCCATCTATCAGGTCTCCGAGTCCATGCGGCAGCGGATCGACCTGGGTTTGCACGAGTTCTCCCATTGGGATCCCGGCACGCCGACCCCGGAAAGCAGCTCCATAGGCCGCAGGCTCGAGTTCCTGACGGGTAGCCTGGAAATGGCGCGCGACAGGCCGCTGATCGGATACGGGCTCGGCAGCTTCGCGGCAGAGTACGAGCGTCATGTCGAGGGCACGGGCCGGGAGCCCACCAGCAATCCACACAACGAGGCCCTGCTGCTCACGGTACAGGCGGGGATTCCGGCGGTGCTGCTGTTCATCCACCTGCTGGCACGCCTGGCCATGGCCGCGCGCCGCATGACTGCGCTGCACGAACGCGTGCTGGCTCCGGCGCTCGTGCTCTGGATCGGCATCGGCGGCATCTTCAACGCACTGCTGATCGACCATACCGAGAGCCTGCTGTTCGCCCTGCTGCTCGGCCTGCTGGCAGCCGCCTCAGTGGCCGTGCCGGCCCGCGGCCACGCAGGCGCGCGGACGCCCGCGGCATGAAGCTGTCGGTCGTGATCATCGCGCGCAACGAATCCGGGCGCATCGAACGCTGCATCGGATCGGTGGCCTGGGCGGACGAAGTGATCGTGCTCGATGGCGGCAGCACGGATGCGACGGTCGAATCCGCGCGCGCGCTCGGTGCCCGGGTGGAGAGCGCGGCCGACTGGCCCGGCTTCGGCGCGCAGAAGAACCGCGCGCTGGACCTCGCCCGGGGCGACTGGGTGCTGTCGCTCGATGCCGACGAATGGGTCGACGACCGGCTGGCCTCCTCGATCCGCGCGGTCATCGCCGACCCGTCGGCCGCCCCGGTCTGGCGGATGCCGAGGCGCTCCCGCTACTGCGGCCAGGTGATGCGCCATTCCGGCTGGTGGCCCGACCACGTGACCCGCCTGTGGCGACGCGGCGCGGCGCGGTTCTCGGACGACCTGGTGCACGAGCGGGTGCTGTGCGATGGAACCCGCCCGTCGACGCTCGACGCGCCGCTGGACCATGAATCGTTCGCCGGCTTCGAGCAGGTGATCGACAAGATGAACCGCTATTCGACCGATGGGGCGGCGATGATGCAGGCGCGCGGGCAACGCGGATCCATCCGCGGCGCGCTGCTGCATGGGCTCTGGACCTTCGTGCGCACCTACGTCCTGCGGCTCGGCTTCCTCGACGGACGCTACGGGCTGCTGCTGGCGATCTCGAACGCCGAAGGCAGCTACTACCGCTACCTGAAGCTGATGCAGCGCGCGCGCCGATGACCCGCATGGCGGTCGTGGTGACCACCTACAACCGGCCCGATGCGCTGGAGCGCGTGCTGTCGGCCTACCTGGCGCAGGAAGACCGCGACATCGAGTTGCTGGTCGCCGACGACGGTTCGACCGACGATACGCGCCGCGTGGTCGAACGCTTCGTGGGCCGCAGCGCCTTTCCGGTGCGCCACCTGTGGCACGAGGACCGGGGATTCCGCGCGGGCGCGATCCGCAACCGCGCGATCGCGGCCACCGACGCGGACTACATCGTGTTCACCGATGGCGATTGCGTTCCGCTCGCGGGCTTCGTGGCCAGCCATCGTGCACTGGCCGAGCCGGGCTGGTTCGTGGCCGGCAACCGGATGCTGTTGTCCGAACGCCTGACCGCCCAGGTGCTGCGGCAGGCGATTGCCCTGGAGCGCTGGTCGCGCTTCGACTGGGTGCGCGCCTTCCTGCGTCGCGACGTCAACCGGCTGGCCCCGCTGTGGCGGCGCGGCCTCGCCGATCCCCACGGCTGGCGCCGCCGGCAGCCGGCGCGCTGGGAAGGCGCGAAGAGCTGCAACCTCGGCGTATGGCGCAGCGACCTCGTGCAGGTGAACGGGTTCGACGAGGCCTACGTCGGCTGGGGCCTGGAGGATTCCGACCTGGTGATCCGGCTGCTGCATGCCGGCGTCCGCCACAAGAGCGGGCGCTTCGGCACGCCGCTCGCGCATCTGTGGCATGCCGAGAACGACCGTGGCCGGCTCGAAGAGAACCGCCGGCAGCTCGACGCGCTCGTCTCGTCGACGCGGGTCCGTGCGGCCACCGGGCTGGACGCCGGCGTGCCGTGAGTGCAACCACCGGCAGTTCCGCCACCGTCGCACCGTGCCTCAGGCTGGCCCGTGCCCCTGCGCGCATCCTGGTGGTGGCCACCCGCCGCATCGGCGACGTGCTGCTGACCACGCCGCTGATCGCTTCGCTGCACGCAGCATGGCCGGCTGCGCGCCTGGACGTGCTGGTGTTCGCGGGTACCGGCGGCGTGCTGGCCGGACTGCCGATGGTCGATTCCGTGGTCGAGGTGGCCGAGCGGCCTTCTGCCGCAGACCATGTGCGGCTGCTGCGCAGGATCTCGTGCCGCTATGACCTCGCGCTGAGCACGATCCCCGGCGACCGCCCGACGCTCTACGCGCGGTTCGCCGCGCGGCGTGCGATCGGCATCCAGCTTTCCGGTGCAAAGCACCTGTGGAAGCGCCGGCTGCTCAGCGCATCGGTTCCGTACGACGAGCATGGCCTGCACACGGTGCTGCAGAACCTGCGGCTGGCCGATGCGCTGGGCATCCCGCGCCACCCTGCCGTCCATGTCGCCGCCAGCGCCGAACTGCCGGCGGCGATCGAGGCGGAGATCGAACGTTCGCCGTTCATCGTCGTCCATCCATGGCCGCGCTTCCGCTACAAGATGTGGCATGACGCCGGCTTCGCCGAGTTCGGCCGCTGGGCGCGCGCGCAGTCGCTGCGCATCGTGCTCTCGGCCTCGGGCTCGGCGGACGAGCTCGCCTACGTGCAGGCGCTGCGCGGGCAGTTGCCGCAGGACACGATCGACCTCGCCGGCCGCGTGTCGCTCGCCCAGCTGGCGACCGTGCTGCGCCGGGCCAGGCTCTACCTCGGGCCGGACACCGTGGTGACCCACATGGCAGCCGCCCTCGGCGTGCCGACCCTCGCGCTGTTCGGCCCGTCCGACCCTGTGCGATGGGGGCCCTGGCCAGCCATGCACGCCTCCGACGCCAACCCCTGGCCGCGCACCGGCAGCGGCCGTGTCGGCAACGTCTACCTGCTGCAGGGCATCGCCCCCTGCGCGCCCGGGGTACCCTGCCTGATGGAAGGCTGCGGGCGCCATGTCGAGAGCACCTCTGACTGCCTGACCGGCCTGCCAGCGGCACGCGTGATCGGTGCGGCGATGGAACTGCTCGCACTGACCCGTGCCGGATCGACGACCGCGGATGAACGACCGCCGAACAACGACCGCGAATGAACGACTGCCCATGATCGAGAACATCGTCGACGAAAGCCGGCGCTTCATCCGGCACTGCCCGGTCGGCTGCACGGCGCCACTGGCTGCCACCGCCGTGGTGATGCCCGAGGGCGCGCTGCTGCGCTGCACCGCCTGCGGGCAATGGATCAGCCAGGCCACGCCGGAGCGCTACAGCGATTCGATGCGCGAGTTCGATACCGAACAGGGGACCGCCCCGGACGCGGCCTCGGTGCAGCGGCGCCAGGCGCTGGCCACGCAGCGCATCGACCGCCTGGCCGCGCTCGCCGGCTGCCGGCGCGAAGAACTGCGCCTGCTGGATGTCGGCTGTTCCAGCGGGGCCTTCCTCCAGGCCGCGCGCATGCTGCAGGTACCGGCGCGCGGCGTCGAGCCCGCGCCTTCGGCTGCCGCAGGTGCCCGCGCCAGCGGGCTCGACGTGGTCACCGGCACGCTCGAATCCGCAGCCTTCGAGCCGGGCAGCTTCGACGCAGTCACCCTGTTCGAGGTGATCGAGCACCTGCAGGATCCACTGTCCCTCGCGCACGATGTGTTCCGCGTGCTGCGACCCGGCGGCATCTGGCTGATCGGCACCGCGAACGCGGCGAGCTGGACCGCCGCGCTGATGGGCGCACGCTGGCAGTACCTGAACATCGCCTCGCACGGCGGACATGTGAGCTTCTTCAACCCCGGCTCGATCGCCGTCCTGGCGGCGCGCAGCGGCTTCTCGGTCGAGCGTGTCGACACGCGCAACGTGCGCGCGTTCGAGCGCGGGCAGGTTGCGTCCCCTGTCTACACGCTCGCCAAGCTCGCCGCCGAAGCGGTCGGACCGCTCGCGCGCGCGACCGGCCGCGGCCACGACATGCTGGCCTGGCTGCGCAAGCCCCTGGACGCCGCCGGCTGACCGGAGACCGCGCGCCCTGCCTCAGCCTTCCTGCAGCTGCTGCAACCGCGCATACACGCCGTCGAGCGCGAGCAGTTCGCGGTGGCTGCCGGTCTCGGCGACGCGGCCCGCAGACAGCACCAGGATGCGATCGGCCCGTTCGATGGTCGACAGCCGGTGCGCGATCACCAGCGTGCTGCGGCCATGCATCAGCTGTTCGAGCGCCGATTGCACCTGCCGCTCGGACTCGGTGTCGAGCGCGGACGTGGCCTCGTCCAGCACCAGGATCGGCGCGTCCTTCAGGAACGCCCGGGCGATCGCCAGCCGCTGGCGCTGGCCGCCCGACAGCCGGATGCCGTTCTCGCCGACCAGCGTGTCGTAGCCGGCGTCCATGCGCTCGATGAACTCGTGCGCGCCGGCGGCCTTCGCGG
>LNFM01004351.1_pt1 | contig 35095 bp, 39 predicted proteins | sample 596031 | NCBI WGS metagenome assembly LNFM01 (sample SAMN04254537, study PRJNA301005) | activated carbon metagenome | isolation source: dual media filters at the Ann Arbor, Michigan drinking water treatment plant | place: USA: Ann Arbor
GATCAGGCTCAGGTAAAAAACCGTGAAGCCCAGCGTGATGTTGAAGCCCGGCAGCACGCGGCGCGTGGCGCGCCGGGGCAGGGGTGTTCCCTGCTGGGCAGCGGCGCCACCCAGCACGGCAGAGGAAGCGGATGCCATTTACTTGCCGACGGTGTAGATCTTGTCGAACTGACCGCCGTCGTTGAAGTGCACCTTCTGCGCTTCACTCGGTGAGCCGAAGTACTGCTCGACGTTGAACAGCTTGATCGGCTTGAAGGCACTGGCGTATTTCTTCAACACCGCTTCGTTGCGCGGGCGGATGTTGTGTTTGGCCGCGATCTCCTGGCCTTCAGGGCTGTAGAGGAAATCGAGGTAGGCCTTGGCCTCGGCGCCCGAGCCCTTCTTGTTCACCGTGCGTTCCACGATGGCCACCGGGTTCTCTGTGACGATGGAGGCGCTCGGGTGGATGGCGTCCACCTTGCCGGCGCCGAACTCGTTGTTGACGGAGACAACTTCGGACTCGAAGGTCACCAGCACGTCGCCGATGTTGCGTTGCAGGAAGACACCGGTGGCGTCACGGCCGCCGCGTGCGAGCACCGGCACGTTCTTGTAAAGCTTGCCCACGAACTCGGCGGCTTCCGCGTCGCTGCCGCCCTTGCTGCGCACATAGCCCCACGCGGCCAGGTAGGCCATGCGGCCGTTGCCACCGGTCTTGGGGTTCACCACGATCACCTGCACGCCGGGCTTGATGAGGTCGTCCCAGTCCTTGATGCCTTTGGGGTTGCCGTTGCGCACCAGGAACAGCATGGTCGAGGTGGTGGGCGCGGCGTTGTTGGCGAACTTCTGGCGCCAGTCCTTGGCGACCACACCCTTCTCGGCGAGAAAGTCCACATCAGTCGTGGTGTTGAAGGTCACCACATCGGCTTCCAGGCCGTCGGCCACGGCACGCGCCTGCGCACTGGACCCGGCGTGCGACTGGTCGACCTTGATGTCCTTGCCGGTGCTCTTCTTGTAGCTGGCGGCGAAGGCCACATTGATGTCCTTGTAGAACTCGCGCGCCACGTCGTACGAGACGTTGAGCAGCGTGGTCTGGGCACCGGCGAGCGCAGAGGTGGACAGGGCAACGGCGGCCAGTGCCGCGCGCAAGGTGTTGTTCATGAAAAAGCTCCAAGCGGAAACAGGATGTGGGGAATTCTGGACATGAGCCTCGTGAAACCCAACGACTTTGTTCTTGTTTCCATATGTGGATCGGGCATAAGCCCGGCGCGGGTCGCCTCAGGCCGGCTCCACCGCGCGGGCCGCGGCGGGCACATCGGCCCCCAGCGACTGCAGCAGCGCCAACCCCAGTGGCCACGGGCCGTGACCAGAGTCCACATTGATATGGCCCGCGTCGTTGAGCCTCACAAACTCGCTGCCCCAGGCGCGTGCATACGCTCCGGCCGTGCGCACCGGGCAATACGGGTCGTTGTTGCTCGCCACGAGCATGCTGCGGTAGGGCAGGTGCGTGGTGGTGAAGCAGCCAGGCCATGAAGCTGTTTGCTCATGGGTCTGCGGCATATGGGACGCGCCGCAGCTTGCCCAATTGAAACTTTTGGTTGACGTACCCCCTCCAATCCCGCAGGCTGCAAGCGATGAATGCTGTGGGCTGCGCAACGCAGCAGTCCTTCGCAACCCCGACGACCCTTGGACAGGAGACCCCATGCAACACAAACAACCCTCCCCTGACGAAGCCCTGGCCGAGCACCCGCTGGACTATTCAGACCCGGAGCTGCGTGCCTACGCAGAAGAGCAGGCCGAAGACATCCTGGACACCGTGGTGCACTACATGCCCATGGTCCTGCCCGTGATGGGCGCCATCCTGATCTTCATGCTGGCGTTCATCGCGGTGTTCATGGCCTGAAGTTGGTTTTATCCCGACGCGTTTCGGGTTGCCTTCCAGATGGATGGGGCCTCCTCTGGTGAGGTCGGGTTTTACGCCACTGCTTCGATGATGCGGATGTCCCGCACGGCACCCTGGCCGAGCGCTGCCAGCGCTTCCTGGTACGCGGGGCTGTCGTGTGCTTCGGTGGCCTGCGCCACGCTGTCGAACTCGAGCAACACCGCGCGCTGGTTGACGGCAGCTTCATACACCTGGGCCGGCATGCCGCGCGCGAGGAAACGGCCTCCGGCGGCTTGCAGGGCGGGGCCGGCGAGTGCGGCGTACGCAGCGAGTGCGGCGGGGTCGCTGATGGAGCGGTAGGTGGAGATCCAGTAGGCCTTGGGCATGGTCATTCCTTGGTGTGTTGGGATGGAGTCACGATGCTCCATCCTATGTGACACCCGGTCGCCTTACTTGCGCGAGTAGATCTGGTCAAACGTGCCGCCATCAGCGAAGTGCACCTTGGCCGCCTGTTCCCAGCCACCGAAGGCTTCTTCGATCTTGAACAGGTTGAGCTTGGGCAGCTGCTTGGCGTACCTGGCCTGGGCCTTGGCCGAAGTGGGGCGGTAGAAGTGCTTGCCGATGATGTCCTGCGCCTCTTCGGTGTAGAGGTATTCCAGGTAGGCCGTTGCCACGGCGCGTGTGCCCTTCTTGTCCACGTTTTTGTCAACCACGGTCACGGCCGGTTCGGCCAGGATGGACAGCGATGGGTAGACGAAGTCGACCTTGTTGCCGAACTCTTTCTCCAGCAAATAGGCCTCGTTCTCCCAGGAGATGAACACGTCTCCCTGGGCGCGCTGCGCGAAGGTGATGGAGGAGCCGCGTGCGCCCGAGTCGAGCACCGGCACGTTGGCGTAGAGCTTGGCCACGAACTCCTGAGCCTTCGCGTCGCTGCCGAACTTGCGCTTGGCGAATTCCCACGCGGCCAGGTAGTTCCAGCGCGCACCGCCCGAGGTCTTGGGGTTGGGGGTGATGACCTTCACATCGGGGCGGATCAGGTCGTCCCAGTCCTTGATGTTTTTGGGGTTGCCCGCGCGCGTCACCAGCACGATGGTGGAGGTGTAGGGCGAACTGTTCAGCGGCAGGCGCTTTTGCCAGTCTTTGGGGATCCAGCCGCCGTTGCTGTGCAGCGCGTCGGTGTCACCGGCCAGGGCCAGGGTGGCCACGTCGGCGTCCAGCCCGTCGATGATGGATCGGGCCTGTTTGCCCGAGCCGCCATGGCTCTGTTTGATGGTCACGTCCTGGCCGGTCCTGGCTTTCCAGTGCTTGATGAAAGCGGCGTTGTACTCCACGTACAGCTCGCGCGTCGGGTCGTACGACACGTTGAGCAGGGTCACCGGCGCGGGTTGGGCGAGGGCCGGGAAGGCGCTTGCGGAGAGGGCGGTGGCGGCGAGGGCCTGGATCAGGTGGCGGCGGGTGGTCATGTCGTTCCTTGTTGAAAGGTGTTGAAAGTGACCGGATGATCCGGGCTTCAGCGCGGTTCAGGAACGAATGGATTTTTGGTTGTTTATTACCGAATCATCTGAGCCAAATGCCCTTGTGGCGGCACACCGAACACCGCTTGCAAGGATTTCTGTTCGGGCAGCACATAGACCGCTGCGCGCTGCACCGAGAAAGTGGGCGCAATGTGCGCGTCAAAGAAGGAGGCGGGAATGTTGATGCAGCCGTAGCTGATGCGGTTGTCGTACGTCGTCTCGGTGTCAAGGCGGTGCAGGCGCCGCTCTTTCGGGTTGTTGGCGCGCACCCGGTGCATCGACACGGCGGCGTCGTAGTCCACCCAGACCACGTCTTCGCCGTCGATGTTGAGACCACGCTGACCCAGGAATCGGCCGGCCGGCGTGGTGCGTTCTTCGGGCAACACGTGGGCTATGGCCTTGTGGCCGATGCCGGGCACCGAGTCGTCGCCGTGCGCGGAGCCCAAGAGCACAGCGGTGTGATCCACCAAGCGGGCTTGTGCGTCGAAAACATACAGGCGAGCAGCGCCTTTGTCGATCAACACAAACGGCATGGCAACGTGATCACCCGTTGACGCAATCCAGTTGGCCATGAGCCGCGCGTCGCTGGATACCTCCACATCGCCCAGCTCGGCGGTCCGCACGGTTGTGGCTTGGGTCGAGACCCGGGCAGGTGCCGAGGCCGATGCACTTCGGGGACCCTGGGTGCCGGGCGGCGCAAGCAGCGCGAGCATCGCCAGGCCGGCCAGCACACCGTGTCGAACGGCAAGCCAGGGGCTGTCGTGGGCATCGGGGCTTGCGGCGGTGTTCATGGTGAGAGTTCGAGGCAAAGCAGAGGCGCCCCCGGAACCGCGGGGGTTCGGGGGCGCCTGAGAGGCTTGCAGACCCCGATCAGTTGCGATCGGCGCGCGCCACGGGCTCGTTCATTGCAGCGTTGTTGTTCATGCTGTTGGTGGTGGCGGGCGAAGGTGTGGTCATGCCGCCGCTGGGTGGCGTGGCCATGGGTGTGGTGGTGGACTGGGTGTCTTGCGTGTTCACGCCCGGGGTCGAACTGTTGCTGGACCCTGGGGCGGCGCTCTGTGCGAACACCAGACCGACCGAGCCGACAACGGCCAATGCGGCCAGGGAAGAAGTGATGAGGTTGGAAGTCTTCATGGTGGATCCTTGGTAAAGACTGCTGGAAGCAGCGTTGAACACTTGCAGTCGAAGGTGTCGACTGGCTTCCAGGTTATGGGCGTGAGAAACAGGGGTCAGTTCGTGAGCGCACGCACGAGGTGTCAGGCTGGTAACAGCCCGTGTGTGCGGGACCGCCCCGATATACTGCCGGCACGCCGCGCAGCGCTCTGTTTCATTCACGCCATCCACCGAACGCACATCACCATGACCCCGAGTCTTCTTGTCCATTCCACAGTCAGCGCCAGGCTGATTGAGCGCCCACTGTGAGCGCCACGGTCTGGGCCGAAGCGGCCTTTCTCGGTCTGGTGCAGGGGCTGACCGAGTTCCTGCCGGTCTCATCCAGTGCCCACCTGCGCATCCTGGGGCCGCTCTTGCCATCGGGCGGCGACCCGGGTGCAGCCTTCACCGCCATCACCCAGATCGGGACCGAGGCGGCTGTATTGATCTACTTCCGCAAGGACATCCTGCGCATGCTGGTGGCCTGGTGGAAGTCGCTGACGCAACCCGAGTGGCGCCGCGATCCCGATGCGCGCATGGGCTGGCTCATCCTGATCGGCACCTTGCCGATTGCCTTGCTGGGCCTGGCATTCAAGGACGCGATTGAAGGCAGGCTGCGCAACCTCACGCTCACGGCCGTGATGCTGATCGTGTTCGGTGTGCTGCTCGCCATTGCAGACCGCGTGGGAACCAAGCAGCGCACGCTCAAGGAGCTTTCATGGGGACACGGACTGCTCTTCGGGCTGGCACAGGCCATGGCGCTCATTCCGGGCGTGTCGCGCTCGGGCGGCACCATCACCGCCGGCCTGCTCATGGGCTACACCCGCGAAGCCGCGGCGCGTTATTCGTTCCTGCTGGCCATACCGGCCGTGATGGCCTCGGGCTTCTACCAGCTCTACCGCAGCTGGCAGGTGGGCAGTCCCATCGCTCCCGGCCCGACCGCACTGGCCACGTTGATTGCGTTTGTGGTGGGCTACGGCGTGATCGTGTGGTTCCTGCGCCTGGTGTCCACGCGTGGCTACATGCCCTTTGTGGTGTACCGCATCGCGCTGGGCTGTCTGGTGCTGGTGCTGCTGGCCACAGGCGTTCTGAACGCCACCTGAACGGAGCGCCCAATCTTGACCTCGACCGACATGGTCGTGCAGGAACCGCAGGGCAGCGTGCCGCTGTCGGTTCTGCTGTTCCGTCTGGCGAACGACACCAGCCGCGAGCGCATTTCGGTGGGCGACCTGCTCGCTGCCCTGGGTGACCGCGCAATCGGTGCGCTGATGTTCTTTTTTGCGGCACCCAACATCTTGCCGGTGCCTCCGGGCGTTTCCACCTTGCTCGGGGCGCCCCTGTTGTTTCTCTCCGCCCAGCTCATGCTGGGCATGCGCCCCTGGTTGCCCGGGGTGGTGACGCGGCGCTCCATTTCGCGCGACGACCTGGCCACCCTGGTGAGGCGCATCGTGCCCTGGCTGGCCAAGGCCGAGAAGCTGCTCAGGCCGCGCGCCCTGGTGTTGGTGCGCCCGCCGGTGGAGTACTTTGTTGGCCTGGTCTGCCTCGTTCTCGCCGCCATCCTGATGCTGCCGATTCCCCTGGGCAACACCTTGCCCGCGCTGGCCATCAGCCTGCTGGCCCTGGGTGTGCTGGAACGCGACGGGGTGTGGATTGCCATCGGTTTGTTGGCCTCGGTGGTGGCCGGGGCTGTGGTCTGGGGCGTGCTGTGGGCCATGATCAAGGCTGCCCTTTACTTGCTGGCCCAGCTGATGGCGTGACCCCGCTGCCGGCGCTGTTGCTTCAGAATTCGCCCATCCGTTTTTCACTGTCGTCACATGTCAAAACAGTCCAACTCCTTCGAGCGGTTCATGGAATCGGCCATCTTCGCCAGCCGCTGGATCCTCGCGCCCTTCTTCGTCGGCCTGATCATTGCCATGCTCGTGCTGCTGGTGAAGTTCGGCAAGGAACTCCTGTCCTTGCTCATGGGCGTGCTCGGCCTCTACGAGCACGACGCGATCATCTCCATCCTCACGCTGGTGGACACTGCGCTCATCGCGGTCCTGCTGCTCATCATCGTGTTCAGCGGTTACGAGAACTTCGTCTCCAAGCTGAGCATCGGCGACCATGAGGACCGCCCGGGCTGGATGGGCAAGGTCAGCTTCTCCGATCTCAAGATGAAACTGATCGGCGCCATCGTGGCGATCTCGGCGGTGGAGCTGCTCAAGGCGTTTCTGGTGAGCACCACGCTCACCGGGGAGCAGATCGGGTGGAAGATCGCAATCCACCTGACCTTCGTGATCTCGGGCCTTCTGTTCGCCGCGTCCGACTGGATCAGCGAAAGCCGCAAGAGCCCCTGATCTGCGGCTCAGTGCCCGTGGACCAAACCAGCGTCGGGGCAAGACGGCGGTGAACACCGTCTCACATGTGTGCAAGACATGGGTTTGATGAGCATGTTGCAACGCTGAGGGTACGCCAGCGCACCGACCTTGGGGCGCTGGCAAAGCGATGCTCCATGTCTTTGAACGGGGGACAACCATGGCTGAAAAAGCACACATCGTCGGCAAGGTCGAATACCGCAGTGGTGACGGCCCGAATGTGGAAATCCGACCCGGTCCGGTGGACCTGAACCGCGGAATCAACGACGTGACCTTGAGCTGGACCGACGAAGAAACGCACGGCTCAGCGGCGATGCCGTTGGCCGACTTCAAACGCTACGTGGCCGAGGGCTTGATCAAGCTCGATTCATAGGTCGCCGTGGCAGGCGCACGCCTCCCCGTGCGCCGCCGACACCAACTCGTTCAGGATGCCGCAGTGTCCTTCGTGCGTGCCACTGCAGCGCGCCCTCAGCTGCAGCAACTGCTTCTCCAATGCCCTCATGCTCTTGAGGCGGGCGCGCACGCGGGCCAACTGTTCGTCGACCAGCAGGTCCACGTCGCTGCAGTCAACGCCGGGCGTGTCCACAAACCCCAGCAGCCGGCCCACGTCGGCCAGTGGCATGTCCAGCGCGCGGCAGTGGCGTATGAAGGACAGGCGCTCCAGGTGCGCGGGCGCGTAATCGCGGTAGCCGTTGTCTCGCCGGGCGGGCTCGGGCAGCAGGCCTTGCTTTTCATAGTAGCGGATGGTTTCCACATCCACACCCGTGGCACGCGCCAGTTCCTTGATCTGCATTGCGAAAGCCCTCGTTCAAAGAAGTGATTGACACTGTAGCGGCTCCAGGGTTTCCAATGCAGGCATCGAAAGGAAAAACCATGTCTGCCCATTGCTGTGACCACGACACGCCCAAGCCCGAGACCATCCTCAACCTGGGCCGCTACCGCAAGATTCTCTGGATTGCGTTGATCGTCAACGCCGCCATGTTCCTGGTGGAAATTGGCGCCGGGTTCCAGTCCGGCTCGCTCTCGTTGCTGGCCGATGCGGTGGACTTTGCTGGCGACGCGCTCAACTACGCGGTGTCGTTGGCCGTGCTGGCCTCGGCGCTGGCCTGGCGCGCGCGCGCGGCCATTCTCAAGGCGGTGAGCATGATGGGCTTTGGCCTGTATGTGCTGGGGGCGGCGGTGTGGTCGGTTTGGCACGGCGAGGTGCCGCAGGCCATGACCATGGGCTTGGTGGCGCTGCTGGCGCTCGTGGCCAACGTGGTTGTGGCCTGGATGCTTTATGCGTTTCGTGAAGGCGACGCCAACATGCGCAGCGTGTGGCTGTGTTCGCGCAACGACGCCATCGGAAACGTGGCGGTGTTGCTGGCCGCGCTGGGTGTGTTCGGCACCGGTTCGTCCTGGCCCGACCTGGCGGTGGCCAGCCTGATGGCGGCGTTGGCGATGCACGGTGGCTGGACGGTGCTGCGGCAGGCGCGCGGTGAGCTGGGCGCAGACGCCGGCGACGACCACCATGGTCATGCGCACTGAGCGGGCTGAGTGATGCGGGTCTGGTCTGTGTTGCTGGCCGCCTGGGGTGTGGCCCTGGTGTCCACCCTGGGCGCCGTGTTCATCGGCGAGGTCATGGGCATGACGCCTTGCCTGCTGTGCTGGTACCAGCGCATCTTCATGTTCTCGCTGGCGCTCATTCTGGGCATGGCGGCCTTCGCCGAAGACCGGCGCGGTGCTGTGTATGCCTTGCCGCTGGCCCTGTCTGCCGATGTGACCGTGCTCGCATGCACTCGCACCAGCACTTCGAGCTCGCCTGGCAATGGCTTTTCAATGTCGCAAAACGTCAAGACCTCCGGCCCTCCGTATCGTTGGCAGACGACAGCCCACATGTTTGTTCGTTCCATTCAAACAGCCTCAGTGCGCCGGCTGGCTTGCCCTGGCGAAGCGGGCCATGCGGCGGACGGCGTCGCGTCCTTCGGGCACCAGGGCCGCATGCATCTGGAAGTCGTGCCACAGGCCATGCCATTCCTGCCAGGTGGCGCTCACGCCTGCTCCCAGCAGGGCGGTGTACAAGCGACGTGCCTCATGGCAGAACAGCTCTCTGCTGGATGACTGGATGAGGACCGGAGGCAAGTGGCGCAGGTCGGCGTTGATCGGCGACACCAGCGGCGTGCTGCGCAATGCAGGGGCAACATAGCCATCGCGCGTCCAGGTCACCCATCCAGGTGTCAGCAGTGCGTCCGTGCTGGTGGTGGGCAGGCTGGTGAGTGTCCAGTCCACACAGGGTGAAACCAGGATCAACGAACGAGGCAGCGACAGACCCAGGTTTCTGCGCTGAATGGCCAGCGTCAGTGCCAGGTGGGCGCCCGTGGAGTCACCGGCGAAGATCATTTTCCGCACGTCAAGTCCTTCGCTCGCCAGCCCGGCCACCCAGGCCTGGGCATCGTCCAGCTGCGCTGGATAGGGGTGCTCGGGCGCGAGCCGGTACGCCGGCACATGGACCACCATTCCGGTCTCCAATGCCAACAAGCGTGTGAGGCTTCGATGCGTGTCGGGAGAACACACGGTGTAGCCACCGCCGTGGAAATAAACGATGGCAGCGTCGCCGTCCACCGGGCTTGGGGGCGTGTGCCGGTCGCAGGGTCGGTCATTCAAGAGCAGCCGCTGCGTCATCACGCCCTTGACCTTGGGCAACGTCCACCGCAGCAAACCCGTCAGGAGGCGTTGGAAGCGAAGCGGTGTGCCTGGACTCATCCAGGGTCGAACGAGCCAGCGCAGCTGGGCTCCGACCAGACTGGCCTGAAGAGAACGTTTGCGCCCGGCATTGACCGACTCGTGACCAGTTGCATCTTGCTGTTGCCAGGCCTCACCCCTGGCCGAGTCGGATTCGAAGGTGCTGTGGATGGTCGTTCTCATGGTGGCGGGTCGGTGTGTTGGACCAGTGATGTCAAAGCGGGCTGGCGGGGCGGCAGATCAAGGTACCGTTGCAATTGACTGGCCTGATGTACAAATTGCGAGAGACGCCTGGCTGCGAGAAGCCGTTCGGGAAGAACACCACCGGCCCGTAGAAGACCGACCCCAGCTCGCCCTCGGCGTTGGCCTGCGTCACCAGCGCCGTGGCGCTTGCGGTTGCGGGCATTGCCTGGTGTTCAAACGTGGCCGCCTGCGCGGTGTCCTTCGCATACACGTTCCTGAATGCGTCGTTTCCAGGGTTGCCGGAAAAGGCGTATTCCCCAATGAAACGGTAGCCTCTCTGGCCCTGCGCATTGGCTTGAATCAGAAACGCTTCGGGTGTGGCGGCGGTCGTGGTGGTCTGCATCTCATAGGTGTAGCGCGCGCTGCTGCTGTCCTTGCTGTAGATCGCAACCGAACTGCCGCCGATGGCGAACTCGCCCAGAAAGAAGAAGCCCCGCGCGCCTTGGCCGTTGGCCTGGGTCAGGAAACCCGCGCTGGTGCTCTGGCTGGGCAGCAGCTCGTAGCTGAATGGCGCGAACCCCCCGGCCTCCCTGACGTACACCACGCTGGCCACCAGGAAGGTGCTGTGCGCGAACCCGCGTGCCCCTTGAGCGTTCAGTTGCGCCTGCAGCCCAGCAACAGTGTTCTGCGGGTCGAGCGCTTCCCAGGTGTAGGTAGTGGGCAGGTCCCGCACATAGAGGTTGACGAAGTCGTTTGCGCTGGCCGCAAAACCTGTGAGGTAGGCGTAGCCATTGGCTCCCTGCGCATTGGCCTGTGCCAGCAGGCCGGCGCGGTCTTCGCGGTAGGTGTCGGACAAATACACGGGTTTGACAACACCGGCCACCAAGTTGCGGCAGGTGAGTTCCACGGAAGAAACGCTGGCGCTGGCCGTGCCGGAAGCTTGGGTCAGCACACAGTTCTGTCCCGCTGGTTGGGTCAGCACGGAAACAGCGTAAGCAGCGTTGGCCGCCAGATTCGTCGGGAAGGTGAACCCCCCGTTGGCACTGACCGTGAGGTCGTCGGCTCCATTGTTCTGCAACACCACGACCTTGCCCACCCCGAGGCCACTGACAGTGCCGCCGATGGTGACCGTGTTGGGCGCCAGTGCCTCGCAACGCACCTCCACGGTTGCGACGTCGCCCGCGGCGTTGCCGCTGCCCTGGCTCACGGTACACCGCTGTCCCGCGGGCTGCGTGCGAACGGTGACGGCATACGCCGAATTCGCAGGCACGGCCCTCGGGAAGTTGAACGCTCCGTTGCTACTCAGCGTGAGGGTGGCGCTGCCGTTGTTTGAAATGGACAAAGTCCTGCTGCTTGCCAGGCCACTGAGCTGTCCACCAAGCCTGAAGGTGAGGTCGGGCGGGGCATCGGTGTCACCACCACCACCACACGCTCCCAGCAGGACGAGCAGAAAAGCCAACGAGACGCGTTGGAGCAAGCCTTGAGAGCGACGCATGTAAGTTTCCTTGCCTATTGAATGATCAATTCATTCTTTATCCTGCAAAAGAAACTGTGAACCCTCCTCAAGTGGGGACTCCACTATCTCGGACTCGACGCAAATCTCGGTGTTTCCAGCGCGCTCTGTACAAATCCGGAAACAACCAGCAAATTCAGTGCGCTGGAACCCTACTTTGGTAGGGGTGGACTCATCAGGGCATCTGGTAGGAAAATCAAGCTGTAAATACCATCAAGATCAAGACTCCAATCCAATCCGGAAATACATGAAATCAATACCTTCTACCATTCTTCTATCGGTTCTGACATTGATTGGTGGTTGCGCAGGTACAGCAAATCCAGTTTTCAGCTCAAAAACTGAGAAAGTCTACATTTATTCCCCAGGAGAAGACAGGATACGAGGAATGACTCCAGGAGCAACTGGTGATGTCAGGTTTTGCAGCGAAGGTATTCCTGGCGCAGCTAGGAGGAGCGAGGCTTTAAAAGCTATTGCAGAGGTATGTGGTGGAGAAAAAAAGTATGCGATTACGGGTGAGCTGATGTCTGATGCAACTGGGTCATTCATGGGAATTTCTGTTCAATGTGTTGGTAATTCAGGCCGACAGCTGGTTTTCAAGTGTTTAGGTAACAAACCAGCACCTACTGGCTTTGTAAAATAAAACAACAAAAGAACCGGCAAGGCGAAAAAATGAAACTCATCAGCGTTTTGACACTATCGCTGGCGTTGAGTGGATGCGGCGTGATGACTGTGAGCACGGATGAGCTGAGACCGGGATCTTCAGATGGCATCGTCCTCACCACAATTGGACGTACCACATATGATCAAGTCTGGAAGGCCGCAACGAGCGCGATGAGCAACGGCATGTCTATTGTGGAGAGTCACAGGCCATCGGGCACCATCAAGTCAAGGGTGGGGTCAGCCCCATCGGGAAAAGTTGTTGCCATTTTCATAACGCCTACAACTCCCGATGCGCGTGAGTACAAGATTCAACTTGTGAGCAAAACTCCACAAGGATTCAATTCACCGGAGCGTCGAACATGGGAGCCCTCCGTTGTCAGGGATTTCGAGGCTGCACTGATTAAGAACAAGTGAAGCCATGAATTGACATATGGCCAAAAAGGTTGCTCTTGCCCAGATGCCACTGATTCGCTGCATAGAAGTCTGAAACAGGGTGAAGATTCTGAATCGAGCGACGGAAAACTGTTTCAAGTGTGCAGCGCGCCATTGAGGATGTATACCATGTCAGCCAAGTCAAAATTTTGGGTTCTGCTTGACGAACTCAAAAGACAACGTGATCCCGATCAACAAGATCGTACTCTTCACATATGCCTATACACGCTGCGATCTTCCATGTTCGCCTATTTGCGATGAGCTTTGTACCTATTTGCTGAGTGAACGTCATTCGAAACGCTCGAAGTTCTTTTCGAAAGATGTGTTGCCGGGCTTTAGACGCCCCACACAGGAACACTGCTCTTTTGCACTTGATCAAGTCTTGTGGAGGAAAGGCCTGAATCGAGAAAGCAAGGGGTGCCGCCAACGCTCCTTAGAGACCTCAGAGCAGCATCAGCGGCGTTTTGGCTCCGCTGCAGCCGGCAACCCAGAGATGGGCGCTAAGCTTTCGCACACCCACCCGACCGCTCCATGCAGCCAAGTTCCTACGTCATCGTGCTCGACGACCACCCGCTGGTGAGCCGCGGCATGGCGCAGTACCTGCAGTCCATCCACCCGACGTTGACGGTGCGGATGGCAGCCAGTTGGGACGAGGTGCAAGACCTCCTGCAATCAAACAGCTGCCCACTGATGCTGGTGGCTGATGTCTGGCTGGCCGACAGCAGCAGCCTGGGTTCGCTGGCGCAGTGGCGCTCGCAGTGCGGGGAAACGCCCTGGCTGGCCATGAGCGGCGACGATGACCCCTCCGTGCAGCAGCGCGTGCAGGATGCAGGCGCGCAGGGCTTTGTGCACAAGCAGGCAACACCCGAGGTGTTTGGTCGGGCCTTTGCGGCCTTGCTGGCAGGTCAGCGCTGGTTCGAGTCACATGCATCGAACTCTGGCTCCGCACCCCGCTCACGCGAATGGGATGTGACGCCCGCCGAACTGGGTCTGACGCAGCGACAGGGCGAGATCCTGGCCCTGGTTCTGCGCGGCCTGCCCAACAAGCGCATTGCGTTGACGCTCGATCTTTCTGAAAGCACGGTGAAGGAACACCTCACCGGCATCCTGGAACGCCTGGGCGTGAGAACCCGGGTCGAGATATTGACCCACCTGCGTGGGCGGCGGCTGGTAATGGAGCCACCGCCATGCCCCTGAGCGAGACGGCCGCATCGTGGCTGAACGCCATGCGCCCGGCAGACACGCGCTACCTGCTGGCGGCAGGACGCGTGCGCATGCTGGACCTGACGTTTGCCCGCCACCGGTTCGGCATTTCGATCATGCCGTTTGTGGCTGTGCCCCTCCTGTGGCTGCTGTCCCGGGGGCAGGACGCCACTTGGCTGACCGTATGGGCCGGCTTCTTCGTGGTGTTCGCGCTGGCCATGCAGGTCCTCAAGCGGCGCTTCGCCCACGACCTGCACACGCTGGATGCCGAGCGAATGCTGCGCCGCTGGCAGCCGCGAATCGAACACATCGCGCTGGTTCATGGCGCGGGCCTCAGCGCGGCCGTGGTGCTGACGGCGGGACGGTCCCCGTACGAATTCGAGCTGCTGCTCTACGTGTCGATCGCCAGCATCACGGCGTCAAACGCCACGCACCAGAACGCCGCACTAAGCGTCTTCCTGCGCTTCTTCATTACGGGCTGGGTGGCCTGCACTGCGTTGAGCGTATGGGCCTTTCCAACGCAGTGGCCCTACGTGCTCCCCTTGAGTCTGCTGTTCGGCATCGCCGTGTACCGCGACGCCCTGGTCGCCCACCGCTTCTTTGTGGACCAGGTGCGGCTGGAAGAACATAGTCAGCAGCTGATTGCACAGCTTGAGGCGGCCCGGCAAGGCGCAGAGCTTGCGCTGCAGGAAAAAAACCTCTTCCTGTCCACCGCCAGCCACGACCTGCGCCAGCCGATTCACGCCATGTCGTTGCTGGTGGAGGCCATTGCCCAACGCAACCAGGAGCCAGGGCTCAAGCCGTTGCTGGCCGATCTGAAGACCGGCATGGATTCGATGAACTTCATGTTCACCTCCTTGCTTGATCTGACCCGGCTGGAGAACGGCATCGTCGAGCAGCGTGCGGCCCCGGTGGCACTCAAAGGCTTGCTGCGCGACACCGCCATTCTGTTCAGGGAACAGGCGCGCCAGCGCGGTCTGGCGCTGCGCCTTCGGATGCCGTGTCAGGAAGCCCATGTGTGGGCAGACCCGAGCCTGCTGCGCCAGGCCCTGGTCAACCTGGTACACAACGCGCTGCGCTACACCCAGCGGGGCGGCATCCTGATCGGCTTGCGGCGGCGCGATGCGCATTGGCAGATCGAGGTGTGGGACACGGGCGTGGGCATCGCAGAAGAAGACGGTCCACAGATCTTTTCCCCGTACTTCCGCAACCAGCACGCCTGGTGTCTGGACAGCGCAGGACATGGACTGGGGCTGGCAGTGGTGGCGCGCTGCGCCAGACTCATGGATGCCACGTTGGGTTTTCAGTCGCGCTTGGGCAGAGGCTCGCGTTTCTGGCTGCAACTGCCGGTTCACGTGGCCACGGTCCGTCGGCCGGCGCCGGAGGTGGATACCTCGACACCGTTGCAGCAGCTGGATGGGCGTTGCCTGGTGCTCGATGACGACCCTCAGGTGCTGACGGCGTGGAAAGCCTTGCTGGAAGGGTGGGGCGTGAGCGGCCGCTTCGCCACCACAGCCGGGGAAGCGATGCAACACCTCGACGCCGGCTTCATCCCCGATGCGGTGTTTTGCGACCAGCGACTTCGCTCCGGCGAAAGTGGGTACGAGATCCTCAAGGCGGTGCTGGGCCGTTGTCCGCAGGCCGGGGGAGCCATGGTCAGCGGGGAGTTTTCATCACCGGACTTGCAGGAGGCCGAACGCGAGGGTTATCTGGTGCTGTACAAACCCCTCGACCCTGTGGTGCTGCACGCCTTGTTGTCAACCTGGCTCTGATCTGACTGGAGGATCCATGGATGGAGGCAACTGGAAAGAGATGTTTGCGGCCGCTGAAGAGGGCGATCTCGCTTTGGTCAAGTACCACGTCAGCCGGGGCGTCGATATCAACTATGCCCATCCTGAATTTCTGTCCACGCCCCTGGTGGCGACCATCCTCGCTGGACAGGAGGAAGTTGCCCATTTTTTGCTGGCTGCCGGGGCCGACCCCACCCTGCATTCCGAGTTCGATGACCTGACTCCTGTGCAAGCTGCGCGGCGTGTCGGCTGGACGGGGCTGGAGGACAAGCTGGTGGCAGTCGGAGCCCAGCCGCTTCCTCCCGTGGTGGCGGGCAAGAGCTGGTTCGGCAGGCTGTTCAGCCGGTCTGACGCATGAAGACAACTTCGATCGAAAGGTTCGACTTGAAACCAATGACCTCACTCAAACTTGTCGGTGTGTGTCTGCTCGCGTTGGCCAGCACATCGAGCCTGGCCGCGGACGCCGGAGAACGCAAGTTCATTCGGAAAGGCATGGGCGAGGGGGAGGTTGTGCTGAAGATCGGCAAGCCCGACCACGAAGCCTTCCAACGTGTTGTCAGGGGCCAACCCGAAGAAAAGAGCTGGACTTACTTTCCCCACGCGCGAGACCCTCAAACCATGACGGTCATCACCTTTCACGGGGGCATGGTGACACGCGTCGACCGCAAGATTGCCAGGTGATGTGATCGTGCACACGGTGAGATGGTCAGCGAGTCCACCCCCACTCCCGCCAGTCTTCATTAGCCCATGTCCCGTGCTCCAACCCAGTGAGTCAAAACACGGCTTGGAGACCGGTGCGGTATGGGGTTGCCACAGCGCCAAAGGCCGCAGTCATCCTCGCGCTGCTGAACGAATAAGGTCGCTCGAACTGGTACATCATTTCCTGGTTCTCCCGGATGACGGGCTGGTACATCGCCATGATCTTCAAGATCCAGCGTGGCGCCACCTGTAGCCTGAACGGCCGTCCTGTTGCATGGCATGCAAGGGCAACGAACTCGTTCCCTGTCAGGAGTTCGGCGCTGGTCAATGCGTGCCGGATATGACCCCAGGCAGTGGGACTGTCGACCAACATCGCCAGCGAACGAGCAATGTCCGGCAGGTATGAAAACGAATGCAATCGGCCTGGATCACCCAGCCACTGCGGGTTTTTTCTCTTGGCGCAGACGATCGAGTACGGCCGCGTAGAAGAACGAATGATTGGGCAAAGCCCCATCGATCCCGTAAGAATCAGCCGAGCGGACTACCTGCGCCACGATCTGATCGGTTCGCACCGCTGACAGCAGTGTGGTGGCAACCGCGGCACGCACCTCTCCCTTGTGACTGCACGGGTTGAGCGGTGTGTGCTCCGTCATCGGACCCTCGACCAATCCATAGGCATACACGTTGTCCAGGAACATGGACAAGTGGCGTTTCCTGCTCAAGGACAACGGACCCGGTTTCGATCCAGAACGCGCAGAGGAGCTGTTCAAGCCCTTCGCGCGCTTGGGCGGCAATCAAGTTGCTGGGACGGGACTGGGCCTTACAGTGGTCCAGCGCGTTGTTGAACTGCACGGCGGAGAGGTTGGCGCCACGTCGGCTCCAGGATGTGGAGCGACCTTCTGGTGGACAGTGCCTCGCGCCGGGTGATCAACCCGGCCAGGACCATGAAGCCACCCAGAACGGGCAGCAGGATGCCCAGGTCTCCCAGCGCGTCACCGAGGTCGCCGCGCCGAGTGGCGGGCGGCACCGGGCGATTTGCGGCATGGCCGCGGGGCCTGCTCAGCGCCCGCCCAGGCTTTCCTTTTCCATCAACAGGTAGGTGTTGTAGGCATTCATGCGGTTGGCAAAGCGGAACATCGGCATGGGCTCAAAACGGCTCCAGTCGGTGGCGCTGTAGGCTTCGTCGAAGGGCACCAGTTCCTTGACGGAGCGGCCCATGGTGCTGCGCAAATAAGTGAGGTAGTCGCGCATCACCACCATGTCCTTGCGCGGTTCGGTGGACGCCGCGCCGTGGCCGGGCACGACAACCGCTACGTCAAAGCGCAGCAGGCGGTCCAGCGAGTTGATCCACTGGTTGCTGTCGGCCTGGCCCACAAACGGCAGGCGTCCGGCGAACATGAGGTCGCCGGCAAACAGCACGCGCTCGCTCGGCACATGGATGGCCAGATCTTCCGGCGTGTGCGAGGGACCCACGCGTTCCACCACAAATCGCGTGCCCGCCAGTTCCAGCGTGGTGGATTCGGTGAGCCAGCGGTCGGCCGGTACCAAGAGGGTCTTGTCATCCACCCAGGGCGCCAGCTCGGTGCGAGAGGCCACCAGGCGCTGGGCGGCGGTGTCGGAGTTCAGGTAGGTGCGCGCGTCTTGCTGCGCCACGATCTGCGCACCCAGCTCCTTGAACACCTGCAGGCCGTAGATGTGGTCGGCGTGGTAGTGCGTCACGATCACGTGGGTGATCGGTTTGGGTGTGATCTCGGCGATCTTTTGCACGAGTCGGCGCGCCAGCGCAGGCGAGCCGAGCGCATCGATCACCACCACGCCCTGCGGCGCCACCACAAAGCCGGCGTTGCTGATGAAGTTCTGGTTGGCCGGCGAGCCGAGTGCGGCCAGGCCCTGCACGTACCAGCTGTTGGGGCCGACCTTCTGCGGCTTCATCTCCGGTGTGGTTTGAGCCATTGCCACCAAGCTGAGAGCACAGGTGCAGGCCAGCAAGCAGCGTGCGACGCGGTGCGGGAATGGAGCAGTGAATCGGAACATGGGGCGCTCCTCAGGTGGTTTCGGTGATCAGTGTTTGGCGGTGCCGGTGGTGCGGGTGGCGGCATCAAAGCCGCCTTTGGCCCTCCACTCTTCCATGCCGCCCTGCAGGATGCGCAGGTTGTCCCAGCCCGCCACACGCAGCGCAAAGCCGGCCTGTGCCGACAGCGAGCCGGTGTTGCAGTAGATCAGCACGGGTTTGTCCTTGGGGATCGAATTGCGTTTCGCCAGCACTTGGCGCCAGTCCATGTTGATGGCGCCCGGAATGTGCCCTTTGGCAAATTGGCCTGCGTCGCGCGCGTCGATCAGCACGAATTTTTTCCAGTCGTCCTTGGGGATCTGCTCGGCAAAGATCACACCACCCCCGTACTCCACAAACTCGAGGTAGGCCTCCATTTCGTCGATGGCTGCCGCCTTGTCGGCCAGAGCCGCCTTGGGGCCGAGCAGGGCGAGGGTGATCAGCACCGGGAGAGCGATGTGGCGGGTGGGCATGTTGTCTCCATTATTTGGAAGTAAATTAGCAAGTACTGATATTGTGAGCCGAATTTGAAGCGCCGGGAACCGCTCCAGCGCCGGACGGCCGGTATCCCATGTGCGAGGCACCCATGAGCAGCAACCGCAGTGTTGAGTTTTTCGATCGCCAGTTCGAGCGGCAGATCCACCAGACCGAAGCCGTGCTCAATCCGTTCGAGCAGGCCGCACTGCCGCACCTGCGCGGCCGCGTGCTGGACTTCGGCTGCGGCATGGGCAACCTCGCCTTGGCGGCCGCGCGCGCGGGCTGCAAGGTGCTCGCGCTCGACGCCAGCGAGGTCGCGATTGCACACTTGCAAGAAGTGGCCGACGCCGAGGGCCTCGCGGTGCAGGCGCAGGTGGCCGACCTGGCCCGCTACCGCTTGAAATGTGAGTTCGACGCAATAGTCTCCATCGGCCTGCTCATGTTTCTGGACTGCGCCAGCGCAAACCGCGCGCTTGACGACCTCAGGGTTGCGGACTCAGCCGTACACGCAGCGAAAACCGATGTAGACCGCAAAGAAATCGGCCGGCTTCCAGGCCACCACGTCGGCCTTCATCTGCGAGGCGCCGTACCACCACGAGCCGCCCATGGTGCGCCGCTCGCTGCCCTTCGCGTCGCTCACCCATTCCCACGCGTTCGCGCCCATGTCGTGCAGTCCGTTCACGCCGGCCGCGGTGTCGCCCGCTGGCGCGGCACGGGGCCAGCGGTCGGCGTCGCTGGTGTTGGCGCCTTGCGGGCTGTTGCCTGTGGGCCAGGGGTAGTTGGTGCCGCGCTGCCAGGGCGCGGGTGGCGCGGCGCGCTGTTCGGTGAACGCGGCGCTGAGCCATTCGGCGGCGGTGGGCAGTCGCCCGCCGGCCCAGCGGCAGTAGGCCGTGGCCTCCGCATGCGTCAGGTGCACGGCCGGCAGTTGCGCAGAAGAGGGGGCCACGCCATCGGGTGTGCGCCAGTTCCAGCCGGGCCTGCGCTGCCAACCGCCTTCAAACTCAAAACCACCGCCCTCGGTTTGAGCGCGTGTGACGGTGGACGTGGCTTGGGCAAAGCGGGCGAACTGCTCGATGGTGACCTCGGTGCGGTCGATCGAGAACTGGCCGAGCGGGACGCGGTCTGTCGCAACGGGCTGGGCCACGGCCGCCGCCGCCAGGGTCGCGAGAAGCGGCAGGGAACAGCGAAGCAGTGGGTGTTTCATGGTCAGCTGTGATCCGCTCAGCTGGAAGTGGTTCGCAGTTCGTCGAAGCGGCTGGCAAATTCCTGGCGCAGCTGTTTGCGCACCTGGGCGGCGGAATGGCGGCGGCGCTCGTCGGGGGTCTCTGGCTGCAGCGGCGGGACCGGCACGGGTTTGCCGTCGTCACCCACCGCCACCATGGTGAAGAAGCAGCTGTTGGCGTGGCGCACCACCTGGTTGCGAATATTCTCCGTCACCACCTTGATGCCGATTTCCATGGACGAGTTGCCGGTGTGGTTCACCGAGGCCATGAAAGTCACCAGTTCGCCCACGTGGATGGGCTGGCGGAACATGACCTGGTCCACCGACAGCGTGACCACATAACTGCGCGCGTAACGGCTGGCACAGGCGTAGGCCACCTGGTCGAGCAGCTTGAGGATGGTGCCGCCGTGCACATTGCCCGAGAAGTTGGCCATGTCCGGTGTCATGAGCACCGTCATGGTGAGTTGGTGGGTGGGCAGGTCCATGGTCGGGCTCTCTTTTCAACGCAGCACGGCGCTGCAGGCGCGCATTGTGCCCGCGTGACGGCTCGGTCGAGCAGGGGGTGACGACTGGTGGAGCCCTGAACCAGGTCTGCTTTCCCACCTCGTTCATGGCCTTACTTGATACGCGCGGGGTCGCATCGAGGTTCTGGACCGCAGCGCCCTGGATGAACGGGCTCGTGAATGTTGTGCCGTGGTAAAGCTCGGATGCGACCGCCTGCTGCCGCAACTGCCGCCAGACGCGGCGCACCGCTGGACAACGCAGCGAACCAGCGTGCAGATCGGTTGATCCAGAGAAAACACTTCTTGTCACAGGCGTCGGGTCGAACCCGGTTAGATTGCGTCCAGCCAACAGGAGATACACATGGACAAGTCAATGATCAAAGGCATCGCAGTGGGCGGTCTCGCCATGGTGGTGCTGGGCGCCAGCGGCGTGACGGGCTACAAGGCACTCACGCAGCCCAAGGTGGCCGACGTGGTGGCGGTGAAAGAGATCACCAAGACCGTCACGACGCCGCGCGAGGTGTGTGAAACCGTGGCGGTGCAGCGCACGGCGCCGGTGAAAGACCAGAACCGCATCGCCGGCACGGTGGTGGGTGGCCTGGCCGGTGGCCTGCTGGGCAGCGCAGTGGGCAACGGCACCGGCAAGACCGTGGCCACCCTGGCGGGTGCGGCGGCCGGCGGTTATGCCGGCAACCAGGTGCAGAAGAACATGCAGCAAAAGGACGTCATCACCACCAACGAGCAACGCTGCAGGACCGTGCAGGACAAGTCGCAAAAGCTCGTGGGCTACAACGTGACCTACCGCCTGGACGGCAAGGACGGCACGGTGCGCACTTCCTTCAAACCCGGTGACACGCTGCCGGTGAAAGACGGCCAGGTGGTGACCACGCCACCTGCAGACACCAAATCCTGAATGCCTGGCCCGGTTGGTGGGCCGGTCACCGGACCTTCACAGCCTGGCCGTCGGTGATGGTGCTGCCCGGGTAGAGCAGCACCTGCTCGCCTTCGCGCAAGCCTTGACCCACCCATGCCACATCGGCGTTGCGCTCGCGCAGTGTCACGGAGCGGGCCACAGCGCGTTTTCCGTCGACCACGAACACGCGCCACGCTTCGCCGTCGCGCACCAGCGCGGCGCTGGGCACCAGCAGGGCGCCTTCCTGGCTGGAGACCGTGATGCGTGCATCGACCCGAAAGCCATCGCCCAGGCGCTGCGGCTGGGCTGTGGTGGTGTCCAGGTCCACGATCACGTTCACCCGCTGCTCCTCGATGCCCAGGGCCGACACCTTGGTGAACGCCACCGGCTCGATGCGCACCACATGGCCGGGCAGGGCGGGTGCGCCGGTGGTGAGCGTCAGGCTCACGGGCGCACCCGGCGCGATCTGCTGCACCTCGTTGGAGAGCACGTCGACCACGGCTTCCACCGCTGCGATGTCGCCGATCTCCAGCAGGTGCTGGCCCGCTGTCACGGGGGAGGCGCTGTCCAGGTGCAGTTTGATCACCTGGCCGTTGACCGGGCTCTTGAGCGTCCACAGACCCTCCACTCGCGCACCCGCGCCGGGCTCCGAGCGTGCCAGCGCGGCCTGTGATTCCGCCAGCGCGAACTCGGCTGCGCGCACTTCGGCGCGCCCGGCTTCCAGCGCCTGCTGCGCCGAGCGCCGGGCCAGCACGGCCGCATCGCGCGCGGAGGGCGCGATGAAGTTCTCGCGCGCGAGTTTCTGCGCCCGCTCGGCTTCCAGGCCGGCCTGCGCCAGCGCGGTGTCCAGGCGCTGCAGCTGCGCGCTCGAAGCGCGCCGTGCCGCATCGGCACTGCCCACACGCTGCTGAAGCACCAGCCGCGTCCGGGCGTCGATCATCTGCGGCGCCACCGGGGTCAGTGTGGCCACCACATCGCCCGCGCGCACCGTGTCGCCCACCTTGAGCGTGGGCCGCGCCAGTTCGGCCTGGGTGGGAGCCGAAATCAGGTAGCGGTGCTTCAGGCGCAACTGGCCGTCTTCTTCGATGGCTTGCTCGAAACGGCCGGTGGTGACCGGCGCCACTTCCACCAGCAAGGGACGCGGCTGGAACGCCCACCAGGCAAGGGCGCCGACCAGCAGGGCAGCGATCACCCAGTGTGCCCAGCGGCGCCAGCGGTTGTTGTGATTCATGGCGTTCATTCACGGACTTTCAAAACAGCGACCAGGTCGAGCTGGTCAATCTGGCGACGCACCAGCAAGGCACTCACCACGCCTGCGGCCAGCACGATGAGTGCGGCCCAGGCGTAGGTGGCGGGTTCGATCACCACCGGGAAATCGATGTTGTCCGAGGACATGAGTTGCATCATCAAGGTGGCCAGTGCCCAGCCGGCCATCGCGCCGATGGGCAGAGCCAGGAGCAGCTCGGCACCCAGCTCGCCGAGCAGCAGCACCGAGACTTCCGCGCGTGTCATGCCCAGCACGCGCAGGCTGGCCAGTTCCCATGCGCGTTCAGACAAGGTGATGCGCGCGGCGTTGTAAACGATGCCCACCGCCATAGCCACGGCGAAGAGTGTGAGGATGCCGCTGAACACACCCATGTTGCGCGAGGTGGTTTCGTTGAAACTGGCCATGGAGCCGGCCTTGTCGAACACCGCCGAGATGACCGGCGCGCGCTTGACCGCTGCCCAGAACTCGCCCATGGCCAGCGGGTCCACGCGCAGCGCTGCCTCGGCCACGCCGGCACCGTCGCGCGCCAAGGTGTTCATGGTGTCCAGGTTCATGAAGGCCTGTTTGCCCATCATGGTGTGCACGATGTCGACCACCTGCACCGTGACGCGCCGCTGGTGCCACAGGCGGAACTCGATTTCCACGCGGTCGCCCACGCGCGCACCCACGGCCTCGGCCAGCAGCGCCGACATCACCAGCCCGCTGGACGGCAGGGCGACATGCCCCCGCGCATCGTCCACCGCACGCAGCAGCTGCGCACCGTCGATCAGGCCGGTGAGTGAGGCGTCTTCGCTGTGGCCCAGCCGGCGCACGCGCACCGGTTCGGCGCGGTAAGGCTCGGCGTCCATCACGCCCGGCAGGCGTCGCAGGTCCTGCACCACCGCCAGCGGCACCGGGCGGTGAAAGCTCACCATCACATCGCCCTGCTGCACCTGGCGGAACTGCACGTCGACGATGTGGGCGATGGCGTCCAGCCAGAACGCGCCTGAAATCTGCAGCGCCACCGACATCGCGATGCCGGTCACGGTGAAGGCAGCGCGCAGCGGGCGGCGCTCGAAATTGCGGATGACCATCAGCGCACCGGTGCTCACGTGCCGGCCCAGGCCGAGTCGCTCGATCAGGGTCTGCCGGTAGCTCGGAGGAGCTGGGGGCTGCATGGCCTGCGCGGGCCGCAGGCGGACCACGGTGCGGATCGCCGTCCAGGTGCCTGCTGCGGCAGCGGCGAACGCCAGCCCCGTGGAAGCCACCACCAGCCACGGCGTGGTGACATAGGCCAGGTGGTTGAAGCGGAACACCTCGTCATACAGCCCCAGCATCAGCTGCCCGATGACCAGGCTCAGGCCCAGCCCCGCCGCCACGCCCAGGCCGGCAATCACCATGGAGAGCTTGATGTAGTGCCAGGCGATGGCACCGTCGCTGTAACCCAGTGCCTTCAATGCGGCGATCTGGCTGCGCTGTGTGGCCACCTGGCGGCTGATCACCACGTTGAGGATGAACATGGCCACCGCGAGAAAGATGGACGGCAGCACCGTGCCCATGACCTTGAGTTGCGAGAGCTCGTCGGCCACGATCTTGGCCGAGAGCTGTTTGTCGCGGCCCACTGCGCCCAGCGTGCCGTAGGCATCCAGCAGGCGGTCGGTCTGTTCGATCACGGCGGGCTGTGAAGCCCCGGCGTCCAGCCGCAGCGACACCTGGTTGAAGGCACCCTGCAGGTCGAAGGCGTGGGCCATGCGCTCGTGGTCGATCCACCAGATGCCGAAGGTCTGGTCGTCCGGCGAACCGCCGCGCGAGGCGAACACGTACTCGGGCGAAATGGCGGTGCCCACCAGGTGCACCGGCTCCAGCCGGCCGTTGAGGATGGCATTGACCCGGTCGCCGGGCTTCAGGCCGCGCGCCACCGCGAACCGGTCGCTCACCACGGCTTCGAGCGCGCGGCCGCGTTCGGGCCAGCGTCCGCTGCGCAGCGTGAGTGCGTTGAGCCCCTGGCGCTGCGCGTGGGCGCGGGCAAGGTCCAGGCCGATGAAGCGGCCCGTCACCGGCGCGTCGGCCTCGGGCAGGGCGATCTGCGCGTCCATCACCACGTCGAGCTTCACCTCGGCCACGCCTGGAATGGCGGCCAGGCGCGCGCCCAGGGCCACAGGCGCGCGTTTGACGCTGGCAAACAGGTCGGCGAGGCGGTTGTCGCGGTAGAAGCTGTCGCGCGATCCCTTGAGCGATTCGTGCACCGAGAACATACCCACGAAACCGGCCACGCCGATGGCCACCACCACCGCGATCGTGATCACTTGGGTGCGCAGGCGCTTGAGATCGCGCCAGAGCTTGGTGTCCAGGGCTTTCATGGGGGTGTCACCACTTCAGGGTGGAGGCGGCCACCTTGTTCTCGTTGACATGCGTGTCCTTGATGCACCCATCGGCCAGGCGCAGCACGCGATCGGCCATGTCGGCAATCGGTGCGTTGTGCGTGATCACCACGGTGGTCGTGCCCAGCGTGCGGTTCACGTGTTCGATGGCCTGCAGCACCATCACGCCGGTGGCACAGTCCAGTGCACCGGTGGGTTCGTCGCACAGCAGCACCGCAGGCCGCTTGGCGATGGCGCGCGCAATCGCCACGCGCTGCTGCTCGCCGCCCGAGAGCTGCGACACAAAGTGGTTCATGCGCTCGCTCAGGCCCACCAGGGCCAGCGCCTCTTCGGGCGGCATGGGGTCGTCGGCCAGGTCGGTAACGAGGGCCACGTTTTCCAGCGCGGTGAGGCTGGGGATCAGGTTGTAGAACTGGAACACGAAGCCCACGTGCTCGCGCCGGTAGCGCGTGAGTTCGGCGTCGCTGGCCCCGGTGAGCTCGTGCGACTCACCTGCGTGCACCCAACGCGCGGTGCCGGCGCTGGCGCTGTCCAGCCCGCCCAGGATGTTGAGCAAGGTCGACTTGCCGCTGCCCGAGGCGCCGAGCAACACCACGAACTCGCCGCGCACGATAGTCAGGTCCACCCCGCGCAGCGCGTGCACGGCGGTGGCGCCCTCGCCATAGACCTTGGTCAGGCCCTGGGCGATGAAGACAGGTTCGGCGTCGTGTGGTGCGGCGTTCATCGGTGGGGTGGGGCGAAAAATGCCAACGGTCATTCGACCACCCAGGTCACCCTTCAACCTTGACGCGGGTCAAGTCATGGGCAGTGACTTAGACTCCCGCCTCCCCCCGGTTCCCTTATGTCCGCTGCCACATCCCCCACCCCCTCCCACGCCCCGCTGATTGCCAACCTGATTGCGCAGCTGGCTTTCGGCCTGCTCGCCATGACGATCTGCCTGCCGTCCATGCAGGAGTGGGGCGCGCTGTTCGGATCGGACCAGGCCAGCGTGCAGCTCACCTTCAGTGGCTACGTCGTGGCCTACGGCAGCCTGCAGTTGCTCTACGGCCCGTGGTCCGACCGCTGGGGGCGCAAGAAAGTGCTGATGTTCGGGCTGACGCTCGCCGGTCTGGGCTCGCTGCTGGCCGCGCTCTCGCCGAGCCTGGCGTGGCTCACGGCCGCGCGTGTGGTGCAGGGTGCAGGCTGCGCGGCCGGCATGGTGGTGGGCCGCGCCATGGTGCAGGACCTGTTCACCGGCCCCGAGCGCACGCGTGTGATGGCCTACGTGGGCATGGCCATGGGGCTGATTCCGCCCACCGCCACCATCCTGGGCGGGCAGATCCATGTGCGCCTGGGCTGGCAGGCCAACTTGCTGGCTGTTGTGCTGTTCGTGGCCGCGTGGCGGGGTCTGCCCGACCACAAGCCCGCCACCACCGTTCAGCCGCACTGGCTGGGCGCCATGCTGGCGTCGTACGCAAGGCTGGCGCGCGAGCCGTCGTTCCTGCTGTTCGTTCTCATCCTGTCCATGACCACCGCCACCTTCTACGCGTTCCTCGCGGGCGCACCCATCGTGCTGGGCAGTTATGGCGTCGGGCCGGCGGGCATCGGCTACTACATCATGGTGGTGCCCTTGTCCTACATCCTGGGCAACTACCTCACCACCCACCTCGTGCACCGCACCGGCGACCGCACCATGATGATGCTGGGCCAGGTGTTCTCGGTGGGCGGCATTGCACTCATGCTGGTGCTGGCCCTGGCCAACGTGGACACGCCGCTGGCCTTTGCCTTGCCGCTCATGCTGCTGGGTCTGGGCAACGGTTTCCTGGTGCCCCCGGCGCTCACCGGCACGGTGGGGCTGGTGCCCGCGCTGGCGGGCTCGGCCGCCGCCGTGGCGGGTCTGGCGCAGCAACTCATGGGAGCGGTCGGCGGCTACGCGGTGGGTCTCGTGCCGCACCAGGGCGCTGTCAACCTCGGTTGGTTGATGCTGGGCCTGGGCGGCGTGGCGCTGGTGGCCCAGGTGGTGCTGAACCGCCGGCGGGTCGTCAAATCTGCGCCAGAGCGAACGGTCCCTTAAAGCAGGCTGCCCTGGGCACCTGCGTCGCGTGCGTTCGAGGCCAGCAACGCATCGGTGGCGTGCGCATCGGCCAGATCAAACACCTCGGTGGCTTGCGGCCGCACCAGCGCCTGTGCATCGGCTTGCGCGCCATGCAGCCAGGTGTGCCAGTCAGCTGGATCGATGTGGGCCACAGCACGCTTGTCCTGCTGGTCAGGCGGCAGCTTGGGGTCGGGTTTGTGCAGGCGGCCCAGCAGCGGGTGGCCGTCGCAGTTGCAGGTGATCATGGTGAAGTTGGGCACCAGCTCACCGGTTTGTGGGTCGGTCCACTGCGACCAGAGGCCCGCCAGCGCCCACGGCGCACCATCAGCGCGGCGCAGGCGCCACCAGATGTTTTTGCCTGTTTCCCAGTTGGGCTCCTGGTACCAGTCCGCGAGGATCAGGCAGCGCTGGCCCTGCATCCATGGCTGGCGGTAGGTCACGCGCTCATGGATGCCTTCGATGCGCGCGTTGTTGGTGAGCACGGCGCGCGAGGCGGGCCGCCGCGTGGTGCTGCCGGCGCGGATCATGCCCCACTGTCCCAGCCGCCCGACCAGTTGGGCCTGTTCGCCTGGCAGACCCGGACGCACCAGCAGCCCGGTCTGGAACGGACCCACCGTGGACGCAACGAAGTCTTCAACATCGACGCTCGCCCCCACGCTGCCGAGGTAGCGCTCGGCCGTGCCCTTGGGGGTCATGTTGTAGAGGTTGCACATTGCACAAGTGGCTGGGATGAGTGTTGGCTGGCGAACAGACCGCCGCCCTGTCGGATGGTCAGATGGGTCCCCAGGCAGATGCTTTGGACCCTCGACGAGGGCCGGCAGTCCTCAGGAGAAAACCATGTACATCGGCGGCGGCGCTATCTTGCTCATCATCATTCTGTTCCTCGTTTTCCGTTGAACCCCGGGGCGAAGACTCAGCCTTCCTTGTGCGGGTCTTCGCGCCTCTGTGCGTACCAGAGCTCCAGGCCCTGGCGCTGCTTCACTGCACCGAGCCCACCGCGGAACAGGTGGCCAAACAGCGTGAGCATTTCGCGCGCTGAATGCGTGCGCAGCTTGCGACCCGAGCTCAACACCGGCTCGCGCAGAATCACGAACTTCCCTTGTTGCCCGAGTGCATGGCTCAGGCGCAGTTCTTCGGCCGCAAAGTAGGTCTCGTCGAACCCACCCACGGCTTCGAAAGCGCTGCGCTTGCAGAAAAGAAAGCAGCCAGCGGCCATGCGGCTGACCTGCAGCAGTTTCACCACCAGCGGCACGAACACCCGCGCATACAGCGGCATGGCGCCGTCAAAGCGCACCACGGCACCGCCGCCCACCGCACCTGCGTGCACGGCCTGCAATGCCAGACGCACCAACGCTTCGTGCACCAGCGTGTCGGCATCCACAAAGATGAACACATCGCCCCGCGCGGCGCGCGCACCGGCGTTGCGCGTGGCCGCGATCTGCCGGTGGGCCACGGCCACCACCCGGGCGCCGTGCTCGCGGCCAATGTCGGCGGTGCGGTCGGTGGAGCCGTCGTCCACCACGATCACCTCGCACGGCTCGTCCAGCGCCTGGGCCACCGCGTTGATGGCCAGCAGGGTGGCGCCCAGCAGGTGTTCTTCGTTGTAGGCCGGCACGATGAAGGAAATCATGAGGCGCAGGTTAGCGGGGGGCCACAGATTTCGCCGACGCGGGGGCATTGGGCGGATCTGCGAACACGTGTGACAACCCCGGCTGCCGGAACGGTGCAACATGGCGGCGCCCGTCACCACCCAGCAGGCCCCACCATGACCACACAGTTCCAGGTCCGCAAGGACCAGCTCGCCACCACCCGCACCGTGCAACTGCCCGACGCTCCGCTGCTGGAGGGCGAGATCCGCGTGCGCGTCGAGCACTTCGCCTACACCTCGAACAACATCACCTACGCCGCCTTTGGCGACGCCATGAGCTACTGGCAGTTCTTCCCGGTCGCGCCGTCCGGGGACGACGCTGCGGCCTGGGGCGTGGTGCCGGTGTGGGGATTCGGCGTGGTGGAGCAGACGCAGTGCGCCGGCGTGGCCAAGGGCGAGCGTTTGTATGGCTACTGGCCCATGGCTTCGCACGCTGTGCTCCAACCCGCGCGCATCTCACCCGAGGGCTTCTTTGACGGCGCACCGCACCGCGCCGCGCTGCACCCGGTCTACAACAATTACCTGCGCTGCGCGGTGGACTCCCTGTACGACCCGGCCACCGAGCCGCTGCAGGCCTTGCTGCGCCCGCTCTTCCTCACCGCCTGGCTGATCGACGACTTCCTGGCCGACAACGACTTTTTCGGCACGAACGCAGGCGGCAAACGTGGCGTGATGCTGCTTTCGTCGGCCAGCAGCAAGACGGCCTACGCCACCGCTGCACAGCTGGCACACCGACCCGAGGTGGAGGTGGTGGGACTCACCTCGGCGGGCAATGTGGCGTTTTGCGAAAGCCTGGGCGTGTACAGCCGCGTGCTCACCTACGACCAGCTTGACCAGCTGCCACAGGACACACCCTGCGTGTACGTGGACTTTGCCGGCAACGGCGCGCTGCGCAAGGCCATCCACAGCCGCTTCACCGCCCTGGCCTACAGCTGCTCCATTGGCGGCACCCATGTGGACCAGCTCGCGGGTGGGCGCGACCTGGCCGGGCCACGCCCGGTGCTGTTCTTTGCACCGGCGCAGGCCAAGAAACGCCACGGCGACTGGGGCGCGGCCGGTTTCAACGAGCGCATGGCCCAGGCCTGGCACGCCTTCATCGCCCAGGTGAACAACCCTGCCGCACCCTGGCTGGTGGTGCAGCACCACAGCGCGCCTGATGCCGTGCAGGCCGCGCATGCGCTGGTCTTGGGCGGTCGGGGCGACGCGCGCGTGGGGCACATGTTGTCGCTGCCCTGAGCGCGTGACCTCGGCGCGTGACGTTGCGCACAGAGACTGTGCCCTACGCTGTGGATAACCAGGTGGACAACCGCCACAGCCCGCTGCCCGCCTCACGCTGCGGGGGGTGCTCAAAAATCAGGCGTTGGCGGCAGCCTCAGTACAGCCGCACGGCCACGTCGAAATGCCAGGTGCGGCGGATCTCCACCACGTCGTACTGGCGGGCCAGGGCGGGTGGAAACGCCGGGTAACTTGCCTGGCTGCGCACGATGCGCTCGATGCCCTCGTCGATGGCCGGCACACCGCTGGAACTCACGAAGGTCACGGTCTCCACCGAACCATCGCTGCGAATTGCCACCGTCACCACCGGTTGGGTGTGGGGCTGCCTGGCCGCTTCGCGCACCAGCTCGATGGTCATGTTCATCGTGATCTTGCGGGCCCAGGCCTCGGCGTAGAGGATGAGATCGGTGTTGGGGTCCGAGCGCCCGAAGAGCCGGGCGCGGCGCGCGGTGCTCAGGGAGTAGGGCAACTGGTTGGCGGCCTTGGCCGCAGCATCGCGTCGATCGGCTTCTTCGTTGAGCTGCCGGCCGATGGCGCGCAAGCGCTCTTCGCGCCTGGCTTCGTCCGCTTGCCGCTCGGCTTGCAAACGCGCGGCCTCGGTTTGTGCAGTCTGCTGGCGGGCCGCTGCTTGCTGCTCGGCCGCCTGCTGCGCAGACGCCTGACGTTCCCCTTCCAGGCGCTCGGCCTCTTGCCGTGAGGCTTGAGCTTGAGCTTGAGCCTGAGCCTGAGCCTGAGCCTGAGCCTGAGCTTGGGCAGCTTGCTGGCGGGCCGATTCCTGTTGGGCGGCCGCCTGGCGCTCGGCTTCAGCGCGTGCGGATTGTTCGCGAGCAGCCTGCTGTTGGGCCGCCGCTTGCTGGGCGGCTGCCTCGCGTTGTGCTTCCAGCCGCGTGGCCTCGGCCTGCGCTGCCTGCTGGCGGGCGGCTTCCTGCTGGGCGGCTGAGCGGCGTTCGGCTTCGGCACGGGCGGCTTGCTGCTGCGCTGCCTGTGCTGCCTGTTGTGCCGCTGCCTGGCGTTCGGCCTCCTGGCGCTCTGCTGCCTCGCGCTCGGCGGCTTGTTGCGCCCGGGCTTGTTGTGCCGCCGCTGCACGTTCCGCTTCCAGCCGCCGCGCGGCTTCTGCACGATCTGCCTGTTGTCGAGCGGCTTCGGCTGCTTGTTGTGCAGCGGCTTGGCGCGCAGCCGCCTCGCGCTCGGCTTCGGCCAGCCGGGAGGCTTCGGCCTGCGCTGCCTGCTGTGCAGCCGCCTGGCGCTCGGCCTCCAGCTGCCGCTGTGCTTCCACCTCGGCCGCCTTGCGCCGCGCTGCGCCCTGGCGTTCCACTTCGAGGCGCGCGGTCTCCACTTGCGCCGCTTCCTGGCGCGCAGCCTCTTGCGTGGCCGCCTGGCGTTCGGCTTCCGCGCGCGTGGCCTCGACCTGCGCCAATGCCTGTCTCGCGGTCTCCTCGCGGGCGGCCTTCTCCCGCTCCACGGCCAATCGCGCGGTCTCAACCCGCGCAGCCGCTTGTTGGTCGGCCTCCTGTTGCGCTGCGGCCTGCCTTGCAGCTTCTTGTCGGGCCACCTCAAGGCGTTCCGCTTCCTGTTGTTCAACCTCCTGCACCGTGCGCTCGCGCAGGACCGCCACGGCGCCTGGCGCTGGTGCGGGCGGTGCGGGTGGTGCGCTGGGCACCACCACAGGCTCGGGAGGCAGCGGAGCCGGCGGCACAGCGACCTCGGCCGCAGGCTCGCTTGGAGCAGATGGGGGTGCTGCCGCCGACGCACTGGCCATGGGCGCCGGCTCGGGGCTGGGCACGGGGGGCGCGGCAGGCGGGGATGCCGAGCGGGCTGCAGCCGGCGGCACTTGCGCCGGCTGCAATGTCGGTGCCATGGCCGCAGCGGGTGCAACGATCTGCTCGGCCGCCGGGCTCTGCGCCGGCGCGAGCACGATGCGCAAATCAGGCACCTCGATCCGCCGGTCTTGCCAGGGGAACCCCAATCCAGGCAGCCCGGTGCCCTGACCGCCATAGGTCAGGCTCAACAGCAATGCATGGAAGAGCAGGGACACCAGCAACGCCAACCTCATGCGCCTGCGCTCGTCGAGCGGTCGCGATGGGGGAAGTTTTGCGGGCTGCATCTGGCCGATTGTCCTATCCAAACCGGGATGCTCGTCGATGGCGATCCCGCCGATCAACACGCCAGGCGGTCGTCGCGCGCACATGCACGGCGGCCCTGCGTCAGAAAACCAGGATTTCGACGCGCCGGTTCTTCGGGTCTGAGGTGCGCAAGCCGCTGGTCGTCAGGGGCCTGGTGTCGCCGAAGAACTGCAGCTCGATGCCTTTGAGCGTGGGGTCGTGCGCGCGGAGCAAGTCGGCCGCTGCTTCGGCGCGGTCGGCGGACAGTTTCAAGTTCCATTCCTGCGTGCCGGTGGTATCGGCGTGACCAAAGATCGTGATGCTGGCGGGTTTGCGCGCACGCACCACCCTGAGCATCGCGGGCACCAGGGCTCTGGATTCTTCGGTCAGCTCGGTTTTGTCCAGCAGGAAGTGCAGGACGAAGATCCTGGGCGCCAGCGGATTCGCCTTGAGCAGGTCGCCATAGGCACTGTTGACCGTGTCGCGGCCCAGCGTCCTGGCCTGAGACGGTTCAGCGGCGTTGCCGTTGACGGTTGTGTAGCTGAAGGCCTTGTCCAGCCGCTGCGTTCCCGATCCCGACGCAACCGCCACCGCGCCCACCGTGTTGTCATCTTCGGGCAGCAGAACGACAGTGGTTCTCGTGCTGGTGGGTGTCGCGCATCCTGCGAGAAAGGTGCCGGTGATCAGGAGCAGCGCCGCCAGCCGGGCCCACCGGGTGTGTGATGCCCCCATGGGGCTCAGTCCGCCTCGATGATGAAGCGCGTACCGCGAACGCCGATGGTGGCCGTGGGCGTGGCCACCTTGACCGACTCCGGCGCCAGCTTGGCGATCATTCCCGATGAATAGACTGCGGCCCCTCTGGCGAGGTAGACGAAGAACCCGTACTTGGACTGCCTGGGTTCAAAGGCGTAGTCGCGAACCTGGATGTCGGTGGACGGCCCGAGGGTGAGCTGCGTGCCGTCCTTGAACACGATACCGGCCGATGAGCCGGTGCCGGAGACGATGCGGTCCGACACGAACAGCGTCGAGCCCGACGCGGCGTTCAGCCTGGTGCCGTTGCGGGCGATGCCGATGTCGCCCGAGACGTTTTTGAACGTGGCGACGTGGTCACCGTTGGCTGCGGCCGACCCGGCAAATCCCGACAGACCTGCAACGGCCAGCAGCGAGGCAAAGATCAAGCGATTCATCAGATTCCTTTGTTTGCGGCGTGGTGAGCGCTCGAAAAACCGCTGCGTCAAACACGTGCGGCCATGCAGGTGGAGGGGTGCGTGCTCTCTGTGCCGAAAGACACAGGCCTGGCAAACGTGGCCACCATGGTGAACGGTAAGGAGCCGGCCGCAGCCTGTATGTTCGGTATCGCGCACAGGCAAGCCTGAACGCATGTTTGCGCTGGAAAGCGTGACTTATGGCGCAGCAGATCGCCAGCGAGGCCGAGAATTTCGGCTGCTGGCGAAGGAAGCGCGGGTCGTGATCGGGTGCGCCTGCGCAGGGCAGGGCGGGTCAGCTCAACCCGCTGATCCAGCCATCAACCGCTTCACATTGCCCACCGCCGCCATCGCCTGCTGACGCAACTCGGCCAGGATGGCGGTTTTTTCCGTGTCTGCAGGGTCGATGCTGGCGGTCATCTTGCCGAAGCCGTCGAGGCGGCTCTCGCGCATCCAGTTGCGCAGCGGCTTGTCCTGGCTCCAGCGCATCTGGTTGGACAGGCTCACCAGCGTGGACTGGACGTAGCCGCCCACGTCGCGCGGGAAGGGCACGGGGGTGCAGAGCTGGTTCTTGGTCGCGTCGTCGTCGTAGTGTGCTTCCACATACGCGCACACGGCGCTGCTGAAGGTGACCAGCGGGGCGCGCACGAGCTGGGGCACGATCTTGCCGGGCTGGAAGATGGGTTCGATGTCGCGCGGCTCCACGGCTGAAGCGGTGCAGTTGATGTAGAGCGTGTTCGCGTCCATGGCCTCGCGGCCTTGTTCGAGCACGAGCGCGCCTGGTTCGAGGGCCAGCACGCGGCCCATGCGGATCACGTGCTGGATCCGCCTGAGCAACCGCACCTCGCCCTCGGACAGCGTGGCGTAGTGAAACATGCGGGGCGTGTGCTGCGTGTCGATGCGCAGCATCTGGCCACTGGCTTCCAGCCGTTCGAACAGATCGGCCACGCTGCCGGCCTCGGCCAGGGCTTTCATCTGCGCCACCTGTCCGCCGATGGCGTGCTTGAAGAACTCTTCGCCCGGCTGTGTGGTCAGCCGGTTCACCACCCACGAGTCGCGCGGCATCACCCAGCTGATGGCTTCCTGGGGCACACCGCATTCGAGCAGCCACACACCCGCGTCCATGGCGGTTTTGCCGGCGCCCAGGATGCAGAAGCGGGCAGGGCGCTCGCTGCTGTCTTGCCAGAGCTGGGTGAGTTGCGTGGGGGTGACCAGGCGCACGCCCTCGGCCACGCGGAACTTCGGCTGGGTGGTGGCAGGCACGCTGGGGCTGAAGTGGCGTGCGTCCACCAGCTTCTTGCGCACCGTGATGGTGGACTCCGCGCCCGAGAGCAGCGAGCTCACGCGGGCGGTGCCGTCGTCAAGACCTTCGAAGCGGCTCATGGGCAGGTAGCGCACGCGGCCGCTGGGCAGCAGCCTCTGGTGCATGACCTGATGGAAATAGCCGCGCACCTCGGCGCCACTGGCCAGCTCGTACAGGCCGGTGTTGTGGCCCATCGTGTCCTTGCGGCCGGTGCCCAGCTCCAGTGAGTTCACACCATAAAAGGCCGAGGGCTGGTGCAGCGCGACGAAGGGGTAGGCGTCGTTCCAGTGCCCGCCGGGCTGGCCGTGCATGTCCACCAGGGTGATGTGCGCATCGCTCTCCTGCAGCAGCGTGTCGGCAAAGGCCAGGCCGGTGGCGCCTGCGCCGATGATGAGGTAGTCGGTGGCGTGCAGGGCCATGGTGTTCCTTGAAGTGGTGCCCAGCATCGTGGGGAGTTTGGGTGGTGGAGGCAATGGGGCAAACCATGCGGGTTGTGTTGCCGCTGGACACCGGCCGGGCTTTCAGATACTGTACACGCATACAGTATTTATCGGCCTTCCCAACCCCACCCGAACACCCCGCCATGCATCCCGCCCTCGACTGGCAGGAGGACGATC
>LNFM01002903.1_pt1 | contig 35082 bp, 34 predicted proteins | sample 596031 | NCBI WGS metagenome assembly LNFM01 (sample SAMN04254537, study PRJNA301005) | activated carbon metagenome | isolation source: dual media filters at the Ann Arbor, Michigan drinking water treatment plant | place: USA: Ann Arbor
CGACAGCACGGGACAGCCCACGCGATGCAGCACGCGCTCGGTGTGGCTCCCGCGGACGACGTCGACGAAGGAATCGTGGCCGCGGGTGGCCATCACCACGAGGCACTGCTCGCGGACCTCGCCCACGATCGCATCTTCGACGCTGACGCCGTGAGCGACGACATCGCGGCGCGTCACGGTCCATCCCGGCGGGAGATCGTCGACCGATGCAGGCTCCGCCTGCGGGGCACCGACGTGCAGCAGCACGACCTCGGCCGTGGTCACGCCGCACATCCGTCCGAACCAGACCGCGGCCCGCAGCGCCACCTCCGCGGCCGCCGCGTCGCCCAGCGGCACCAGGATCCGGCGCACGTCGACCCGCCCGTCGGCCTGCACCACGACGCCGCGGGTGCCCTCGGGCAGCAGCAGCGTCGGGACCCGCGTGTTCGCGGCCATGGTCTCGGCGACGCTCCCCGCGAACATCCGAGCGAGCGCGCCGCGGCGGTGGGTGGTGGCGACGACGAGATCCGGGGCCAGGCGGTTCAGCGCGTCGATGAGCGTGTCGGCTGGTTCCTCGCAGCAGCGGTGGACGTGCTCGACGACGTCGACCGCGCGTGGGTCGACCCCCCACGCGCGCAGCAGCGGCGCGGTGTCGGGCATCCGGCCCGTGGGCTCGTGCCCATCGCTGGCGTGCAGGAGCACCAGCCTCCCGCCGGCGGCCCGCGTCAGCGCGAGCGCGTGCGAGAGGCCACAGGGGTCGTCGTGAACGAGGTCGGTGGTGTGGACGATCGTGATCATCGCGAGCCTCCCTCGGAGCGCCGCGCGGCGTGCTGCCACGCGGACAAGCCGGCCATCCCGAGCAGCATCGAGCCGGCGAAGACGACCGCGTCGGAGCCGAGCGCCATCGAGCCGACGAGCGCGGGTCCAGGGCAGTAGCCCGCGAGCCCCCAGCCGACGCCGAACATCGCCGCGCCGATGAGCAGGCGCGCGTCGATGTCGCTGCGCGTCGGCAGGTGGAAGCGCTCGTCGAGCAGCGGCGCGGACCGACGACGTGCCCAGCGCAGGACCGGGGCGTACACCGCGATGGCGCCGCCCATGACGAACGCGAGCGATGGGTCCCAGGCGCCGAACACATCGAGGAAGCCGATCACCTTGGCGGGGTCGGTCATGCCACCGAGGGCGAGACCGAGCGCGAACACGACGCCGACGAGCGCGGCAACGATGGACTGCTTCACGGCGTGGGGGCTCCCGCGAGGAGGTGCTGGGTGACGAAGACGGTGATCATCGCGGCGGTCATGAACGTCGCGGTCGCGAAGAGGGAGCGCCTCGAGCCGCGCGCGATGCCGCAGACACCGTGACCGCTCGTGCATCCACTACCGACCCGCGTCCCGACGCCGACCAGCAACCCGGCGATCACGAGTCGAAGTGTCGAGGTCTGCCCGCCGAGGCCGAACTGCGCAGGGAGCCACGCGAACGCGATCACGCCGCCCAGCGCGAGCCCGAACAGGAACATCGTCCGCCATGGACGCTCCTCTCGGGGGCCATCGATCACGCCGCCGACGATCCCGCTGATGCCGGCGATGCGGCCGTTGAAGAGCAAGAACGCCGCGGACGCCACGCCGATCGCGACGCCACCGAGGGTCGATGCCAGGAGGGTCGGTTCGCTCATCGCGCGTCGCTCCGCGAGGGCGCCTCGGCGAGCGCAGGGAAGACGACGGGCGTGGGGATGCGTGGCGGGTGGAGCACGGAGATGCGGGCGGGTTGTGCAGTCCCCGTGCCAGCGAAGTTCCCGAAGCTCGGGTGGCTTTCGGCGCTGTGGAGCCCCTGTCGCAACACCCGCGTGTTTCAGGCCGTGCTTCGTCGCGTTGCAGCTCGCGGTTCACCCGCCGCACTCGGGCAGGTCGGCGGCGCAGTCGCGCGAGAACGCGAGCGTGTCGAGGCCCTCGCTTTCAGCGGCCCGAGAAGCGCGCGAGCAGGTGCCCGCGCAGCGCCTCGATCCGCGGCGGGATGGGCCGCGGTCGCGAGACCAGGTACAGCGGCGCGCCGCCGAAACTGACCTCGGGCAACACGCGGCACAGCGCGCCCGCGGCGACGTCGCGTGCAGCGAGGACCGTGGGCAGCAGCGCGATGCCGCCGCCCGCCCGCGCCAGCTCGGCGAGGAAGCCGAAGTCGCGGCAGGTCACCGACGCGGGCGTCGCGGCCCTGTCGGGTGCAAAGGATCGCTGGCCCCGCTGGGGCTGCGGCCACAGCCCCTCGTGCTCGACGAGCTGCTCGATGCGCCGCGGAGCGCCGCGCCGCTCGAGGTACGAAGGTGACGCGAAGAAGCCCGCGTCGAGCTCGGTCAGCTTGCGCGCGATGATCGACTCACCGCCGGGTCGGCCGACGCGCAGCGCCAGATCGACGTCCTTCGCCATCAGGTCGACGACCTCGTGCTCGAGCACGACGTGCACGCGGACGCCGGGGAACTGCGCGCGGAACCCCACCAATGCCGGCGCGAGCAGGGCCCGCCCGAGATCGGGCGTCGTGGTGATCGTCACCTCGCCGCTCGGCGCCGCCCCGGCATCGGGGACCGCCGTGATCGCCTGCTCGAGCCCGCGCAGCAGCGGAGTGACGCGACGCAGCAGCGCCTCGCCCTCGCGGGTGAGCCGCACCGATCGCGTGGTCCTGACGAGCAGCGCCGCGCCGAGATCCACCTCGAGCGCCCGGACCGTGCGGCTGACGTGCGACTTGTCCTGGCCCAAACGCGCGGCCGCCTTCGTGAAGCTCTGCAGCTCGGCGACGGCGCGGAAGACCTCGAGCGCGTCCAGACTTGCTGTTGCCGTTCCACAACAGTATATGGCGAACTCTCGCATTGTTGATCGCGCCCGCCACCGCCATGGTCTCGGGTGTGAGACCAACGATGACGACGCGACTCCTCCCCGCGCTCCTGACGATCCTGGCCGGCTGCGCCTCCTCGAGCCCGTGGGTCCCTCTGGCGACCATCGGCTCCGAGGCCGAGGTCACGCTGGTCTGGGTCGGACGCGGCGAGTGCGAGCGCCTCGAGGACGGCAAGTGGGTGCGGCGGCCGGAGCTCGACTACGACTTCTCGGTGGAGCAGCGGCGGCAGGGCGCGCACTGGGAGTCGGTCAAGAGCATGCGGCGGCGCCACCCCGACTACGGCGGTGAGGCCGGGGATCGCGTGCAGACCTACTTCTTCCACCTCGACTTCGCCGCGAACGCCGACGACGGCGGTCCGCTCGTGGCCGAGGTCACCTCCTCGCTCGGCAACGGCACTGGGACCAGCGATCGCGAGTTCCGCGAGGCCCAGCTCGAGTTCGAAGCGAAGGGCGTGAGCGCGATGGCGCCGTTCGATCGCTACCGCATCACGCAGCACTACGACTACGAGGCCGGGCGGCTGACGGAGCTGGTCGAGCTCGACGACGGTGACACGCCCTGGGTGCGCAACCACGAGACCGCAGCGCTCTTCGCGACGCACCGCTTCGCCGCGCCGCCCTCGCGCCTGTGAGCACCCGAGGGGGCCGGGGCGTGCCAAGGGCAGCCTACTCGAACGTCCAGCGCACCGAGGGCCCGTCGCCGACCTGCGCGAACGTGTCGAACAGCGGATGATCCGCCGGGATGCTGACGACGAGCGTGTCGCCGTCGTTGCGGAACGCGAGCGCGTCGGCGGGCTCGAACACCACGGCGTCGGGCCGTTGCGGATCGACGTCGTGGACGAGCAGGTGGCGGCCGAAGGCCAGCCGCGCCCGCACCATCCGGTGGATCCGCGTGGCGTGGGGGCCACCCGGGAACGTCACCTTCAGCCCGTCATCGTCGCTCGACCACGCGATGCCGGGGACGGCGAGCGCACCGACCCCACTGCCGTGCTGTCGCGACCCCTCCTCGATCCTCGCCACGACCATCGCGTCTTCGGCCGCGCTGCGGCGGCCGATGTCGGTGACGAGCTGGGGATCGCGGGACGCGAATGTGTCGACGAAGCCTGCGGGTGACCACAGCTCCATCAGCTCGAGCTCGTCCGCAAACACTCCCAGCGCGCGGCGGACGTGAACCACGCCGTGGGCGGTCGCGATCGTGGGGATCCGCGGATCGACCGCGAACACGGCCCCGCTCATCCGCGTGTCCGGATAGTTGCCGCGCTCGTGGGGCGGAGCGAAGAACCGCGTGATCGCGTCGGGGAACGGCATGGACTGCCCGATCTCCAGGGCACGACCGGACCCGAGCATGTAGCGGCACAGCGCGCGCAGCAGCAGCGCCGGCCAGATCGCGGGCGGACCCGGGACCAGCACCGACAGCTCGAAGTCGCAGCCTGCCCGCGCGGGATCCAGCGCCTCGCCGAACCCGTAGGTGAGGTAGAGCGTGCCCGCCTGGGTCGGCACGGTCGCGACGCTCCACACCGAGGGGCCGCCGCTGCGGAAACCCACGAGCCGCTTCGGATCGATGAAGTGATTCACCCCACCGGTGCCGACGGCCTCGAGCGCATCGTCGTACGCGACGACCGCGTCGTCGTTGACGTGGCGGATCTCGTCGCCGGGCCCGATCGAGAACGAGACGGATGTGGTGCGGGCGTCTTCGTCCGACGTCGACATTGCCCTGGCATGGTGGTCAACGTCGCGGTCGGTGGCAAGGGGGCGGCCCCGCCGTGCCCATCACGTGGTCCCACACCGGGCTCGTGATCCCGAACCACGCCCGCGCGTCCCGGTGGTGCGCGAGGTGTCCCCGCTGCAGCGCGGGGAACGGATGATCCTCCGGCAGCACGTGCGCGGCGACGTGCAGCAGTTCGTACGCGAGGTAGCCACCGACGAGCCCGCTCACCACGGCGAGCGCGATCGGACCCACGAGCCACGCCGCGGTCGAAGCGACGCCGATCGCCGGGAGCGTCAGGTGCAGAGGCTTGGTGATCGGCGGGCGATCGGGCGCGTCGTGGTGATCGAGGTGCTGGCGCGCGCCGAGCCGCGACAGCGGGTGCGCGCGCGGGAGGTGGAACGCGAAGCGGTGCAGGAGGTACTCGACCAGCGTCCACCCCGCGACGCCGCCGATCCACGCCAGCCCAGCGGGGGCGAGCGCGGCGGGAGCCAGGGGCGTCGACGCGAGCGCCAGTACGACGAGGGCCACCTCGAGGATCGCGAGCGCGCCGAAGCAGCGCCGGTGCGGCGGCGCATCGATCAACCTCGACAGCCGCGAACGCGACACCATCACGGGATCGGCGGCAGCGCGCCGTCGGCCTCGAGCAACGGCAGGCGCTCGCGCGTGTTGGGGAACGGCTCGCAGGTCGCGTCGGTGCACGCGTTCAACACCTGCGTCGGCGTCGTCGGCGCGCAGCCGTAGCAGCCATCCGGGCCCTCGCAATCGACGCCGGTGTCGCTGCCGCCTCCGTCTGTGGTGTCGGCGCCCGTGCCCATCGTGGTCGAGGCGGTCGCGCTCGCGCCGGTCGTCGCGCTGTTCTCCCCGCCCCCGGTCGACTCCTCGCCGCCGCCGGTGCTCGACTCGTCGGACGCCGGTGGCGCGTCCTGATCGCGGCCGCACGCGGCGAGCGAGACCGAGGACATCGACAGCAGCAGGGCCCAGGGGATTCGTCGGTGTCGCATGGCTCAGATCACCTCGCAGAAGCCGTTGCGACAGACTGGCGCGTCGGCGGAACACTCCGAATCGTCACCGCACTCGGCACACGACGACGTCCCCGTCGCGCGGAACTCGTAGTAGCACCCACACGGCGCGTCGGCCTGGACGCTGTACATCGGACCGACCTCCTCGTCGCGCCACACCTGCATCGCACACCGCGGCACGCTGCCGTTGTCGATGGTCAGATCGAGCGCGGGGAAATCCTCGGGGATGGGCTCGACACCCGTGAGGTACCCGACCGCGGTCCGGGTCGCGTCGTGGATCACCACGCCCGACTCGTCGACCGGCGCGTAGAAGCGATACGGCGTCCAGATGAAGTAGTGGCCGTCGCGCACGTTCTGCTTGTCGAACGCGGTAGGCGTCGAGTCGGGCCAGTAGCCGCAGGTCTGATCGTAGGCCTGGAACGCCAACGTGCTCACCGTGTCGCGGTTGAGGTCCGCGACCTCGGCCCCGACGAAGCCCAGCGCGTTCTCCGGGCTCGTCGACTGGGCGACCGACGTGACCATCGCGGACGCCGTCATCGTGTCGTTGCCCTTGAACTTGCCGATCGGGATGCCGGCCGCGATCGCCAGGGCGATCTGCGACGACGCCGTGGCGTTGCGGGCGTACAGCTCGGCGTCGATCGTCCACGGGCTCACCATGCCCTGCGACGCGCCGAACCCGTAGACGAAGTACACCGCCTCGGCGCTGATCGTCGTCTGGCTCGAGGCGGTCGGCACGATGAGGCTCCACGGCGTCACCGGCCCGATGAACTCGCCCAGGCCGTCGGGCACCGCGGTGACCCCCTCGCAGAGCGTCGGCGCGATGCTCATCAGCCCGTAGTCGGGTACGACGCCGACCACCGGGAGCTCGCAGATCTGCTCGACACCGTCGACGTCCCAGTAGCTCGCCGTCCCCGTCAGCGTCGACTCGTCGATGTACGCCGTGATCCCGAAGCACGACGTCGTCGCCTGGAAGACCAGCGTCACCGGATCGGGGAGCGCGGCGAGCTCGGCCCCGAACAGGGAGAGCAACGGCTTGGCCGCGCTGCCCCCGAGCCCGATCGTGGGGTTGGGGAGGTCGGTGCACGGGGCCGCGCTCGCGACCCGGGCCCCCGCGAGGACCGCGACGCACGACACGACGCCGAGAGTACGGCGGACGAGCTGCATGCGTCGTTGCTACTTGGTCCTCATGATTCCCGTCAAGGGAACTGAAGTGTTACCGATTGTTACCTTGTACCTGTCCATGCGGCCGACAGCCTCTGGGCGTATTCTCCCCCCGTGAGGACATGCTGGATGCTCGCCGCGGTGCTCGTCGCGTGCAGGACGTCGGAGCCGCCTCCGCCGCGCACCGATCCCGTGCCGACGCCGCGGCCCAGCCCTCCGCCCGACGCCCCCGCGACGACCTCCGCGTGCAACACGCTCGTGCTCTTCATCGACGTCGCGGGCACGTGGATCGGCGCGCCATCCGACGTGCGCTGCTTCAAGGACGGCGCGCCCGATCCCACCTGGATCCGATCGGAGTTCGCCCGCCTCGCGCGCTCCCTCGATGCCGAGGGATGCCGGCCCGTGATCGAGCTCGGCGCGTCGCCCGGCGTCACGTACGACCACATCATCGCGGCCGCGGACGGAATGAGGGCGGCGGGGTACCGCGATTTCGATCTCGTCGCGCCCGCATCGCTCGCGATGACCTTCGGCGGCGCGCCGCAACGTGCGGAGTGCGTCGGCACCCCCGACACCACGAAGCGTCCGCAGCGGCCCCGACCCGCCCCGATGCCGCCGCCTCCGCCCGTCACACCGCCCGCGCCGGGAAGTCCCGATGTGCCCGTCGCCGTCGTTCCCCAGAGCGTCGAGATCTCGACGGACGCGATCCTCGTCGATGGGCAGCGCATCGTCGCCCTCGACGCCATCGCGCAGGCCGGCCCGATCGCCCAGCTCGCAGCGGCGCTCGGCCCGGCGACGCCCGACGCGCACGCCGTGATCATCAGCGCCGCGCGATCCACCGACGCGAGTCTGGTCCATCGTGCGGTCGAGACGGCCAAGGGGGCGGGCTACGATCAACTCGCGTTCGCGGTCGAGGTCGAGTTCACGCCCTGATGCGGCGGCACCGGGGCGGCGCAGCGATCCCCGCCGCCCGGCGCCGTCGGGCCCACGCTCACGGGATCGGCGGGAGCGTGCCGTCGGCGCCGATCAACGGCAGCCGATCGACCGTGTTCGCGAACGGCTCACAGGCCGCGTCCGTGCACCGGTTCAACACCTGCTCGCCGTTGCTCGGCGCACAGTCGTAGCAGCCGCCGGGGCCGAGGCACTCCTCGCCGGTCGTGCCCGACTCGGTGCCCGCGGTCGTGTCGACCGACGTCGGTGCGGTCCCGGAGCTGTCGACGCTGCCGGTCGTCGCGGACCCGCCGGTGCTGCCCGCCGACGACGCGGTGTCGTCGGCCGGCGGCGCGTCTTGATCGCGCGGGCACCCGAGCATCGGGATCGCGGCCAGGAGGAGGAGGGACGTGGTGAAGGCGCGCATCAGATCACCTCGCAGAAGCCGTGGCGGCACACCGGCGCGTCGGGGGTGCACTCGTCGTCCGTGTCGCACTCCGTGCACGACGACGAGCCCGTCGCGCGGAAGTCGTAGTAGCAGCCGCACGGGGCCTCGGGTTGCATGCTGTACAGCGGCCCGGATTCCTCGTCGCGCCACACCGACATCGCGCAGCGCGGCACGACGCCGGTGTCGATGGTGAGATCGAGCGCGGGGAAGTCGGCCGGGATCTCGGCGGTGCCGGTGAGGTAGCCGAGCGCGATGCGGGTCGGCTCGTGCACGATCTCGCCGGCATCGTCGACGCGGGCGTACAGGCGGCTGGGCGACCAGACGAAGTAGTGACCATCCCGGACGTTGCGCTTGTCGAAGGCGGTGGCCGTGGAGTCCGGCCAGTACGCGCAGCTCTGATCGTAGGCCTGGAACGCGAGCGTCTTGACGATGTCGCGATTGGCGTCGGCGAGCTCCGCGGCGATGAAGCCGAGCGCCGCCTCGGGATTGGCGGAGTTCGCCAGCGCGGTCACCACCTCCCCCGCCGTCGCGGTCTCGATGCCCTTGAACTTGCCGATGGGGATGTTTGCGGCGAGGGCGAAGGTGATCTGCGACGATGCGGTGGCGTCACGCGCCCGCAGCTCGGCGTCGATCGTCCATGGGCTGACCATGCCCTCGGACGCGCCGAAGCCGTAGATGAAGTACAGCGCCTCGGCGCTGATGTTGATCTGGCTCGACGCCACCGGCACCACCATGGTGAGCGCGGTGACCGGTCCGATGAACTCGCCGACGCCCTCGGGGATCCCCGTGACCCCGGCACACAGCGTCGGGTCGGCTTGGATCAGCGCATAGTCGGGGACGTGGCCGGTGATCGGCAGCTCGCACATCTGCTCGACACCGTCGACGCCCCAGAAGCTCGCCGTGCCCGTCGAGGGGGTCTCGTCGAGCACCGCGCCGAGGCCCTGGCACGCGGTCGCGCCGACGTAGACGAGCGAGATCGGCTCGGGCAGGGCCGCGAGCTCGGTCGCGAACGCGGCGACCAGCGGTCGACCGTTGCTCGTGCCGAGGCCGATGGTCGGGTTGGGCAGGTCGAGGCACGGCGCTGCCGCTGCAGCGGCAGGCCACGCGAGCGCGACCAGGCACGCGAGCGACGACGATCCAAGGACAAGCCGAGACACAGGCATGCACCAGAGCATCGCTGCACGGACGCGACGGTGGCAATGCGCAAGTTCTGTCCGCGGGGAAACCCCCGGGTCACCGCATGGGTCGTGCCCCCCGACGGTTGTCTTGCGCACCCGCGGGTGTTACCGATTGTTCCCTTTCATGGCGCGACGACGATCCTCGAGTTCTCCCGCGCCGATCGAGCGCCCGAGCGCCGCGACCGGTCTGCTCACCACCGTCGAGGTCGCGAGGCTGCTCAACGTGCATCCGAAGCACGTGTATCGGCTGCTGCGGCGCGGGCTCCCGGCCCACCGCGTCGGCGGCGACTGGCGGTTCGAGCGGGATGCGGTGCTGCAGTGGGCAGCGCCGACGTCCGCCGCCGAGACGACCTCCGCCGCGATCGCGCCGCGGCCGGCGTCCTCGGGCGCGCTGCTCGCCGCGAACGGCGACGTGCTCGTCGAGACGCTGCTCGATCTGGTGAACGAGCGGCCGCCCCTGGTCGGCTTCGTGCGCGCGGATCGTGACCGCGCCCTCGCGTTGCTCGCCGCGGGCGAGGTCACGCTCGCGGGGAGCCACGGCCGTGCGTTCCCCCCGAGCGCGTCGGGGGTCCGCCTGGCGAGGATCCACCTGGCGGATCGCGAGGTCGGCCTCGTCGCGCCGCGGGGAAAGGCGGTGCCGACGCCCGCACGGCTATCTCGCCTGCGATTCGCGTACCGCCCGCAATCCGCAGGTGTGGTGGTGCACCTCGAGCGCGTCGCGCGGGAGGAGAAGCTCGACCTCGACGCGCTGCTCGCAGGTGCGGTGCGCCTGCCCTCGCACCGCGACGTCGTCTTCGGGGTGCTGCGCGGCGAGTTCGACGTCGGCATCGCCACGCGGGCGTGGGCCGAGACGGTGGGGCTCGCCTTCCGGCCGCTCGCGGTCGAGAGCTATGGGTTGCTCCTGCGGGCGACCGATCTGCCGCGGCCCGAGGTGGTGAAGCTGTGCGAGGTGGCCCAGGGCGCGGGGTTCCTCGGGCGGATCGCGGCGATTCCGGGGTACTCGACCGCCGGCTGCGGAGCGATGCGGTATGACGCGTAGGATCGCCGCGGTGATCGTCGGCGCGCTCGCGGGGTCGGCGAGCTCACGCGCCGTCGCGGCGCCGGCCGGGGACGAGCGGGCGTATGGCGGCGTCACCGAGGTCGCCCCGACGGCGCCGGCCGACGAGCACGACGATGATCAGGACCCGCCGTCCCGCGAGGAATTCGAGGCGATGCGGCGCCGCCTCGAGGCGCTCGAGCGGCGATCGGCGCCGGTCCCGGTCCCGCCGCCGACCACCCCCCGACGCCCGCCGATCACCACCGGACCCGAGACGGGGATCCCCGCGGTCGGATTCGGTCCCCCGCTCACGCCCGCCGATTACGGACTGCGACTGTCCGGATATGTGCAGACGCAGTACCTGCACAATCAGCGGTCGGAGGATCAATATCAGCAGGGCGGGCGCCCCCTCAATCGCGACGGATTCGCAGTGCGGCGCGGACGGCTGCGGGTCGCGGGGGATTGGCGGTACGTCGCGTTCGCGTTCGAGCTCGACGGGAGCACGACACGCGGGCCGTTCGTGGGGGTGCGGCAGGCCCACGTCAGCGCGTTGTGGCGCAACCCGGACGCGACGCGCCCGCCGTATGTGATGGTCACCGCCGGCCTGACCGAGGTGCCGTTCGGGCACGAGCTGCGGGTCGCGCAGCGGGACATGATGTTCATGGAGCGCTCGACGGGCTCGCTGGCCCTGTTCCCCGGACCCGTCGACGTCGGGCTGCGGGTGCGCGGTGGCATCGGGCCATTTCGCTACGACGTCGCGGTGATGAACGGTTCGCCGATCAATGACGTCGCAGGGTCGGCCGGGTTCGATCCGACCCGCAAGCCGGACGTCGCGGGGCGCGTGGGCTTCGAGGCGCGGCCACGACGGCTCGAGATCTCGGGTGGGGTCTCGTTCCTGACCGGGACGGGGCTGCACCAGGGGCAGGACGCGACGAAGAACCAGCTCGAGTGGATCGATCTCAACGAGAACGGCAGCATCGAGACGGCGGAGATCTTCAGCGTGCCGGGGACGGCGGCGCTGCCGTCGGTCCGGTTCGGTCGTTGGGCCGTCAACGCAGACCTGGAAATCGGCGTTCGGTCGAGGCTGGGGTGGTCGCGATTGTCGGGGGAGATCACGCTGGCGCAGAACCTCGACCGTGGGCTCTTCGTCGCCGATCCGTTCGCGGCGGGGACCGATCTGCGGCACATCCAGGCGTACGGGGCGTTCCTGCAGGACGCCACGCGATGGGCGGTGTTCGGGCTGCGCTACGATCTGTACGACTATGATTCGGATCTGCTGGTGTCCAGCCGCGGCCGGGCGGTGCCGGCCGACGCGAGCATCCACACCATCTCGCCGCTGGTCGGGGCGGTGCTCCCGGCGGGCGTCGTCGCGGGGATCCGGGGACGACTGATGCTGCAATACGACGTCGTGCTCGACGCGCTCGGTCGCGACCGGCGCGGGGTGCCGGCGAACGTGAAGAACGATCAGATCACGGTCCGCGCGCAGGTGGAATTCTGATGCGGCGAATCACCATGCTCGCGGCGCTCGCCGGGCCTGTCGCCGCGTGCCGCGACGAGGCGCCGGTGCGCACCGGGTTCGACGAACCGGTGCGCGTCGTGGACGGGTTCCTGCGCGAGGGCGACCTGCCGATCGCGGACGGCGGGCCGGAGGTGACGGCCGTCGAGGTGACCAACGCGATTGCGCTGATGGGGCAGCGCGGCCGCGGGCTCGGAGGGCGGGTCGACGACGACACCTGGGCCATCGGCGTGCGATTCGCGTCGCTTGGATCGGGGTGGTGGATCCACGAGGTCGGCGACATCGCGGCGCTGTTCCCCGGCGAGCGGGATTTCGCGCTGGCGTACGACGTGGGGACGGGGATCCCGCCCGGACTGCATGCATTGCGCGTCGCGGCGATCGACGGCGAGGGGCGGCGCGGACCGCCCATCGATCTCGATCTCTGCGTGCTCGAGGACGCGGTGCCGGCCGGTTTGAATCCCTGCGATCCGACGCTGCCGCCGCCCGCGGTGGTGATCGGGGTGGCGTGGAATCGAGACGTCGATCTGGATCTCGTCGTCGAGACCCCGGGTGGCAAGCGCGTGTCGTGGAAGGCGCCGAGCACCGCGACGCCCGAGGACGGGGTCGTGCCGGAGGGGGATCTCGAGGATCCCCACGTCGGGCGGCTCGACCGCGATTCGAACGCGGGGTGCCACGCGGATGGTCGCAATTCGGAGGCGGTGGTCTGGGAGGAGGATCCGAGCGCGGGGACGTGGGGGGTCTACGTCGATCTGTTCGATGCGTGCGGCGAGGAGGATGTGACGTTCACTGCGTCGGTGTATCGCCGACGCGTGCGCGAGGATGGGACGTTTCGGTTGGAGGAGACCGAGCGGCGTCGGGGGACGCTGGTGGCGGACTATGATGCGTATGGGGGGGCGGAGGCGCCGCTGTTCGTGGTGGCCGTGGAGTTGCCGTGATTTGGTGGGGCTGGGTGCTGGCGGGGGCGATGGGGGAGCCGGATACGGCCACGTCCACGTCCACGTCCACGTCCACGTCCACGGAGGACATTCGGGTCGTTGTCGTGCCGGCGCCGCCGCAGGAGAGTACGGCGACTCGGGTGACGGGGGAGCAGGCGGAGAGGGTGCCGGGGAGTTCGGGGGATGTCGTGCGGGTCGTGGAGAGTCTGCCGGGGGTCGGGCGGGCGTCGGTGGGGTCGGGGCAATTGGTGGTGTGGGGAGCGCCGCCGCAGGACACGAGGATTTATGTGGATGGCGTGCCGATTCCGCGGCTGTACCACGAAGGTGGGCTGCGCTCCGTCGTGCAGCCGAAGCTCGTCGACACGATCGATCTGATCCCGGGGGGTCAGGGCGCGATGTGGGGACGGGGGCTCGGCGGTTTGGTCGCGGTGACGACGAGGACTCCCGAGCGCGATCGGGTCGGCGGGAGGATCAGCGCGGACATCCTCGATGCCTCGGCGCTGGTGTCGACGCCGCTCGACAGGCGGCGCCGCTGGCACGTCGCGTTGGGCGTGCGCGCGTCCTATGTCGCGCTCTGGGCCGAGCGGCTCGTGGACGAGGACACCGCGGGGTTGGTGCCGCTGCCGAGTTATGGCGACGGCCAGGCCCGCGTGCTGTGGCGACCGTCGTCGCGCGACAGCGTCGAGGTGGTCACGATGATCAGCAGCGATCGGTTCCGCCGCGGCGTCCCCGATCGCGATCCGGCGCTGACGATCGCGGATCGCCGGGCCGTCGACTTCGGCCGCGTCTACGCCCGGTGGATCCATCGGCCGCGCGATGGGGTGACGGTGACGGTGACGCCGTACTTCGGACTCGGCCACGTGACGCGCACCACCGCGGTCGGCGACGTCGAGACCTCGAACACAGCCAGGGACACGCTGGCCGGCGTGCGGGCCAACTCGGCCTGGCGGCCGCGGCCGTGGCTGCAGCTCGACGTCGGCATCGACGCCGAGCTCGACGTGACGCGCACCGCGAGGATCGGGTCACTCGGGTTGCCGGCGCGCGAGGGGGATATCCGCGTGTTCGGGCAGCCGCCGCCGGACGATCTCGTCGCCGACACGTGGCGGGTCACACGGATCGGCGTCGCGCCCTATGTGCAGGCCGAGCTCGCGCCGCTCGGGGGCGACCTGCGGATCATCCCGGGCGTGCGGCTGGATCCGTACGCGCGCACCGTCGATCGGCGCACGCCGAAGCAGGCGACGACACCGAAGGTGGGGCTGGCGGATCAGGACTTCGCCGTCGAGCCGCGGCTGGCGATCGTCGGCCGCGTGACGCCACGGCTCGAGGTCCGCGCCGCTGCGGGCCTGCATCGACAGGCACCCGCGCCCGACGATCTCTCGGCGTCGTTCGGCACCCCGAGCCTGCCGATCGCGAAGGCGCTGCACTCGGTGCTCGGCGCGAACCTCGTCATCGTCCCCGGCCTGTCGCTCGACCTCACCGGCTTCTTCACGCGCAGCCGCCAGCTCGCGATGCGGCAGGACGCGGCGGCGCCCCTGCCCGCGCACGCGCTCGCGCCGAGCGGCACCGGTCGATCGTGGGGCCTGCAGGCGCTGCTGCGGCAGGATCTGTACAAGGGCCTGTTCGGCTGGGTCGCGTACACGTTCATGCACGCCGAGCGCCGCGATCGGCCCGAGCTCGCCTGGCGCCGTTCGGACTACGATCAGACCCACGTCCTCACCGCGCTACTCGGCTGGTCGCTGCCGCGCGGCTTCGAGATCGGCGCGCGCGTCCGCTACGCGTCGGGCTTCCCCCGCACCCCGGTCGTCGGCGCGTGGTTCGACGCCACGCGCAACCGCTACCAACCCGAGTTCGGCGACCACAACGCCATCCGGATCCCGGCCTTCGCCCAGCTCGACGCGCGCCTCGCCAAGCACATCGAGCTCCGCGGCACGACGCTCGGGATGTTCATCGAGGTGCTGAACGTGTGGAACCGACGCAACGCGGAGGAGTTCGTCTACGCGGCGGACTACTCGCGCCGGGGCACGATCGCCGGGTTCCCGATCCTGCCTGCGGTGGGGATGCAATGGGATTTCTGAGCGAAGGCCCCGCGGACGGGCAGGATCGCCGCGTCGGCCGCTACCTGCTCGGCCGCCGCCTGGGCACCGGACGCACCGGGGTGATCTTCGCCGCGATCGATCCCGAGCTCGGACGCCACCTCGCGATCGAGCTCATCGACGCGCCGGCTGACGCTGACGAACAGGACGCCTCCGATCTCGGGCTCCACGAGGCCCACGCGGTGGCGGGGCTGGTGCATCCGAACGTCGTGCGGATCCACGACGTCGGTCGCGACGGCGACCAGCGATTCGTCGCGATGGAACTCGTCGACGGCGCCTCGTTGCGGCAGTGGCTCACGCACCCACGACCCTGGCGCGAGGTCCTGGCGGTGATGCGCCAGGCCGCAGCGGGCTTGGCCGCGGCCCACGACGCAGGGCTCCTGCACCTCGACGTTCGGCCCGAGAACCTCCTTCTCGCCACGGACGGTCGTGTCGTCGTCTCTGGCTTCGGGGCGGGCGGCCGTCGTGGTTCGCGCGCCCCCAGCGGCGACGCGAACGGGGACTATGCCGCTCCGGAGCTGGCCGCGGGGCGCGATCTCGACGCGCGCACCGACCAGTACAGCCTGTGCCTGGTGCTGCGCGAGGCGCTGCTCGGCGCCACGCCGGCCGACATCGCGGGGCCTGGGCCCTCGACCACGCCGCCACGACGTTCGGTCCCTGGTTGGGTGCGCCGGGCGCTGCAACGCGGGCTCGCGCCGTCGCCCGACGATCGGTATCCCGATCTCCACGCGCTGCGCTCGGCACTGGATCCGGCGCGCCGCCGCGGCCCGATGGTCGTCGCGCTCGGTGCCACCGGCTTCGTCGCCGTGATCGCAGCCGTGGTGATGACACGCGCCGACGACCATTCGACCGTCGCCTACTGCGATCGCGTGACGGAGCGCGTCGACGGGGTGTGGAACGCGGGACTCCGGACCGAGATCGAGGCGGCGTTCCTCGCCACGGCCGAGCCCTCGGCACCCGATGCTTGGGCGGCCGTCGCGACGCGGGTCACCGCCTTCACCGAGGCGTGGATCGACGCCCAGCACGAGGTCTGCCAGGCCCAACTGCGCGCGGATGCGACTCCGCAGGTCCTCGCCCGACGCGAGACCTGCCTCGAGCGCCAGCTCGGCAAGGCCGCCGCGATCCTCGACGCACTGCGCGTGGCGAACGGCGACACGGTGCTGCGCTCGAGCGCCGCCGTCGATGGCCTCGGCTCGCCATCCGGGTGCCTGGACGACGCGGCGCTCTCGCGGGACGAGCAGGCGCGATCGCACGTCGCCCCCGCCGTCCGAGCCGAGCTCGATCGTCTGCTCGCCGACGCCGACATCCTGCGCGAGACATCGCGCTATGACGACGCCCTGCGCGTGGCCGAGTCGGCCCTCGCCCAGGCCCAGGCCGCGAACGACGGCTGGGCCGCCGCCGAAGCGTCGCTCACGATCGCATACGTCCGATCCTGGATCGCCCGCGCAACCGCCGAGCAGGCGTTCCACGACGCCTTCAGCGCGGCCCTCGCGAGCAATCATCATCGCGTCGCGACGTTGGCGATGATCGGCCTCGTCGAGCAGTGGACGCCGACCACTGCCGGGGGACTCGAGTCCGCGGAGCAGTGGTTGCGCCACTGCGAGGCCGCCTTGGCGGCGCATCCCAACCCAGGATCCGAGGTCCACCTGCGGGTGGCGATCGGGACCGCGTACCTCACCGCGGGACGCTACGCCGAGGGTACAGCCGCCTACGAGCAGGCGATCGCCGCGGCGCGCCCCGGCGTCGACGACTACCTGCTGGCCAACGTGCAGACCAACCTCGGCGCGCTCGAGGCCTCGCGTGGCCACCACACCGCGTCGCTCGATCGCTTTCGCAAGGGCCTCGAGCTCTTCCTCGGCGTGTACGGGCCACGTCACCCGAGCACCGCCGCCGCGATCCTCAACGTCGGCAGCGCGCTCGCCGAACTCGGGGAGCTCGACGCGGCGCGGGACGAGCACCTGCGCGCCCTCGCCGTGTTCGAGCAGAACTTCGGGCCCGACCACGTCGCGCTCACGCCTGCCTTGCGCATGCTGGCGTGGAGCGGGCTCATGCGACGGACGTTCGCCGACGCCCTGCCCTACGCCGAGCGAGCGCTCGCGATCTCGCGCCGCGACGACCCGCGCGGCGAGAGCACGGCCCGCAGCCTCCTGATGCTCTCGAACCTCGAGCTCGAGCTCGGCCGCATCGACGCGGCATACGACCACGCGACCGAGGCACTCGAGATCGCCGAGGCGGTCCTCGGCGCGGAGCACCCCGAGGTCGCCGGCTACGCGATCGGCCTGGCGATGGCCGCGACCGGTCGACGCGACGAGCCGACGGCCCGCGCGCAGTTCGAGCGGGCGATTCGCATGCGACGTCGCGACTTCGGCGATCGCGATCCGGAGATCGGACGCGCGTGGGCCGGGCTCGCCGAGCTCGAGCTCGTGCTCGGCAATCACGACACCGGGGTCGACGCCGCGACCAAGGCGTATGGCCTTGTCGAGACCTCCGGTCGGCCGGTCGACCTTGCGGAGAGCGAGTTCCTCCTCGCCCGCTGTCTCATGGCCGGGGGCGGTCCCGCCGAGCGAGAGAGTGCGCGGCGGCTCGCCGACGCCGCGAGCCAGCGCTACGCGGAGGCCGGACCGAGCTGGCGCGCGCATGTCGAGGCGATCGCGACCTGGCGACGAACTGCGGACGACAAGCCACGCCGGTGATGTTCGAGGCGCACTGTCGTCGAACGGCAACACGCAGCCGAATCGCAAGAACTACATCATGATGTACTGGGAGTGACGCCGAGCGGCCTCCGCCGCGCCCGCCCTCACCCGCGGCGGTCGAGCAGCCCGCCGATCGCCGCGAGCAATCCCGCAGGCACGAACGGCTTCTGGAGGAACGCGACCCCCTCGGGCAGCACGCCGTTGGCGTCGCCGAGCGCCGCTTCGGTGTAGCCGGAGATGAACAGGGTGCGGGCGGGGACGCGCGGGGTCAGCAGCGCGGCGAGCTGCTGGCCGGTCATCTCCGGGAGCATCAGGTCGGTCACCAGCAGATCGTAGGTGAGCCCGCCGTCGACCAGGGCGATCGCCTCGGCGGGCGATGACGCCGTCGTGACGTGGTGGCCACCGCGCACCAGGGTGCGCTCGATGACGCGGCGAACCAGCGGCTCGTCTTCGACCACGAGCACGCGCGCACCCTCGACTGCCCCCGCGCGCAGACGCGACGGCTCGACGACCGTGGGCTCGGCGTCGACCGCCGGCAGGTAGATCTCGAAGCGCGCGCCCGCCCCCAGCTGACTGTGCGCGGCGATGTGCCCACCGGCCTGCACGACGATGCCGTGGCAGGTGGCGAGGCCCAGACCCGTGCCGCCCTCGCGGGTGGAGAAGAACGGCTCGAAGATGTGCTCGAGTGCCTCGGCCGGGATGCCGGGCCCGCTGTCACGCACGGAGAGGTTCACGTAGCGCCCCGGCGGCAGGCCCGTCGGATGTACGCCGACACCGAGCTCGAGATCGGCCGCGGTGATCGTCAGATCGCCGCCCTCGACCATCGCGTCGCGAGCGTTGGTCGCGAGGTTGAGCAGCACCTGCTCGAGCTGGGTGGGATCGACGCGCACGCGACCGGCCGCGCGCAGCACGGACGTGAGGCGGACGCGGGGCCCGAGTACGCGACGCAGCAGCGCCTCGAGCCGCCCGACCAACGCGTTGGGATCGACGACCTTGGGCTCGATCACCTGACGCCGCGCGAACGCGAGCAGCTGCGAGGTGAGGGCGGCGCTGCGCTCCGCGGCCTCGCGGATCTCCTCGAGCAGCGGCCGCGCCGCCAGGCTGCCGGGATCCTCGATCACCGTCCCGAGGTTCGAGAGCACCGCGGTCAACAGGTTGTTGAAGTCGTGGGCGATGCCGCCAGCGAGGCGTCCGATGCTCTCGAGCTTCTGCGCCTCGAGCAATCGGGCCTCGAGCGCGCGCTGCTCGGTGATGTCCTTCACGCCGCCGACGAGACGCGGCCGACCTTGGGCGTCGTGCTGCACCATCCCCGAGGCCTCGACCCAGCGCACGCGACCGTCGTCGGCGACGAAGCGGTGCTCGATCGGGCCATAGATGCCCGACACCATCGCGGCGCCGATCGCCGCGGACACCGCCTCGCGATCCTCCGGGTGCACACGCCCCATCACGATGTCGCTGCTGGGGAGCTCGCCGGGCTTGCCGCCGATGACCTCGCGCGCGACCTCGTCCCAAGTGCCCGTCCCTTCGTGCGGGGTGAACGTCCAGATGCCGAGGCGGCTCGCCGCGAGCGCGAGCTGCAGGCGCGTCCGGCTCTCGTCGAGCTCGCGCATCGTCCGGCGCAGCTCGGTCACATCGGTGGCGACGAGCACGATCGAGACCACCTCACCGTGCTCGATGATGGGTGCCGCGCGCGAGAGATAGTCGCGGACGCCACTCGGCGACACCGCGCCGTCCACTGTGAAGGTCTGCACCTCTTGGGTGAGCACGGCCCGATCGATCGCGCCGCGCAGGCTCTCGTGCTGATCGGGCGGCACGAAGTCGAAGACGTTGCCACCGAGGATCCGCGCCGGGTCGAAACCCAGCGAGAAGAAGTTGACGTCGAGGATCTCGCCCCCGCGGCTGACATGGACGATGTTGTTCGGGACGTTGGCGAGGATGCGCCGCAGTCGCGAGACCTCGGCCTCGAGCTGCTCGACACGGCCATCCTCGGCGTTTCGACCATCCTGAGACGTCATCGGGTGGCCCAGAGGATAGGCGGATTCGTCGGTGACCGAAATCCCCCGTCAGCGACCCAGCGCGCGGGCGATGAGATCGCGGGGCACTGTGGTCGGCGGCACCCCGCGCCTCGCCCGGCGACCGGGCCCGAACCACGTGCGCACATCGGCGTCCAAACCAAGGCCGTGCATGTAGTTGTAGATCGCCTTGCGTAGGCCCTCGCCGAGGGCATCGTGGTCGGTGCCGGTGGGATCGTCGAACGCGACCTCGTTCCGCGCGAACGTGACCTTCGGCGCGGCGCGCAATCGGATGCCGTAGTGACCGGGCGCCTGACCGATGGGGCTGTGCACGGTGGCGGCGAAGCGGTGCCAGAAGGCCGACTGCAGGCATCCGGCCTCGAACAGCTGGCGCACGCGCTCGAGCGCGTCGATGGTCTCCTGCGCGGTCTCGGTCGGGAACCCGTACATCAAGTACGCGTGGACCATGACGCCGGCCTCGGTGAAGGCGTGGGCGACGCGGGCGACCTGGGCCACGCTCACGCCCTTGTTCATCGTCTCGAGCAGGCGATCAGAGGCGACCTCGAGGCCCCCCGAGACGGCGACGCAGCCCGAGCGCGCGAGCAGGCCAGCGAGCTCGGGGGTGAACGACTTCTCGAAGCGGATGTTACCCCACCAGGAAATCACGACCTCGCGCTCGAGCAGCTGGGTCGCGAGGGCCCGCAGCCCGGCCGGCGGCGCGGCCTCGTCGACGAAGTGGAAGCCGGTCTGCCCGGTCTGGCGGACGATGGCCTCGATGCGGTCGACGAGCACGTCGGCCGACGCGGGGTCGTAGCGGGCGATGTAATCGAGCGTCACGTCGCAAAAGCTGCACTTCTTCCAGTAGCAGCCGTGGGCGATCGTGAGCTTGTTCCACCGACCATCGGACCACAGCCGGTGCATCGGGTTGAGCATCTCGAGCAACGACAGGTAGCGGGGCAGCGGCAGACCATCGTAGTCCGGCGTGCCCGCGTCGCGCAGCGGGACGTCGTGGAGCGCGGGATCCGTGCGCAGCACCACGCGATCGCCCTGCCGCACGAACGTCCGCAGCAGCGGCGCCGCGGGATCTCGCAGGTGCTCGAGCAACGCGAGCAGCGGGCGCTCGCCGTCGTCGAGGGTGATGAAGTCGACGTAGTCGAACACGCGCGGGTCCGACAGCTCGCGCAGCTCGGTGTTGACGTAGCCGCCGCCCATCACGATGCGCGTCGTCGGTGAGATCCTGCGGATCGTCCGGGCCATTCGCAGGCCCCCGTACACGTTGCCGGGGAACGGCACCGTGAGGCCGACGACGTCGGGGCGGTGGGTGTCGAGCAACGCCTCGGTGATCCCCTCGAGCAGCGCATCGACGAGCGTCGGTGGCCCCTCGAGGGCGTCGCGCAGGCCATCGAAGCTCGCCGCCGACGAGGCCAGGCGCTCGCCGTAGCGCGACAGCTCGAAGCGCGGATCGACCCCTTCGCGGATCGCGTCGGCGAGATCGTCGACGTAGAGGCTCGCGAGGTGCTTGGCGCGATCGGCCAGGCCCAGGGCGCCGAAGGCCCACGCGAGCACGTCGTCGTCGTCGTCGGCCTCGAGCGCGGCGAAGCGCGGGCCCTCGGGTAGGAACGTGCGACCGACGATCCGCAGCGCGAGCCCGGGGTCGTGGCCCTGGAGGAACCGCACCACCGCGTCGATCGTGGCGACGAACGCGGGCCCCTGGCTGACCACGTGTCGGATCGCGGGGGTGCTCGGGCTCGCGACGGCGAGCGCCGCGATCACCTGCTGCAGGCCCGCGCGGCTGAACAGCGCGCAGAAGAGCTCGATCGCCGGATCCGCCTGGGCGACGACGAGGTCGGCCGACGCGGCGTGCTGCGCGAGGAAGCCCTTCAAGTACGCCGTCGCGGGGTACGGCGTGTTGAGCTGCGTCATCGGCGGCGTCAGCAGCAGGATGCGCGTCGTCATTCGACGCGCACGCCCTGCTCGTGCTTGATGCCGTTGCTCACCGAGCACACCCAGCCGTCCTCGGGCTTCACCGCGAACTCCGGGCACTCGCCGGTCATGTGCGCCAGATCCTTGGCCGCCGGATCCGAGCACGCGCAGTACCCCGCGTGGCAGTGTTCCGCCTCGGTGCACGGCTGCCCGACGTCGACGGCCGGCATCACGCACGACCCCGGCAAGCGTGGATCGAGCACCGAGTCGTACCACTTTCCGCCCCGGGCCTCGCACATGTTGGTCTTCGAGCAGGCGACGGTGGCGACGGTGCCGAGGGCGATGCCCAGGGCCATGCACGGAGCCATGCGGAGGACGATCGCGACGCGGTGCATGGACGGCCGGAGGATAGCCCGAACCCAGGAGGGATGCGACTGGCCTCGCGCCGTCCCAGTGGTAGACTCGCGGGCATGGGTTGGATGGTTGGAATCGGTCCTGCGCTCGGCGCCCTCGTCATCGTGTGCGCCGCGCCCAGTGCTGCGCACGCCTGCAGCTGCTTCGGGACCTCGTCCCTGGTCGCGCCCGCGAGCGAACATCACCCCGTCGATGCGCCGCTGGTCTTCGCCAGCGACTGCGGCGGGTCGCTCGAGGCGTGGTCGGTCGCCGTCGACGGTGCGCCAGCGATGCTCGTGTCTTCCGACGCGTGGACCGGGATCCACACCGTGGCGATCACGCCCCCGCCGCCTCTGGGCGCCGAGGTGGTGCTGTCGATCGACTGCGCCAACGCCTTCGACGTGCCCGAGTGCACCGACTCGGGCACGCTGCTCGAGCGGGCGCGCTTCACGATGGGTGCCGTGGACACCACCGCGCCGGCGGCGGTCGACGACGTCTCCCTCGAGGTCGAGGAGGGCGCATTCAACATCGACTGCGACGGGACAACGCTCGATCTGAAACTCGGGGTGCGCGTCGATCTCGATCCCGTCGAGCCCGGCACGTGGGCGCAGATCCGCTTCCTGCGCGACGGCGAGGAGCTGCGGACGGCGGCGCAAGAGATCCCCGAGAACGGCGTCGTCGAGGCCTCGCACTTCGTCGATCGTAGCGAGCTCGAGGGCAGCGAAGTCTGCGTGAGCGCGACCGTCCTCGACGCGTCCGGCAACGTGGCGGCGGCCGAGCAGGACTGCCAAGCGCTCGCGAGCGATGACGATGACGACAGCGGCTGCGCCTGCGCGACGGATGCGTCGGGTCCACCGAGCCTCGCGGTCCTCGTGGTCGCGATGCTGCGGCGGCGCCGGCGGCCCGGGTCGCGCGACGGACGAACCGCGCGGGTTGACCCCCAAAGCGCCCCTCGCTAGCGTCGGCGCCGAACGACCGCATGGCCCGCAACGTCGAGATCAAGGCCCGCGTCGCAGATCTCGACGCCATCGCCCGCCGCGTCGCACCGATCGCGACCGCGGGCCCGATCGCGATCGCCCAGGACGACACCTTCTTCCACTGCGCGGCCGGGCGACTCAAGCTGCGCGCAAGCTCGGCGAGCGACGCGGAGCTCATCTTCTATCGCCGCGCGGATGCATCGGGGCCGAAGGAATCGTTCTACCTGCGGACGCCGACCCCGGACCCCGACGCCACGCGCGCGCTGTTGACCGCGGCGTACGGCGCGGCGGGCCGCGTCGTGAAGGACCGGACGCTCTACCTCGTGGGTCGCACGCGCGTGCACCTCGACGTGGTGCGCGGCCTCGGCACCTTCGTCGAGCTCGAGGTGGTGCTCGCGGACGACGAGCCGACCGAGCGCGGCGTGACCGAGGCGCACGCGCTGATGGAGCGGCTGGGGATCGCGGCCGCGCAGCTCGTCGAGGCGGCGTACGTGGACCTGCTCGCGTGAAGTGGAGGCCGCTCGCCCAACCGCCCCGCCCTGCACTACCCTACCCGTCCGTGCGCCTGAACAAGTACCTCAGCGAGACCGGGGCGTGGTCGCGGCGCGGCGCCGACGCGATCATCGCCGAGGGGCGCGTGACGAAGAACGGCGAGCCCGCGGTGCTCGGGACGCAGGTCGAGGACGGCGACGTGATCGCGGTCGACGGCGTCGCGGTCGGGCCGTCGGTGCGGCGCGAGCGGCCGGTGTACATCGCGTTGAACAAGCCGCCCGGGATCACGTGCACGACCGAGCGGCACGTCCGCGGCAACATCATCGACTTCGTTGGCCACAAAGAGCGCATCTTCCCGATCGGTCGGCTCGACAAGGACTCCGAGGGGCTGATCCTGCTGACGAACGACGGCGACATCGTCAACGAGGTGCTGCGCGCCGAGCACGGCCACGAGAAGCAGTACCTGGTGTCGATCGATCGTCGGATCACCGACGCGTTCATCACCGAGATGGCCGGCGGCGTCGACATCGGCGATGCGATCACCAAGCCGTGCCGCGTCCGGCGCGTGTCGCCGCAGGTGATCGAGGTCGTGTTGACCCAGGGGCTCAACCGCCAGATCCGCCGCATGGTCGAGGCGCTCGACCACAAGGTCATCGCGCTGCGCCGCGTCCGCATCATGCACATCGAGCTCGGCGGACTGCCGCGCGGCAAGTGGCGCGATCTGACGGCCGACGAGATCGCTGGCCTCGCGCCACCGCCCGAGCGCGCCGCCAAGCCCGCGCCCCGAGCGGCCGAGAAATCCACCTGAACGCGCCGAGATCGCCGCTTCGGTTCGTGGTAGAGCCGCGGTCGTGATCACCGTCCATCACCTCGAGACCTCGCGCTCGCATCGCGTGCTGTGGATGCTGGAGGAGCTCGGGCTCCCGTACGAGGTCGTCCGCTACGCGCGGGACAAGAAGACGTTCCTCGCCCCCAAGGCGCTGCGCGACGTCCACCCGCTGGGCAAGTCGCCGGTCATCACCGACGACGGCCAGGCGTACGCCGAGTCGGGGGCGATCCTCGAGTACCTCGTCGAGCGCCACGGCGGCGGACGGTTCGCGCCGGCCCCGGGCACCCCCGAGTTCACCCGCTACCGCTACTTCATGCACTACGCCGAGGGCTCGCTCATGACCCCGCTGCTCATGAAGTTCGTGTGCGAGCGGGTCAAGAGCGCGCCGCTGCCCTTCTTCATCAAGCCCGTCGCGCGACGAATCGCCGACGGCGTCGGCCAGCAGTTCACCGATCCCAACCTGCGCCAACACCTCGCGTTCGTCGACGCCGAGCTCGCGCGCGCGCCGTGGTTCGCCGGCGACTTCTCGGCCGCCGACGTGCAGATGAGCTACCCGATCAACGGCCTGCTCTCCCGCGCCGCGGACCTCGGCCCGATCGATCGCGTCCGCGAGTTCATGACGCGCATCCGCGAGCGGCCCGCGTACCGCCGCGCGGTCGAGCGCGGCGGCGAACCGATGTAGGGCGCCGCAACGCCTCACCGCCGCCGCGAGATCCGGGCCACCGCAGCGCTCGCGAACATCCGCGCCGCGAACGGCAGGTCATCCACGAGGTAGCGCTTCGCGAGCCGGCGCGGCGACTTGGCCAGCCGGTGGATCCAGTCGACGCCGAGCTCGTGCATCCACGGCGGAGCGTCGTGGATCTGGCCGGCGAGCAGGCCGAGGCCGGGGCCCACGCCGACGAGCCAGGCCTCGCCCACGCGCTCGCGCAGGCCGCGGGCCACGTACTCCTGCTTGGGCGAGCCGTAGGCGAGCAGCACCACGTCGGGCACGCGCGGGGACGCGATGGCCTCGGCGAGGGCGTCGAGCTCGTCGTCGCTCGCGGGCAGCGAGACGCGGCCGGGGCAGATGCCGCGCACGTCGAGCCCGGGATAGCGGCGGTGCAGCATCGCCTCGGCGCCCTCGGCCGCGCCGGGATCGCCGCCCACGAGCACGATCGACCGCCCCTCGTCGGCCGCCCGCGACGCGATGCGCAGCGCCAGCGCCGTGCCGGCGATCCGCGACGGCAACGGCTGGCCCTGCACGCGGCTCGCCCACAACAGCTGCATGCCCGCGGCGACCCGCAGATCGGCCGCGCCATACAACGCGCGCAGCTCGGGATCCGCGGCCTGCCGGCGCAGCACGTCGACGTCGACGGTGACGACCCAGCCCCCGCGCCCGCGCCGGTCGTCACCACGCCGGTCGTCGCTGCGACGATGCATTGCGTCGAACATCTCGTCGAGTAGGTGCTCGTCGTCGAGGCGATCGATCGACAGCCCCATGAGCTCGATGCTCTCGCCACCCGCGTGACCGTGGTCCGTCGTGCTCGCCATCGGCGGAGTTCTAGCGTTTCGCGGCCCCGGGCGCCACGCGATCCCGCGCGCGTCGGATCTCTGGTATGGCCGATGTCGATGAAGACACTGGTCATCGCACTCGCGCTCGTGATGCAGGCGACCGCTGGCTGCGGCGACCAGGCCGCTTCGGGCACCGCCGCCGACCTCCCCGCCCGCCTCGTGGGCGCCTGGGGACAGAACGAGGCCCACGCGAAGCTCGCGACCGCCGGGCTCGAGCTCGCGGGCACGACGCTGGCGTTCGGCGAGCTGACGATCACGATCAAGCAGGGCGCGGCGACCGGCGCCGACGACTACCGCGTCGACGCGGCCGAGGCGGTGTGGACCCGCGACACCAAGCCGCCCAAGGCGTGCAAGGGCACCATCTCGCGCCAGGGCAACGTCCTGCTGGTCAAGCTGTTCAAGGAGGGCACCGACGCGCGCTGCGAGTCGGTGCTCGACGGCGAGTGGCGGGCCTGGACGCTGACCGACACGCTGCCCGAGGGCCTGCGCGGGGTCTATGGCGGCGACGCCCGCGGCGAGGAGGCCGACATCGGCCTGCGGCTCGGGGACAAGTCGATCGGCTTCACCGACGGGGGCAACGCCGTCGCCGTCGAGCAGGTGCTCACCTGGGTCGACAAGCCCACCTCCGCGCTGCTGCGGCGCTCGACGTTCCGCGACTTCGGCTGCGTCGGATCGATCACCCGCACCGACGACGAGCTCGTGCTGTCGCTGACGCCGGTCGAGGGCGCGCCCGAGGGCTCGGTGTGCCCGAGCGGCCAGGGCAGCCGGTGGAGCGTCGATCCCAAGCACCTGCCGGCGGGCACGCTCGACAACGGCCACGTGAGCCTCACGGCGTCGGGCGAACGACTCACGCTCGTCGATCGCCAGGGCCTGACGTGCAAGCAAGCGATCCTGCACACCGCGGCGCGCTCGGTCACCGGCAGCGCCTACGACGGCATCCCGGTGACCGGCGGCGCGGTGCTCGTGCTCGAGCACGCGGTGCCCGAGGCCGGCGCCGACACCTGCGTGACGCGGCTGCGCAACGTCGCCAGCAGCCTGTGCGCCGAGTACGACCTCGATCGTTGCGCGCAGGCCCAGGCGGCCGTCGAGCAGCCGGTGGCGTGCCCGCGGCAGGTCGTGATCGGCGATCCAACGCAGGGCGGGTTCAAGGCCGCGATGCTGCCCGCGACGATCACCAACCTCACGTGCTGGGACATGACCGGCATCTTCGCCGCGACGAAGTAGCCGTCAGCTCGGCGCCCACGCGACGTGGCTGACGCCGGGCAGCAGGGTCGGCAACACCAGCGTCGCGACCGGCCCGTCGTCGAGGGCCCGCGCGTCGAGGATCACCACGGTGCTGCGCTCGCGCGCGGCGTCGATCGTCCACGCGAGCACCCAGCCATCGTCCTCGTCGGTGGCGCCCGGCCGCGGTGCGAACGCCGGCGGCGACACGAACTGGCGGCGGCCCGCGCTCCAGCAGGCGTGCTGATCGTCGTCGTAGTCGACCTTCGCGAGGCCGTGGAACCACACATGGTGGTGGTCGACCGGCTCGTCGCCGCGCTCGGTCGGCGACGCCATGTACGCCCAGCGATGGCGCCGCCCCATCCACCGCGGATGCACGGTGGGTGCCTCGCCCGTGACGCCCTCGATCATCCGCGACCGAGCCCTGCCAGTGCGCGGATCGATGACGTACCGCCACAGCGCGGGCCCCACGACCGGCGCCGACGCTCCGTGCCGCCGCCGCGACGCCGGGGGGAACAGCTCGCGGTAGTCGACGCGCCCGTCGTACAGCACGAGGTCGACCACCAGCGCGTCGCCGTCGTCGTAGGCGTTGACGATGTGGAAGCACTGCTGCCCCGGCGGCAGGGGGACGGCCACGGCATCGATCGAGCCCGCGGCGTCGCGCGGCGCCAGGAAGAGGTGCACGGGGTTCCGCACGTCGAAGCCGATCGCGTCGAACGCCGAGCTGCCGCCGACGAGCGCGGAGGCGACCGAGCGCCGGCCGAACTCGACCACGACCCAGTACCGCTGCGAGAACGCATGGTCGTGCAGGGCGCTCCCCCGCGCGGGCAGGCGCACGGTCACCGACTGCGCGCGGCGCCACGCCGCGTCGATCTCGTGGAAGACGACCGTGTCGGTCGCGACGAGCCCCGGCGTCATCGCGTAGAGCGTCAGGTGTCCGGTGACCGGATCGACCCGCGCCATCGGCGAGAGCACGGCTGGTGGATCGATCCACGCATCGACGGGCGCGGGGCCGATCGGCAGGAGCGTGTCGGCCGCGAGCAGGAAGTGCCCCGGCGCGTCGGCGGCCACGATCGATCCGCCCCACGCGTGGACGCCGTGGGCCGCGGCGTTGCCCAGCGAGCGCTGCAGGAGGTTCGCGAGCCGCCCGCCGGGGAGGTTGGTGAACGGGCGGCGGAACAACCGCTTGCCCGCCGCCCGCTCGGCGAGCCAGGCCGGCGTGCCCACGTGACGCGCGCGCAGCCACGCGTCGCCACCGTCGAATCGCAGCGCGGCGACGAAGCCCTCGACGTCGAAGAAGTGCAGCGGCGCGCCGGGGACGTGCTGCGCACCGGGGCCGATGCGCAGCAGCGAGCCGCGCAGGCCCGGCGGTACGCGACCGTGGATCTCGGTGACGCGGGCCTCCACGCGCTCCGGCGCGTCGCGAAAGACGTGGTCGGCGTCCCGCGGCATGTCGGGTCAGCGCGGCGTCGCGACCGAGAACACCTGCGCCAGCTCATCGGCGCCCCAGCGCCGGGCGACGTCGACGTCGGAGAGCGTGGTCACCGTTCGATCGCCACCGCGCTCGATGATCTCGATGCGGCTCACGACCGCTTCGCGACCGCGGATCGAGAGGTGCTCCACGAGGCGCGCGGCGGCCTCGCCCCGCGGACGCAGCGTCAACACCCACGCCCGCGGGTCGCCCTCGGTCTCGGCGGCGTAGCCGACGTACCACGCGCGCTCGATCGCCTCGACGTCGCCGGCGAGGACCGAAAGGAAGCTGTCGACGAACAGCGACACGACCGGGTTCTTGGCCAGCTCGAGCTCGTCGCGACCGTACGCATCGGCGAACGCGAGGCGACCGTCGGCGACGACCGTGCGCGCGATCGCGGGCTCGCTCTGGTGCTTGGCCAGCCGCCCCGGCGGGGCGAAGTGCATCGTGCCGCGCGATACGAGCGGTGCGGTCAGCAGCGCGATGTGCTGCTCCTCGCGGTACTTCGCCGTGACGCCCGGCACCGCGCGCAACATCGTCAGCAGCTCCTCACGCCCCAGCGCAACGGCGACCGGCACGGTGACGGCGACGCTCGGCTCCGGCGGCCCCGGGGGCGGCGCGGCTTGGACGGTGGCCCCGAGCCCGACACACACGGCCCCGAGCCCGACGCACACGGCCCCGAGCGCGCCCCACCGGGCCCGAGTCACGGTCGCGGTCACGGCGAGCAGCGTACCAAGCCGGGACGCACGATCAAGCGCGGGGCGAATCGTGGCGCACGGTCGCGGGCCTCGCGGTAGTCTCCCTCCATGAGTCAGCCGCCGTGGACGCCGAGCTTCGATTTCTACATCGCGACGCTCGACGGTGATCCGGCTGCGATTGCCCTGGACATGGGCGCCGCCGACCACGCCCCGGTGCCGACGCACCCGCGGCGACTCGTCGTGCGCATCACGATGAAGCACCCGCGTCCCGACGGCCTGCGCTCCCGCGAGGAGTTCGACGCGCTCGCCGCGGTCGAGGATCGGATCAGCGAGGCGCTCGGCCACGAGCTCGAGGCGTGGATGGTGGGTCGCGTGGTCTACCGCGGCAACACCGACGTGTTTTTCTACGCGCCCCGGCCCCAGCCCGACGACGAGGAGCGCCTCGCCGAGTGCATCGAGCGCAATTGCTCGGAGTACGAGGTCGTCACCAAGTGGAACGACGACAAGCCGTGGAAGTTCTACTTCGAGTTCCTGTGGCCCGATCGCGCGACGATGCAGACGATGGCGAACCGCCGGGTCGTGATGCAGCTCGAGGAGGCCGGCGACGATCCCACCGCCGTGCGCACCATCGATCACTTCGCGTTCTTCGACGACCAGAAGGCGTGCGGCCGCGTGGCGGCGGCCCTTCGCGAGCGGGGCTTCGCCGTCGATGCGCCGCAGGAGCGCGAGGACGGCTCGTGGTCGCTGCAGTTCCACCGCGACGACGCGCTCGCCGGCGGGCGCATCGACGCCGTGACCACCGAGATCCTCGAGGTCATCGGCGAGGACGACGGGGCCTACGACGGCTGGGGCTGCCCGGTCGTCGCGACGAACTGAATCCACGACGGCGACGCGTAGCGCGTCGTCGTCACCGCTCCGTGAAATCGGCGAGGAACTCCGCCGCGCGCATGCGCTCGGCGGGCGTCAGCGCGGACCCGAGGTGCGTGAGGCCGGGCTCCGGGATCTGGAACACTTGGCGGGCCTCGTAGGCGGCCTCGCGGGTGATGCGTCGCAGCTGCATGTACAGGGTCGGCTTGCGCACGCCCGTGATGATCGCCACCCGCGACAGCCGGCTGTTCATGATCTGGAACGACTCGACCAGGCGATCGGTCACCGCTTGGGTATAGATCTCCGCCGGGCGGTGGTCGGCGCACAGCACCCCGAGCGCGCCGTCCTCGAGGCGGGCCACCGCGGCTGCGAGGACGCGGATGTACGCGTCGACGTCGTCGACGGTCTCGAGCAGGAACACCCGCGCCTCGATCAGTCGGCCGACCCGAGCCTCGACCGTGTACGGCGGCGCGCCAGACATGCTCGAGGATAGTGTCGCCAACCCCAGGCCGGAGCGCCAGCGGGCCCGCTGACGGATCGGGCGCGGCGTGCGGCCCGAACGCGCCCGCGTCCCGACCCCCATCGACGCGGCGCGGCCTCGCGCGGCCGGGTCTTCGCTACACTCCCGGGCGCCATGGACGACCAGGAACTCCGGGAGCTCACCGCCTTTGCCGTCGAGAGCGCTCAGCTCGCGGGGGCGTTCACGCTCGGGTACTTCAACGCCGGGACCCCGCACGAGCTCAAGGCCGACCGCTCCCCGGTGACCGCGGCCGATCGCGGCGCCGAGGAGCGCCTGCGCAAGCGCATCGGGGCGGCCTTCCCCGATCACGGCATCCTCGGTGAGGAGTTCGGCGAGACCCAGGGCAACGGGCGCGCGCGGTGGATCCTCGACCCGATCGACGGCACCGTGTCGTTCATCTGCGGTGTGCCGCTGTACGCGGTGCTCGTCGGCTTCGAGTACGACGGCGAGATGGTCGCGGGCGTCATCCACCTGCCCGCGCTCGGCGAGACGGTGTGGGCGGCCAAGGGCCAGGGCTGCTGGTGGAACGGGCGGCGCGCGCGGGTCTCGGACACGCGCGAGTTGTCGGCCGCGCGGCTGTGCACCTGCGGCACCAAGCTCATCTACGACCACGGCCGCGGCGCGGCCTTCGAGCGGATCCGTGCGCAGTGCCTGCTCGATCGCGGCTGGTCCGACGCGTACGCGTACGCCCTGGTCGCCACCGGTCGCGCCGAGATCGTGCTCGATCCTGTGATGAGCATCTGGGACAACGCCGCGTGCATGCCGTGCGTCGTCGAGGCGGGTGGCAGCTTCACCGACTGGAGCGGCAACGCGACGCACCGCGGGCCCGAGGCGGTCGCGACCAACGGCGCCCTGCTGCAGCCGGTGATGGCCGCGATCCGCGGGTAGCCGTTGTGGGACACTGTCGAGGCCGTGCCGATCCGAACCGTTCGCGTCCCCGCCTCGATCGCCCTGGGGTCCCTGCTCGCCGGCGGACCCGTGCTCGCCTGCGCGCCCGGGTCCACGCCCTCACCGGCGAGCAAGCCCGAGCCCGTCGCGAAGGCCGACGCCCCCGCGACGCCGACGGGTCGACCCGACACCGTGACCCCCGCTGGCCCGCCGCAGCCCGGCGAGTCGCGCGTACTCACCGGCACCCTGCGCTACACCGAGATCCCCGCGACCAAGTCGGTGGCGTCCTTCCGCAGCGAGTACCTCACGCTCGTCGGCGACGGCGGCGAGACGTGGAACCTGGGCGGCACCGAGGCGGTGCCCGACGACAAGCTGATCCCGCTCGCGGGCAAGCGCCTCGAGGTGACCGCGACGTATGTGCCCGAGGCCGCGCCGGATCCGAACGCGCAGGCGCCGATGGATGGGGATCAGACGATGCGGTACCCGGCGCGATGGGACGTGACCGCGGTGCGGGCGCTCGCGCCGTAGCGCGACTTTAGCCGCTCGAGCCCGCGCGCAGGCCCTTGAACCACGTCGCCACCGTCGGCTCGACGCCCGCGGCGGTGAGCCGATCGATCGCCTCCTTCATCTCCTCGACCTTGGCGCCCTGGTCGTCGAGCACGATGAAGACCGGGTACGAGTCCGCGGGCTCGTACCAGCGCTTGCGAAGGGCGCCGAACTCGTCCATGCGCGTCGCGGCCTCCCACTCCTCTTCCTTGAGCTCGAAGATCCGCACGTGGCCGATGTCGGACTCGGGGTGCGTGTTGCCGAGCTCGAGGTCGAGCTTGCGACACGGCTCGCACCAGTCGGCCGAGAACAGCACGGCGGTCTGCTTGCCCTCGCTGCTCGCCTGCGCGCGCATGCGGTCGAACATCGCGGCGAGCGGCTCGTCGTTCTTGGGCCGCAGCCGGCGCAGGTCGTAGCCGATGGTCTTGGGTCCAGCGGCCGCGCTCGCCGTCGCGGCGGCCGTCGCCGCGTTGTCCTCGGATCCGCAGCCCGACGCGACCGCAGCCACGAGCAGCCCCACGCCCATCCAGTGCTTCGACGTCATCATCCGTTCCTCGCCTCGGCATCGGCCGCGTGGGGATCGAGCTCGCCGGCGAGGTCGTCGCCCATCGCGCGACGGACCTCGACGTGGGGCATGCCCAGCGCCAGCAGACAGTAGAGCTTGGTCAGCGCGGCCTCGGGCGTCATGTCGTGGCCGGAGACGACGCCCGCGCCGGTCAACCGCCGCGCGCCCGCGTAGTCGTCCTGGCGGACCACGCCGCCGTGGCACTGCGAGCAGTTGACGACGATCGTCGGCGGGTTGCGGTGGGTCGCCGCGGCGATCGGCTCGAGCAGCGCGGGATCGCGGGTGGGGAACGTGCCGGCACCGTAGCTCTCGAGCACGAGGCCCTCGACGTGCGGGCCGAGCGAGCCCTCGACCACCGCGCGACCGATGCCGGGAAACACCCGCAGCGTCGCGACCTGGGGCTCGCGCACGAGCTCCACGCGATCCGGCAGACCCAGGCCCTCGGGACGGATGAGGTGGTGGTTGACCTCGATGCCGACGCCGACCGTCGCGAGCGGCTCGAGGTTGCCGCTGCCGAACGCGACGAAGTCGCTGTTGTGGATCTTCTGCGCGCGGTTGCCCCGCAGCAGCCGCGACGCGAAGTAGATGCACACCTCGGGGATCGGCAGCGTGCCGGCGATGATGAGCGACGTGATGATGTGCTCGCGGCCGTCGCTGCGCACGTGCTCGAGGCTGAGCTGCGAGCCGGTGAGCACGACGGGCTTGCGCAGGCCGGTGAGCAGGAAGCTCAGCGCGGACGCGGTGTAGACCATCGTGTCGGTGCCGTGGAGGATCACGAAGCCGTCGAACTCGTGGTCGCGCTCGACGATCGCCTGCGCGATGCGGACCCAGTCGGCCGGGCCCATGTCGGCGCTGTCGAGCAGGGGCTCGAGCCGCTCGACGTGGTGCAGCGGCACGTCGGGGCCGCGCAGCTCGGGCATCGCCTCGAGGAAGCGCTCGAGCACGCCGGGCTCGGGCCGCCAGCCCTCGTCGGAGCGCGTCATGCCGATCGTGCCGCCGACGTGGAGGATGCAGACCCGCGGCCTGGCGCGAACCACCGATGGAGCAGTCGAAGACGGCGTGCGCATGCGACCGACGATTCGGCGCGGCACCGTAGCAGAAAAGGCCCGTCCGAGGCACCATGGCCCGACCACGCTGATGCCACGGTCCCCCGCACGATTGGGCCACAGACGCGTCGTGGTGACCGGCCTGGGTCTTCGCAGCCCGATCGGCGACGACTACGACGCGGTGCGCGATGCGTTGCGCGAGGGACGCCACGGCATCGTGCCGGTCGAGCACTGGCGCGAGTGGGGCGTGCGCACCGGGCTCGGCGCCGTCGTCGACGATCCGCCGCTCGATGGCTTCGCGCGCAAGCAGGTCCGCGCGATGGGCAAGGTCGCGCGGCTCGCCACCGCGGCGACCGCCGCCGCGATCGCCGACGCGGGCCTCGGCGACGATCTCGTGCGCGGGCCGAGGACGGCGCTGTTCTACGGCTCGACCGACGGCTCGACCGGCGCCGCCGAGGAGTACTACCGCAAGCTCTACACGCAGCGGAACTTCGAGGGCCTGCTCAGCTCGAGCTACCTGCGCTTCATGAGCCACACCTGCGCCGCGAACCTCGCCCAGGTGTTCGGCATCAGCGGCCGCGTGCTGCCGATCTGCAGCGCGTGCACGAGCGCGAGCCAGGCGATCGGCGAGGCGTACCACGGCATCGCCGGCGGTCGCGAGGACATCGCGATCTGCGGCGGCGCCGAGGAGCTGCACGTCACCGTCGCCGGGGTGTTCGATCTGATGCTCGCCGCGTCGACGCGCTACAACGACGCGCCCGACCGCACGCCGCGCCCGTTCGATCGCGATCGCGACGGCATGGTCGTCGGCGAGGGCGCCGGCACCTTGGTGCTCGAGGAGTACGAGCACGCCCGGGCCCGCGGCGCGCGGATCCTCGCCGAGCTCGTCGGCTACGGCAGCAACTGCGACGGCGCCCACCTGACCTCGCCGTCGCCCGGCGGCATGGCCGGCGCGATGCGGCTGGCGCTCGAGAACGCGGGGCTCGATCGCAGCGACATCGACTACGTCAACGCGCACGCCACCGGCACCGAGGTCGGCGACATCGCCGAGAGCCTCGCCACCGCCGAGGCGATCGGCACCGACGTCCCGGTGTCGTCGACCAAGGGCCACACCGGGCACACTCTGGGCGGCTGCGGGGCGATCGAGTCCGTGTTCGCGATCGCGATGCTGCGCGAGGGCTTCGTCGCGCCGACCCGCAACCTGCAGGAGGTCGACCCGCGCTGCGCCCCACTCGACTACGTGCGCGGGGCGTGCCGCGAAGTCACGCTGCGCCACGTCATGAACAACAACTTCGCCTTCGGCGGCATCAACACCTCGCTGGTGTTCGCGCGGGTGTAGCCGAGGATCTGGCCGAGGATCTAGGCAAGCTTGGTCATGCACGATCCGTCGCCCCCGTCCCGCATGCCCCGGTGGTTCCGGATCCTCGTGGTCGGCCTGTGCTACGTGGTGTTCGGGGGCTTCGGCGCCGTGATCGCCTACGTGCTGCTGCCCCTGCGGGTGCTCGGCGTGCGCGACC
>LNFM01003542.1_pt1 | contig 35082 bp, 27 predicted proteins | sample 596031 | NCBI WGS metagenome assembly LNFM01 (sample SAMN04254537, study PRJNA301005) | activated carbon metagenome | isolation source: dual media filters at the Ann Arbor, Michigan drinking water treatment plant | place: USA: Ann Arbor
CACGCGCTACCTGGCCGGCCAGCGCAACCTGAGCCCGAACACGATCAAGGCCTACCGCGATGTGTTCACGCTGCTGCTGCGCTTCGGACGTGACGGTCGCGGCATCGCTGTCGAGCGCCTGTCCCTGGCCGACATCGACGTGGCTTTCGTAGAGGCCTTCCTCGATCACCTGGCCCAGGAGCGGCACTGCTCGATCCGCACCCTGAACCAGCGCCTGGCCGTGCTGCACGCGTTCTTCCGTTACGTGCAATCGGAGGTGCCGGAGCGGATGTTGCAGTGCCAGAAGATCATGGCGATGCCGCTGCGGCGCCATGTCCAGGTACCGGTGGCCTACATGTCCAAGGACGAGCTGACGCAGGTGCTGGCGCATCCCGATCCGACCACGCCGGCCGGGCGGCGCGACGCGGTGATGCTCAGCGTGCTGTACGACACCGGCGCCCGAGCGCAAGAGTTGATCGACCTGAACGCCCACGATGTGCGCCTGACGACACCTGCCCAGGTCAGGCTGCTGGGCAAGGGGCGCAAGGTGCGCGTGGTGCCCCTGATGGACGCCACGGCTCGGCTGCTGCGTGACCACCTGCGTGAGAACGATCTCGACCGGCCTGAGCGAGGCCACCTGCCGCTGTTCCAGAACCGCCAGGGTGGGCGCCTGTCGAGGTCGGGCCTGCGGTACCTGCTGCAGTGCCACGTGCAGGCAGCCAGGTCGGCGGTGTCTGGCTTCACGCAGAAGATCAGCCCCCACAGCATGCGTCACACCAAGGGAATGCACCTTCTGCAGAGCGGCGTGTCGCTGGACATGATCCGCGACTTCCTCGGGCACGTCGATGTGAAGACGACGCAGATCTACGCCCGTGCGAACCTGGAGATGAAGCGACGCGCGCTGGAGAAGGTGGCCGGCGAGTCGCCATCGGCAGCTCTGCCGTCCTGGCAGCAGAGCAAGTCGCTGCTGGACTGGCTGCGCTCGCTGTAGCCGCGCTTGGGTAGTTTGTCAGTCGGCGGCCAGGGCATGGATGATCGGGCAACTGCCCGTGGCCGCCCCCGTATCGCATTGGCGCAGCAGCGCCAACAACGCCTTGCGCATCGCCTTCAAGTCGGCGAGCTTCTCTTCGATGACCTGCAACTTCTGCGCGGCCATCTCGCGCGTCTCGGCACAGGCACAGGCCTCGTCGAGCTCCAGCATGCTGGCGACCTCGTCCAACGTGAAGCCCAGCACCTGCGCGCGCTTGATGAACCGCACACGCTTGATCGCCGCCGGGCCGTAGCGGCGATGCCCGCTCGTTGGTTTGTCCGGTTCAGCCATCAAGCCGCGGCGCTGGTAGTACCGGATCGTCTCGACGTTCACGCCGGCCTCGTCGGCCAGTCGCCCTATCGTCAGCTCGCTCGTCATCTGGACCCCTTGACTCCGTACCATGGTACGGACTCTAGACTTTCCGGCATCGAACAAGTTCACCCGGTGTATGGCAACGTTCAAAGCAAGAGGTTCGCTGCTCGCCAGCGCGTTGGCCGCCGTCGGCGCGTCGGTGTGCTGCGTCGGTCCGCTCGTGCTGTTGACGCTGGGCATCGGCGGTGCCTGGATCGCCAACTTGACGGCGCTGGAGCCATTGAGGCCCTGGTTCATCGCTGCGACGCTGCTGTTTCTGGGTCTGGCGTTCCGGCGTCTTTACCTGCAGCCACAGGTCTGCGAGCCCGGCGCGGCGTGCGCCGAGCCGATCGTCCTCAAGCGGCAGCGGCTGATCTTCTGGCTTGTCGCGCTGGGGCTGCTCGCGTTGTTGTCGGTGCCCTGGGTGGCGCCATTCTTTCTGTGAAGGACCTACCCATGCGCAACTTGATCGCCGCTACGCTCGTCACGCTGACGCCCTTGGCCTCGCTGGCCGCACCCCCGCAGACCGCCGTGCTCGACGTGCAGAACATGACCTGCGGGCTGTGCCCGGTCACGGTGAAGAAGTCGCTGGAGAAGGTGGCTGGTGTGAGCCAGGCCCAGGTCGACTTCGCGAAGAAGACGGCCACCGTCACGTTTGACGCCGACAAGACCAACGCAACGGCACTGGCGAAGGCCACGACGGATGCAGGCTTCCCCTCGACGGTGAGGAAGTGATCATGGCCGCCTCAGAACTGGAATCGGTGCTGACATGCCCGCAGTGCGGTCACGCCAAGCCAGAGGTCATGCCGACCGACGCCTGCCAGTTCTTCTACGAGTGCGGGAGCTGCAAGACCGTGCTGCGGCCGAAGGCGGGCGACTGTTGCGTGTTCTGCTCGTACGGTTCGGTCAAGTGCCCGCCGGTGCAGATGCAGCGCGGTTGCTCGAGCTGCAGCGCCTGAAGGCCACGAGCGGCGCGGCAGCACTTCACCCGCGGCGGCGCGCCTGCGCGCACGACATCAGCCGGCCCACGATTCGTTCGGCCGGCTCAATGCGTTTCGGCTCCCCCGACAGCTCGGTGTCCGGCGTGTTGCGCAACAGAGTTATGTTGAGTCGGACGCGACTTCGCTGGCGCCACACGCGCGCAAGGCTGGCTTTCTGCGCATAACGGCGGACTGACCTAAATAGGCGCCCGAGGCCCGGATGCGCGCGTGCCCGGCCTGCACAGACACGGCGAGCCGCGCTGACTTGTCCGCCTCCGGAGACACGGGCCCACCACTCCGCACTGGCGGCACGACCCCAGTGAGCCCCTCGTAGGTTTCCATCAGCACCTCATGCCGCAGGCCATGTCCCGTGGCTCCCCGTTCCCGCAGCGTGATGCCGAACTTCTCCATCACGTAGTCGAACCGACGCAGGTTCCGTTTGAGGTCGCGCGCCGGGTCGCCCATATGGGCGTCGCGGCTGCTGGCCTGACCTTGCGCGAGCGCGACCGCCGCCTCGCGGGCGGGGGAGTCCAGCGCCAGCCAGCGCACCCGGCCGCCTTTGCCCTTGATTCGCACATACCGATCCGCCGTCTTCCCTTCGGGTGGAAGGCCCGTTTCGGCAAACGGCAGCACGTGCTCGAAAGGTCGGAACTGGATGGACTCTTTGCGCCGCAGGCCGAAGGCGCGGATGAGACGAAGTGATGCGCCGACGCGGCTGTCGAAGTCGCACACATCATCGATCAAGGCCTCGATGTCGATGCCCTGGGCGGACCAACTCTTGTCGCGCTGCGCGTTTTCATGGCGCTGGTACTCATCGACCGCCAGGCCGTAGTAGGCGGGGCTGCGCACGAAGCCGTGCTTGCCCATCCACATGCCCAGACCGCGCAGAAAACTCAGGTAGGTCTGGATGGTCGCCGGTGCTAGATGTTCGAGCTTCCATACCTGCACCATGGCGCGGATGTGCTTCTGGCCCAGGTTGCGCGGGTCGGGCATGGTCTTGAACCCGGCCTTCAGCCGCAGGTCGCGGAAGAAGCGCCGCAGGAACTGCGCGCGGTCGTGGCGCGTCTTGTGCGACACGGTCTTCTCCAGTGAGGTGTGCAGCGTGTTGAACAGCTCGATAAGCACATCCAGCACCCTCTTGGGATCGGCCTTGCCGGGCTTGTAGGTCGCCAGAGTTTCCTTCGGGGTCTTGCCTGCCCAGCTCTGGCGCCGCACCGGCTGGTGGCGGCTGGAGCGGCCAGGGCTCGGCGGCTCCTGTCGTCGCCGGCGGGACGATGGGTGGTGGATTGAACGGCTATCGATGGCGGGCATGAGACGGCTCCAATACAACAAAGCCCGCCGCCCGAACGGCGGGTTGGTGTGGCGATGACGCGGAATCCATGGCGACCACCGACAGGACGGATTCCGTGACCCTGGCCGGTGAGTGGTCGAAACGTTCGGTACGGCACGCGACCACGGCGTTGCTGCACCTACCCAGGCGGTTTGCCGGCCACTGCACATGCAGAGGCGGCTCGGTCGGTCTTAAAAATGAAACGGGTTGATCCGGCCCACCTGTGCATTTCTGCAACCGTGGGGTTGGTGATGCCCGCCGGCCTCAAGGGACGTGGCGGTCTGCATCGACGGCAAGGTCAGGCCTTGCGCGTCCGTGCTGGATCAGTTCTGGATTCGTAGCGCCATCGACTCGCATGGGTCCGCCCCTGACCGAATGTCCAGGGCGGTGCCGAGTCTGTGAGCGGGTGCGCGCGTGGAGCCCAACAGGGCAAACACAACCGCGCGCTGCGTGGAACGCGTGCTCAGGCGATGGCGGGAACAGCGGTGCGGCATGTGGCGCGTTTCAGGAGCGCACGGCGATCAACGCCGACGGGGCCACAGACACATGCACTACGAAGATGACCTCGTGGCCAGTGCCTCGGAGGGCGCTGGCTATCCCTGGCTCGAAGGCAGGGGGGCTTGAGGGGCAGGTAACGACTGCGACGCCTTTTGCTCCATGTGGAGCGGAGCCGGGATGGCTCTCGGGAATCTGTAGTTGACGACTGGCCATCGCGGAGGTCAAGGGTGGGGCATCGCAAATGCCGCAGCACTGCGGTGCTTGCGGGTGGCGTCCGCGTGGCCGGGATGAAGCCGTGAGCCGCTCTTATCGTCCCGACGGGCCGGAAAGCGAGGCGTCGCGCGGGCTTGACAGCAGAACCTGCGGCCTCTGGCCCCGACCTGACTCTGAACATCGATCCTGAGGGGCAGGAAGGGGTAGCACTGGCGGTCGTGGCGGCTCGGCGAGCGCTCTTGACAGGGCTGCCTCGGGTGAGACCTTGGATCGACGCGCAGGCAGCCCATCGACAACAAGCAAGACGCTCACGCTCCAATGAGACTGGACCAGACCCTGGTCGAAATCAGGACGATGCCGATTGCGAAAGGCCAAGTTTTGGACGGGCGTTCAGCGTGGTTCGATCAGTTCGGGCGCCCGATGCTGATCGCCTTGCAACCCTGACTCGGAGCCTTGTCATGGAACTCGTTGTTCGAGCGGTGGATGTCGGATTCGGCAACACCAAGTACGTTACCGCTGTGGGTGGCGGGAAGGCGGGTGACATCCGCTGCGCATCCTTCCCGTCTCGTGCCTACCCAAGCCCGCGTGACCCGGCGAAGTCGCTCGGCGCGGACGGCCGCAAGACTGTCGCCATCCCGATCAATGGCCTGCACTACGAAGTCGGCCCTGACGTGATGCTGGCGGCTGACGCATTTCGCGCCACGCAGATTCACGGCGACTACATCGATACGCCACAGTACCTGGCGCTGGCGCGCGGTGCCTTGAGGATGATGAAGGTCGATGCCATCGACCTGCTGGTCGTCGGCTTACCAGTCGCGGTGTTTGCGGCAAAGAAGACTCCGCTGGAAAGGCTGATGACTGGCCGGCACGACGTGGGTGGCGGCAGGGAAGTCCTGGTGCGCAAGGCCCTGGCCATGGCCCAACCGAATGGAGCCTTGATCGACTACGCCACCCAGCACGACAAGGTCCAGGCCATGGAGCACGAGCAGAGCCTCGTGATCGACCCGGGTTCGCGAACGTTTGACTGGCTGGTGGCGCGAGGTATGAAGCTGTCGCACAAGCAGAGCCACTCGGTGGATCGCGGCGTGTCGAACATCCTCCAGTTGATCGCCGACGACGTGAGCCAGGAGATCGGGAAACCGTACAGCAACCTGGACAACATCGATCAAGCCTTGCGCACGGGCAAAGGCCTGACGGTCTATCAGCGGACCTACAACATCGCACGCATGAAGCCCATGGTCGAGATCATCGCGAAGGAGGCGGTCGCGGCCATGGTGCATCGCGTTGGCGAGTCGTACAACGTGCAGCACGTGATCCTCGTGGGCGGGGGTGCTTTCCTGTTCAAGAAGGCGGTGAAGGAAGCCTTCGCAACGCATCAGATCCTGGAGGTGAAGGACCCGATGTTCGCAAACGTCAGGGGGTACCAGATCGCCGGGACGAACTACGCCTACACCGCGCTGCAGCCCGCAACCCGGACGCGTCGCGCGACACAGACCGAAGGAGGCGGCGAATGACCCAAGGCATGGTGACGGAGGAGCCGGTCCGCCTCCTGTTCGAGATGACCCGCGATGACAACCCGCGCCTCTATGACGACCTGATCCGATTCAACAAAGGCACGAAACGGGTCAATCGACTGCGATTCCTTGCGCACGAGGGGCTGTTGGCCCAGACCTGGACTCTCATGCCAGTAGTTGGTACGTCACCCCTTTTGCCTTCGCGTCAGCTGCAGGTGCCGGCGGGCGTGGACCCAGGTAGCGCCAGGCACACGAACCACGCGTTCAGCGCGCCGGGCGACGGCGGCGAGGAGCCGTAGGTGAGCTGGTCACGAAGCAGTAGTCGCCGGATCGGCCCGAATGTCAGCACCTCTCGGCTGGCGCAGATGGGCGTCTGTGGGCCGCCTCCATGACACGTCGCAAAGGCCGCGTTGTCTGTGTGTGCCTGGCGGCGTCGAGATGTACGTGGCGCGCCATCGCCAGTTTCTTGTCAAGCGCATGCCGGAGACGGGAAGCCAACACCATGCGAGCTGCCCGTCCTTCGAGCCTGAGTCGCAGCAATCGGGGTGGGGCGGACTGCTCGGCGAGGCGGTTCTGGAATCCAATCGCTGGAGCCCTGCCATGGAAGTAAAGCGCAACCAGGGCGTGATCTGCGGCGCCGCTTTGTGAAGCCGCTTCGCTATGACGCTTGACGACAAGGAACTTCGCATGGGCGCTGCTGCTGGACACGGGGCCTAGGCCTGTGCCGTTGCATGTCAACAGCGACATAAACGCGTTTCACGGAGGTTCTTTGTTGGCAGCCGCCCGCCGCAACACCCCGTCATGTCTCCGATGGATCGCTCGTTGTCGCCGCTGATCGCATATGGGCACTGGGCGCTCGCGAAGGAGGGTGTCGGAGTGACGACTCTAGCCAACTGCTTTGAGTGCGCCTGTGGTGCCGACTACTGAGCCGGCAAGCACGAGTGCGTTGATAAAGGCGAAGAAGAGCGCTTGGCCTGTGGTGCCCCAGGGTACGACCGTCTTTCCAGTACCGTCGTCTTTGCCCAAACCTTCTTTGGATATCTGATACGAAATCGTCGCCCAAAGGAAAGCGCAGGCGTACGGAAACCAGGGGCCAAACAGCTGAGGGTTGAGCGACTGCACTGCGTGCCACGCGGCGGTTATGGCGCCACTCACTGCAGCGAAGTTTGTGAACGACTGAACGGTGAGAAAGTCGCTGACTCCAGGTTTCGTGGTGTCGCCGGTTGATCCGTCAGTTACCGCCTCCCTGGACGTCGATGTCATGAGTACGCTTGATCCAGGCATCTCTATCTCCTCGACGACTAAGACGAGGCGAGCATATGGAGGCTGAACGAGTGATTCATCTGTACGTTTGACGATGGTGGACCACCGTGGCGGTGAAGTGCATCGCCAGACTTCAGACTTGACGGGATGGGCAGGAGATATCGCTTGTCCCCAGACCCCGGGGAATGCCGTCTGTACCCTAGGCTTGGCCGGGCCACCTGCCACTGCCAGTCCGGCGTCGCAACGTGGGGTCCTGGAAGTCCGCGTGACACTTCTTCTCGTGCCCCTGAATGCCTCCTGCTTGTCGGCTTGCGCAGGGTCCTCCGTCCGATTGGACGGAAGAGCTCAACTGCGTGGCCTCTCGCCTCGCGCGACTTCGGCCCGCATTGGCAGTGAGACCGTGGCTCCAAGTCATTCCAGCCGCGGTGCCGCCTTCCGCTCAAGGTGCTCGTTGTACTTCGTGCTTGCGCCGACAGGTGCAAAGCTCAGACTGGACGGGATGGTCTGGAGCGACGGTGCGCCGTGGCGACGAGCCACAGGCCACCGAGCAGCAGGGCGTACCGCGAAGGCTCTGGCACAACGGAAACCAGCCCTGGGCTCACGGAGACGTCCAGGGGCTGGAAAGTGCTGCTGACCCCCGCGGCGCCACTGGTTCGCGGTCTGCCAGATGCCGCGTCCGTATGACTCGGCAACTGGACGGCTCAGCTTCGGGGATCCGCTGCGATCAGGGCGCCTGTGAGAACACAACCCGGTTCGACCCGGCCTGCAGAGCAGCCTTGATGCGAGGGTCAGCGACACCCGTGACAACTTCATCCACGCGGCCGGGCTGCACATCGAAGTCAACGATGATCGTGCCCGCCTGTCTGTACAGCAAAGGTCGAGTATCGAACGGTGCGACCTGCTTGGCCAAGTCCTGCGCCGCCCGCACCGGATGCGTCACGGGCAGCGTCAAAGGGTCGCGCATTGCGCGCCAGACGGGCGCACCTCCGCTGGCCACCACGAACTCGCCGTCGTCCGCAGGCCTCAGCTGCCAAAGCATGCCTGCAGCGACGAAGAGGACCCCCAGGCCGGCCACGAGGCGCCAGCGGCGGTCATTGGCCGCGGGGCCGCTCGGCGGGCGAACGGTGGCTGGCAGGCTCGGGCTGGGTCTATCAGCCTGGGCCTTTGATTCGGACTCTGAACGCGTGATGGCTTGCAGTTCCTGCCGCAGGCGGGCACTGGCACGCTGTTGGGCCTCGGGCTCGCCGGCTGCGCCCAACACGCTCTTGGCGTTGAGATCGGCGCGGCGGGCCACCACATCGCGAAGGGCGCGTGTCGCGTCGCTCGATGGTGGCTGGCGTCCGGCCATTTCTTGGAGCCAGCGGTCCAGGTCGTCGTCGCTGCCTGCGGGTTCGTCGATAGGCGTCACAGCAGTCTCCCGGTGTAGTGACCGGCGCAAGGCAGGAGGTAGTCCTTCAGCAGCTCGCGCGTGCGCTGAAGCCGTTTGCGCATCGTGCCTTCGGACACACCGCGCAGCTCGGCAAGTTCACGGTCCCTGAGGCCCTCGGTCACGATCAGCTCCAGATCATCCGCGCGTTCGGGATGGTCCCGGACGAACGCGGGGTAGTGCTCCGACAGGCAGCGCCGCAGGCGCGCCAGCTCAAAGTCATCTTCGGCAGACGGCGCGGCCGCGACCGCATCGGCCAGTCGCACCAGTGGGTCCTCGGTGTCGTCCTCGTCCTGAGCCTGCACACGCACCTCGCGCCACTGGCCATCCCGTTCGTCGTGCAGTGCATTGCGAGCAATGGCGTAGATCCAGGTCGTGACCTTGGCGTCGCCACGGAACGTTGGCAGCGCCTTTCTTGCCTTGACGAAGGCGTCGTGCAGCAAGTCTTCAGCCTGCGCCAGCGTGGCCCCATGACCGCGCAGCCGCGCCAACCACGGCCTGCGGTGCTGCTCGAACAACTCCAGCAGCGCCTCATCGGCTTGAGCCCCACCGGCACGCAGCCGCCGCAGAAGGTCCGCCTCGACTTCATCCGCTCGTGACTCGCCGGACTGAGTCACAAAAAGCTCCTTGCGCCGTCACTGCAGCGGGCCCGGTCAACGGTGCCCAGCGGCGGGACGAAAGCGGAGAGAAAGGCCACTCTCCTCCGGTCATCCATGCAAGCCGCTGGGCGTCGTTCCTTCACTTCAACCCAAGGAACACGTTCATGAAAATCATCACCCACACCCTGCGGCCGATAGCGGCCACTCTGGTCGCCCTTTGCGGCACGGTACACGCTGCCGTCAACCCTCTCGAGAATGCCAGCCCAGGCTTGGGGACCCTGCTGCGCTGGCTCTTCGGCTTCTAAGGCCGTGCGGCGGGCGTGCCGGGTGTTCACAAGGCACCCGGCACGTCCGCCTCTTTGCCCGCCAGCAACTGGCGGTTGACGCCGTTGATCTTCAGGTAGCCATCCCGATACTGCGGCGGCACGCGCGACGCGGCGCGCTCGATCCAGGATCTGCCGGCGTCGATGCATGCCGTACGGCGTTCGGCATCCTCGCTGCGCGCATAGGCCACTGCCAACGTTGCCCACACCTGCGGCACGTAGCACTTGGCGCTGAGGCCCCCGTCCACAAACTCGTGCAGCGCGTGGGCGTGGGCAGTCGCCGCCTGGCGGGCCGTGTCGCCAGGGCACTCGAGCCAGCGCACCAGGCTCCGCCACTGCATGGAGCGGGCCGTTCCGGCCAGCCCCATCTCCAGGCATTCGCTGCGCACGGCTTCGAGGCGCTGAATCATTTCCCCCGCGTCACCCTGGTACGAACATTCGAAGTGCGCCGACATCACCAGGGGCAGGCCGCGATTCTGGCGATCGAGTTCACCCAGCAAGGCCAGGAAGCGTTGCGGCGACGCTCCCGCCTGCTGTGCCGCGCGGGATCGCAACAGCATCGCCTGCATCGACATGCCCGGGCCCATCACGCCTGGCAGTTCGTCCATCAGCTGCTGCGCTGCTTCGTTGCGGCCCAGCGCCAGCCACACGGCGGCCAGCGCCAGGGCGGCTTTCGCCCTTGCCGCTGGCGCGGCGTCGCGCTCGGCCTCGGCCGCCGCCTCGCGCAGCGCCTCCAGTGCCTCGTCGTAGCGTCCGAGCGCGGCGGCAGCCGTGCCCAGAACGATCCGGTTGACGATGCCGAAGGTGCTTTCGTGCGACATGCCCACGTCGCGGTGGCGGCGCTGCGCGTGCAGGGCCTGGGCGTGACTGCCCGGCACATCACCAATGGCCGCCAACAGCGCCGCCACGTGCCCGGCGCCCGCCGCGGCTTCGGCGCGGTAGCCGATCTGCTCGGCAAACGCCACACCCTTCGCCTGCCAATCCAGCGCCTCGGCCAGGCGACCCTCGCTGTAGCGCACGTAGGCCTGGGCATGCAGGGCGCGCAGGCGCTGGCCATCGTGCGCACAAGCATCGGCCGCCGCCAGCGCGCGCTCGCCGGCCTCGCGCGCCGTACGGTACTGCCTCTGCTGTGCCAGTGCCTGAGCTTGAAGGGCGCAAGCCTCTGCCAGCAGCTCGGGGTGCGAATGCGCTGCACGCACCGCAGCTTCTGCCTGTGGCAGCCCTTGGGGCAGTTCATCGTCGATCCAGGCTTCAGCTCGGGCCAGGTGGCAACGCAACAGGCGCACGCTGGTGTCGGCCAGAGCCTCGACCTCGGGCAGAGCTTCGACCACCAAGCTGCCGCCGTGTCGTCGCTGCAGCCCGTCCACGCGACCAAGCAGCGCTTCGCAGCGGCCGGCGGGGTCCCCGGCGCGTTCGAAGCATCGGGCCGCACGTCCGAACAAGTCGATCTGTTCGACCAGGCAGGCGCTGCGGCGCGCGGCCTCGGCAGCGTCGTACCAATGGCGCGCGGCATCGGGCCATGCCTGACCTTCTTCGCAGTGGCGCGCGATGTCCGAGGGCCTCACTGTCACATCTTCCATCAGCACCTGCGCAAAGCGACGGTGCAGTGCCTGGCGCACGCCCTGAGGCACCGCGCGCATGGCGCTCTCTAGCATCAGGTCATGTACGAAGGCCTCGCCGGCGAGCACTCCCGCGCTCTCCAACTGGCCCCAGGGCTCAGCCAGGTCCAGCGTTTTGCAGTCCAGCATGCGGGCCACACGGTCGGCGCGCAGTTGCGGACCGGCCACGGCCGCCACACGCAGCAGCCTTTGTGCTGAGTCCGGCAGATTGCGCAAGCGCTGGTCGAGCAACTCACCCACCGACCCCGGCTGCGGCAGGGCCACAGCGCGCAGGTCGCTGCCCAGCGCCAGGGCATCTTGCAGCGTGGCCAGCGTGTACAGAGGATGGCCCCCGGCATGACGGTACAAGTGGGCCGCCAGGTCGGTATCCACCAGCGCCGGCAGCCCCAGGCTGGCGAGCAGTGCCGACAGGTCCTTGGGATCCAGCCGCTGCAGATCAATGCGGACCGGTCGCTGGGATGCCACCAGCCAGGGGTCTAGAGGGCCCAGAGTCGGACGAGTGGCAAGGCCCCAACGCAGATGCGGGAGGCTCTCGTCATTGCAGAGCCAGCGAAGTGCGGCGACGGTCGCGGGATCGGCCCCATGCAGGTCGTCCAGGAACACGGCGCTCAGCCCGCGGTCAGCGGCAGCCATCAGCATGAGCCTCACCGCATGACGGATCAGGTGAACATTGGGGGGTGCGTTTGGGGCAGGCCCAAACTCGGGCCGGATACGCGCCAGCTCCAGCCGTGCTTCCGGCGGCAGCGGTGCAGCGTGAACGCTCTCGATCTCGACCAGGAGCCGACCCAGCAACGCCAGGGGTGCATCTTCGTCGCCAGGCTGGGCGCGCACCATGACACTGCCCTTGGTGCTGCGTGCGAACTCCTCCAACAGCCGGGTCTTGCCGATTCCGCCTTCACCGACCAGCAGAAAGGGCTGCCCGCGCTGCCACGCCAGCGCCATCGCAGTCCAAGCAGCGTCGCGCCCGACGAGTACCGGTGGACGCATTACGCTGGGCGGCACCGGCCTTCGCCGGGCTGCCTGACTGCTGTCCGCGAGCTCGATCGTCTGCATGAGCTGTAGCGTCTCCGAGCCGGGGCGAAGGCCGAGTTCGTCCTTCAGCAGACCGGCGAAACGCATGTACGCTTCTCGTGCCGCCGACCTGTCACCCCTCAAGTAGTGCAGCCGCATCAGGCGACGCGTGCCGTGCTCGCTCAGCGGCGCCAGTTCCACCACGCGGCGGGCATAGGGCAGCGCTTCATGCAGACGCGCCTCGCGTTCCAGCTGCTCGGCGTGTGTCGCCAAGGCGTCGGCGCACTCGGTGGCGAGCCGTTGACGAGCCCGATGCAGCCAACGGTCCAGTTCGTCGTTCGCACCGAAGTCGCATCCCGCCAGCAACCCACCGGCGTGCAGCAAGGTCTCCGCCTTCATGGCGCTGGGCGCCGCGGCATCGACGATCGCAACGTCGGGGTCCAGGCTCACAGATGTTCCCAAGCGCAGCAGCTTGCTGCCGTCCAGCGCGCGGCTGAGCTGCGTCGCGCGCTGTCGCAGGTTCTGAGCCGCCCGCGCCTCGTTCGACTCGGGCCAGAGCAGCGCGCACAGCACGCCGCGAGGTTGCGGCCCATCGAGCGCCAGCTTTGCGATCAAGGCGGCGTCCTTGTCCGAAAGCGGCTGCGCGGGCCGAGCCGCCGTATCCAGTGTTGGCTGACCCAACAGCCGGATGCGTCCCTGTGCCTCTCCACCAAGTGTTGGCGCAGGGCTCACCTCTCGAGCGGGCCGTGCACGGCGCTCGGGCGCAGGCGTCGATGGCGCACGATCTGCAGGCAGCATGAACCCCCTTCCTCGTTGTGAGCGCACTGTAGGCGAAGGCGACGGAATCCGGTGGTGCGCACTGACCGCCGCAGGTACGATGTCCTCAAACGAAGGGGGGCTTCGAGTGCACAACCAGGCTTGGAAGCGTGGTGCAAGGCGCCACGATGGCAGGACGTTATGTCTGCACCCCGTTGTTCTTGCTGTTGCAGTCGTAGTTGCCGTGGTCTGGGCGGCGCTGCCCGGTGCGGCGACGGCGCAGCCTCAGGCGCCGGCGCCCAGGTTGGGGTCGATGGCGCTTTCCCTCTCGGCCTGCGGCGACGAAGTCTGCCCGGCGCCGAGCGACCCGCGACAGCGGGGCAGTTTCGTGTTGCGGCTGCAAAGTCTCCTGCGGCCACCGGTCCACCACATCGAGGGGGGCCGTGGCGAACAGGTCTCGGCGCAGTGGTTGGCCCAGCAGCAGCGGCGCGTTGATGAGGCTGCGGCGAAGGACCCGGTGTCGTGGTTGTCTCGCGGTGCGGGCGAGGCCCACGCGGGGCGCTATGCCGCCGCGCAGCCCTTGCTGCAACAGGCGCTCGATCTTTCCGTTGCGCAGAACGACAGCCTGGCCGAGGCCGCGAGCCTGGCCAACCTGGGTGTCGTCGCCGCCTTGCTGGGACGCTACGACGATGCGCGTCGGCGCATGGACCAGGCGCTGCAGAAGTTTCAGAGCCAGTTGAGCGAACCTCGGCTGCCGCCGCGCCTGGAGGCCACGCCCACATTGCGCCTGCCGCCAGGCGTGGTGCTGTCACCGGCCCAGCTGGCTGAGTTCCAGTCCAGCAATCGCAGCGGCCATCTGCGACGCGAGCTCGAACAGGCGCGGCGCGGCGCATTCCTCGTGCTGTTAAATCAGGGCAGCTTGGCGGCCCATCTCCAGCAGTACACCGAGGCGGTGCCGTTGCTGAAGCGTGCCGAGGCGGCGGCCGATCCGAAACTGAAAGACGGGGGCCGCCGCACCGCGCTAGGGGAACTGCAGCTGCTGTACCGCAGGACCGGCCGCATCGCGGAGGCTGCAGATCACGACCGCCTCGCTTCGGCCGCGCCTAGAGCGGAAGAGGAGAGGTGGCAGTTTCAGACCAGTGAAGTGGCGCTTGCCCCGTCCGGAGCCGAGGCAGCGACTCGCGTGTCCGGTGCGGCACCTGCTGCTGAGGCCGCCACCGTTGCAGCGCAGAGGTCGGCCGCCGAGCGTCCGCTGCCCCCAGCCGCGCAGCAGCTCAAGGACCAGCTTGAGGCCATGATGATGGCCGCTGGCCAGCGGCAGATGGCGCAGATCATGCCGTCGGCGGCGGCCTGCGGTGGCGCGCCGTGCAAGACGCCCAGCGAGCCAGGGCAGCGCACGTCCTACGTCTTGCGCCTTGCCGGCGTAATCGCCAATCCCATGACCGCGGCGGCAAACGCCGCGGCGCTCAGCAGACCTGGTGGCGGAAGCAGCGCTGCCATGGTGAATGCGGCGGGTGTGAAGCAAGCAACCAACGGACGCCTGGATGTCGCACTTGCAGAGTGGACTCGGGCGCTGCAGGCCAGCGGTGATCAAGAACCTCAGACTTTGGCTGCGGTGCGGTCGAACCTGGGCGTAGCGGCCGCCATGCAGGGCCGCCATGACGACGCGCGGTTGCAGTGGCAAGAGGCCCTGAAGATCTACGGACTGCTTGCGGCAACGCGAGGCAACGCCCGCCAGGCCACAGGCAGCCCGGGGCCGTGGGGGATGGACCCGGCACAGATCTATGCCATGTTCGACAGTGGTGCCGGCCAAAACGGCGTCCTGCTGGTCATGCTGAACCTGGCTCATCTTGAAGCCCACCTGGGCCGGCAGGCTGAGGCCGACCAATGGTTGCGACAGGCAGGCGACCATGTGCGCCGCGGACGGCACGGGTCGGCGCTGGTCCACAACGAGAGCGCCGCGATCGACCGCCTGCGCGGTCGCCCCCAGGCCGCGGCCGAGCATCTGCACCGCGCCCGCGAGGGCAGCCGGACGGACGAGCTGTGGCAGCAGATTGAAGTGGGTTTTGTGAACCTGCCGGTGACCGCTTCAGCGTCCCCCGGCATCCCAGCGCCGTCACGACCCGGCCTCGCAGCGACGGCGCCAGCGCCCGCACCACCTCCATCGGCGCGGCCAGCTTCCGATCGCGACTCGCTGCAGGCGGCAGCCGCTGAATCCATGCATGCGAGGCTGGGCGACGAAGCTGCCAGGCTCGAACTCGCCGGAGACGTCGCGGGCGCCTTGGCCGCACATGGGCGCGCAGCGATCACGGCGGCCGCAGCAGGCAACGCCGAGCGCGAACGCGCGGCGCTGGCTGCCTTGCAGCGGCTTCGGGCAGCCCGCGGCGAGGCGGGGGCATCCATCATCCACGGCAAGCGTGTGGCGAATGCCGTGCAGCGCCAACGACAGTCTCTTGTCCAACTGACTCCTGCCGCTCGCCGTGCTTTTCTGGAAGGCCGCACCCAAGCCTATGTGCTGCTGGCGCAGACCCTGATCGACCGCAACCGCCTGCCGGAGACCGAACAAGTGCTGCGCCTGCTCAAGGAAGACGAAGGCCAGCAGTTGGAGGAGAGTCCGGTGGCGCGAGGCGTGGTGCCGTACTCGATTCCCGAAACCTCGGTGCTGAAGGCCTTTGACCAGCTGGCCGATCGCATCCGCCCGCTGGAGACGCAGCGAGCTCGCCTGGCGGGCGGCTTGAGCGCCGATGGCGTGCTTGACTCGCGTGCCGCGATCGAACGAGCCCGCCTCCGCGCGCTGAACCGTGCGGAGGAGGTCATCGCCACCTTCGAGGCCAACGCCGGTGACGTCGACAAGCAGGTCATGGCGTGCCGCCAGGCGATCGCCAAGAAGAATCGCAGTCCTTCGGAAGTGGATCAGCTGGCCGAGTGCGCGCTGGGTTTCTCGGCCATGGCGCAGGCTTTGGCGAGGGGCTCCGAGAGCGTGCGCGCACTGAAGCGCGACGCTGCCGTGTTCACGGCGCGCGCCTCCGCCGTCGAGACGAGGCAGATCGACACGGTCCTGGGTCGCTACGCGGCACTCCAGTCGCGCCTTGCGCGGGCGTTCGCGCTGGCGCGCGAACTCCCGCCTGCGCCCGCCTCGGAAGTGCAGGCGACAGCCAACACCCTGGCCATGGTCCTGGAGACCGGCCGCCTGCAGGAGTTGTGGGCGCTGCAAGTGGAGATTGACGAGCTGGCCAGCGGCGCTGTGGCTCTCGACGCTGCCTTGGATGGCGTTGCGTCGCCGCCCGAGTTCGCGCCCGATGCGACGGCCGTGCTCCACACTGGCATGCGCCTCATGAAGGCACTGCCTCCGGGCACGCTTGCGCTCTACTACCTTCAGGGCGACAACCGCTTGGACATCGTGGCTGTGGGTGCCAGCGGCTGGCACAGGGCTCAGGTGAGAGTCACACGGTCTGAGATGGCCCGGCATATCGCCGCGATGCGCAGTGCCGTGAGCGATCCGCGCCGAGATGCGGTGGTGGCTTCGCAGGCGATGTACGCGCTGCTCGTCGCGCCCTTGGAAGAGGTGCTGAAGGTGACTCGCGCAAGCACCTTGATGGTCGCGCTTGAAGGGCCACTTCGCTACGTGCCGTTCGCTGCACTTCACGACGGCCGAGGCTGGCTGGTCGAGCGCTATGCCTTGAGTCTCTACACCACAGCTGCGCCCACATCGCTGACCGCGCAACCGACTCGGCACTGGCGTGTGGCGGCGTTTGGCAACTCCCAGCCGGGGACGGATGGCCCCAACACGCTCGAGCCGCTGCCCGGCGTGCGCAAGGAGTTGCAGGCGATCGTGCGCGAGCGGGGTCGGCCGGGCCAGGGCGTGATGGATGGCGAGATCCGGCTCGACGGCGACTTCACCGCCCGAGCCCTGAGCCAGGCACTGCGGTCGCGGCCCAACGTGTTGCACATCGCCAGTCACTTCGTCTTCAAGCCGGATGACGCCGCGGCATCTTTCCTGCTGCTTGGCAACGATGAGAAGCTGACCTTGGCGCAACTGGGAGGAGCCGACTTCCGCTTCAACCAGATCGACCTGGTCACGCTGTCGGCCTGCGATACCGCGTTGGTGGCCGCCAATGGCTTTGGTCAGGAAGTCGAAGCGCTAGGCACGCTGCTGCAGTCACGGGGAGCGGCTGCCGTGCTGTCGACGCTGTGGCCGGCCGCCGACGACAGCACGGCGCAGTTCATGCGCTTGATGTACGACGTGCGCCAGGCCGGCGCAGCGCCGGTGTCTCGCGCGCAGGCGCTGCGAAGCGCCCAGATGGCCTTCATCGGAAGCGGCACGCAATTGCGCGCGATGCCCGCGGAGACGCCCGCAGGCGCGCGCGGGGCACAACGGCCGGGCGCTGAGCGCCGAGACCCGAAGCTGCCGTACGCGCATCCCTTTTTCTGGGCGCCTTTCGTGCTGATGGGCAACTGGCTGTGATCGCCGCTCGAACCCGGCGCGCCGCTCTCGCTGCGGCGCTGCTGGCGGTGCTGTGCGCATGGGCGCCTGGAGTCCATGCCGAGCTTCGTGCCTTGCTGGTGGGCGTCTCGGGCTACCCGGAACTGCCCGAGCGGCTGCGCCTGAGCGGGCCGCGCAACGACGTGCAGCGCATGCGTCAGGTGCTGCTGGCGCGGGGATTTGACCCGGAGCAGATCGAGACACTGGCCGATGGCGTCCCTGGCGCGGCGCTGCCCACGCGGGCCAACATCATGGCCGCCCTAGACCGGCTGGCCACGCGCTCCGTCCGTGGCGACATCGTCGTCCTTCACTTTGCAGGACATGGCAGTCAGCAACCGGTCGACGTGGCCGAAGTGGCCGAGTCTGGTGGCCCGGCACTCGAGCAGATCTTCCTTCCGTACGACGTCAAAAGCTGGGACCGAGAGCAACGCGGTGTCACCAACGCGCTGAGGTCGAGGGACCTGAGGACTGCGGCCGACAGGATCACCGCGCGCGGCGCCTTCCTGTGGGCGATCTTCGATGCCTGCCACTCGGCGCGACTGGTGCGCGGTGGAGAAGACGAAGGAGTGCGCTACCGCCACGTGTCTGCGGCCGAACTCGGTGTGCCAGAGCGGGCGCTCGGTCTGGCCACTAACTCGCCCGCGGCGACCTCGACGACACGCGGCAAGGCGATGTCGGCGGTCGTGCTGTCGCCCACCCCTGACGGTGCGGCGGCGTTCTTCTATGCCACACAGACGCACGAAGTGACGCCCGAGATGCCATTGCCGGCCCGCCGACCGGGCGCGCGCGTGCACGGCCTGTTCACGCATGTGGTTGCCAAGGCGATGGAGCAGGCCCAGGCCATGAGCTACAAGCAACTCGCGCAGTTCGTCCTGGCGGAGTACCGCGATCTCAGCGAGGCGCGCGCCACTCCGTTGTTTGCCGGCACAGGCCTCGACCACCAAGTGCTGGGCCTCGCCGGTGAGCGCCATCTGCAGTGGCCGCTGGAAGAGGCGGGCGATGCTCTGACGGTGGCTGCCGGAGATCTATCCGGCATAGTCGCCGGAGCCGTGTTCGCCATCCTGCCCAGCGCCCTGGCAGGACCCGCCCAGACGGAAGGGCATCTGCGCGTTGTGGCGACGCAGGCCGATCGATCCGAGCTTGCCCCTGTGGGCCATGCCGGCCAGTCGGCACCTGCGCGTGCGCGCCTGCGCGCCGGGCAGTACTTGCGCCTGGTCAGCAACCCCGTCGACTTCGACTTGCGCATCGCCGTCGACGCCCGATCCTGCCCCGCGCGCTGCATTCTTGCGGACGCCGTGGCGCAGCTGCGGCACAGCGGCATACCGGGTGTGGCCGCAGTGTGGGTCGCGCTGGAGGCCGGCGCCGACATCGTGCTGGAGCAATTGGGCGATCGCGTGGTATTTGTGCCTGCTGCGGCTCGGGCGGGTCCCGCCAGCGCGCGCGCGCGCCTGGCCGGCGTGCGCATCAGCGAGGCAGGCAAGCCCAGCGCCACGGTGGAGGTGGCCCGGCGCATGGCGACCGGACTGCATGCCGTCGCTCGCACCCGCAACTTGATGCGCGTCTCATCGCGTTTGATGGCCCAGGGCACACGCACGGGTCTTGCCGCCACCCTGCAGGTGCAGCAGGGCCGATCCGGGGTGGGTCAGGCCGAGGCGGTACCGGCAGGAGCGACGCCGTCGTTGCGGGCCGGCGACCGCCTGATGCTGAACTTGCACAACGCAGGGGCCACCGCCCTCGATGTCACCGTGCTCTACCTTGACGCTGATCAGGGCATCGTTTGCCTCTATCCGAGCCGCGCTGGCGAGACCAACCGGCTCGATCCCAAAGGGCGTGCTGTCGTCGATATCGACATTCATGCGCCGCCTTCTGGCGCAGAGCACATCCTCATCATCGCCGCGGAGGTCACCCGGCTCGGAGAGCAGCGCAACTACGCTTTCCTGGAACAGCCGCCGCTGGACCGCCAGCGCGGTGGTGCAGCCGACTTGCTGGACGCGTTCGCCGACGCGGTGTTTGCCGACCACCGCGCCCGCGGTGCTGCGCGCGCCACGACACCGCCGGCGCGCACCACGGTGCAGTTGTTCTCCATCGACGTCCAGCCCTGAACCCTGCGCGCCGGCCATCACCGTCCAATCACTCACCCTTCGATAGAACCCTCCCAACGGGCCGCTGGGGCGGCTGTCGAGGAGTGGTGAGATGGTCCAGTGGATTCGCATCGTGGCGCGCATGTGGCTCGCCGCACGGGGGTTGGTACTCGCCCAGATCGGGCGCAGCGCCAACCAGGTCCGCAATGCTGTCGTCCTGAGCGCGGCGTGCCTCATCGCCGCATGCGGCGGCGGCTCGGGCGATCCCGAGGGGCTGCCGATCGAGAGTCTCACGCTGGTCGGCACTGCGAGTGCCGAGACGGCGATCTCAGGTGCCGCCGTGTCGGTGCGCTGCGCTTCTGGTCCCACCCAGACTGTTACGGCGGGCGACGGTTCGTTTTCCGTGTCGATTCGATCCGGGGCGCTGCCCTGCATGATCGAAGTCAGCAGCGGGGGGCGGATCTACCGTTCGCTGGTTGTGGGCACCGGCTCCGGCACCTTCCGCGTGAACGCAAACCCGCTGACCGAGCTTGTGGTGGCCCGCATCGCTAGCACCAACGGCAGCACGCCGGCTGCCTTGTATGCAGGTTTCGGGAGCAACAACACGGCCATCAACCTGGCTGCCTTAGAGGCGGCTCTCGCCTATCTGCGAGTCGCGTTTGCGGCCCTGGTCGATCTGACAGGAACGAATCCTGTCACCGATGTCCTGGTGGCGACGAGCCCCTCGACTTCGGCGAATGCGCTCGGCACCAAGGTCAGCGGATTCCTGACGCAGGTGGCGGCAGCCAACAGCACGCTGGAGGCCCTGGTGTTGGCCGTGCTCGCCAGCCCGGCCAACACGACGCCCTTGATGCCGACGATCACAGTTCAACCTGTGCCGGCGAGTGTCGAAGCCCCGCAGGCTGCCTCGTTCTCCGTGCAGGCCTCCAGCGCCCTGCCGCCAAGCTACCAATGGCAGCTGAGCACCGACAGCGGCGCCACCTTCGTCGACATCGCCGGAGCAACCGGCGCCGGGCATGCAGTTCCCACCACGCAGATCACCGACACCGGAAGGCAGTTTCGCGTCCGTGTGCAGAGTGCAGGCGGCACCGTGACGAGCAGTGCTGCAGCACTGAGCGTCACCGCGCCGGCGCCCACGGCACCCGTGATCTCGACACAACCACAAAGCATCTCCGCACCGTATGGGCAGCCCGCAGCCTTCAGCGTGGCGGCCTACAGCATTCAATCCATGTCGTATCAATGGCGGCGCAACGGGGTGGAGATTGCGGGCGCAACCGACCCGGCCTACACCGTCCCCATGACCGTGCCGGGCGACAACGGCGCCACGTACACCGTGGTCGTCGCGAACGACGTGGGGGCCACCCTTAGCGCTGCGGCCACCTTGACGGTGATCGGCATTCCTGCCGCGACTCCCAACCGAGTAGCGGCGGGAGCCTCGCATTCGGTCACTGTGGGAAGCGACGGCACCGTGACGAGCTGGGGCAACATCCAGGCCGACATCGGCACGTCGCTGAGCGGGCTGATGGGGGTGGGCAACGAACCCGTGGTGGCCGGTGCGCGAACGGTCGCCAGGACCTCTGGCGGGACCTTGTTCGGCGGCGTGCAGACCGTGACGGCAGGACAGTGGTCCACGCTGGTGCTGCGCACGGACGGCACACTTTGGGGCTGGGGCTACAGTGGGTGGGGCAACCTCGGCAACAGCACCGCGTTCGCCTTCGAGCAGAAGAGTCCGGTGCAGGTCAGGATGGCCGACGGAAGTCCGCTTACCTCTGTCACTCAGGTGGCCGCAGGCAGCTACAGCACGTCGATGGCGGTGACGGCCGATGGCACCGTCTGGGGTTGGGGCCAGAACAGGTATGGCCAGCTTGGCATCGGCTTGTCGTCGGAGACGGGGCAAACAACGCCCGTGGCCATGCTCTCACCGACCGGCACGGCGCGATTCAGCGAAGCCGTCCAGGTAGCCCCTGGCATCAGCCACGCGGCCATTCTCAGGCGGGATGGCACGGTGTACACGGTCGGTTGGGGCAACACCGGAGCTCTCGGCGACGGATCCACGGCGAACCGGACCCTGCCCGGACGCGTGGAGACCGCGCCCAACGTCCCCCTCGCGAATGTCGTCTCGATTGCGGCTGGCAGCCACTTCTACATTGCGGTTACCGCAGAAGGCACGGCCTACGCCTGGGGCGCCAACGGGCGCGGGCAACTGGGCGACGGCACGGTCGCCACTCGGAATCGGCCGGTACTGGTGCGCAATGCCGACGGCAAGCCCATGACGGGCATCGTCGCAGCTGCGGCTGGAACGGACTTTGCAATGTTCGTGAAAGCCGACGGCACGGTGTGGGCGGTTGGTAACAACGACATCGGCCAACTTGGAACGAACAGCACGGCGGCCTACGTAGCGAATCCCGCTTTGGTCAAGGATGCCTCTGGGGCGGTCTTCGGCGACGTCGTAAGCGTCTCAGCGCTCCACACCCACACCGTGGTCCGCCGCAGCGATGGTTCGGTCTGGGCTTGGGGCAGCAACGAGTTCCTGCAACTCGGTGACATGACGACGACGAACCGGCGCAACCCCATCAGGGCGCAGTAGTCAATGCAGCTGGACAAGCCACTGGGCTTTGCATCTGCGCCATACATCGAGCGCCGCAAATACCTCCGTGGCGAGGCCACGTATCTCTGAGAATGAAGAACGGCCCGTGAGGCCATGACTGGGAGGGTCAAGCAGATGGATTCACTGTCGAAGGTCCAGGCCTCGCGTACCAACCCCACCGTCCGCGCTAGCGCCCCATGCATGGCGATTGGGGCGTTGTTTGCATCGCTGTGGATGGTGCCCACGGCTGCCCATGCGCAGGACACCGCTGCAACAGCAGCGGCCGAGTGTCGGGCAGCCAACGTCAGGCTCGCAGACGATCTGCTTCAGGCCCTGTCCGCTGCGCGAAGCAAACGAAGCAGTTTCAGCACGGCATTGAAGCTCGTGCCTGTCGAGGCGCAGCTGAAGTCGCTCAAGGCGGCCCAACAAGTCGACACCGGGACAGAGGCCGACTGCCAGCGGTATGCGGCGCAGATCAACGTCGAGCATGGGCGCCTGGTGCGGGTGCTACCGGAACTGCAGGTTGCATCATCGGCGCCGCGTATCGCGGGCGTGACCGCCGCTGCAGCGGGGACACCCGCACCCATGTTCGCGCCGGGCTCGTCGCCGGTGGGTGGCTGCGCAGCCGACAACGAGCAGACCCGATCCGACCTCGCGCAGCGCTTTGTGCACTTCATGCAGATGGCGCAGGTGCCCGCCGGCGGCCTGGCGCCTTACCAGAACTTCGGTCGCCGCCTGACGGGGCTGAACGCCAGCATGTCGGCCAGGCCGGATGATTGCAGCGCTCACCGGGCGTCGCTCGCACAGGCGAACATCGAATTTCAGCAACTGATAGCGATGGAGGCGCGGACCGCGCCACCCCAAGGCTCTGCCGCCGCCGGCAGCCCCAACCCGCAGCCGGACGGCGCGATGCCGCTTCTTTCCAGTCCATCGACAGAGGCGTGTGTCGCTGATCTGCGCATGGACCTTCGTGAGGGACAGCAGGCCGCGACAGCGCTGTTGATGTCACAGCCCGAAGGCAGCAGGCGCGTGCAGGCCCAGCAGTTGCTCGACCGCGTGGTGCATCACCAGGTCGATTCGTTCAGCCGCAGCCCGATGTCTCCCGAGGCCTGCGATCAGTCGCGACGCGGCCTGGGCGAGTTGCGCGAATCGATCAGCGCGATGCGCGATGGCGCGACACCGACTGCAGCGCGGCCGTATGCGCCACCCCCAATGGCCGCCGTTCAGCCTGCGCCTCGGCCGGTGATCGCTGCGGCGCCAGCGCCGCAGCCCCAGACTGCTGCTGCACCCAGCCAGCAGTCTGATGGAAACGCGCTTCGCGAGTGCACGGACTACAACCGCCGCCTGTACGCGGATCTGGAGCGCGAGGGCAACAGCCTGAAGGCCAGTGGGAAGTTAGGTTTGGTCGAAGCCACCAGCTTTGACAGGCAGATGGGCGACTACCGGGAGTGGCTTCGCAAGATGTTCAGTCCCATCCAATGCGGGGTGTTGGCCGACAACATGAGGAACCACCTTGCGATCGTGCGGCAGCGGGCAGCCTCTGGGACGGCTGCGCCGCCGGCCGTGGCTGGGCAATCGGCTCCCAATCGGCCCAATGCGGGCCAGGCGCCGACTGCCACCTCGCCAGCGACTGCAGTGCCGTCACGCGTTGGCGCCGCGCCGCAGGCCCCTGCAGTGCAGGCCGCCACCGCGGCACCGATGGCCATGCCGGGCAAACCAGCGCCACCGACGGTTCAGCCACAGCCGGTGAGACCAGCGGCGGCGGCTGCGCCGCCTGTCGCCCAGCGTGCGCCCGCACCGCCGGCGGCAGCGCCCGCTCGAACCCCGTCACCGCCACCCGGGAAGTTGCAGGGTTCGCGTGAGGTTGAGCGTTGAACGCAGACCACCAGGAGGGCGCCCGAGCAGGTCGCCCGCAGCCGGCAGTTCATGCACCAAGGGTCCGCCGCACTCTCCGACAAAGACGACCGTGATCGTTCCGAAGGACGCGGCGACAGGCCGATGAGATGTCGCATCAGTCTCGGCAACTCTTCAGGGCCGCGCGGTTACTTGGGGCGGGGTGCCCCAAGTCCAAGTCTCACCTCTGCGGCGTCGACCTCCATGTTGTGGCCCTGGTCCCGGTGTGCATCGAGTCGCCTGAACGGCTCGCTCATGGTCGATGCACAAGGACCTCGATCGACAAAAGGTTGGTGCCAGCCGCCCGCTCCGAGATTCACGCCCCCGGATGCAGCGTATCCAAGGGACAGCGTGGCGCCACAGGAGTGACGTGGCCCGGCGCGGGGGCGCGGCCCCCGGCGTTCGTTCCGACAAGCTTGCTTCTTTGGCGTTGTATTGAAGTACTCTTGCCTCAGCGTCATCCTCTATCCAAACGATGGTCCTAGCGCGTTCGCCGGTTGCAGCTTTTCGGTTCCGCGGCTGGGAACTTCGACCTGAGGAGCGCGTGCTGATCGTCGACGGCGCACCGGTGCAGATCGGCAGCAGAGCGTTCGAGGTCTTGCTCAAGCTCGTCGAGCGGCGCGGTTCGATGGTGACCAAGGAGGAGTTGCTCGACGCAGCATGGCCAGGAGTGGTGGTCGAAGAAAACAACATATCGGTCCAGGTCGCGACCCTGCGCAGGGTGCTGGGTGCCTCCGTGATCGTTACGGTCGCTCGCCGCGGCTATCAGCTTCGCGCTGAACCGCTTCCCGTTCAGGATCTCCCGACTCATCCGTTGACCACTGCCCAGCCAGAGTTGCTCGGTCGCGAACACGACGTCGCGGTGATGATGGGCAACTTGGCAGACGCGCCGCTCGCGACAATCGTCGGCCCTGGCGGAGTGGGCAAGACGGCGTTGGCCCGCTATTGCTTTGCGCGGCATTGCGCACTCCGTCAGGTCTCGGGTTTCTGGATCGACCTGGCGCCCATCCGTGCGGCGTCAGAGGTGCTTCCGTCGATCGCAAAGTCGCTGGGCATCGAGATGACGGGCGCCGTCGAGGATGCCAGCGGCTTGCTTTTGGCGCTGGCTCAGACGACGGCCTTTGTGGCACTCGACAACTGCGAACACCAGATCGAAGCAGTTTCCAGCTTGGTCGGCTCAGCCGTGGCTGCCGCTCCAAGAGTGCAGTGGCTGACCACATCCCGTGAAGCGCTGCGCGTCAGCGGAGAGCGGGTGCACCGCCTGCAACCACTGTCCGTGCCCAGCGGAGAGGTCACCGCGGCGCAGGCCGTCGAGCACGGCGCAATCGCCTTGCTTTGCAAACGCGTCGCCGAGTCGGATCGCCGGTTTTCCTTGGACGAGCGCAACGTGAACGAAGCGGTGAAGCTGTGTCAGCAGCTCGACGGGTTGCCGCTGGCCATAGAGATGGCTGCCGCGCGCGTGGCCACTTTCGGCTTGGAAGACGTCTGCAGACGGTTGGGCCAGCGACTCAAGCTCTTGAACGGAGGTGACGCGGGCAGGTTGTCGCGCCATCAGACCTTGAAGGCGACCTACGACTGGAGCTACGAGCTGTTGTCGGGCGCCGAGCGCGTGGTGTTCCGGCGGCTCTCACCATTCCTCGGGGGCTTCCGCGTTGACTTGGCCCAGCGCGTGGCTTGCGATGAACAGGAGTTGGGCGGCATCGATTCCTGGACAGCCTTCGATGCCATTGGTTCGCTCGTCGGAAAGTCGCTTGTGCAGCGGGATGCAGACGATCCGGGTCGGTTCTTCCTGCTGGAGAGCGCTCGCGACTACGCGCAATTGCACCTTGAAGCTTCGGGCGAGGCCACGACCTTGCTTCAGCGCCACTCCAAGGCCGTCGCCGAATGGTTTGCGCCCGTGCAGTCGGATGCGGACATCATGACCGATGCGCAGTGGGTCCGTCGTTACTCGCCGGAGCGACACAACGCGCGCGCGGCGCTCGCTTGGGCCTGCGAGCAACAGGTTGCGGACGACGCGGCGCAACTGGTGACGGCACTGTCGATGCTCGACTGGCTGCTCTGCCGCCAGGCAGAGGTTCTGCTGTGCGGCGTCCCACTGGAGCTGCTGGCCAAGGCTTCCCCATCAAAGCGAGCTGCGGCGTACCTGGAGTTCGGCTGGGCGCACTACTGCGATGGCAATCACGCCATGGGGGCCCGACTGTCGGAAGAGGCGCACCAGATTTTCGTGGAGCTGGGCGACAGCGCACAGGCCTATCGTGCACTGGCGCAACTCACGCGTCTGCACGAGTCGCGCCCTGGCATGTCAGAGGCGGCCCGGATGACTTGGCAGCGGCTGCAGCAGTCCGACGACACCGGGCTGTCAACGCGCAACCGCATCTTCTGCACCGTCTCCGCCGGTCTTGCAAACCGGCCTGACTACACGATCGAACGCCTGCGGGAGCTCGGCTTACTGGCTCAGGAAGCCGGCTTCGAGTCTGCGGCCGCCATCTGCGGCTGCAACCTCACCGACCGCCTGTTGATGGCTCAACGCTTCGAGGAAGCCGTTCACACGGCGGACCATCTGCTCAGCACCGTCGGTGCGCGACCGCGCGCGATGGCCTTCATCCTCCACAACAAGGCTGCCGCGCTGGTTTCGATGGGGCGTTACGAGGAGGCCTACGACGCCGCGCTGCTCGCTTTTCAGATCATGCCGGCCGTGGGCCACTTCCTGATCACGACGTTTGCGCTGGGCGCCGCCCGTGAGGGCCGTCTGTCGGATGCGGCCGTGCTGCACGGCTGCGGGTGTCGCATACGGGATGTCAACCACGAAGCGTTGGACGCATGGGAAGCGGCCGCGACTGCCGAGACGGCAGAACGCCTCAGGTCGGGCTTGGGTGCCTCACAGTATGAAGAGCTCCAGAAACTGGGAGCGGCCATGACCGCCGGTGAGGTGCTGGCGATCAAGGCGTTTCCCCGCGTACAGAGGCTTCTAGCCACGGCCGCATCTCGAGAAATCGCGCCAGATCGAGTGTCTTCAGTGGGAACGCACTGATCCAGTCCAGCAGCTGCTGCGCCCCCTGGTGTCCCAGGCCACCTTGCAGGATCAGCGCTTCACGGATCCGTTGCGGCGTTCGGTCCCCGAACCACAAGGCGCGCAGCGCGTCGATGACGGCGTTGGTGGAGGCCTGGTCCATGCCGAGCCCGGGCCCGCATCGTTCCAGGGCATGGCGCACATTGATGAGGGGCTCGGTCACCGGAAAGTAGGGCGGCTCCGGGCAGTGGAGCAGGCACATCTCGTCGTCGGTGAAGTCTTCTAGGCGTTCGAACATCGCGTGTACTTCGCCGAAGCCACGCATGCCGTGTTGTCGAAGTTCATAGGCGCGGATGGCGCCCAGGCTGGACAAGCCCCACACCTGCCAGCCCGCGTCGATCGCATCGCACAGCTCGCGGTGAGACACAGCCGGCATCGCCTGGAATGTGCCATCACAGATGACCAGCACGCCCGGCGTGCACTGGCCGATCATCCGCGCAACGTCGCCGCGGCGCACGGGGGGATGCAGTCGAACGCCGGCCTCTGCGAAGAGCTCCGGCCTGAGCCCCCAGGTCGTGGGCCCCGCGAAGAGTATGGGCTCAGGCATGGAGGGCGCCAGCCCTTTGCCGTAATCGAGGTCCGACGCGCTGGATCTCGTGGTCGATTAGTTCACAGCCGGGAACGACGACTTTGACGACGTGAAGGCCGCCGAGGTCGAGCTTGAAGCAGTGGCGAAAAATCTGTCTGAAACCACGATCGCTCAGCAGGTCAACCAAGCGATCGAGGAGCACACTCAGCCGGATGTCGCGACAGGGCTGAGAAGGGACGCCGTCCCACGAAATCTGCCGGGTCGTGTCGAACGCTTCCAGGTATGCCAGCGTCTCTTGTGGATCGAGCGACTTTGAAGAATTGCCAAAGCCTCCCTCAAAGAAGCGCGTGATGTCGTCGCGGCCGCCATGAATATGGCTCAGGCGGGCTTGAGCTGCTTCGCAGATGGCGCGGGACAAGGCGATGCGGGCGTCGAAGTGCAGGCCGGAGCCCTCGGCCAGGCCTATCACCCCGCAGCCGCTCTCGTGCAGCATGGCCCGGAAGCACGGCAGACCGAACACGTTCGGAACGTATCGAGCTGAGAGCGCGATGCCCAACTCGCGCCAACGCTCGGCGAGCGCTCCAAAGGGCTCTGGCATGCAGTCTGGAGACAACCATAGCGACTCATCGCGGACGGCGTGCATGGCCAAGGCATCCCGTTCGAGAACCTCGAAGATGGCGTGAAGCGTCGCTTCATTGACGGAATTGCCTGAGGCGAGGCCGTTGCTTGACCAGCCGTAAACGAGTCCCGATTCGTCGTCGCCGCATTCGTCGTCGCCGTATGGCATGAAGATCAGCTCCGCTGGCAGCCACATCGCTCTGCCGCCGGCCACATCCTCACACTGCGCCGCCTGGATCGGGCGCTCAGGAGTCGGCGTCGCCCCGATCCGCGGCGCAAGGCCGATCCGACTCAACTCGCCGTTCCACTCCTTCTCGAGGTCACCCATGCGCCAGCTTCGGCCACGCCAGTCACTGCGCCCAGGCTCTGCCACCGCGAACTCGATAGCCTCCATCAGGGCTCCGACGTGCGCGTCCAGCGGGCTCATGCCTTTGCCGGCGTTCACGCAAAGCGCAAGGCCTCGCGGGCGGATGCTCGAGAAGACCGGCAGGCCCAGCCGGTCCATTCGGGTGATGTCGGCGACGCGAGAAATGCCGAGCGCAGGCATCAGGCGCGTGGCCAGCGAGAGCGTTTCAGCCGGTGATCGCTCCCGCAGGCTGGTGGCTCCACCCTGCGTCATCGCAATGCGGCTGAGGCGACACTGCTCCTGAGGTTGGCGATCCTGTTTCTCAGGAGCATGAACTCCGCGAACTGATCGGGCAGATCGGCCTCTCGGATGTCATCAAGTGCCGCCCGATCCTGCAGAAGCGACTCCTCAGCACCCCCCATCACGCCGGCGGTAGGACGAATACTTCCTGACACGGCGTCTTGCGCGATGCCGGCACCAAGTACGTTCAGGCTCTGGATGACCAAGTTCGAGTCACTCTTCACCAAATCAATGGACGGTCGATCTTGCTCCAGGTCCGGTGAATCGAGTGCCTGCAGGATCACATTGGTGGCGCGCAGGCTGGTGCCAGCCGTTTCGAGTGCATCGGGTATGGGCATGGGATCACTCCGTAAGCAGAAGAGAACCGATTGTGCGCAGGGCCGACGCTGTGCCGTCATCAGGTTGAACGACGTCGTCGTTCTGGGTCATACAGCTTGTTTAGGGAATTTAAAGGACTCGGGCTCTGCCTCTGGACATAGTGGCGGCACTCCGCGAATCCATCCTTCGATGGTTGGTGACCCGGTGAACCAAGACGACAAACTTTGGAGGGGTACATGATCAGTTTTCAGGCGGGAGCGTCCGGGCCAGAACCGATGCTTTTCGATCATTCCACGATGAGTCAGTTGCTAATTGCTCTGATGGACCGTATCGAGTGCGGCGTGATGGCGTGCGGGCCATCGGGTGAGCTCTATCACGCCAACGTGGCGGCGCGGCGGGAACTGAGCGACGCGCGGGTGCTGCTCTTGCTGCAGGGCCGGGTGAGCTGCAATGGCGAAGGCCGGGATACCTGGACGGCAGCCCTGCATGGTGCCGCGGTTCGCATGCGCGGCAGCTTGATCGACCTCCGCGAAGGACGCGAGCGATTGATGGTGGCCCTCATGCCTGTACGGGTGGCATCCGGGGCTGGGCGCTCGCTTGCCTGATGGCCGGTTGATTGTGACCATCGAAGACTTCTTCGAATTCGCTGGCCTGACGGCATGAGATGACTCGACGTGCTGGTTGCAACGCCGCGCATCGCGCAAGGTGCTCAAGGGCAACCGTGGTCAGTTTCGCCTGCGCGCTGCGTGTGGCATCGAGAAACCCTGTCACGGCCTTCATCAGCCTGTGCACAGCGTCGCTGCCGCCGCCGATCATCCGGGCGGTGAGTGCCAGGTCGACGATCGTGAACACCACAAGCGGCAGGCCCTCGGATGGCATCGCCGCGAAGATGTCGAGGGTCCACGTCTGGGACTCGGTGACACCGGCCGAAGAGTTGCTGGAGACCATGAGCCAAGTGATCAGGGCGGGCAAGGCGCCACTGGGCCTATCGAACTCTCCAGTTTGGTACGTCTCCAAAGTGGCCACCCTGGCCATTGCCAGCGGGCGGGCCGCTCCTATCGCCTTGCAGTATTTCTACTCACTGGTGAACCGGGAAATTGAAGAAGAGTGCATGCCGCTGGCCACCGACTTCGGCATGGCCCTGCAGTCTTGGAGTCCATTGGCTTTCGGTCTGTTGACGGGCAAATGCGATCGAAGCGCGGTGGAGGCTGCAGGGCCCCGCGAATGCGGATTGCCTCGCGAAGCGGCGCAGCCGGGCACTGAACGTCCCGGCGACGACAAGCGGCTTGACGGCGCCAACCCTTTTGGAGATTCTCTCTTCACAGAGCGGAACTGGGTCGATCGTCGACGCTGTGCAGCGGGTGGCGCAGGATTGCGGGGAATCGGCGGAGTCGCGCTGGCCTGGGTCATCCAGCGGCCCGGCGTGGCTTCTACACTGATGGGCGTGAGCAAGGTCGAACAGGCCCGCGACAACATCGCGGCGCTGGACCTGCACTTGTCGGCAGCCCATCTGGCAGTTCTGGACGAGGCCAGCGCGCCTGTCAAGAAGATGCTGTACAGCCTGTTCATGCCTGCATTGCGTCAACACGCTGTGTTCGGCGGCAGCCCCGTACGCTCGTGGGCTGAGCAGGCGAAGCCTCGGTCCTGTGCAACTTAGCCGAGGATGGAGCTCGGGCAGCAAGGGAATCGCTGTGGCGGGGTTGGATGAAGCCGTCGCGGGCAGGCTCAAAACGGTTCTTCCCGTTTGAGGGACCGCTTGCAGTCACGCGGTGGGGTGACCGCTCCTGGCCGACCTCCGACGGCCGGCGTTCCGAACTGCTCGCCTTGAAACAGCCAGTCCGGATCAGGTCTTGAACGTGGGCAAAGTGGCGTCGAACTCGTCTGACCGAGCATCCGGCATCGGCTACAAGCCGTCGTTGCGGGCCGGCTCGGAAATCTCGCTTCGGCGGAGCTCCGAAGGTCAGGTTTACGGCGACGAGTCTGGACCGCTCGTTGGCTCAAGCCGGCCACCAGCGACATCCAAGGGCCCGAAGTCGTCACCCGGAAGCCGCCGGTCAGAACAATGCGACACACCGGAAGGTAGTCCCTCGACTGAGGACGCGCGCCGCTAGGAGTCTGGGCGGCAGACGGGAAGTCCCTTGCAGCAGCTGAGGGGTGAGGTACGTTTGGCGGCAATGGCCCCGATCGGCCGCCCGTACGAGCAGCAGCAGATGCTGCCGCCGGAACTCTTGGGCCATAGCCTGAATGGCACCAGATCGCCGGCGCGGCCGCTCAGGGACCGTCGCATTCTATCGACGTTACTCCGCTACAACGTACCTCAAGTGGCAGCGACTCGGTCGACGCCCCCTAGCTGAATGGCCACCAGACCAAGGTCAGAGAGGGAGGAATTGCCAGCGGCTTGCTCCCGAGGCGTTTCACACCCCGAGTACCCAATGCTGAGGATGCTTCCCCGCGGCCGGGCACAAACAATTCGCCTGTCCAAATCGCCAGACAGACGCTCTGGCCTATCGACAAGTTCTTAGCGATCGGTTTCAACCATAGGAGAGTGACATGGCTGCGAAGTGGGACAGTAACAACATGGCATGCAAGGCGACGTGGGCAGTCTTGTCTTCTTGGATGAACCAAGTGCTAACGCCGTTCGACAGTGACAAGAGCCCGCTCATCACCATGGGTGAATTGCGCTACTGGCCTAAGTCAGGAATAGACCCGTCAATGATGCCCGGGCTGACGTTTGGCGTGGCTCATCAGTTCCTGCTACTGGTGCAGGACAACTACTCTGTCCAGCGTGAGGATCCAAAGGAGATCGGTCTGTCGATCATTCGCAAGGTGCAGAAGGTGATCGCGACTGAAAGCGCAACGCTGACCGACCTGGCTGCGAAGGTCGACTCAGTGCTCCTGTTCGCCGGCGAGACGAAGTAGGCGGCGAATCATGAAGCTACATATGCGTACTGGCGCTTTCCTGGCTGCCACGCTGCTGGCCGTTGGCACGCACGCGCAAGAAGCGAAAGAACCCGACCCCAACGAAGGCTTCAAGTTTGAACCATTGATGCTTGAAGCCAAGGGCGGAACCGGCAATGTCTTCGGCGTCAACTTTCAGTTCAAAAAGGCTTGGGCGAAGACCGCAGGCATCGACCAGCTGATTCAGGAGAAGGTATCGACGCGAGCTTTTGACGCCAAGAGCCGCGGGCTGATGTCCTGCGGTAGCTACTCGGAGGAAGAGGGCAAGACCATTCCGAGCTGGGTGACGTTTACGGACTGTGCCGGTGAGATTTCCGTCAAGGGTACTGCCACCGCGGACGCTGACAGGAACCCGAACAAGCTTATTGACTTCAGCGGAAGCTACTCGTGGGTCTACACAAATAGCAACCGCATGCGCACCAACATGTTCGCGGTTGGCGGTCAAGCCAAGTACGAAATCGACCAGAGCTTCGAGAACAAGCAGTACGTTTATGGCATCAGGGGCACGTTCACGAACCTGCTGGGTTGCGCCGCCGCCGTCGTTTGTGACCGAAATTTTCTCGGCATCTCCCTTGGCATTCAGCGGGTTGACCCTGCCAAGGACAACAAGCGAAAAGCTGCGTTGGGAGGCGCCGCGATGGACAACTACGAGCGCATGGAGTTCGAAGGCTTCTACAAATACTACCTGCCCAAGAGCTGGCGCTACCTCTCTGACATCGAATTCAACTATCGGCACTTCCAGGAGTTGAATCCTTCGGAAGTCACTCGCCAGGCAGGCCTATATCGGAACAGGATAGGGCTGGTACGCTTGAACTTCGGTTGGGGCGGGAAAGGTGCCACAGCTGTTGACCCGTCGATGTTCGTTCAGTACAGCCGAGGGAGTCTACCCTTCGACACCAAGTCCGAGCGCGTAGTGAAGGTGGGCCTACAGTTCCAAGTGTTCTGAGGGGCCACCACGCCTTCTCTGCGCGGGGTGTTGGCGTCAGACATCCTCGGTCGCATCTGTAAAGGTAGGCGGACTGGTCGCTCGCGCCGAGCTTACGTTGGTTACGCGACTGGCTGGCTGAAGACGCGCATGCCTTTGGCCGCTGGTATAGCGTCCAAGAGCGCAATTGGAAGTGGTCGCAACGTCCGCCCTTGGCTAGGCGAGGTTGCAATCGACTGACGAGGGCGCAGAATGCGCGTAGCTTGAGGTCTCACGGCGTCCCACGCACCACGGGGGAACAGGTGGGGGAACAAGTCTGATCCCCCTCGCCGGATCCGCCAATGAAATCAAGAGCTTACGTCGCCATTTCAACCGCCATCAGCCACCCCATCCCACCGCTTCGTCCCACGCGACAAGCCTGCTGCCACACTGCAACGGTGTCGGTCGCAAGACACAAACGGCGCACCGCGCCGGCCCGGCTCAGCGGCTGATGTTCGCCGCGGCTGCCATCACCGTCATCGCGCCACCGCAAGCACGGTTGCGGCCCGTTTCCTTGGCGAGGTAGAGTTGCTCGTCGGCAGCGCGCAGCAGAGCCTCTGCACTGCCAGGCTCTGTGCCGCGTGCGCTGCACACGCCCACGCTGACCGTCACCACCGGGCTCACCGACGACGTCGCATGCGCCAGGCCCAGGGACTCGACGCCCGCGCGCAGCTGCTGCGCCACGGCCATCGCGCCTTCCAGGGAAGTGCCCGGCAACAGACAGGCAAACTCCTCGCCGCCGTAGCGCGCCACCAGATCGCCGGGCCGCTTCACGGCCTGGCGCAAAAAGGTGGCCACGCTGCGCAGGCAGGCGTCTCCCGCCTGGTGGCCGTAATGGTCGTTGTAGCGCTTGAAGAAGTCCACATCGAGCATCAGCACGCTCAAGTCGCTGCCTTCGCGCACGGCGCGGCCCCATTCGCTGGCCAGCTGTTCGTCGAAGCCCCGGCGGTTGCGAACGCCCGTCAGCCCGTCCACGTAGACCCACTGGCGCAGGAGGTCGGTCTGTGCCTTCAGCGTCAGGTGGGTCTTCACGCGCGCACGCACGATGGCCGGGTTGATCGGCTTGCTGATGAAGTCCACCGCGCCTAGCGCCAGGCCCTGGGTTTCTGCCGCCTCGTCGCTGTGGCCGGTGACGAAGATCACCGGGATGTGGCACGTCGCGGGGTCGGCCTTCAGGCGCCGGCAGACTTCGTGGCCGTCCATGCCCGGCATCACCACGTCCAGCAGGATGAGATCGGGCTGCTTGGTGGCAGCCAGCTTCAGCGCCTGTTCACCGGCCGTGGCCATCAGCACCTGGTGGTCGGCATTGAAGGCCTGGTAGACGGCCTGGATGTTGGCGGGCTGGTCGTCCACCACCAGCAGCCGCGGCAGGCGTTGCTCGATGTCCAGCGCGGGCAGGTCGTTGGGCTTCATGCGTGCGTCTCCTGCAGCAGTTGCCGGCACAGCGATGCAGCGCCTTCGAAGTCGAGCGCGCCGACGGCGCTGTCGAGTTGATCCCACAGGGGGTGTCCTGCGGGCGCAGCGTGGGGGTGAGTTCCGTGGCGCGCATGTCCGATTGCTCCAGCAGCGCGGCCAGTTCGGTCAGACGCTGGTGCAGCGCGGCAGGGTCGCAGGGCCGGTCCGGCATGAGGTCAGCGACAGAAGTTGCGGCATCGCTTTGCCGTTCGCCGTCGCGTTCGCCATCACGCAGCCGCTCGGTCAGGTGGGCGAGAGCCGGCAATGCGGCCGCCAGTGCCGCCCCGACCGCCGCACAGGCCGGCATCGCCTGCGCCGCAGGCGGGCCAGCCGATACCGTCTTCTCGGCCTCTGCCGCTGTCTGCGCCAGCGCCGTGATGCCCAGCGTTGCCGCCAGACCTTTCAGCGTGTGCAGAGAACGCGCGGCCTCGGCCACGCCGGCATCGGCCAGCGGTTGCTGCAGCACGTGCGCCAGGGTTGCGAATTCCGGCAGCGTGGTGTGCAGCATGCGCGCATACACCGCCTGCTTGCCACCCATGCGCTGCAGCGCGGCTGCCAGCTCGACGCCTGCGGCAGCAGCGGCCGCCT
>LNFM01002904.1_pt1 | contig 35077 bp, 30 predicted proteins | sample 596031 | NCBI WGS metagenome assembly LNFM01 (sample SAMN04254537, study PRJNA301005) | activated carbon metagenome | isolation source: dual media filters at the Ann Arbor, Michigan drinking water treatment plant | place: USA: Ann Arbor
GGCCCGAACGGGTCGTGCTGCTCGATGGGAGCGGCCACCGGCAAATGCGACGGCACTGGCGCGGGCAGCGTCTGCGGGGCGCCTTGGGGAGCAAACGACGACTGCAATCCGGCGACCGGCATGTTTTGCATCGTCGGCGGAGGTGGCACTGCACCAACGCCCATCATCGTCTGCTTCGCGGCGGTCGGAGGAGGAGGCGCGCCGCCGATTCCCATGTTGGTCTTCGACGGAACACGCGCGACGACGCCGCTCGGTTCGCTGCCCGAAGAGGACACCGACATCGGGCCCGTGGACTCGTATCCGATCGTCTTGCCAGCCTCGACGAGCGCGTCGCGCATCTCGATCGCGGTCTGAAAACGACGGTTGGGATCCTTCTCGAGCGACTTGGCGATAAACGCTTCGAGCTGCGCTGGAAACGGCAGCCCCGTCGCCTGCGAGAGCGTCATCGGAGCGTGCTCGAGCACCGCGGCGAGCAGCTGCACGGTGTCTTCAGCGTCGATCGGACGCTTGCCCGTCAGCATGATGAAGAGCGACACGCCCGCGGAGTACAGGTCCACGCGCGGATCGGTGGCCGAGGCTTTTCCGCGGATTTGCTCAGGCGCCATGTACGCCACGGTTCCGAGCGTCTGGCCGTCGCGCGTGAGCTCTTGCTGCGACGCGTCCGCGAGCTTCGAGATGCCGAAGTCGAGCAGCTTGACCTTCTCGGACCCGGTCGTGCTCTTCTCGACGAAGAGGTTGGCCGGCTTCAGGTCGCGGTGAATCACGCCCGCTTCGTGCGCTGCGGCGAGGCCCTCGAGCATCTGTCGCCCGAAGGAGATCGCCTTCTGCACGGGAAACCGGCCTGCCTTGAGCGCGCCCTGCATCGACACGCCCTCGAGGTACTCCATCACGAGCACGAGCGAGCCGCCGACCTCCGCGTCGAGGTCGTAGATCGCTACGACGTGATCGCTGCGGATTCGTCCAGCGGCCTTGGCTTCGCGCCGAAATCGCTCGACGTACGCCGGGTCCCTCGAGAACTCCGGGTCGAGGAGCTTGAGCGCCACGAGACGATCAGTCTGCTGGTGCTTGGCGAGATACACCGCCGCCATGCCGCCTCGGCCGAGCACCTTCTGGATCGTGTAGCGACCCAGCACGACGCTGCCTGGTGGCAAGTCGCGTGTGCGATTGGCGTTTGCGGTGTTTCCAAACGTTGCTGCCCTTGGACGAGGAGGTAGAGCCACGACGTCTCCGATCTTACTGGACTCGACACGCTTCGTCACACCCACAATGCCGCACGCTTGGCTGGGCGCGAGTCGCGGGACCTGAGACGTACGAAGGTGCTTCCCGGCTTTGCTCGATTGTCGCCAGATCCACCTTAATCTCCCGCGGCGTCTGCTCGGACCACGTCCGGGAGCGAGACGCAGCCCGCGGGCGAGGGGATTTCGTCCACAACGCGCATGGTCTGGCGGGCCGATCCGGTCCGGCCGGTCCGGCGTTCTCGGACGGTCACCTCGACCGTGAGCTGGTCGCCGACGAGGTTCCGCGCGCAGTCGAGCGAGAGGATCACCAGCTCGGCGTCGGTCTCGAGCCGCCCGTCCGGCGCCAAATAGATTCCATACCGAACGCCATTTTCGATGCGTCGACGCGCCGGCGACGGGGAGTGGAGCTCCCGGCCGTCGCTCACGCGCGTCGCCCGAAAGGACACATCGACGTCGGGCTCGAACGTCGAGAAACGGGCGCGTCCCCACACGTGAAAGCCCCCCTGCGCCCCGTACACGAGCTCGATCGTGGGGTTGGACCGATCGATCGACTCCCAATCGAGCTGCCCCGTTCCGAGCTCGACCGTCGAATCGCTCGCGTCGATCGGCGGCGGCGGGGGTGGAGCACAACCGCCGAGCGACAGACACCCAACGAGCCCCACGGCCGCGATCCACCGTGGTCGCCCGAGGGCGACTGAACGCACGAATCGCCCTTTGTTGGGCACCACGGAGCCGGCTGCGCCCGGCGTGCTGGGCGATTCGGACGAATCTTCCGAAACACGAAGGCCACCCTCGCGGTTCACATCGAGAACCCTAGCACTCGCCGAGCCCGGCGCCCCGCTCGACGCTGAATCCTCGGACCGACCGCGCCTTTGCGTCGGTTGACCGTCCAGGGACCGGCGTGTAAAAGCCCCCGACTCCGCGGTGCCCTGTCTGTCGCGGCTCGATCGGCGGGCAGTCGCGAACGCGCTGCGTCCGCGGTCACGAGGCACCGCTGGTTCGTCACGCACCTTACGAGGATCTCGATGTCGATCACCCTGGCTTCAATCACCCCGCTCGCAGCGCGCGCTGTCGCTGCGGTGGCTCTCTGGCTCCAGCCCCTTCAACAAGGAGCAGGTCCGGCGCCGAGCGGTGGCGCCGCTGCGCCTGCGGCCCAGCCGGGCGGCGCGGGGGGCATCTGGGGGACGTTGATCCCGCTCGTGCTCTTCGTTGGATTCTTCTACTTCGCCATCATTCGGCCGGGCAACAAGCAGCGTGAAGAGCAGCAGAAGCTGCTCAGCAGCTTGATGAAGGGCGACCGCGTCGTGACCACGGGCGGCATGCTCGCCACGGTCAGCGGGGTGGACGGAGACGAGATCGTGCTCGAGATCGCCGAGAAGGTGAAGGTCCGGTTCAAGCGCGAGTCGATCGCGTCCAAGATCGGCGCCAAGGGCGACAAGCCCGTGTCCAAGTCCGAGTCTCCCGCGAGCAGCAAGTGACAAACGCCGCGGTGGCTTCCTATCTCGGAGAGTCTTTCCGATGAATCGATCGTTCTATGTGCGCGTCCTCACGATTCTGGTGGTGATGCTCGCCGGCTGGACGGTGCTCTGGCCGTCGTTTGGCAGGATCGCCCCCGCGTGGGTGAAGGCCAAGATCCCCTACCGGATGAACCTCGGCCTCGACATCCGCGGAGGCGCGCGTCTGTCGTACGAAGTGCAGATCGGCGCCGCGATCGCCGGTCGACGCGACCGCGTGATCGAGGGCATCCGCGAGCAGCTCGCCACGGACTACGGCTTTCACTCGGGCACCGGTCGGCTCACCGAAGAGGCGTCGCAGCGACTCGCCGCCAAGGCGCAGATCCGCCGCAACGAGGGAGACAACCGCGAGTTCTCGGTGATCTTCCGCAACGCCGCGGACAACAGCCGCCTGACCAACGAGATGCTCACCTCGCGCGACATGCGCGTCGTCTCCAGGCAGGGCGATCGCGTCGTCGCTGCGCTCAAGCAGGACGAGGTCGAGCGCATCGAGCGCGAGTCCGTCGAAGAGGCAGTCCGCCGCATCGAGCAGCGCATCGACGCGCTCGCCGTGCGCGAGACGTCCATCACCGCGCGCGGCGAGACGATCGTCATCGAGATCCCCGGCTCCGATCAGCGCTATTTCGACGAGATCCGCGAGATCATCCGAAAGACCGCGCGGCTCGAGTTCAGGATGTGCGCCGACAGCGCCACGCCGCTCACGCGGTTCGAGCCCAACGGCGAGCTCGCCGGGCGAATCCCCGCCGGAATCACCCTCGAGCGCGAGTCGGTCAGCGTCGGTCAGGGACCGGACGGCAGCCGCATCGACGGCACTACAATGTTCTTTCGCGCGCAGGGTCCGCAGGGCCGCCGCGACCTCGAGCGCTTCGTCACCTCGATTCGCAGCGAGATTCCCGAGACCTACGACCTGCTCATCGGCGAGGACGACCGTCGGCGCAACCAGCGCACGGAGGTCCCCGCGGATCAGAAGAAGTGGCGCACCTACACGGTCGAGCACGTCGCGCACGTGACCGGCGACCAGATCCAGGACGCGCGCGTCGAGCAGCGTCAGGACACCAATCAGCCGTACACCGCGCTGACGTTCAAGACCGACGGAGCGCGGGCGTTCGCGCAGATCACGACGGACAACGTCGGTCGACGCTTCGCGATCGTGCTCGATGACTTCGTCAAGAGCGCGCCGGTCATCAACGAGGCGATCCGCGGAGGAACCGCGTCGATCACCATGGGCTCTGGCGACGTCGCGTCGCAGCGGCGCGAGGCCAACGAGCTGTCCGTCGTTTTGCGCGCGGGCGCGCTCCCCGCGCCGCTCGCAGAGGGCGCGATGGACTACATCGGCCCGACGCTCGGCCAGGACATCATCAAGAAGAGCATCACGGCTGCGGCCATCGCGATCGGCCTCGTGATGCTGTTCATGGCCGTCTGGTACGGACCTGCGGGCTGGGTCGCCAACGGCGCCGTGCTCCTCAACATCGTTCTTCAACTCGCGGCGATCGCCTTTCTCGGCGCGACCATCACGCTGCCCGGCCTCGCCGGCCTCGCGCTCACCGTCGGTATGGCGGTGGACTCGAACGTGCTGATCAACGAGCGAATCAAAGAAGAGCAGCGGACGGGCAAGAGCCTTCGCGCTTCAGTGGACGCGGGCTACCAGCACGCGTTCACCGCCATCTTCGACGGTCACGTGACGTCGTTCATCTCGGGCGTCGTGCTGATGCAGTACGGCACGGGGCCCATCAAGGGGTTTGCGGTGATGCTCCTCATCGGCATCGTGGCGAACTTGTTCACCGGCGTGTTCTGCACGCGAGTCGTGTTCGATTGGTTGGTTCGTGGTCTGAAGATCAAGAACCTCTCGTTCGGCTGATTTTCCGCCCGTCAATTACCCCTTCGAGAAGCACTAGCAGCCATGGAACTCATCAAGCCCGGACGCGTCATCGACTTCATGGGGATGCGCCGGTATTGGATCGGCCTCTCGCTCTTTCTCACGATCTCGAGCCTGATCTTGATGGTCAAGCCGGGGCCCAAGTACGGCCTCGACTTCAAGGGCGGAACCGAGCTCACCGTTCGGTTCGAGCGTCGCGTCGAGCAGGGTGACGTGCGGCGATCGCTCGCGCGCCACGGTCACGGCAGCGCCGAGATCGTGCCGAGCGCCACGGATCCCCGCCAGATGTTGATCCGCGTGGAAGCGGCGTCGGTGATCGACGCGTCCCGCGAGGCGCGCCTGCGCGAGGCGGTGACCCGCGCGCTCGGCGACGTGCAGCTCCGCGAGTTCAGGATGTCGCAGGGCGGCGATCACCTCGTGATTCAGCTCGGCGCCGCCAAGACCGAGGCCGAGCTCGAGACGCTGCTGCGCACCGCGGGCGTCGATGTGCGCGCGCAGGGACGAGAGCGAATCAAGCGCGTAGGAGACGACGCCGAGCACCGGTACAACGTGTCGCTCGTGTCGCTCGGCGACCAGATCTTTCAGCAGATCACCACCGACGCGGGGACCGGCGGCGAGCTGATCGCGAGCGTGTGGGTGTCGCCCAAGGCCAGCGAGAAGCTCCGCAACGAGGCGATCAAGGCGCTGCTGTATTCGCTCGTGTTCATCATGATCTACGTGGCGTTTCGCTTCGACCTGCGATTCGCCCCGGGCGGAATCCTCGCCCTCTTTCACGACGCTGTCGTCGTGATCGGCGTGTTCGTGATCTTCCGACGCGAGGTCTCCATCGCCACCGTCGCCGCGATCCTCACGGTGGTCGGCTACTCGATGAACGACACGATCATCGTCTACGACCGCGTCCGCGAGAACCTCGGCAAGCGCCGCGGCCTCAAGATGCTCGACGTGATCAACGTGTCGATCTCCGAGACGTTCTCTCGAACGCTCGTCACGAGCGCGACGGTCATCCTCTCGGTGTTCCCGTTCGCGATCATGGGCAGCGAAGTCATTCAGAACTTCGCCATCGCGATGATCGTCGGCGTGCTCGCCGGAACGTACTCGAGCATCTACGTCGCCACGCCGCTCACCGAGTGGATCGACTCGAAGTTCTTCCACCCGGCGACCCAGGCGCTCGCCGCCGTCGCCACCGCGGAGGAAGCTCGGTTCGAGGCCAAGAAGGCCGCCAAGAAGAGCAGCAAAGACGAGCCCGCGAAGTCCGACGAGGCCGCCGCGCCGAGCAGCGAGCAGACCGACAGCTCGTCGGAGTCGAACGAGTCGTCGGAGTCGAGCGAGTCGTCGAGCGACGCGAAGGCTTCGGACGAGGCCAGCGCGAGCGCCGCGGCGAGCAGCGACGAAGGCAAAGCCGAAGAGGGCAAGAGCGCGCAGGCCGAAGGCGGCCCGAGCGGTGTCTCTCGCCGCAAGCCGAAGGTGAAGGACAGCTGATCGTTCAGCGCGGGTGTGTCGGGGGCTAGCAACTTGCGGAGGGAGGGGGCGCCGCGTACGGTGCCGCAAGCGGTGATGTGGACGGTGAGCAACGCTGAATCAGCGACGGCGCGCGAGATCGCCCGGTCGCTCTCGCTTCATCCGCTGGTCGCGCGCGTCCTGGCGGCGCGGGGCGTGACCGATCCCGGAGCGGCCAAGGCGCTGCTCACGCCGAAGCTCGCGGACCTCACGGTGCCCGACGCGATGGCGGACCGTGACGGCGCGGCGCTTCGGATCGCACACGCAATCAAGAGGCGCGAGCACATCGTCGTGTTCGGCGACTACGACGTGGACGGAACGACGTCGGCTGCGCTCTTGTCGACGGCCCTCACGATGCTGGGCGGCGTGGTGAGGGCGCTGGTCGCGTCGCGGTTCGACGGCGGGTACGGGCTGTCGGACGAGGCGCTCGTTCGCGTGCTCGAGTCGCGTCCGAGCCTGGTGATCACTTGTGACTGCGGCACGAGCGACCATCCGCGACTCGCGAAGCTGCGCGCCCGCGGGATCGACGCGATCGTGGTCGATCATCACAAGGTGCCCGACGAGCCGCTCCCCGCGGTGGCGTTTCTCAATCCGCATCGGACGGATTGCGGGTTTTCGTTCAAGGGGCTCGCCAGCGTTGGCCTCGCCATGTCGCTTGCGGCCGCCGTGCGGAGCAAGCTCGGCGTCCCTTTGGACCTGCGCGAGTTCTTGGACCTCGTCGCGGTGGGAACGATCGCCGACGTCGCGCCGCTCGACGGTGACAATCGAATCCTGACCCGCGCTGGGCTCGATCGGCTGTCGCTCGGCAAGGGACGACCCGGGATGGCCGCGCTCGTGCGCGCCTCGAAGCTGAAGGGAAAGCCGCGCGCGTTCGACGTGGGCTTCTCGATCGCGCCGATGCTCAACGCGCCCGGACGGCTGGGCAGCGCCGAGCCCACGCTGAAGCTGCTCATGGCGCAGCGGCCCGAAGACGCAGAGCGGCTCGCAAAGACGCTCAGCGCGGCGAACGAAGAGCGAAGGCGGGTCTCGCAGCAGGTTTGCGACGAGGCCATCGCGCAGGTGAGGGACGTGTACGGCGCGGATGTTCCTGCGGGGATTGTCGTTGCCGCGGACGGCTGGCATCACGGCGTCGGCGGGATCGTCGCCGGTCGCGTGGTCGAGCGATTCGGCGTTCCTGTCGTGGTCGTTGCGCTCGATGGGCGCGAGGGCGTCGGCAGCGCGCGCGCCCCCAAGGGTTGGAAGCTGTACGACGCTGTCGCGCAGTGCTCGTCGGACCTCGTGCGCTTCGGCGGGCACGACGGCGCCGCGGGCATGAAGGTGCGCGCGGACAAGATCGAGTCGCTGCGCGCGAATTTCGCCGACGCGTGCGCGCGTGTCGTCAGTCAGCGCGTCGCGGCCAATGACGACATCGTCGCGGACACCGAGCTCACCGAGCGCGACCTGCAAGGGCCGCTCGCGCAGCACCTCGACGCGCTCGAGCCGACCGGCCAGTCGTGGAGCGAGCCGCTCGTGATCGTCCGCGGCGTGCGCTTTGGCGACCTGCGCGAGGTCGGCACTTCCCATCTCCGCGGGCGAATTCGGCTCGGATCGCAGCCGGTCAACGTGTTCATCCGCGATGGCGTCGGCCGTCGAGCCCGCGGCGCGCTGCAGCTCGATTCGCTGTGCGACGTGCTCGCGCGCATTCGGCCCGACGCGTGGGCCGGTCCCGACGCGGTGCAACTCGATCTCACCGCCACGCGCGTGGCCTGAGAGAGCGCTGCGCAACCACGGCGCGCGGTGATCGCTCGTCGCTCGAGAGCCCGCTCAGCCTTCGCTCTGCTCGGTGTCCTGAGCGCGCCGCTTCTTTCGCTCTTTTTTCAGCGCCTCGAGCTTCGCCGGGCCCGCCGAGATCGCTCGCTTGATCTCGTCCGCGCTCCGTCCGGTGAGCACCGCCGCCAGCGGAACGATGGCCTCTCGCCGCATCCCGATCGCGTGATGCGACTCGCCTTCGGTGTGCACCACGACGTATCCCGTCGGCTCGTCGACGTCGACCCGCACCACGCCGAGCTCGACGAGCTGCAAGAACGTCGGCGTCTCGCGGTCGGTGACGTCACGCCACGCCCAGCCGAGAGACTTCATGAGCTTGATCGGGTCGTCCCACGAAAAGGACGGCTCGAACGGCGCGCGTTGCGCCTTCTGGCCGCCTGCTTCCTGCGCGGCAGGATCCCCGAGAGCTCCTGCTGCATTCGCATCGATCGACGCGCTGCTCTGGATCGGCGTCGCGTCGTTGCTACGCTGTTTGTCCGTCGTCACACCGGCATGATGCCGTGCTTGCGCGCCGGACGCTCGACCTTCTTGTGGCGAGCCAGCTCGAGGCCGAGCGCGAGGACCTTTCGCGTGTCGCGCGGGTCGATCACCTCGTCGATCAGGCCCCAGCCGGCGGACTTCATGGCGTCGATGTTTCCCTGAATGGTCTCGATGAAGGCCTTCTTGATGTCGGGGTCGGGCTCGGCGCCGCCGAAGAGCTTCTGCGCCGCGATGCCCACCATGCCCTCGGCGCCCATGACCGAGATCTCGGCGCCTGGCCACGCGACGATCAGGTCGGGCTCGTACGCGCGGCCGCACATCACGTAGTAGCCGGCGCCGTAGGCCTTGCGAAGCACCACCGTGAGCTTGGGCACGGTGGCAGAGCTCATCGCGTGCATCATCTTGGCGCCGTGGCGGATGATGCCCGCGTGCTCGACCTTGCTGCCCACCATGAAGCCGGGGGTGTCCTGCAAGAAAATCAGCGGGATGTTGAAGGCGTCGCAGATCTGAATGAATCGCGCGCCCTTGTCCGCGGCGTCGATGTCGAGGACGCCGCCCGTGTGCATCGGGTTGTTCGCGATGATGCCGACCGAGTTGCCGTCGATGCGCGCGAGACAGGTCACGATGTTGCGCGCCCAACGTGGCTTGAGATCGAGGATTTCGCCGTGGTCGACGAGGCTTCGAATGATCTTGTAGACGTCGTACGCGCGCCGCGATGACTCCGGGATGACGTCGAGCAGCGCGTCGTCTCGGCGGTCGATCGGGTCGGTGCTCGGCATGCGCGGAGGCTGCTCTTCGCAGTGCGATGGAAAATACGAGAGGTACTTCCGCACGAGCGCCACGCACTCGGCGTCGGTCGGGACCTCTCCGTCGGCCACGCCCGAGACCTCGGAGTGAACTTTGGAGCCGCCGAGGTCTTGCTCGGAGATCTCCTGGCCTGTGACGGCCTTCACGAGCGCGGGCCCTGCGAGCGCGAGCGAGCCGATGCCCTTCACCATCGGAACGAAGTCCGCGAGGCCCGGGATGTACGCCGTTCCTGCGGCGCCCGGGCCGACCATCGCGGCCACCTGCGGAACGACGCCAGACATCACGACCTGCTCGCGAAACAGGTATCCCGTGCCTGCGAAGGTCGAGATCGAGTCGGGGTGTTGGCGCCCGGGCTCGATGCGCGCGCCTCCCGAATCGATGAACCACACGATCGGGTGTCGGCCCTTGAGCGCCATCTCTCGAAGACGCGTGACCTTCACTTCTCCGGTCTCGCCGATGGAGCCGCCCTTCACGGTGAAGTCGTACGCGGCGGCACAAACGATACGGCCGTCGACCTTGCCGAACCCGCACACGACGCCGTCTGCGGGGGGGCGGTCGCTTCCGTCGGGGCCCGCAGCGGTCGCCATCTGCGTGCCGAAGGTCCCCACCTCGAAGAACTGGCCGTTGTCGAAGAACAGCGCGAGCCGCTCGCGGGCAGTGAGCTTCTGCCTCGCGTGCTGCCTCGCGATCCTCTCGGGGCCGCCCATCTCGTGGACCTTGGCGCGGTCTGCTTCGAGCTTTGCCACGCGTTCGCGCATCGTCGTCATCGTCAACCTCGATTGATGGAGCGTTGCAGCAACAGTCGCGCGTTCAGCGCCCGCTCCAGCGGGGCTGACGCTTCTCCATGAAAGCCATGAGTCCCTCGCGCGCGTCGTCGGTCCCGAGCAACGAGTAGAGCTCGTCGCGCAGCATCGGGAGCGCGTCCTTCAGCGCCATGTCACCCATCTTCGCGTACGCCGCGAGACCGCGACCGACGGCGGTGGGCGAGCGCGAAGCGAGGTTGTCTGCGAGGGATTTCACCTCGCGATCGAGGAGCTCGGCCGGAGCGGTCCTCGTCACGATGCCCCAGGCCGCCGCGTCGTGCGCCGAGACGCTGCTCGTCGTGAGCATCATCTCGAGGAGCTGTCGCTTTGGCATCGTCCGAGCGAGGACGGCCATGATCATCATGGGAAAGAGCCCCACGTTGAGCTCGGGCGTCCCGAACACGGCGTCGCTGGCGGCGATCGCGAAGTGCGACGCGGCGACGAGGCCGAGGCCTCCGCCTTTGGCAGCGCCGCGAACGCGGGCGATCACGGGCTTGGGCATCGAGCAGAGCTCGAGCAACAGGTCCGCGTAGTCGCCCTTGACGGGAAGCTCGCTCGCTTCGGCGCCGCCTCCTGCCATCTGTCCGAGGTCGCCTCCCGAACAGAACACGTCGCCGGCTCCGGTCAGAACGACGGCGCGAACGAGGGCGTCGTTGCGCGCGGCTTCGAGGGCGTAGAGCAGCTCGTTGACCATCTGCGGCGAGATCGCGTTCTTCCGCTGCGGTCGGTTGAGCGTGATGGTCGTGACCTGCGCTTCGGTCGCGATTTGAATGGTGTGAAACATGGCTCTGTTCGACGCTGTGAGGTGAGCGGTTGCAGTGGGCGGGCGTTCACCGCGAGGCGAGGCCTAGGATCGCTCGCGCTTCGTCGGGGGTGGCGATCGAGCGGCCGGTGTCTCTCGCCATCTGCGCGGCCTTCTCGACGAGCTCACCGTTGGACTTCGCCATCTCTCCGTTCGGGAGATAGAAGTTGTCCTCGAGCCCGACGCGCACGTTGCCGCCGAGGGAGAGCGCCGCGGCGCAGAGCATCCATTGGTCGCGGGAGATTCCGACGACCTTCCAGGTGCTGCCCTCGGGCAGGTTGTCCGCTTGAAACGCGAGGTGTCTCGCGGTGGCTTTGATTCCGCCGACGACGCCCATGATGAGCGAGAAGTCGAGCTTGCCCTTCAAGATCCCCATGTCGACCAGCGGTTCGACCGAGTGAACGTGGCCTGTGTCGAAGCACTCGAGCTCGGGCTTGACCCCCGCCTCGTTCATCATGCCGATGAGGTACTGAATGTCCTCGAAGCGGTTCTCGAAGACGAAGTTGAACACCCAGCTCTTTCGCTTGGAGTTGTACTTCGCGTAGTTCATCGAGCCCATGTTGAGCGCGCCGATCTCGGGCTTGTACGCGCGGACGTGGTCGGCCTTCTTCACCTCGGGGTCGATGGTGCCCGTCGAGAAGTTGAGGATGATCGGGCAGGCCTTTCGGATGGCGTCGCCGATGGCCGCGTAGCGTTCGGGCGAGTAGGTGGGCGTGCCGTCGTCGTCGCGGGCGTGGATGTGGACGATCGCGGCGCCGGCCTCGTACGCCCGCTTCGCCTCGTTGGCGTAGTCCTCGAGGGTGTAGGGGATCGCCGGGCATTGCGCGCGCGTGGTGACAGCGCCGCTCATGGCGCAGGTGATGATGGCCTTGTCCGAGGTGCTCATGGCTTCGTTCGTGCTCCGTTGGTCGTAGCGTCGTGGGTGCTATCGGCGCTCGGTCGAAGCTCGCCGCCGAGCGAGTCGCGGACGGATTTCTCGAGCTTCGCCAGGATCTTGAGGAGGGTGCGCGCTTCCTGTGGAGACAACGCCTCGAGCGCCTGCCGAAACAGCGCCATTGGCTCGATCGGAACGCTCTTGGCGAGCGCCTTTCCCTTCGGCGTCAGGCGGATCTTGACGACTCGACGGTCCTCTTCCGATCGCATGCGCTTGACCAGGTCCGCCGACTCCATGCGGTCGATGATCCCGGTCACCGTGCTGTTGCGGGTCTGCATGCTCTCGGACAGCTCGGTCAGCGAGAGCTCGCCGATCCCCGCGAGGAGCTTGATCACCGTGAGCTGCGGGCCCGTGAGCTCGTGCGCGCGCGCCTGCTCTTTCGTCAGTCGACGGCTCTCGGTGTACAGAAAGATCAACGTCTCGACGATCCGGTCGAACGCCTCGCGCTCTTCGGTCTCTTCGAAATGGGGAAGCGCCATTAATACTTCGTATGCGAAATACTCTTGTGCAAAGTAAGTTGCAAGGCACAAGCTGGGATTTGCGTCGATCGCCGGTCCCCTCCGGCCGAGTACGACGTGCAATGAAGGTTGACGGGACGAGCGGCAACGGACCGTGGTACACCGCCGGACCGATCATCGTTTCCGGCTGGATGTCGATGATGCGCACCATGGTTTCGGAGGTTTCGATGCAGAAGCGTTTGGCTGCCCTCACAGCAGCGGGATCCCTGGCAATCGTCTCGGCCACGTTGGTGGCACCGCGCGAGGCGAGCGCGCAGGCGATGCCCGACCCGTGCATTGCAATGGGCGGCGGCTCGGTGTGTCGCTCCAATGCGTCCCCTCAGGGCGTCATCGGCGGCGCGCTGTTGGGGATGGAGCTCGTGATGCTCATCGAGGGCGCCGCGGGCGTCCGCAACGGATGGATCATGCTCGGGACGGGCGTCGCGGGCGGCATCGCGGGCGGCGTCGGAGGCTTCTTTCTCGATCAGGCGCTGGACCAGGCCGGGACGTCGCAGGGGTTGACCACCATCTCGACCGCGATGCTCGCGGTGGGCTTGGGGCTGGTGATTCCCACGGCGATCGTCTTTACCGGGGCGACGATGTATCGCCCGCCCGAGGCGACGACGCAGCAAGAAGACACCAGCGGCGCCGCGCTCGAAGAGTCTGGCGCGAGCACCGCCGGCGGCACCGCGCCCGCCACGGGCACGGGCGGCGCGGGCGCCACGCCGGATGCGAGCGGAAGCGGAAGCGGTGGCGCTGCTCCCACCCCCTCGACGGGGAGCGGCGCGACGACCACCAGCCCGTCGGGCGGCAGTGGCCCGACATCTTCGCTCTTTCGAGCGCGTCGTTCGCAGCTGGCTGCCTCGGCCGCGCGTCGGCCCGCGGTGGCGGCGAGGCCGTCCCTTTTCAACTTGGGTTCCAACGGCTTTTCGCTGGGCGTGCCCGCGGTTGGCCTGACGACGCGCCCCGCTGCTGACGGTCAGTCGAGCGCGAGCGAGTGGCGCGTCAACCTGCTGTCCGGCACGTTCTGACGCGCTCGGGGGCAAGAGCGATCAAACTCTTGACCGGTGCTGACAACGGCCGAGCAGTCGTTCACACTCCCGACATGGCCGCAAACGAAAGCGTCGCGGGTTGGCTCGACGAGCCGCGTGCAGTGCAGGCTCCCGTCGGCGACCACGCCCACGATCAGCGCGCGCAGCTGTCGGCGCTCGCGCGTCGGTGGCTCGATCGTCGGCTGAAGGACACGACTGCGGACGCCACGCTCGTTGTCTGGTGCGACGAGGGCACGGCCTGGGTTCGCTACGAGCTCGGCGCCTCGAGCTCGACGATCGGTTTTGCCTGCGGCCGTGCGACCTCGCAGGCCGACTGGAGCGCGCTCGTCGCTCGCGTCGCCCGCGACTGGCGGATGTCCGTCAAGGAAGGCGCGCGGGGAGAACTCCGCGTCGCGCCGCTTCCGCGCGGTTGAAGGCTTTACCGCAGGGGGCACATCAGGCCACAATCCCTCGTTGTCGCCGCGTAGGCGCGGCGCGCAGGAGTGTGGTTCATGCTTGTTCGACGCGTTCGATCCTTCGCGGCAGCGTGCGCTGTCGTTAGCCTGACCACTGGATCATCGGTCGCTTTCGCGCAGGACGCTGGCGCTGATTCGGGCGTCGCACCTCCGCGGATGAGCGCGCTGCCGATGTGTCCAGGCGCGATCAACACCGCGGACATTCCCGTCATGGGAACGGCCATGGGGCGCATCGACGCGCTGCCCGGCACTGGGCCGGGCATGCTCGGGAGCAGCTCGATCGGCCTCGAGTACAACCTGCTCTTCTCCGGCGAATACCGGCTGAACATGAACGGCACCCTTCATGTGAACTGGCTCGGCGGCGTCACGCCGTTGACCATCACGACGACGGGCACGCCCGCGACCGGGTTGCTCTTCGTTCGCTATGGATTGCGCATGATGGCGACGCTGCGCTTTCTCGGCGCGCGCATCCCGATCAACCTCAACACCATCATCATGGACAACGAATCGTCAGGAATGGCGATGTTCGATCCGTGGCAGTGGGAGCTCTCGGACGCGACCCGCGTGTACCTCAACGTCTCGGCCTGGCGCGACATCTACACGAACTCCATCGTGGTCGCGGGCGACACGTACAACTATCGGATCCAGATGCGGTTCAACATGACGACCCGCGCTCGGACCGAGAAGATCGAGTTCCCCAATCGCGCGGGAGGCGCGGCGGGGATGGTGTTCGGCGCGCTGACGGGCACGACACCGGCGGTCAACATCCCGGTGCCGCCTAACGGCAACCTCGACCTCGCGTATCGCTGGGTGCCGCGCATCAAGTACGTGGGGACGCTGCAGCTCAGGCTCGTCGTCGATCGACGCGTGTGTACGCCGGGCATTCCGATCTGCACCAACATCGATTTTCCGACGCCGGACTTCGCGGGCATCACGCTCGACAACGAGATCCTCGCCACGCCGTGGGAGCGCTCTACTCCAGTGCTCTTGCCGCTCGCGCAGCTGAACGAGCCGGAGATCGACTTCGGCTCCGTGCGCATCGGCACCACGGGCATGCAGCAGCTCATCGTCTTGAATCCTGGTGCGTCGCCGCTCGCCGTGGCCGTCTCGCGCCCCGGCGAGCCGAGCTTCGCGCTGCCCACGGCCTCGGGCTGCGCGGCGCCGCGCGGGATGCTCTCTCTGCCGGTGACCTTCACGCCGCCGAGCATGGGCAGCTTCCGCAGCGAGGTCACGATCGACAGCAACGGCGCGACGAACAACCCCGCGCGCGTCGCCCTTCTCGGCATCGGCGCGATGGAGACTCGTCCCCCCACCGGTCGTGACGGCGGGACCGGCGGAACCGACGGCGGCGCGCCGCCTCGCGGCGACGGTGGACGGCGCGCGAACGGCGTGTTCGACGTGCAAGCCGACGCCGGGTGCGCCTGCAGGGCGAGCACGCAGACGCACGGCTCCAACCGCGGCCGCTGGGCGATCCTGGCGATGGGCGCCGCGAGCGCGCTGCTCGCGCGTCGCGCGTCTCGACGCCGCGCGAGCGCGTAGTCAGCACACGTTTTCAAACGACGGGGCGTCGGAGGGGGTCAGGGCAGGCGCGTGAGCACCTCGCAGCCCTCGCGCGTGACGAGGACTGTGTGCTCGAACTGGGCCGAGAGCGATCCGTCCTCTGTGACAACGGTCCACTGGTCTTCGAGCACGCGGACCGCTGGGGAGCCGAGGTTGATCAGCGGCTCGATGGTGAAGGCCATTCCCGCGCGGAGCCGAGCGCCGGTGCCGGCGAATCCCGCGTGCGACACGTGCGGATCCATGTGCATCCTTCGGCCGATTCCATGGCCGTCGAAGTCGGTCACGACCGAGCATCCCTCGCGCGACGCGAGGGCCTCGATCGCCGCGCCGATGTCGCCGAGGCGCGCGCCATCGCGAACGACCAGGATCGCGGCGTCGAGGCATCGCCGGGACACGTCCGTGCCGTGAGCGGCCTCGCGGCTGAGCGCCCCGATCGCGATCGTCTCGGACAGGTCGCCGTGAAACCCGTCGAGCTCCGAAGTGACATCGACGTTGATGATGTCGCCATCACAGAGCACCTCGTCGGCCCGTGGAATCCCGTGGCATACGACGTCGTTTCGGCTCGTGCACACCGCCGCAGGAAAGCCGTGGTAGCCGAGCTGGCTCGGCTTCGCGCCCGATGATTTCGTGTGTTCGCGCACCCAGCGGTCGATCTCTGCCGTGGTGACGCCCGCGGACAGCTTGGACTTGACGTGGGCGAGGGTGAGCGCCGCGCAGCGGGCGGCGCGCCTGAGCTTCACTTGCTCGCGCGGCGAGAGGATCTCGATGGCCATCTTCTCGGCGACCATGACGTCGATCGGCGCCTCGCTTCCAATACTCATTGGGTATCGACCGATCGGCTATGCTCGCGCCCGTGAGCCTCGATCAGCTTCGGTACCTCGTCGCGGTCGTCGAAGAAGAGCACCTGTCGCGCGCCGCCGCGCGCCTGCACATCTCGCAGCCTCCGTTGACGCGGCAGATTCGAAACCTCGAGCGCGAGCTCGGCGTCCCCCTCTTCGAGCGGACGCCGAAGGGCATGCGCCCTTTGCCCGCGGCGATCGCGCTGCACGAGCGCGCCCGCGCGATTCTTGCCAGCGTCGACGAGGCGGCCGACGCTGCGCGAGCGTGCGGATCGCCCGGGAGCGATTCGCGGCGGGAAGGTCGAAATCGAGCGTGACCACCAGGCGAGCTGTGAAGAACGAGCCCTCGGCGAAGGCGCCGACGAAGAAAGCTCCTGTTGCGACCAAGGCGCCGAAGAAGCCTGTGAAGCCGTCGAAGAGCGCGTCGAAAACGGCGATGAAGACCAAAGCCAGCGAGGGGTCGGTCGAGGGCTTTCTCGCGACGGTCGACGGTGCGCGGCGCGCCCAGGCCGAGACGCTCTGCCGGTGGATGCGCGAATGGACGGGATTCGAGCCGAAACTCTGGGGAACGAGCATCGTCGGCTTCGGCCAATATCGGTACGTCTACGACACCGGTCGGAGCGGCGACTGGCCGTTGGCCGGGTTTTCACCGCGCTCGAACAACCTGACCGTCTATTTGATGGACGGCTTCGATGGCAAAGAGGCGCTCTTGCGCAAGCTGGGAAAACACAAGCTGGGAAAGTCCTGCCTGTCTCTCCCGAGCCTCGAGGGCGTCGATGCGGCTGCGCTCGAAGCGCTGGTCCGGAGCTCCGTCGCGGCGATGCAAAAACGCTATCCGAGCGCGCCCTGAACGCGCCGCGCCGAAGTTCGAACGGGCTGGTTTCTACCGTTGCGACGGAGAGGTGAGGCGTGATACCGCCATTGCGCCATGGCGAACGTCTCGCTTCGCACGTACGTGTTTCTAGATTCCCTGCAGCCGCAGCTCGCGTCGTTTATCGGCAAGACTGCGCGCGGATTTCTCCCGATCCCCTCGATGGCATCGTTGTGGGTCGAGATCGCGCCAGGGATGGCCATCAACCGCGTGACCGACGTGGCGCTCAAGGCGTCCAAGGTCGCCCCTGCCGTGCAGGTGGTCGAGCGCGCGTATGGTTTGCTCGAGGTTCACCACGAGGACAAAGGGCAGGTCATGGACGCCGGACAGGCGATCCTCGACTCGCTCGGGCTCAAAGAAGAAGAGCGCCTCGCGCCGAACATGCCGACGGACACGATCATCCGCGGGATCGAGCCCTACCAGGCGCAGATCATCAACAAGAACTCCGCCGGCATGATGATCCTGCCGGGCCAGAGCTTGTGGATCCTCGAGACCGACCCGGCGGGCTACATCGTCCTGGCCGCGAACGAAGCCGAGAAGGCCGCCAACGTGTTCCTCGTGAACATCCAGCCCTACGGCGCGTTCGGTCGACTCTACTTGTCCGGCAGCGAGGCCGAGGTCGACGCCGCCGCCGAAGCAGCGCGCGGCGCGCTGCGCTCGGTCAAGGGCAAGAAGCAAGAGACGAAGTTCGATCGCTGAGAGCGAGACGATCGCTGTAAAATCAGTGGCGGATCGAGGGAGTGCTCGATCGCTCACCCACCTCGATACGTGATAGAAGGACCGCAACATGAGTGACGCGCTGGGCATCATCGAGACGAAGGGATTCGCGGCGGCTGTTCAGGCTGCAGACGCGATGGTCAAGGCAGCCAGGGTGCAGCTTGTCGGCTACGAGAAGGTCGGCGGCGGCTTCACCTCGGTGATCGTTCGCGGCGACGTCGCCGCGGTGAAGGCGGCGACCGAGGCCGGCCAACGCGAGGCAGAGCGCATCGGCGAAATGGTGAGCGTGCTCATCATCCCGAGGCCTCACGCGAACATCGACGAAGTTCTGCCGCTCGGCCGCGGGCCGGCGGCGTCCAAGTCTGCGCCCGGGGCCTGAGCGCCGTGCAGATCGCACGCGTCACGGGCACGGTGGTCGCGACTCGCAAGGAGTCCACGCTCGAGGGGCTGAAGTTCCTCGTGGTGCGGCCTTGCGACGCCCAGGGCAACCCGACTGGTGCGCCGCTCGTCGCGGCGGACGCGGTCGGGGCGGGCGAGGGCGAGGTGGTGTTGATCGCAGCCGGTTCGAGCGCGAGGCAGACCGAGGCCACCCGAGAGCGTCCCGTCGATACAGTGGTCATGGCGATCGTCGACCTCCTCGAGGTCGGCGGAGAGACGACGTTTCGCAAAGTCTGAGCCGTGACGGCGATGCTTCGGGTTGGCGACGCGCTCGCGCAGTAACAGCTTGAACGCACAAGAATTCGAGATCTCGCATGTCTTGCTCCCAACCCGGCTCTGCTGCACGCAGCCAAGGAGAGGCGTCACACGATGCGGCCCAATGACCCTTCGATCGAGCAGATCGTCTCGCTCGTCGTCGACCGCCTGAAAAAAGAGGGGCTCGGCGCGAGCTCCAAGGGCGCCGCGACGCAAGCGGTCGCCCCCGCGGTGCACGTGCGACGACGGGGCGTCTTCGACGACGTCGACAGCGCGTTCACCGCGGCGCGCAAGGCGTTCGAGGCGTACGAGGCGATGCCGCTCGAGACCCGACGCAACGTCGTTCGCGCGCTGCGCAACGCCGCGCTGCCGCTCATCGACGAGATGAGCCACCGCGCCGTCGCCGAGACCAAGCTCGGTCGCGTCGAAGACAAGAAGATCAAGAACAAGGTCGCGATCACCAAGACGCCGGGCCCAGAGTTCTTGGAGCCCATCGCGTACTCCGGCGACAACGGACTCGCGCTGATCGAGCGCGCGCCGTTCGGCGTGATCACCTCGATCACGCCGTGCACCAACGTCACCGAGACGATCATCAACAACGCGATCGGGATGGTGGCCGGCGGCAACGCGGTGGTCTTCAACGTCCACCCGCTCGCGAAAGAGACGAGCGCGTGGTTCGTCTCGATCCTGTGCGACGCCGCCGTGAGCGCGGGCGCTCCGGAGAACTTGATTTGCTGTGTCGCCGAGCCCTCGATCGCGAGCGCCCAAGCCGCGATGCGACACAAGCTCGCGCGGCTCGTCGTCGTCACCGGCGGCGGCGCCGTCGTGCAAGAAGCCATGCGCTCGGGCAAGCGCGCGATCTCTGCAGGCCCTGGAAATCCCCCGGCCATCGTCGACGAGACCGCCGAGATCGCCGAGGCCGCGCGCGGCATCATCGCCGGCGCCAGCTTCGACAACAACGTCATCTGCACGTGCGAGAAAGAGATCGTCGCGGTCGGCTCGATCATCGACAAGCTCCGCGCCGAGATGAAGAAGTGCAACGCCTACGAGCTGACCGCTGGAGAAGTCCGCCAGCTCGAGAAGGTGCTCATCACGGCAGACAACCACGTCAACCGTGACTTCGTGGGCAAGAACGCCGCGGTGATCCTCCGGTCGATCGGCAAGAGCGCCGGGGACGACCTGCGGCTCTTGTTCGCAGAGCTGCCCGAAGAGCACCCGTTTGTGCAGCACGAGATGCTCATGCCCGTGATGGGCGTCGTGCGCGCCAAGGACGTCGACGATGCGATCGCGATCGCGCGTCGCGTCGAGCATTTCTACGGTCACACCGCCACGATGTGGAGCACCAACATCGAGAACCTCTCGAAGGCCGCGCGCGCGATGAACACGAGCATCTTCGTGAAGAACGCGCCCAACTTCGCGGGCATCGGCTGCGGCGGCGAGGGCTACACGAGCTGGACGATCGCCTCGCCGACCGGCGAAGGGCTGACGACGTGCCGCACGTTTACGCGCGAGCGTCGGTGCACTTTGAAGGACGCCTTCCGCATCGTGTGAGCGTTGGTGACGGAGCGAAACGCCGACTCGAAGATCGTTCTCGCGGGCCCCGCGTTGGGGGTGCTCGAGCTCGCCTCGATCGCGCGCGGCTACGTCGCGCTCGACGCCGCGTCGAAGCGCGCGGACGTCGTGGTGATTCGTTCGGAGCCCATCACGCCTGGCAAGTACTGGCTCGCGCTCTCGGGCGGTGAGGCCGAGGTCGAAGAGTCTCTCGCCGCCGCGGTGAGCGCCGCGGGGGCGTCTCGCATCGACAGCGTTCTGCTCGCGTATGTACACGAGGCTGTGGGGCTCGCGGTCGCGGGCGCGTCCATCGAGAGGCCCCCTCTCTCGTCGGTCGGCGCGATCGAACTGTCATCGATCGCGTCCGCTGTTCGCGCTGCAGACGCTGCGCTCAAGGCTGCGCAAGTCACCCTCGTCGACCTGCACCTCGCGCGGGGCATCGGCGGCAAGGGCTACCTCGTCGTGAGCGGTGAGCTCTCGGACGTCGAAGCCGCCGTCGACGCAGCGGTGTACGCCGCGGGCGAGTCGTGGCTCGTCGGCCGCGAAGTCATCGCGAACCCTGACGCGCCAGTCCATCACGCCGTCGCGTCTCGCAGCGCGCGCTGATCATCGCTGCTCACACGGAGCGGCGAACAGGCGCGAGCTGCATTCGCGAGAGGCGGATAGCGCGAGCGACAGTGAGTACTGCGGTATTCGCACAGCGAGCGGTCGCACATCGCGGCACGCGTGCGTAAACCGCGGCAGATCTGCGGAATTTCGCGCGCAGCGCGCGCTGGCACGGCCTGTGGATTGGAGCGTCGTTGGAGATTCAACAACGCCATGAGCTCTCGAAGAACACTTGCTGGGATTGCGAGCGCGTTGCTCGTTGCCGCGCTCGCTGCGACGCACGGCTGCGTCGAAGCGCCGCTCGATGAAGGGCCGGGGGTCAACAACGACGAGGTCGTCGCGGGCGTCGACACCTTCGAGCGGCCCGAGGTCGGAACGATGTACGTCGGCGGAGGGATGTGCACCGCGACGCTGATCGCTCCAGACGTGATCATCTCCGCTGCGCACTGCGTGGACTTCGCGACGCGCGACACGCCAGGGAGCTGGGGTCGCTTCGTGATCAAGCGCTCTGCGGAAGAAGCGGCGCGCAACTACACGATCGACCGGTACGTGAGCTTCGATCGCGACGCGGGCGACGGGGATGTGGCGATCTTGCACCTCGCGACGCCGGTGGGCGCGGACGTCGCGCGACCGACGTGCATGGGGCGCGCGCACCCTGGCAACGGCGAGCCGCTCGCGCTCTATGGCTATGGATGCACGCGTCGCAACTCGTCCATCGGGAGCGGCGTCAAGCGACGCTTCGATTTCGCGCAGGGACGAACGACCACCAACTTGTGTCCCGGCGATTCGGGCGGCCCGGTGATGCAGCGTGGCAACGGCGCGATCCTGAGGATCAACAGCGCGTACCTGCTCGATGGGACGGGACGGGACATCTTCGGGGACGTTCCGCGCAACTACGACCGCGTCGTGGCGAGGATGCGCGCGTGGGGGACGACTCCTGTCGAGTGCGGCGCGAGCATGGGCGACGACGGTGGACCTGCGCCGCCACCACCGCCACCGCCGCCACCGCCTCCGCCGCCTCCGCCGCCTCCACCCGGTGACGAAGCATGCGGCCGGTATGCCGGATGGAACTTCCGCACCTGCATCAGCGCCAACGAAATGGTGCGCTGTCACCGCGGTCGACTCGAACGCATTCGCTGCCCCGGCTCGTGCATCACCAGGCCTCCGGGGACCGACGACGTGTGCTCGCCGCCCGCCGGTTCTGAGCCATGCAACGAGTGGTCGTGGCTGACCAACTTCACCTGCAACCGCACGAGACAAACGCGCGTGCTGTGCATTCGCGGCGTGCTCTTGCGCGAGGCGTGCGCTGGTGGCTGCGTCACGCTTCCGCCTGGGCGGGACGATCAATGCGCGGAAGTGCCCGCGATGCCACCGCCACCGCCACCGCCTCCGATGGACTCGGGAGTCGACAGCGGGGTCACGCCACCGCCACCGCCACCGCCGATGGACTCTGGCGTCGCGCGGCCGGACTCAGGGGTCGCGCGACCCGATTCGGGCGTCGCTCCGCCAGACACCGGCTCGAGCCCGGACGCGACGGCCCCGCCGAGCGCAGGAGACCCGACGTTCATCGCCTGGCCATCGCAGCACACGCGCTCGAACAGCGCGTGGGGCGCGGAGCTCACGGACATCATCCGTCACTTGCCGCTCTCGTACGGCGACACCTATGCGGACTCGGACCTCGTGACGTACGGCCACGAGACCACACACGGAATCAACTCTCATCTCCGCAACTACCGCAACATGACTGGGCGTCGCGCCAACGGCTTCTACGTGATGAACGATCGCGGCGTGATCATCGTCGAGCCCAACATTCGCAAGAGCGCGGTGGCGCCTTACGTTCCGGCGAGCCTCCGCGGGTCGCGCTTCGCGCTGTATGTGCAGGGCTCGTCGGCCTGGGACGACCGGCCGCTCTACATCTTCGACGAGTGGGTGGCGTACACGAACGGCAGCGAAGTGGGCGTGGGTCTCGCTCGCGCTGGGCTCTGGCGCTACGGCTGGCGTGACGCGGTCGCGGGGACGCTCGAGTTCGTCGTCTACTCGATGGCGGTCGCGATGGCGGTCGAGGCCGGTGATCCGACGTACTTCCGCGGCGACGCGCAGTTTCGATCGTTTATCCAGTGGAACACCCGGCGCGCGATGACGCTCTATCGCGAAGGTTCGGCGTCGCCCCACTTCCGCTGGGACACGCAGGACAACTACCTGCGCGCGCTCAGGACGAGCCCGGACGCCGAAGCGCTCCGCACCTTTATCCGCCGGACCTTCGGCCGCGCTTGGGCCGCCGAAGTGCTCGGCCTGGACCCCTGAGTCATCGCTGGCTGCTCGACTGCGTGATTGCGCTCTGGGGGAACAATCGACGACTCTCTCGTCCGTGGCCGACGGGACACAGCGCGTCGCTGGGCGCTTCGAGTTGCTTACGCGGGTGGGCGCGGGCGCGTTTGGCGAGGTGTATCGCGCGATCGACCACGAGACGAGTCACCTGGTCGCCGTCAAGCGCTTGCACGGCCACCTCGACGAGCCGGTGACGGTCGTTCGCTTCGTGCGCGAAGCCGTAGCGCTCTCTCGCGTTCGGTCAGCCAACGTCGTCGGCTACGTCGCGCACGGATCGGACGACATCGACGGCCGCTCGAGGCCGTGGCTCGTGACCGAGTGGATCGACGGAATCGATCTGGGACGGCTGCGCGCTTCGCGAAAGACCGATCGGGGAACGATCCTCCGCGCGCTTCGCGACGTCCTTCGGGGCGCATCGGCGATGCATCGCGCCGGTCTCGTTCATCGCGACCTCAAGCCGAGCAACGTGTTCGTGCCTTCCGACGGCGGACCGACGAAGATCGTCGATCTCGGCGTCGCGCACATCGTCGACGGAACGGTCCTCACCGACGCCGGCGCGATCCTGGGAACCCCCGCGTACATGTCCCCCGAACAAGTCCGCGGCGAGCGCGTCGACGCTCGATCCGACCTCTGGTCGGTCGGAGTCATGCTGTTCGAAGCGGTCGCCGGCGAGACGCCGTTTGGCAGCGTTCATGCTGTCGCGGTGCTCGGGCGAGTGCTGCTCGACCCCGCGCCGATGCTCGCCTCGGTCGACCCGGCTGTCCCACTCGCGCTCGACGCGATGGTGGCAGCGTTGCTGGACAAGGACCCAGCTCGCCGTCCCGGCGACGCGCTCTCGGTGGCAGCGCTGCTCGACCAGGTGCTCGAAGACAGCGATTCGCGCGACTGGCTCGCGGGCTCGACGCGCGCCAGCGGCCCCCACGACGACGGGAGCGCATCGACCGGAAGCGCTGCCGTGAGCAATCCTCGCGACGAGCGACGATGGGTCGCGATGCTCGCTGCGCGAATCGATCCTGCTCGCCACGACACCTGGGCGAAGCGCTGCATGGCAGCGGGCGCGCGTGTGGAGCTCGTGAGCGGCGCGACGCTCGCGGGGTTCGGCCTCGCAAAGGGCCGCGGCGACGAGCTCGTGATGGCGGCGCGCTTCGCGCTGGAGGCCCGAGCCTCGGGCGCGTCCGTGGCGCTCGTCGCCGGATGGGCAGAGGTGATTCGCGGCAGCGCTGTCGCCGGAGCGCTCGTCGACCGCGTCGCGTCGGTGCTCGATCGCGCGGGTCGCGGAGAGGTGCTCGCGCAGTCCGACGGGGCAGAGCGCCTCGACGAACATTTCGAGCTCGAGCCGGTGAGCGACGGCATCGTTCGCATCGTCGACGTCCGGCAATCGTCGATCGAAGCGGACGACGGCGCTGTCGAGAGTCGACTGCTCGGCCGGCGCATCGCCGCGGTGGGACGCGAAAAGGAGCTCGCGCTGCTCGCCGCGCTCGTCAGCGAATGCGCTCAAGAACAGACCGCTCGCGCCGCGCTCGTGACGGGCGATGCGGGGATCGGCAAGAGCCGTTTGCTCGCGGAGCTCCGGACTCGAACGCGATCGATCGAGCCTAGCCCGCGATGGATCGTGCTGCGCGGAGACCCGATGATGTCCGACGTTCCGCACGCGATGTTGACGCGAGGACTGCGGTCGATCGCGGCGCTCGATGACGCGCGCGCGGACGACGCGAGCGCTGAATGCACCGCGCTCGCGTGGGCGAAGTCCGTCGGGTTCGAGCCGACGGGCGACCTTCGCGAGGCGTTTCTATCGCTGCTCGGCGTCTCGACGGACGGCGTCGATGCGCAGGAACGACGCGCAACGCCGCTCTCGGAAACGACGCAGCGCGAGCTCGACGCGCTCGTTTCGATGCTTCGAGCGATGCTCGCTCGAAGACCGCTCGTCCTCGCCGTCGAAGACCTTCACTGGGCCGATCGCGCGACGGTCGACGCGCTGGGACGGGTGTTCGACGAGTGTTCGAGCGCTCCCCTCGCGCTGCTCGCCGTCGCTCGGCCCGAGCTGTCTGCGCGATATCCGGTGCTCTGGCGCGGAATGGCGCGCACCGAGCTGCGCCTCTCGCCGCTCTCGGAGCGCGCGTGCGAGGCGCTCGTGTCGTCCGCGATCGACATCGACGTCGACGAGCGGCGTGCGCTGGTCCGCCGCGCTGGAGGAAACCCGCTGTTTCTCGAGGAGCTGGTTCGCGCGCGCGCCGCGGGGCTCGTGGCGCTGCCCGCGGCGGTCCAGTCGCTGTTGCAAGCGCGGCTCGACGCGCTCGGCGCGGACGTGCGTGGCGTGGCGCAGTGCGCGAGCGTGTTCGGCCCGACGTTCTGGCTCGAGGGCGTCGCGGCGCTGCGAGGAGCTCGCGGGGTCGGCGCGGCGCTGATCGCGCTCGAGCGCGCCGAGCTCGTCAAACAGCGGCCGGTGTCACGGCTCGCGCACTGCACGGAGTACGCGTTTTCGCACGCGCTCGCGCGAGACGCCGCGTACGCCATGCTCGTCGAAAGCGACCGAAGGTCGCTGCACAGCCACGCTGCGGACTGGCTCGGTTCGGTGCGGGCGCGGGACCCTGCTGTGCTCGCGCAGCACTTCGCGGCGGCGGGACGGACACTTGAGGCGGCAGAGCAGCTCCGTCGCGCGGCGCACCAGGCGCTCGCCGAGAGCGCCTACGGCGACGCGGTCGAGCACTGCACGCGGGCTCTAGAGTTCACCGCGACGCGGGACGAGTCGGTCGAGACGCTGCTCATGCGGGCCAGCGCCTACGACGCGCTCGGTAGACCCGAGGCGATGCGCGCCGACGCTGAAGCGGCGCGGGACTCTGCGACGGACGCGACGCAGTCGATTCGAGCGCGAGCGCTCTGCGCCGAGGCGCTGTTCGCGCTCGGCTCGCTCGAAGAAGCGGATCGTTCGCTGAGAGCCGTGCTCGAAGAGAGCCACGCGAGCCTCGTGGGCGCGAGGGTTCAGGCGGTGGTGCGCCTGGCAGAGGTGAGCATCGCGAGCGGCAGAGCCTCCGAGGGCGACGCTGTGATCGACGAAGCGCTGTCGTGGCTCGAAGATGCAGGAACAGGCTTCGACGTCCTTCGTCTGCGCGCGAGACGGGTCCGCGCGCAAGCGCGGTTCGCCGCCGGTGATCCTGCGGGCGGGCTCGCCGAGGCGAGGCACTCGCTGCACGACGCCGAGGCGCTGGGGCACCGGGCGTCGATCGCTGAGGGCAGGATCAACCTCGTGTCGATGCTCGTTCGAGTCGGTCGCCACGAAGAGGCTGGGCGGCAGCTCGAGCTCGCGCGCGGGGAGGTCGACGCCGTTCGCGCTCCGGCGTTACGCGCGGTGCTCGAGGCGGTGCGCGCGGCGTTCGAGTGCGAGACGACGTCGATCAACGCGTCGATACTCGCCTGCGAGCAGGCCGCAGAGCGCGCGCGCGACTGCGGTTGGCGGAGGCTCGCCGAGCAGTCGATCGTGCGGGCGGCGATGCACCTCACGCTCGAGGGCGCGCGAAGCAGAGACCTCTCACCGAGCTCGCCGGCGCTCGGAGGAGTGCTCGCCGCGCTCGCGACGGCGATCGAGGCGGCGCAATTGTTGAACAACGGCGAGGTCGAGCGAGCGCTCGACGCGAGCGAGCGGGCGGGACAAGCGTTGGGACCGCGCGCCGAGATGCTCGAAGGCGAGTCCTTTGTGCGCTGGGTGCAGGCCAGGTGCCTGCTTCGCGCGGGCCGTCGCCGCGACGCGGACGCGCTGCTCGTGCGGGCCAAAGAGCGGCTCGAGCGCAAGGCGTCGCGATTTCGCCCCGACGAGAGACCGCAGTTCATGGCTGCCACGGCCGCGCGCCGCGCGCTCATGGCGCTCGTCGCAGAGCGCATCTCGAGCTGAGTGGCGGCGGTCTCGGCGGTCGCTCGGACGGCGCGGGGAGTCAGTCTTTGCTGTCGACCGTCGCGGAGTCGGACGCTGCCTTTGCGCTCGCTTCGGCGGCGGCGAGGTCGGCTTTGGGCGCGGGCTTCTTGTTGCGGTGGCGAACGTACTCGAACACCAGCGGCAGGACGCTGATGAAGATGATCAAGAGCGCGATCTTGTCGACGGACTTGGGGTTGATGACGCGACCGAGGAAGTACCCGAGCAGCGTCATCGACAGCACCCAGGAAACGCCGCCGACGATGTTGAACATGGCGAATCGGCGATAGGGCATCTGCGCGATCCCGGCGACGACGGGCGCGAACGTCCGAATGATCGGGACGAAGCGCGCCATGATGATCGTCTTGCCGCCGTGCTCTTCGTAGAACTCTTTGGTGCGCTCGAGGTGCTGGGGGCGAAAGAAGAAGCTCTTCTTTCGTTTGTACAGGCTGATGCCCGCGCGGGCGCCGATCTGAAAGCCGACGGCGTCGCCGACGATGGCACACACAATCAAGAGCGCGTTGACCTTCACGATGTCGAGCGCTGGCGTCGTCGCGGCGACCACGCCTGCCGCGAACAGCAGCGAATCTCCCGGAAGAAAGAAGCCGACGAGCAGGCCGGTCTCTGCGAAGACGATCGTGCCGAGGATCGCGTAGAGGGCCGGGCCGAACGTCGCGAGCGACTGCGGGTCCGTAAGATGTCGATAGTGTTGGTAGAGCTCGTGCAGCGTCATGAGGGCGGCGGAGGGTACCCGCACCGGGTCCGCCGTCAATGTGGGTCGCCGGGCGAGCGGACGGCTACGACAGCTCGAGCATGCGGTCGAGCGAGCGCTTGGCCTGCTGGGCGAGGGCGGGATCGAGCGTGATTTCGGGCTCGAGCGTCGCCAGGGCCTTGTGAACCGCCTCGAGGGTGTTCTTCTTCATGAACGGGCAGTCGTTGCAGTTGCACGTGCCGTCGGGGGGCGCGGGGATGAAGACCTTGTCGGGCGAGGACTTCTTCATCTGGTGCAGGATCCCGGTCTCGGTCGCGACGATGAACTCGGACTCGGCGCTGCTGATGGTGAACTTGAGCAGCGCGCTCGTCGAGCCGATGAACTTCGCCCGTCGAAGGATGGGCTCTTCGCACTCTGGATGCGCGATGACGACGGCCTTGGGGTGGCGAACCTCGAGGTCGATGAGCTTTCGTTCGCTGAACGTCTCGTGCACGACGCAGGCGCCTCGCCAGAGGGTCATGTCTCGACCGGTCTTCTGGATGAGGTATCGGCCGAGGTTGCGGTCTGGCGCGAACAAGATGGGCTGCCCTTCGGGCACCGAGCGAACGATCTTCTCGGCGTTGGACGAGGTGCAAATGCAGTGCGAGTGCGCTTTCACGCCCGCCGAGCAATTGATGTACGAGATGACGTAGTGGTCGGGGTGCTTGGCGACGAAGCGCCCGAACTGATCCGCGGGGCACCCTTCGGCGAGAGAGCAGCCTGCGTCGAGGTCCGGCAGGATGACCTTGCTGCGCGGATTGAGGATCTTCGCGGTCTCCGCCATGAAGTGAACGCCGGCGAACACGATGACGTCGGCGTTGGACTTCTGCGCGGCTTGCGCGAGCTGCAACGAATCACCGACGTGGTCGGCGATGTCCTGGACCTCGCCGTCGACGTAGTAGTGCGCGAGGATGATGGCGTTGCGCTCCTTGCGGAGGCGCTGAATGTCTTGGACGAGGTCGTCTTGGGTCATGGCCTTCCCTGCGGGATATGGGAGGCCCAGTGTACTTCGCCAATGGACCGATGCGTGTCGCCAACCGAAGGCGGGGCTGTTCTAGCTGTCCGATGACGGGGTGAGCAGCTTGGTGCCGACGACGGCCCCGAGCTTGTTGACCGCGAGCGCCTCGACCACGCGGTGAACGCTGGCCCGATCTTCGTCATCGTCGTAGCGAAACCGAATGCCCATGCCCGCCGGCTGCGCGTCGGTCGCGTCCACCGCTTCGACGCGCCACGCAACGGCGCCCTTGAGTCGAAGGGGTTCGGCCAGGTCTGGAACCGAGAGCTCGAAGACGAACTCCGTTCCGATGGGCAGCGGCTTGGAGGTGGCGATGAAGGTCCCGCCCTTGGAAATGTTGCGGGTGTAGTCGGCGAAGAAGCTGTTGACGCGCTTGTATTCGACCCGCAAAGCGATTGGAATCCGCCCGCCTTCTCGGCGGTCGGACGGATCGGGGTCGCGGCTGCTTTCGTCGCTCATCGTGTCGAGATCAGTGGCACCGTACGGGCGACGTCCGAGCGGCGTCAATTCTGTGGCCGGCGGTCGGCGGTCGTCCCTCCATGTTTCGCCCAAGGATCGATGAAGTGTTGTTGTTGAAACGAGCACGATGGAGTACGGTCCCGCGCAATCGATCGAGAGGTGTCGCGCTTTTCAGCGGCCTTCTCGCCGAGGGTCGACCAACCTGCTGCCTGCTGGCGGCCGGCCGGCCGTGCGACGAACGCGCGCCCGTGCGCTGCGGCTTCCAGGGGCAAAAGCCGCGCGCATGACTGACACCGACGCATCGCTTCTCGAGCTGGCCCGCGGGGGCGACCGCGCCGCGTTCGGCAAGCTCGTGCGAAAGCACCACGCAAGAGTTCACCGGCTCGCGCTGCACCTGACGGGGAGCAGGGGCGAGGCGGACGACGTGGCGCAAGAGACCTTCGTTCGCGCATGGAAGGCCATCGATCGCTTCGACGGTCGGGCAGAGCTGTTTACGTGGCTCTACCGCATCTGCGTGAACGTGGCGCTCAACCTCAAACGTTCACGAAAGCGCGAGACGGCGGACATCAACGATCCGCGGGTTCCAGAGCCGATCGCCGATGGCGTCGGCGCCGATCCGCACAGCAGCGCCGCCAACGCGCAGGCGTATCGCGCGCTGAGCACGGCGATGGACGGACTCAGCGAGTCGCTTCGCACCACGCTCGTTCTCGCGTGCGTCGAGCAGGTGCCGTACGCGGACATCGCCGAGGCGCTCGGATGCAGCGAAGGGACCGTCGCGTGGCGTGTCCATGAAGCGCGGCGCAAGCTAAGGGACGCGTTGGGCGACGACTGGTTGGCAGCAATGGATGCACAGGCGACAGCAGAGCCGAAGAAGGGAGGTTCTCGTGGACGATAAGCGCAAGCGGGAGCTCTCGGCGGCAGTCGAGCGCGGCCTCGACGACGCGACGGTGCAGAAGCTCGTCGCGAACGACGCCCAAGCGAAGGCGTACCTCGATGGTCTAGTCGCGGTAGACCGCGCGCTTCGCGCGTGGCCCGTGAAAGAACCCAGCGGTGTCGACGCGTTTGTCGACAGCGTGCTCGCGCGGCTCGACGAGAGCCCGCGCGACGAATTCGACCCGCTCGCCGCGCCGTTTGCGGACGAGCGAGAGCAAGAAACCCCACGTCGTAATCACTCGGAGCACCAGGCGATGTCGCAGTCGAAGGATCAGGACAACGAGGACGATCTCGAAGGCCTCGCGGCCCTCATGCGCCCGAGCCGAACCGGCTCGTCTGCGAGCGTCCCCCCGCCGCCCGTTTCGTTGCGGCCGGGTCCGGCGCTCACGGACGACGCGATGGACGAGAGCTCGGGCATCGTCGACATCAAGCACCTCGCGGCGATCGCGAAGCGCGCGTCGATTCCTCCGGCGGCTGAAGCGCCCCCCAAGAGCGAGCCCGCCGAGCCCGCTGCCGAGGCGAAGGCCGACGCGAAGAAGGCGGACGAGGGCGCAGACGCCAAAGACGGCAAGAAAGCCGAGCCCAAGGCTGACGCGAAGAAGGGCGACGCGAAAAAGAGCGACGCCAAGGACGCCAAGGCCGACGCCAAAAAGGGCGACAAAGCCGAGGCGGGCGCGACGAAGAAGAGCGCAGAGGCGAGCGAGAAGAAGGCTCAGCCCGTGCCCGCGGCGACGGCGTCGGAGTCCGCAGAACCGAAGAAGGGCACGAGCCCCGTCGTGTGGATCGGCGTGATCGGAATCGCCGCCGCAGGCGCGTTCTACATGGGCCGCTCGGGCAACCAGAGCACGCCCGCGGTCAACGCCGAGCAGGCCCCGCAGACTGTGGCTGCGCCGAGCTCGAGCGCAGGCTCTGCCGCGCAGCCGTCGGCGCCTTTGCAGGGTGCTCGGCCGACGGTCGCCGAGCAGACAGCATCGGGAGCTTCCGCTCCAACGCCTCCCGCGGTCGGCGCGCCGGTCGCTGCGAACAACGCTGCGCCGACTGGTGCTCAGGCCGCAGAACCGCCGACGCAACCGGCGCTCGGCGCCGCAGCGCAGCCGACCGAGCCGTCAGCTGCGACCACGCCGACGCAAGCGCCGACCACTGGTTCGACGATTGGTGCGACCGGAGCAGCGTTCGATCAAGCCGCTCGCCCCACTACGACCGGCGCATCGAGCACGGGTGAGAGCGAGCGAGCCGCTCGTCGAACGACGAACACGGCGTCTGGCAGCGGTGCGTCCGCAGAACCGCGCGGCAACAGCGAAGGTCGTCCCAGCGCGGCCGAGCCGACGCGTCCGCCGGGCAACGCTGCGGCGTCCCCGACGCGTCCCCCAGCGGCGCAGACTCCTGCGGCTGCGCCCACCACGACCACTGCGAGCGCGCCGACCAACGCACCGCGCGGCGGCGCAGCGGGCGGCACTGCGCCGACGGCTCCTGCTGCGACGGCTGCGGCTGCCCCGACGGGTCGTGCTCGCTCCGTCGAAGAGCTCATGCGCGCGGCGACGGGCGCGGATCGCGCAGAAGCGGTTGCTGCTCAGCGCAACCAAACCGCCGCTGCGCAGAGCGCTGCGCTCCCGCCGCAGCTCACCACCACGATGGTGCGCAGCACGATGGGGCCGTTCAACTCGCAGGTGCGCGCTTGCGCCCAGGGCCAGACAGGCTCGGCCACCGCGGTCATCACGGTGGGCGGCGACGGCGCGGTGCAGAACGTCGTGGTCTCGAGCCCGTGGGGTTCGGGTCCCAACGAGTGCATCTCGAATCGCCTGCGAACCGCGCGGTTTCCAGCGGTGCAGAGGGCGACGTCGCGAGTGGTCGTTCCCTTCCAGATCAACCCGTCGCAGCCTGGCGGGTGATCGAGTCCTCGGCCTCGGGTCGAGTTGGTCGCGGATGGGGTTGACGATCGCGGGGTGCGGGAGGTAGTTTCCGCGCCCCTCGGTATTACAGGAGTTTCGTCGATGGTTTCGTCCACGCAGCAGTCCAGCCGCATCCGCCGCCGCAAGGCTGGCAAGAATGGCAAGCGCAACAAGCGCGAGCGTCGCGCGAAGGGAACCCCCGCGTTCCCGATTCACCTCGAAGAGAAGAAGGCCTGAGCGCTCGAGCTTCGGCTCGCGATCGCGCTCGAGCTCTCAGAGCTCCAGGCCCATTCGTTCGTGGAGCACGGCCTCGAATTCCTCGCGGCTCTGCGCAAGATCCACGACATCTTTGACTGGCAAGAACCTGCTCTCTCGTCCGTCCCTCGGAACGACGATGTAGCGGCTCGAGTGCCACCAGGTCATCTCACCGACGAGGCGTTCGAACTGGATCGCTTCGCGACCGTCGACCGTCTTCTTGGCGACGCACCACGTCCAGCGGCGCTCGTCGTGGGCGAGCGCGTCGACGTCGATCCACAACGTGTTGGTGTTGAACGTCGGGATCGCGTCATGGGGAAAGTCCTTCGGCAAGCGAAACGCCTCGCAGAGCTTCACTTGCCCCTGATGGAGCGCCGCCACGCCGCCCTTGTCGCCGGGGCGCTTCGGCACGAGCTCGGCGGTGACTGCTCCGCCGAGCGTTCGATGCAACGCGAAGAGCGCGGGGTCCACGGTCGCGCCGAGGTTGTCGACGTTCATCACGAGCACGGTTTGAACGCCCTTCTTCTGCCAGCGCTCGATCGCGCCCGAGCAACGCAAGGCTTCGGGCAAATCGCCGTGGCCCGTCGCGTACGGCGACGGTCGCCCCTGGTCGTCGAGAAAGAGTGACCCGTCGCGGTTGAGCCGCAGCGATGCGAACTGTGGGGCGAGGTGGTGCTGAACTCCTTCGCGGACCAGCGCCTTCGCGAGCGAATCGTGGGTCGCGAAGGACGTCATGAACGTCACGTCGATGCCAGGGTGTCGCTCGATGTCCGCGAGCTTCACGTCGAGAAATCGAACGCTCGTGTCTTCGCCCAACCGCGCGAGGGCTTTGACGACGCCGCCGAAGCGCGTGGCCATCCCGCCAGCGAGGATGACGACCGCGAGCTCGCCGCGCTCGATCCAACGACGGCCCTGCGTTTCGAGCGCGTTGTGCTCGTCGCTATCTCGCGGATGTGCGGGCACGATCGCGCTGTCTGGCGCCGGAGTGATCGCGTCGACGATCGCGTGCAGCGCGTTGGGGTCCTTCGCCGACGCGAGCCGCGCGCGAAGCTCTTCGAACGGAATCCGATCGAAGTGAAACCGGTCGAGCAGCGCACGGAGATCAGCAGGGATGACTTCGAGCATGGCGTGTTCGTCGTTGGTTCTGTGTGTCGAGAGGCCGAGTCTGTTCAAACGCGCTTCCAGAGCGCGGACCGGATGCTACCTTCGACGCTCGGCTGATGGCTGCCACGTTTCTCGCTGCTCTCTCGTTAGTTGGCCGGCGGTGCGCCGTTGTCGGCGGAGACGAAGAAACTGCGCGCCGCGCGCGGGCCCTCTTGGACGAGGGCGCTTCGGTTCGTGTGCACTGGCCCGAGAGCACTCTGGTGCTCGCTGCGCTGCAAGAGCAGGGGATCGACGTCGAGCTCGCGCCCATCGACGCAGAGTCGTTGATCACCGGGTCGTTTCTCACGGTTCTCGCGCCGCAGGACCGGACGCTCGCGGCGTCGCTGTTCGCGGTGGCCGACCGCGAAGCGCGGCTCTTCTGCGCGGTCGATCAGCCGGAGTACTGCACGTTCGCGCACGTCGCCATCGCTCGCGCGGGCCCGGTCCGAGTGGGGATCTCGACGGGCGGCGAGGCTCCGCTGCTCGCGCGTCGGATGCGCGAGGCGTTCGAGCGCGGGTTTTCCGAGGAGTTCGTCGCGTTTGCCCGAGAGGTGGCGCGGGTGCGGATGGCGTCGGCGCCTGGCACGCGGCAGGCGGCGACCGCGCCTCTGCTCGAAGGCTTCGAACTCTCGGTCTCGATCAAGATTCCCGCGGACCGGGCTTCGCGCGAATAATTCGTGCGTTGGGATTATTCGCGGCCGAAATTGCTCGACCGCCCTCGCGGTGGTAAACCAAAACTCGATGCGACGCGCCGGTGCGAACGCAACGCTCGGATTCGTCGTCGCGTCACTGTGGTTTCACGGGGTCGCAGCGGTGGTCGTCACCGCGATGCCAAAGCTCCAGCAGGCGCCGATCAACGGTGAAATCGCGATGCCCCGCGCGGCGCCGAGCATCGAGCTCGAGCTCACGCCGCCGCCGAGCCCGACGCCGAGCGCGACGAGCGACGCGAGCGCGGCGGAAGACGCTGCTGCGACGCCGCAAACGCCGCAGACAGAGCAAGAGCGCGAACGCGAGCGCGAGCGCGAGCGACAGAGAGAGCTCGAGCGTGAACGTGAGCGCGAACAGGAGCGCCAGCGTTTGCGGTTCGTGACGCCGACGATGGCTCCAGCACCACCGCCGCCGCCGCCACCGCAGCAAGCGTTGGGTCGCCAGTCTGTGCAGCAGTCGCAGTCCAACGATCAACAGGCGAACGACGCGCGGTTTCTCGCAGAGCGCAACAACAACGTCGCCGAAGAGACCGTCGCTGCGGTCCGTGGAACGCAAGAGGACTCGAACAACCCGCAGCACGCCGCGGCAGAGCGTCGTGCGCCAGGGCAGGGCGCGGGCGCGGAGGACATTCACGACGGGCGACGCAATCGCGAGGGCGAGATTCTCGCGCAGCAAGAGCAACGACTCGGCGGGCGTCGCACGCCGCCGACTTCGGCGCAAGCAGCCAACGAGCCGCAGGGCGCCGTCGCGACCCAGGGAGGCGCAGCCGCTGGGACGCAAGGAGCGAGCGCTGGCGCGACGGCTCCGTCGATCGAAGCGCCGACGCCCAACCGCGTGTTCGCCGCGAGCGAGGGCGTGTGGGGGCAGTTTTCGCTTACGCAGCAGCAACGCACGGGCGTTGCGCCAAGGCCGAACCAGGGCGCTGCGGGCCAAGGCGGACAGAACGGCGCGGGCGGCAGCGGAGGCGGGATTCGCTCGCAGGTCGCCGGGCGCGGGGCGGAGGGCGTGGTCGCTGCGTTTTCACCAGCGTCGACCGACTACGCGCGGGCGTTTGGCAGCCAGGTCGAGCAAGAGCGGCGGCTCGCTCGCGAGCG
>LNFM01003933.1_pt1 | contig 35075 bp, 32 predicted proteins | sample 596031 | NCBI WGS metagenome assembly LNFM01 (sample SAMN04254537, study PRJNA301005) | activated carbon metagenome | isolation source: dual media filters at the Ann Arbor, Michigan drinking water treatment plant | place: USA: Ann Arbor
AGGCTTGGCTTGACCCTAGACCTTCCGGGCGGTTTCGGTCATATGGAACCAACGACGGAGGCGCGCGCATGTATTTCCTGAAACGTCTTGTGACCTGGTGGAACAGCCAGACGCTGGGGACCCAGATCTTCACTGCCCGCAACGGCATGAAAGTCGGCGAAGATGCGGCGGGAAACGTGTTCTACGAAACCCGTGATCGCAAGCGCCGCTGGGTCATCTTCAACGGCGAGATGGAAGCCAGTCGCGTGACGCCCGAATGGCATGGCTGGCTTCATCACACCTTCGACCAGCCGCCGACCCTCGTGCCGCTGAAAAGGAAAGCCTGGGAAACGTCGCATCAGGAAAACCTGACCGGCACACCCTCTGCCTATGCGCCTGCCGGCTCGATCCGCAAGCCCGACCCCGTCGCCCGTCGCGACTATGAGGCGTGGCAGCCCGAGTGATGGCGTATGAGCGGGCAGAGGTCGTGGCCGGGGCGGCGGTCCTGGCGATTGCGGCAGGTTTTTTCCTTTACGCCATCAATGGCTCCGGGTTGGCCCGTGACGCGGGCACCTACCCGCTGATCGCCAGCTTCCGCTCGGTCGAGGGCATCACGGTCGGGTCCGATGTGCGGCTTGCCGGCGTCAAGGTCGGCAGCATCACCGACCTCTCGCTCAACCCGCAAACCTTCTTTGCTGACGCGAAACTCGAATTGCAGGACACCGTCCTGCTTCCCACGGACTCCGCGATCCTGATCTCTTCCGAAGGTCTTCTGGGCGGCAACTTCGTCGAGATCATTCCCGGTGGCGCGCTTGAAAACCTCGAACCGGGGGGCGAGATCGAAGATACGCAAGGCGCGGTCAGTCTGATCACCCTCCTGATGAAGTTCGTCGGCGGCGACAGCGCTGACGATGCGGCCGCACCATGAGAGCCGCAGCCCTTCTGCTTGCCATGACCCTCGCCGGTCCGGCTGTCGCGCAAGAGTTTGTCGAAGCCGAAGGCGGCACGCTGCGCTGGCTCGACAAGCTGACGAGTGAAACCGGCAATGTTGAACTCAGCCGTGGCCAGTCGGCCAAGATCGGTCGGCTGGTGGTCCAGTTGGACAGTTGCCGCTACCCGGCCGACAACCCGGCCTCCGACGCCGAGGCGCATCTGACCATGGTCGATGGCGGGTTGCAGCAGACCGTGTTTTCCGGCTGGATGCTGGCCTCCAGCCCCGCGCTCTCGGCGCTTGACCACCCGCGCTACGATGTCTGGGTGCTGCGCTGCGCGCTGCCCGAGGGCGCCGAACCTGCAACCACGGACGAGGCCGAGGGCGAATAACCCGGCGGATCGAATGTTGCGCTGCGGGGCAGGGCGTCCTGCAGCATCCGGTGATATACGGCGCGTGGCACCTCCACGCCGCCAAGGCTGGCCAGATGCGGGGTCAGGAACTGCGTGTCAAAGAGCGTGAACCCGCCCGCCCGCAACCGGTCGACCAGCCAGGCCAGCGCCAGCTTTGACGCATCGGTCCGCCGCGAGAACATGCTTTCGCCAAAGAACGCCGAGCCAAGCTTTACCCCGTAAACCCCGCCGACCAGCGCGTCGCATTCCCAGACTTCAAGGCTGTGGGCGAACCCCGCCACATGCAGCGCGCGATACAGCGTCTGGATCTGGCGGCTGATCCACGTCTCCTCCCGGTCGGCGCAGGCGGTCACCACGGCATCGAAGGCGCGGTCTACCGTCACCGTCACGCCAGCGCGCCGGATGTGCCGGGCCAGACTGCGCGAGACGTGAAAGCCGTCCAGCGGCATGATGCCCCGACGACGCGGGTCAACCCAATGAATCTCCACATCGTCCCGGTTTTCAGCCATCGGAAAGATGCCCATCGCATAGCCGCGCAGCAGGGTTTCGGGCGTCAGGTCAGGATGCGGGCCGATCTGCATCAGCGCGGGGAAGGGGCGGACACCGCCCCCTCGCTCAGTTGCCGAACTGATTGGCGAGCCATTTCTCAAGCCAATGGATGGTGTAGTCGCCTGACTGGATGTCCGGTTCTGCCAAAAGCGCGTGGAACAGCGGCGTCGTGGTGTCGATGCCGTCCACCACCAACTCGCCCAATGCACGGCGCAGGCGCGCCAAAGCCTCGGGCCGGTCGCGGCCATGCACGATCAGCTTGCCGATCAGGCTGTCGTAATAGGGCGGGATCGAATAGCCGGAATAAAGCGCGCTATCCATCCGCACGCCATAGCCACCCGGCGCATGAAACATCCGCACCCGGCCGGGGCAGGGCGTGAAGTTCGGCAGTTTTTCCGCGTTGATCCGGACCTCGATGGCGTGACCGTTGATCTCCAGATCGTCCTGCCCGAACGACATGTCCAGTCCTGCGGCCACACGGATCTGTTCGCGCACGAGATCGACGCCAAAGATCGCTTCGGTCACCGGATGCTCCACCTGCAAACGGGTGTTCATCTCGATGAAATAGAACTCGCCGTCCTCATAGAGGAACTCGATGGTGCCGGCGCCGATGTAGTTGATCTTGGCCACGGCATCGGCGCAGACCTTGCCGATCCGCGCCCGCAGTGCCGGCGTGATCGCGGGGCCGGGCGCTTCCTCGAACACCTTCTGGTGGCGGCGCTGCAACGAACAGTCCCGCTCGCCCAGATGCACCGCCTTGCCCTTGCCATCCCCGAACACCTGAATCTCGATGTGGCGCGGCTTCTGCAGGTATTTCTCGATATAGACTTCGTCGTTGCCAAAGGCATTCTTGGCCTCAGACCGCGCGGTGCGGAAGGCCATTTCCAGTTCTTCGGCATTGCGCGCGACCTTCATGCCGCGCCCGCCACCGCCGGCGGTGGCCTTGATGATGACCGGGAACCCGATCCCCGCCGCCACGCCGATCGCGCTCTCGTAATCGGCAACGCCACCGTCGGACCCCGGCACCACCGGAATTCCAAGGGCCTTTGCGGTTTCCTTGGCGGTGATCTTGTCGCCCATGATGCGGATATGTTCTGCCGACGGGCCGATGAACGTCAGCCCGTGGTCTTCCAGGGCCTGCGCAAAGGCCGCGTTTTCCGACAGGAACCCGTAACCCGGATGTACTGCCTGCGCGCCGGTGATTTCGCAGGCCGAGATGATGGCGGCCTTCGACAGATAGCTTTCGGAACTTGGCGGCGGGCCGATGCACACGCTTTCATCCGCCATCCGCACATGCATCGCGTCGGTGTCGGCGGTGGAATGCACCGCAACCGACTTGATCCCCATCTCGCGACAGGCGCGGATCACGCGAAGGGCAATCTCGCCCCGGTTTGCGATCAGGATTTTCTCGAACATCGCGCTTACTCGATGATCATCAAGGGCGCGCCGTATTCGACGGGCGATCCATCCTCGACGACAATGCGCTTGACCACCCCGGCACGCGGGGCGGGAATGTGGTTCATCGTCTTCATCGCCTCGATGATCAGCACGGTCTGGCCCTCGGTGACCGCCTGGCCAATGGCGACAAAGGGCGCAGAGCCCGGTTCGGCTGCCAGATAGACCGTGCCCACCATCGGCGAGGTCACCGCGCCGGGATGCTGGGCCGGGTCTTCGGGCGCGGCCGGGGCGGCGCCGACGGCAGGGGCGGCGGCGGGGGCATGGTATTGCACCGGGGCCGGGGCTGCGGTCGTCACTGAAACGATGTTCGATTGCTTGACGACGCGAACGTCCAGACTGTCATCCTCGCCGTATTCGCGCTTCACCGAAAGCTCGGTCAGATCGTTCTTGTTCAGCAGTTCGGCGAGCGCCGAGATGAAGGCGACGTCTGCGTCCGGGTTCTGTTTGCTCATTCCGTCCTCTGCCATTTGCCGTTTCTTGGCCGCGCGTTGCGCGCAGCGTTACGTCTGGCGCTTATACGCGAGGCCGTCATGGCTGAAAAGCGGCGATCTTGGTGGCGGGTTTTTGGGCAGTATTCCTGCCACTGGTTGCAGACCGAAAAAAATGCCGGTCCCGAAAAATTTACCGTTTGATAAAAAAAGCAACCTGTGCCAGCTTTTTCTTCAACGGAATAAAGGGAGGTCACACGACCAATGACAAACAGCCCGCTGACGCCCGGCATCGTTCCGGGTCGCCTGCCAGCCGCCGCTTATCAGGCAAACTTCGATGACCACACCCCTCCGCTTGACGCGCACGAGGCGCATGTGGCGGCGGATCGCTGCTATTTCTGCCACGATGCGCCCTGCATCACGGCCTGTCCGACCTCGATCGACATTCCCCTTTTCATCCGCCAGATCGCGACCGGCACGCCCGAAGCCGCCGCCAGGACGATCTGGGATCAGAACATCCTTGGCGGCATGTGCGCCCGCGTCTGTCCGACCGAAACCCTGTGTGAAGAGGCCTGCGTCCGCGAAGCCGCCGAAGGCAAGCCGGTCGAGATCGGTCTGCTGCAGCGCTATGCCACCGATGTGGTGATGTCTAAGGGCGTCCACCCCTACAAGCGGGGTGTTCCAACCGGCTTGCGCGTCGCGGTGATCGGCGCAGGTCCGGCGGGCCTTGCCTGCGCGCACCGTCTCGCGATGCACGGCCATGACGTCATCGTCTACGAACGCCGTGCCAAGGCGGGCGGCCTCAACGAATACGGCATTGCTTCCTACAAGGCGACGAACGGCTTCGCGCAGGCCGAGGTCGAGTGGCTTTTGAAGATCGGCGGCATCGAGATCCGCACCGGGGTCGAGCTTGGCCGCGACATGACGCTGGCCCAACTGACCGCCGATCATGACGCGGTGTTCCTTGGCATCGGCCTTGCCGGCGTGAACGCCCTGCGTGCGGCCGGCGAAGACCTGGCCGGGGTTCGCAACGCCGTCGACTTCATCGCTGAACTGCGCCAGTCGGGCGACCTCTCGACTCTACCGGTTGGCCGCGATGTGGTGGTGATCGGTGGCGGCATGACCGCCGTTGACGCCGCCGTGCAATCCAAACTCCTCGGGGCGGAAAACGTCACCATCGTCTACCGCCGCGGGGCGGAAAAGATGAGCGCATCGGGCTACGAACAGGAACATGCCGTCAAGGCCGGTGTCCGCATCATCCACCACGCAGCCCCGGTTCGCGTCCTTGGCGAAGGCCGCGCCGAAGCGGTTGAGTTTGCCTATACCCAGGACGGCCCGAACGGCCTGACCCTCAGCCCCGAAACCTTCACCCTGAAGGCCGATCAGGTGTTCAAGGCCATCGGCCAGACGCTTGACGGCGCGCCCGAAGGTCTGGCCCTGACCGGTGGCAAGATCGTCGGCCCTGCCGCCAAGGTCTGGGTCGGTGGCGATTGCGCCCTCGGCGGCGAAGATCTGACCGTCACCGCCGTTGCCGAAGGCCGCGATGCCGCCGAAGCGATCCACCGGCATCTGATGGGTCAGACATGACACCGGCTTGCGCATCCATCACCTCGCGTCTAACGCTGGGCGAGCTTTTGGACCACGGAGCCCATGGACGCGCTGATCGAAACCACCTTGGCCTTCGTGCGGGACAACGCCGCCTGGGCGTTCTGGATCGCGCTGTTTTTTGCGATGGGCGAAACCATTGCCGTGATTTCGATCTTCATCCCTTCGACCGCAATCCTCTTGGGCGTCGGCGCGCTGGTGGCGACGGGGCAGGTGGACTTCCTGCCGATCTGGGCCGGGGCGAGCATCGGCGCGATCATCGGCTCGTTTCTTTCCTACGCGATCGGCTGGCACTACGGCGACCGCATCCTGTCGTTCCGGGCAATTGCGAAACACAGCGACCTGATCGAAAAGGGCAACGCCGCCTTCCGTCGTTGGGGCGCGCTGGCGGTGCTGATCGGCCACTTCTTCGGCCCCCTGCGGGCGGTCGTGTTTCTGATGGCCGGGATCGTCCGGTTGAACCTGCCGGTCTTTGCTGCGATCAACATCGCGGGCTGCGTCCTTTGGGCCTATGTCACGCCGAAGTTCGGCGAGGTCGCGGGCCACGCCTTCGGCTGGGTCTGGCGCGCCCTCGGCTTCTGACCACTTCCCCATCCACCCGACCGCTGGCCGCCCCTTCGGGCGCCGCCGTCCCTTCCTGAGGAGGACGCAATGGCAAGCCTTGCCTCGAACTTCATCGGCATCAAGTCTCCCAATCCGTTCTGGCTGGCGTCTGCGCCGCCGACTGACAAGGAATACAACGTCCGCCGCGCCTTTGAGGCGGGCTGGGGCGGGGTCGTCTGGAAAACCCTCGGCTCTGAAGGCCCGCCCATCGTCAATGTCAACGGCCCGCGCTACGGCGCGATCTGGGGTGCGGACCGCCGGCTCCTTGGCCTGAACAACATCGAACTGATCACCGATCGCCCGCTTGAGGTGAACCTGCGCGAGATCAAGTCGGTCAAGCGCGACTACAAGGACCGCGCGATGATCATCAGCCTGATGGTCCCGTGTGAGGAGGACAGCTGGAAGGCGATCCTGAAGGCCATCGAGGATACCGAAGCCGACGGGGTCGAGTTGAACTTCGGCTGTCCGCACGGCATGGCCGAACGCGGCATGGGTTCGGCCGTGGGGCAGGTGCCGGAATACATCGAAATGGTCACCCGTTGGGTCAAGCAATACTCCCGCATGCCCTGCATCGTTAAGCTGACCCCCAACGTCACCTCGATCCTGCCGCCCGCACAGGCCGCGCATCGGGGTGGGGCGGATGCGGTGTCGCTGATCAACACGATCAAATCCGTCACCAACGTCGACCTTGACCACTTCTCGCCGTTCCCGATGATCGACGGTCAGGGCTCGCACGGCGGCTACTGCGGACCGGCGGTCAAACCCATCGCGCTGAACATGGTGGGCGAGATCGCCCGCCACCCTGAAACCCGCGGCCTGCCGATTTCCGGCATCGGCGGCGTCACCACCTGGCGCGATGCGGCAGAATTCCTCGCGATGGGGGCGGGCAACGTGCAGGTCTGCACCGCCGCGATGACCTATGGCTTCAAGATCGTGCAGGAAATGATCTCGGGCCTGTCGCAATACCTCGACGAAAAGGACATGGCGCTGTCCGACCTTGTCGGCCGCGCCGTGCCGAACTTCGTCGAATGGCAGGACCTCAACCTCAACTACGTCACCAAGGCCCGCATCAACCAGGATCTCTGCATCTCCTGCGGACGCTGCTTTGCTGCCTGCGAGGATACCAGCCACCAGGCCATCGCGATGTCGGCCGAGCGGGTGTTCACCGTCAAGGATGACGAATGCGTCGCCTGCAATCTTTGTGTCAACGTCTGCCCGGTGGATGATTGCATCACGATGGAAGAACTGCCGAAAGGCGCCATCGACCTGCGCACCGGTAAACCCGTGGGCGATTACGCCAACTGGACGACGCACCCCAACAACCCCGGTGCCGTCGCAGCAGAATAAGCGGCTTTCAGCCCGACGGCGAAAGGCGGCCCAACCGGGCCGCCTTTTTCATTGCGGCCTGGCTTGACCGATACATACCAAATGGTATGTTGGTCTCGACCTGAACGAGGAAAAGCCATGCTGAACCCGGTTGTCGATGAAACTGCATGGGCCGCGGCCCGTGCTGCACTTCTGGCCGAGGAAAAGGCCCTGACCAAAGCGACGGACCGGGTGGCCGCCCACCGCCGCGACCTGCCTTGGCGCGCGGTTGCCACCGATTACCGCTTTGTCACCCCGCGCGGCCCGGCCTCCCTGGCCGACCTCTTCGAAGGCCGCCGCCAACTGATCGTCTATCACCACATGCTGCGTCCCGCCGACCCGCGCCCTTGCCCCGGGTGCAGCCTTCTGGCCGATCAGGTGCCGCACCTGTCGCACCTGCACGCCCGCGACACGACCTTCACCATGGTTTCCAAAGCCCCCTTGGCCGAGATCGAGGCGTTCCGCGCCCGCATGGGCTGGAGCTTTCCGTGGGTCGAGACGACCGACAGCTTCAGCCCGGACCACGGCATGGGCGACCACGGCCCCGGCTTCAGCGTGTTCTTTCGCGATGCCGGCGGCGTCTTCCACACCTACGCCACCACCGACCGTGGCACCGAGGCGGCGCTTACCGTCTGGGGGCTTCTGGACATGACGCCGATGGGCCGACAGGAGAACTGGCAGGATGCGCCATCATGGGTGCCGCAGGGCAACCCCTTCGAATGGTGGCGGCTGCACGACGAATACTAGTCCAGCGCCTGTCCCAGCAAGGCCAGCGCATGTGCCGTTGCGGCCTTGCGCACCTTTGCCCGCCCCAGCGCACCGAACTCCACCGTCTCCACGCGCGCTTGCTTACCCCGGCGCGCAAGGCCGAAGCAGACGCGCCCTTCCGGCTTGAATTCTGATCCGCCCGGCCCGGCGATCCCGGTGAGCGACACGGCCAACTCCACGCCGGCCCGTGCCAGCGCGCCCTCGGCCATTTCGCGCGCAACCGGCTCTGAAACCGCGCCATGCGCTTCCAGCGTCGCTTCGGCCACGCCCAGCATCTCGACTTTGGCGGCGTTTGAATAGGTGACGTAGCCGCACTCGAACACGTCCGACGACCCGGCAACATCGGTCAGCGCGGCGGCAACCATCCCGCCGGTGCAGCTTTCCGCAGTGGCGATCCTGATGCCCCAGAAACGGGCGCGGGCAAGAACCTCCTCCGGTTTCATCGCATGATCACTCCATGCGCCACCCCCGCGGCCACCATCACCGCAAGCCCGGCGAACACCCCGGCAATCAGGTCATCCAGCATCACGCCCGCCGCATCCTCGCGCCGGTCTGCCCAGCCCACCAGCCAAGGCTTCCAGATGTCGAACAGGCGAAAGAACACGAACGCCGCCACCCATCCCGGCCACGCCACATAAGCCCAGTCCTGCAACCCCATGTTCCAGAACGCAAACGCCGGAAACAGCAAGGCGATCCATTGCCCGGCGACCTCGTCTATCACGATCTCGCCGGGGTCGGCGCCGGGCCGATCCGCCAGTTCCCGGGCGCAGGCCCAAAAGCCAAGCGCCGTGACCGCAACGGTTGCCCCCAGCAGCGCCCAGACGCCAAAAGTCCGGTCGATCATCAGCCCCAGCAAAATCGCCACTGCCGAACCCCAGGTGCCGGGGGCAGGGCGCAGCAACCCCACGCCGAAGAAGATGCTCCAAACCCGGCTCATGCCCGCACCAGCGCAGCCGTGGCGATGGCGGCGATGCCTTCCTCGCGCCCGGTGAAGCCCAGCCGTTCCGATGTCGTCGCCTTGACCGAAACCAACCCCACATCCACCCCCATGATCCGCGCCAATTCCGATTGCATTTCAATTGCATGCGGCCCGATCTTTGGGCGCTCGCAGACCAGCGTCACGTCGCAGTTGGCCAGCCGGTAGCCACGCCGGCCCATCAATTCTGCCGCGTGGGTCAGAAAGATATGGCTCGCCGCGCCCTTCCACTGTGGGTCACTTGGCGGGAAATGCCGGCCGATGTCGCCCTCGGCCAACGCGCCGTAGATGGCGTCGGTCAGTGCGTGCATGCCCACGTCGGCGTCCGAATGGCCAAGAAGACCCCGCGAATGGGGCACCTTCACGCCGCACAGCCAGACATGGTCGCCCTCGCAAAAGGCATGCACGTCATAGCCATTGCCCAACCGCACATCCATCATCCGGCCCTTCAGGATCGCCTCGCCGCGGGCGAAGTCGCCGGGAAAGGTCAGTTTCAGGTTCTGTTCGTCGCCTTCGACGATCGCCACGTCAAGTCCTGCAGCCCGCGCAACCTCGACGTCATCCGCCGCATTCCCCGGATGCGCGCGATGCGCGGCAAGGATAGCCTCAAAACGGAACGCCTGCGGGGTCTGCGCGCGGTAAAGACCATCGCGACTTTGCGTCCCGGCCACCAGCCCCGCGTCGCCCCGCCACAAGGCATCCGTCACCGCAAGGGCAGGGGCCGCGCCGGGATGATCGTCCAGCGCCGCCACCAGCCGCCCGATCAGCGCAGGCGAAGGAAAAGGCCGTGCCCCGTCATGGATCAGCACCCGGCTGACTCCCGTGCCATCCAGCGCCTCCAGCGCCGCGCGCACCGACGCATCCCGCGTAGCGCCGCCTTCCACCAGCCGCGCGCCAGGCGCCAACGCTTCCGCCCGCGCCCGGTCCTCGGGGTGGATTACCAGCACCACCGGCATCCCTGCGAACGCCGCAAGCGTATGCGCCAGCACCGGCTGCCCCGCCAGCAACTGCCACTGCTTCGGCACCTCGCCCCCGGCGCGGGTGCCACGGCCGGCGGCCACGATGATGACGGCGATGCTCATGCGCTTCCCTTCGGCTTTTCCAATCCTTAGGCCAGCCCGCTGCGCCTGACAATCTGGCGCGGGAACGGGCTAGTTCGCCTAAAATTTGTGCATCGCATGTTTTTCGGTCATAAACTGCCCTCCTGCGCTTGGCCCTCACGGCATGCGTCGTTAGTTCATGGTTCTAGCGCACAAGGATTAGGCAGTTGTCCATCGCCCTCGGCCCCCTGCGGATCGACCCTCCCGTTCTTCTGGCCCCTCTGGCCGGCATCACCGACCTGCCGTTTCGCCGGATGGTTGCCCGCTTCGGCGCAGGGTTGGTGGTCAGCGAGATGGTCGCCTCGGAAGAAGTCGTCCGCGCCCGCCCCGAAGCCCGCGCCCGCGCCGAGCTGGGCCTTGGCGATCAGGCCACGTCGGTTCAGCTCGCCGGGCGCGAACCCTACTGGATGGCCGAAGCCGCAAGGCTCGTCGAAGGGCAGGGCGCGCGGATCATCGACATCAACATGGGCTGCCCCTCAAAGCGCGTGACGACCGGCCTCTGCGGCTCGGCGCTGCTGCGCGACCTAGACCTCGCGCTGACCCTGATCGATGCGGTGGTGAAGGCGGTCCGCGTTCCCGTCACCCTGAAAACCCGCCTCGGCTGGGACGATACCCTCCATAACGCGCCAGACCTCGCCAGACGCGCCGAAGGGGCGGGCGTGCAGATGATCACCATCCACGGCCGCACCCGCTGCCAGTTCTACAAGGGCGCCGCCAACTGGCAGGCGATCCGCGCGGTCAAGGACGCGGTCACCATCCCCGTCATCGCCAACGGCGACATCACCGACACCGCCACCGCCCGCGAGGCGCTGCGCCTGTCCGGCGCCGATGGCGTGATGGTCGGTCGCGGCGCGCAAGGCGCCCCTTGGCGGCTGGCCGAAATCGCCCACGACCTGTTCGGCACGCCCGCGCCCGTGATCCCCGATGGCTCCGAACGGGCCGAGCTGATCCTGCACCACTACGACGACATGCTCTCGTTCTACGGCCGTGACCTTGGCCTGCGCATGGCACGCAAGCACCTCGGCTGGTATCTGGAGGAAGCCGGCCTCGACCACGCCCGCGAGGCCATCCTGACCTCCGCCGACCCGGCCACCGTTTCCCGCCTTCTGCGCGACGCCTTCGCAGACGTGGAGCTTGCCGCATGACGCCCTACCGGATGCCATATCCCGTGCCCGGCGTGATCTGGGCCTCGTTGCCCCTGCCAGCCCTGCTCCTCGACGCCACTGCCCACATCCTCGAAGTGAACCCGGCGGCGGAAACCTTCCTTAACGCCTCCGACAAAGCCCTGCGCGGCCAGCCCGCCTTCGACCGCCTCTCCATCGACGCGCCGATGGAGGAAGCCCTCTCCCGCGCCCGCGCCAACCAGTCGCCGTTGAACATCAACGATGTCGACGTCACCACCGGCGAACGCCCGCCGGTGCAATGCACGATCCACGTCGCACCGATGCACGACAATCCCGACATCATCATGCTGATCCTGTCCCCGCGCGAGATCGCTGATCGTCTTGGCCGCTCGATGGGCGTCAAATCCGCCGCCAGATCCGCCATCGGCATGGCCGAGATGCTGGCGCATGAAATCAAGAACCCGCTCGCCGGCATCTCGGGCGCGGCGCAGCTGCTGTCGATGGGCCTCTCGCCCGAAGATCAGGAGCTGACCGACCTCATCGTCGTGGAAACCCGCCGCATCGTGAAGCTGTTGGAGCAGGTCGAGCAGTTCGGCAACATCCGGCCCCCGGACCGCAAGCCCGTCAACATTCACGACGCTCTCGACCGCGCCCGCAAATCCGCCCTCGTCGGCTTCGCCGCGCACATGACAATAACCGAGGATTACGACCCCTCGTTGCCCCCCACCTTTGCCGACAGTGACCAGTTGATGCAGGTGTTCCTCAACCTCATCAAGAACGCGGCCGAGGCGTGCAAGGGGGGCGGCACGATCCGCCTGCACACCTTCTACGACCTCTCGCTCCGCATCCGCCGCAAGGACGGTCACCCCGCGGCCCTGCCATTGCAGATCGAGATCATCGACGACGGCCCCGGCATCAAGCCCGAAATCGCGGCCGAGATCTTCGAGCCCTTCGTCTCGGGCCGCGAGAACGGCACCGGCCTTGGCCTCGCCCTTGTCTCGAAGATCATTTCCGACCACGAAGGCTGGATCTCGGTCGACAGCAGCCCCGGCCGCACCGCATTCCGCGTCTCGCTGCCGATGGCGCCGAAAGACAAAAAACCCCTCAAGGAGGCCACGTAATGGATGGCACTGTTCTGGTTGCGGATGATGACCGCACAATCCGCACGGTGCTGACCCAGGCGCTGACGCGCGCGGGCTGCAAGGTGCATGCGACCTCGTCCCTGATGACCCTCATGCGATGGGTCGAGGAAGGGAAGGGCGATCTTGTCATTTCTGACGTGATCATGCCCGACGGCAACGGCCTCGACGCGCTTCCGCGCATTTCGAAAATGCGCCCCGGCCTGCCGGTGATCGTGATTTCCGCGCAAAACACCATCATGACCGCCATTCAGGCGGCCGAGGCCGAGGCGTTCGATTATCTGCCCAAGCCCTTCGACCTGCCCGACCTGATGAAACGCTCCGCCCGAGCGCTGGACCAGAAGCGCCGCTCCCCGAAGGTGGTGATTGCCCCGCGCGACCCCGGCGATGACCTGCCGCTCGTCGGTCGCACGGCTGCGATGCAGGCGCTCTACCGTCTTGTCGCCCGCGTGATGAACACTGACCTTTCCGTTCTCATCACCGGCGAAAGCGGCACCGGAAAATCGCTCATCTCCCGCGCAATTCATGATTTCTCCGACCGGCGCACCTTGCCTTTCGTGGTGGCCCAGGCCGCCGACCTGCAGGGTGTCGACGGCCCATCGGCGCTGATGGCGCGCGCCCGCGGCGGCTCGATCGTCTTTGACGAGGTGTCCGACTACGATGACGATACGCAAGCGCGCGTTGTCCGGATGCTCGACATGCTGGGCGACAATGCGCCCCGCATCATGGCCACCAGTCAGGCCGACCTCGCCCAACGCACCGAAGGCGGCGGCTTTCGCTCTGACCTCTTTTACCGCCTTGGCGGCGTGTCACTGCATGTGCCGTCGTTGCGCGAACGAGTTGACGACATTCCGCTTCTGGCCGAGCATTTCCTGGCCAAGGGCGAACGCGACTTCGGCACCATGCGCCGCCTGTCGAACGAAGCCCGCGAACTGGTACGAACCTACAGTTGGCCCGGTAACGTGCGGCAACTCGAAAACACCATTCGCCGCCTGTTGGTGACCTCGTCCGAAACCGACATCACCAAGACCGAGATTGAGCAGGTTCTTGGCAACCAGCCCAGCCCCGAACCACGCAGCGGCGGGGGCGAGGGGGAAAAGTTGTCCGCGTCGGTCGCGCGCCACCTGAAACGCTACTTCGACCTGCATGGCGGCCAGTTGCCGCCGCCCGGTGTCTACCAGCGCATCCTGCGCGAGGTGGAAACCCCGCTGATCGAGATTGCTCTTGATGCAACCGCAGGTAACCAGGCAAAATGCGCCGATCTTCTCGGCATCAACCGCAACACCCTGCGCAAGAAGATCACTGATCTCGACATCCGCGTGACCCGCCGGCGAAAGCTGATGTAGGCGGATTGATGTAACTACGCCACATGGCTTGTGTCTTTCGGGTTCCACTTCGGCACACGTCAAGATATAGTGGATAGGGGGCGCATGGACCCCGGTGAGTGGGGCGCAAGGCTTGCAACGCGCAGTTCGCAGCGACGTCTGGGAAAGGGTTTTGCGGCTACGCCGGCAGCGCCGGTTCCAGACCGCCATTACCCTTGGCCTCGTGCTGCTCGGCCCGGTGCTGGCGGTCGCGACCTTCCTTGCGCTGGGGCCGTTCAACCAGGGCGCGACATCGCCCCTCTTGCGGCTGATCCTGCTATCCGACCTTGTCTATGTGCTGGTGATCGCGGCGCTGGTCCTCGCCCGGGTTGCCCGGATGATTTCCGACCGGCGCAGCCAATCGGCCGGATCGCGCCTGCATCTCAGACTGTCCGGCGTGTTCATGCTGATCGCGCTGATCCCGACCGTGCTCGTCGCGGTGTTCGCTGTCCTGTCCGTGAACATCGGGCTTGAGGGCTGGTTTTCTGAACGTGTGCGCTCGGTCGTCGGCTCGTCGCTCGCTGCCGCCCAGGCCTATGAGGCCGAACAGCGCGAGGATCTTGTCGCCGACGCCACCGCGCTTGCCGCCTACATCAACCTCGCCAAGGAACGCACTTCCTTCCTGCGCGATGATCAGTTGCGCCCGCTCCTTAGCCAGGGCCAGGCCGCCATCCAGCGCGGCCTGAAGGAAGCCTACCTCGTCGACGGCGCGGGCGAGTTGCAGACCCGCGGCGAACGCTCCTATCTCTTCGGCTTCGAGCCGGTCACGACCGCGCAGCTTGATGAGGCTCGCACAGACACACCCGTGCTGATCCCCGATTGGCCGAACAACGAGTTTCGCGCCCTTGTGCATCTGACCGCCTATGCCGACCGCTACCTCTACGTCAGCCGCGAGGTCGACGGCTCGATCCTGTCGCTGCTCGACGAGACCCAGGAAACCGTCCAGCTTTACAACCAGTTGGAAAGCGAACGTGGCCGCCTGCTGTTCAACTTCGGCCTGATCTACCTCGGATTCGCGCTGATCCTCGTCCTCGCCGCCGTCTGGCTTGGCCTGTGGTTCGCCGAACGCCTGTCGCGCCCGGTGGGACGCCTTGCCGGTGCGGCGCAGCGCGTCGGCGGCGGCGACCTCGACGTGCAGGTGATGGAGGAAGAGGGTGACGACGAGATCGCCATGCTCGGCCGTCTCTTCAACCAGATGACCCGCCAGTTGAAAGGCCAGCGCGAGGCGCTGATGGAAGGCCACCGCCAGACCGAAACCCGCCGTCGGCTGTTTGACAGCGTGCTGTCCAACGTCACCGCCGGCGTGATCGGCCTCGACGGCGAGGGCCGGGTCGATTTCGTCAACCGCGCCGCCGAACGCCTGCTTGATTTTCCCCAAGCGCAGGCCGATGCATCGCTCGCCGCCAGCGTGCCCGAGTTTGCGCCGCTCTTTGATCGCCTGCGCGAAGGCACCGGCAGCGCCGTGCAGGAAGAGATCCGCCTTACCCGCAAGGGCAAGCTGGAGAGCCTCCTTGTCCGCATGTCCGTCCGGCGCAACGACGCGGGCAACCTGGAAGGCTTCGTGGTCGCCTTCGACGATGTGACCGATCTCGTCTCGGCGCAGCGCATGGCGGCCTGGGGCGATGTCGCCCGCCGCATCGCGCACGAGATCAAGAACCCGCTGACCCCGATCCAGCTGTCAGCCGAACGCATCAAGCGCAAGTTCGCAAGCCAGGTCCGGGATCACGAAGACCTCGAACAGTATACCGATGTCATCATCCGCCAGACCGGCGACCTGCGCCGCATCGTGGACGAGTTCTCCAAGTTCGCCCGGATGCCCGAACCCGACCGGCGCGACTGCGATCTGGCTGAACTCCTGCGCGGCGCGGTCTTGTTGCAGGAAAACGGCCAGCCCGACGTGCATTTCGTGGCCGACATCCCGAAGACCCCGGTCAGCATGGACCTTGACCCCACGATGATCGGCCAGGCGCTGACGAACCTCATCAAGAACGCCGGTGAAGCCATTGAAACGCTGCAGGAAAAAGGCGCACCCTCCGGCCATGCGCCCGAGATTCGCATCGCCATGACCGCCGATGACGCCGAAGCCGTGATCCGCATCATGGACAACGGCACCGGCCTGCCCCCCGACCGCGCCCGCCTGTTCGAACCCTATGTCACCACCCGCGACAAGGGCACCGGGCTGGGCCTGCCCATCGTCAAGAAGATCATCGAGGAACACGGCGGCACGCTCGCGCTCCTCGATGCCCCCCCATTCGGTGGCAACGACCACCCCGGCGCCATGGCGGAAATCCGTCTGCCACGGCTCTCGCGTCGTCGCCCCAGGTCACAAAGCCCTGGCGGGCAAGGAGGTTGAAGAATGAGCATTTTGATCGTTGACGACGAACAGGACATTCGCGAACTGGTTGGCGACATCCTGCGCGACGAAGGCTATACCGTCCGACTGGCCGGCAACTCCGACGATTGCATGGCCGAAATCAACGCCGAACCGCCGGCGCTGATGATCCTCGACATCTGGCTGAAAGACAGCCGGATGGACGGGATCGACATTCTCAAGACGGTAAAGCGCGACAATCCCGATATTCCGGTGGTGATTATCTCTGGGCACGGAAACATTGAAATCGCCGTCGCCGCGATCAAGCAAGGCGCCTATGACTTCATCGAAAAGCCGTTCAACATCGACCAGCTGATGGTGGTTGTCGCCCGTGCGATGGAAACCTCGCGCCTGCGCCGCGAAAACCAGGAACTGCGCCGCAAGGATGTCAGCTCGTCCGAAATGATCGGGTCCTCCGCCGCCTTCAAGGCGCTCAAAGCCAACCTCGACAAGGTCACCAAGTCGAACGGCCGCGTCATGCTGACCGGTCAGCCCGGCTCGGGCAAGGAGATGGCCGCCCGCTACATCCACGCCAATTCGAACCGCGCCAGCGCCGCTTTTGTCACGGTCTCGTCGGCCACCATCGAGCCCGAGCGGATGGAGGAGGTGCTGTTCGGTCGTGAAACCGCCGAGCGTGGCGTCGAACCCGGCCTCTTGGAACAGGCCCACGGCGGCATCGTCTATTTCGACGAGGTGGCCGACATGCCGCTCGGCACCCAGTCGAAGATCCTCCGCGTGCTGACCGAACAGCAGTTCACCCGCGTCGGCGGGTCGGACAAGGTCCGCGTCGATCTGCGGGTGATCTCCTCAACCACCCGCGATCTGCGCGCCGACATCGGCATGGGCCGCTTCCGTCAGGAACTTTACGACCGGCTCAACGTGGTGCCGATTGCCGTGCCGCCGCTGGCCGAACGGCGCGAGGATATTCCAGAACTGACCCAACATTTCGTCGAGTGGTTCCACCGTACCCAGGGCCTGCCCACCCGCAGCCTGACCTCCGATGCCGAGGCGATGCTGCAGACGATGCCGTGGCCCGGTAACGTCCGGCAACTGCGCAACATCATTGAACGGGTGCTGATCCTGGGCGAAGGTTCCGGCCCGATCGAGGCGCGCGAGCTCCCCGGCAACGAACCCAAGGCCGAGGCGGAAAGCGCCATCTCGCTGGGCGGTGCGGTCGCAACCTTGCCCCTGCGCGAGGCGCGCGAACTGTTCGAGCGCGAGTATCTTCTGACCCAGATCAACCGCTTCGGCGGCAACATCAGCCGCACCGCGAACTTCGTCGGCATGGAACGCTCGGCGCTCCACCGCAAGCTGAAGTCGCTGGGCGTGGTCGGCACCTCCAAAAGCAACGGCCGCCCCGCCTTTGACGATTTCGACGAATGACCGGCACCGAACCCGGCCCCGTGCCGCCAGCACCCCACCGTTGACCCGCCCCCTCCGATCTGACATTCAGGCCGTGCAGGCACGATCCAGGGTTCCTTGATGAAAGTCATCATCTGCGGCGCGGGTCAGGTGGGCTGGCAGATCGCCCGGCACCTTTCGGGCGAGCGAAACGATGTCACCGTGGTCGACGTGAACGCCGATCTGGTGCGCCGCGCCACTGAAACGCTTGACGTGCAGGGCGTCGTCGGGTTCGCCAGCCATCCCGATGTGCTGGAAAAGGCCGGCGCGCGCGATGCCGACATGATCATCGCCGCCACCCATTCCGACGAAGTCAACATGGTCACCTGCCAGGTCGCCCATTCGGTTTTTTCGATCACCCGCAAGATCGCCCGCATTCGCGCGCAAAACTACCTCGAGACGCTCTACAGCGACCTCACCAACAACGACCGCCTTGCCATCGACGTGGTGATCAGCCCCGAACGCGAGGTGGCCGAGGCCGCTCTGCAACGCCTCGCCGCTCCCGCCACCTTCGACACCGAAATATTCATGGGCGGCCGCGCCCAGCTTCTCGGCATCCAGCTGACCGAGGAATGCCCGGTCCTCAACACGCCGCTGCGCCAGTTGAACGAACTCTTCTCGACCCTGCGTGCCATCGTCGTCGGCATCCGCCGCGAGGACCGGCTCTTTGCGCCCGAAGCCGGCGACCAGCTTTATGCCGACGACCAGATCTATGTCTTCACCCATTCCGAGGACGTGAACCGCGCGCTCGAAATCTTTGGCAAGAAGACCAAAAAGCAGGAACGTGTGGTCATCATCGGCGGCGGCAACGTCGGCCTTGCGGTGGCCCGCGCGCTTGAGGCGCGGACCGACCGGGTGCGCGCCAAGATCATCGAAAAGAACCGCGCCACCGCCGAATACGCCGCCGACCGGCTGGAACGCACCATCGTGCTGAACGGTGACGGCATGGACATCGACAAGCTGATGGAAGCCTCGGTCGACCGCGCGGATGCCGTCCTCGCCGTCACCGACGATGACAAGACCAACCTCCTCGTCGCGGTGCGCGCCAAGCAGGCGGGCTGCTCCATGGCAATCGCTCTGGTCAACGATCCGACGCTTGCGCCCCTGATGGCCCCCCTCGACATCGACGCCTACATCAACCCGCGCGCCACCACCGTCTCTTCCATCCTGCGCCACATCCGCCACGGCCGGGTGCGTGGTGTCTATTCCATCGGCGACGCCGAGGCCGAAGTGATCGAGGCGCAGGTCCTGTCCACGTCCCCTATCGCCGGCGGCCTTGTCCGCGACATCGAGTTTCCCGAAGGCGTCCTCGTCGGTGCGGTGATGAAGGGTGACAAGGTCCTCAAGCCCAATGGCGATATCCGGATCGACGCCGGTGACGTGATTGCCCTCTTCGCCATGACAAAGGACGTCCCGGAAGTGGAGCGCCTGTTGCAGGTCTCCATCGACTTCTTCTAGACCGATGCTGGCGCGGCTCTCCGAGCTTCCGTTCCTTGTGGTCCTGCTCGGGGCGACGGGCCTGCTTGCGCTGCTGCCGGCCGCCCATGCAGCGATCCTCGATGACAGCGCCGTCGCGCGGCATTTCTTCTATTCCGGCATCGCGACCCTGATCCTGGCGGTGATGATGGCCATCGCCACTGCCGCCTACACCCCGCGCGACGCCGGACGCAGCCTGCTGGCCGGGCTTGCCTCCGCCTATCTGGTGCTGCCTGCAGCGATGGCATTTCCGCTGGTGCAAGCCTTGCCCGACACCAGCTTTGTCAACGCCTGGTTCGAAATGGTCTCGGCCTTCACCACCACCGGCGCCACCGTCTACGAACCCGCCCGCCTGTCGCCCTCGATCCACCTGTGGCGGGCCTCTGTCGGCTGGTTCGGCGGCTATCTCGTGCTGGTTGCAGCCTACGCCATCCTTGCCCCCCTCAACCTTGGCGGGGCCGAGGTCATTTCCGGCCGGGTGCCGGGGCGCGGCGCGACCGGCGCCACCCAGATTGCCCGGCTCGCCGAACCGTCGCAGCGCCTGACCCGCTATGCCTTGCTGATCCTGCCGATCTACGCCGGCCTGACCCTGGTTCTGTGTGTCGGTCTTCTGATCGCGGGCGACGACGGGCTGACGGCCCTGGTCCATGCGATGGGAACACTCTCGACCAGCGGCATCTCCGCCACCATCGACACCGCCAGCGCTGCCTCTGGCCTTGGCGGAGAAGCACTCATCCTGCTGTTTCTGGTGTTCTCCATCACGCGCCGGGCCCTGCCGGTCAGCGGTCTTGGCAGCCACGACCGCTCGCTCATGGCAGATCCGGAACTGCGCATGGCCGGGCTGATTCTGCTGACCGTCACGCTGGTGCTGTTGTTGCGCCATTGGGTTGACGACGCCTCGCGCAGTTTCGAAAGCCCTTTCGATGTGCTGGCGGCGATCTGGGGCGCGGTCTTTACCTCCGCCTCGTTCATGACCACCACCGGTTATCAAAGCGCCTACTGGGGCTCGACCACCGACTGGTCGGGCTTCGGCACGCCCGGCCTTCTGCTTCTGGCCCTGTCGATCATCGGCGGCGGGGTCGCCACGGTTGCGGGCGGGGTAAAGCTGTTGCGCATCTACGCCCTGCTGCGTCAGGGGCATGGCGAACTGGAAAAGATCATCCATCCCTCCGCGATTCTGGGCGGTGGCACCGACGCGCGCCGGCTGCGCGGCGAGGGGGCCTACATGGCGTGGGTGTTCTTCATGCTGTTCGCCATGTCGATCGGCGTGGTGATGGGCACGCTCCTCTTGCAGGGCTTGGCGTTCGAGCCGGCCCTCGTGCTCGCCATCGCGGCACTTACCACCACCGGGCCGCTGGCCGACGTCGCCACCCTCGACCCGATCCCCTATGCCGGCCTAACCGGGCCGGTCAAGATAACGCTCGCTTTCGCGATGATCGTCGGCCGGATGGAGACGCTGGCCCTGATTGCGCTCTTGTCGCCGGGGGGCTGGCGGCGTTGGGGCAGGGTGTCAGGGTAAACACCTGATTTTTGCGCTGGAATCTCCCTGTAAGCCGCTTCATACTTGGCCCAGGCCGTCATGGAAGCGTGTTGCCACGCCAACAGGGGAACCGAAGGATGCACTTGCTGGTGTCCTTCGCGCACTGGCGGCTCAGAGGGTTGTGAACGTAGCGATAGAAAAACAAGGCAAAAAAGCAATGGCCGCCGACAAGCAAAACTTGCAAGACGCTTTCCTCAATCATGTTCGGAAGGCAAAGGTTCCTGTCACGATATTCCTGATCAACGGTGTAAAGCTGCAGGGCGTCATTACCTGGTTCGACAACTTCTGTGTCCTGCTGCGCCGGGACGGCCAGTCGCAGCTTGTCTACAAGCATGCGATTTCGACCATCATGCCGGGTGCGCCGATCAGCCTCTATGAAGGGGAAGATTGATCTCTGACCACCCCGAGGATGACGACGATGTCTTGCCCGAACGGGCAGGCGCGCGGCTGCGCGATACCGCTGCCGCGCCGACACGCGCCTATGTGCTGCACCCCTCGCTGAAGGGCTCAAACGCGCGTCGCCTGCCCGAACACGGGCTGGCCGAGGCGGTAGCGCTGGCCGCCGCCCTGCCAGAGCTTGACGTGATCGGCTCCGAAGTGGTGCGTCTCGCGCGCGTGCAGCCCGCAACCCTGCTTGGCTCCGGCAAGGTTGACGAGTTGAAAGCCCGCTTCAAGGCCGACCATATCGAACTGGTGCTGGTCGATGGCACTGTCTCACCGGTGCAGCAGCGCAATCTGGAAAAGGAATGGGGGGTCAAACTTCTCGACCGCACCTCGCTGATCCTCGAAATCTTTGCTGACCGCGCACGCACCCGCGAAGGCGTGCTGCAGGTCGAACTCGCTGCCCTCAGCTACCAACGCACAAGGCTGGTCCGCGCCTGGACCCACCTCGAACGCCAGCGCGGCGGCTTCGGCTTTGTCGGCGGCCCCGGCGAAACCCAGCTTGAGGCTGACCGCCGCGCCATCGACGATCAGGTGATCCGCCTGAAACGCCAGCTCGACAAGGTGGTGCGCACCCGCGAGTTGCACCGTGCCTCGCGCCGCAAGGTGCCGTTCCCGCTGGTGGCCCTCGTGGGCTATACCAACGCCGGAAAATCCACGCTTTTCAACCGCATGACCGGGGCAGAGGTGCTGGCCAAGGATATGCTCTTTGCCACGCTCGATCCCACGATGCGCGGCATCGTGCTGCCAACCGGGCGCAAGATCATCGCGTCCGATACCGTGGGCTTCATCTCCGACCTGCCGACCCAGCTGGTCGCGGCCTTCCGCGCCACCCTGGAAGAAGTGCTTGAGGCTGATCTCATCCTCCATGTCCGCGACATCAGCCATCCCGAGACCGCCGAACAGGCGCAGGACGTGGCCGAAATTCTGACCTCGCTCGGCGTCGGTGAAGACACCCCGCAGATCGAGGTCTGGAACAAGCTTGATCTCGTCCATGCCTCCCAGCGCGAGGCGCTCCTCGCCCAGGCAACCCAGCGCCCGCGCGTGCTGCCCGTCTCTGCCCTCACCGGCGAAGGGGTCGACAAGCTTCTCACGCTGATCACCGCCACGCTCGACGCCGACCGGACCGAGGCCGAACTCTTGATCCCGTTCAGCGACGGCCGTCTCCGGGCCTGGCTGCACGAACAGAACATCGTGCAGTCCGAAGCCCAGGGCGACGACGGCTGGACCCTTACGGTGAACTGGACCGCGCGGCAAAAGAACAGATGGCGGCAACTTTAGCCGCTGCCCTGACGATCTGGGCCACTGCGGCAGGCGCGCTCTGGCTCCACGCGCTCCTCGGTATTCCCGGCGACTATCTGGGGCAGGGCTATCCGCAGCATCCCGGTCTCAAGGTCAGTCCTGCGTCGCTCGCTTTCGACGCCTGCCTTGCCACCCTGCCGCTCGCCGCTCTTGCAGCCGTCGCACGCCTGCTCCGCCTGCGCCTGCTCGCACTGCCGCCGATGGCCGGACCTTGGCTTTTCGCCGCCGCGCTGCTGATCGGCCCTTTCGTCAGCGATTTCGGCACCACCTGGGCCGCGACCGAACCCCTGACAGCGCTGTTTCTCAGCCCGGTCCACACGCCCGCAGCCCTTGCCACCGTTCTCGGTGTCGCCTGGCTGGCCCTGCGACCGCGCCACCCTGTCTGACGCCTAAGCCGCAGCACTTCCCCGCGGCAGCGCGAGGTAAATGCTGTCACACCACTCGTCACGCCACTGTAAGGTGCGCTCCGCCCGGCCGGTCTCGCGAAACCCCAGCTTCGCCAGCACCCGCAGCGAAGCCAGGTTGCGAGGATCGACCTCGGCCGTCAATTCCGGCAGATCGGCAAACTCGCCCTCCAGATACCGGACCACCGCCCGCATCGCCTCGGTCGCCAACCCCTGACCCCAATGATCGGGATGCAGCAGAAACCCGACCTCCGGCAGCCGCCACGCACCCGCCTTGCCGATCACCACGCCGTCGCGTTCGATCAGGAAATCCACGCTGTCCTCAGGCGGCTCCACCATGTAGCGCAGCCACTCGCGGGTTTCCTCCACCGTCTCATGCTCGGGCCGCGACCAATAGCGCATCGCCCGCGGGTCGGACATGATGCCATGCACCGCCGCCAGATCGCCCCACACCGCCCGCCGCAGCACCAACCGCGCCGTCGTGATCATTCCCGCGGCCTCAGCACCATCACCCCCGCCGCCGCCGCCCGCGCCAACTCCGGATCCAGCGACATCGGGATATACTCCCCCCGCCGCCACAACTCGCCCAGATCGTCGTAATGGCGGCTGAGCGCGTGGCCCGATTGCCCGGTCGCGTTGATGAACACCGAACTGTCCGGGTCGGCAAAGTCATAGACGCCCCGATACCCCGCGCCATGCACGTTGAGGTAGGGGTTCGGCCCGGTTCCCTTGGTGCGCCCGCGCATCAGGGTATCGTCGCCGCCGCTGGTCGACTGGCGGATGTTCACGAAGTACCGCAGGAACGGCACCTCGCCCAGCACCGGATGGTCATGCGTCGCCTGATGTGCGTCGCCCCAGCGCCAGCTCTCAACGTTCGGCCCGTAACTTTCCGACAGCCTGAGCAAAGCCTCGTCCAGCGCGATCCGGCTAAGGTCGGCACAGCTCTCCACCGCCGCCGATTGCACCACGTCGCACCAGACCGAAGCCCCCGCCACGTCGCGGAAGACCCGTTCCATGAAGACGGGCGAGGGGTGGGTGAAGCTGTCCGCCATTGCCCCCAACTCGTCGCGGATCAGCCGGTCCATCAAGGCCCGCAGCCACGCTTCCGCGATCAACGGCTCCGGCAGATGCTCGCCCATCTCACCGTTCCATTCTGCCAGCAAGATCAGGGCCTTCTGCCTCATCCGCTCCGGCGTGCCCTCGGGCGCTGCCTCGCCGGTGAACCACAACTCCGCCCCGATCAGCGGCAACAGAGCCCGCGCCGTCGGGTTCACCGTATCAAGCTGCGCCTCGATGAAGCTTTCCCGCGTATGCACCTCGCGCGCCTTCATCAAGGTCAGCCAGCGCTGGATGCGCTGCGTGTCGCCCCACTCAAAGCTCACATGGTTCGGAAACGGCCGGTCCACCGTCTTGTTGTTGGTGTTGCCCAGAAGGCCCGAGGTCGGGTTCAGAAAACGCGGGTTGTCCTCGTAGGGCAGCACCCCCTTGAGCCCGTTCACCGCCTCGGCCCCGAGCGACGGCATCCGCCCCAGCGAGCGGTGACCGGCGTCCCGCGCCGGAATCGCCCCGATCACCTGCATTGCGATCCCGCCGGTATCGGCCAGCATCAGGTTCTGCGCCGGCGCCACATGAAGCCTCCCCGCCTCCAGCGCCTCCGGGATCGACTTCGCCCGCATCAACCGCATGGCCGCCGTGACCGAGGTGTCGGCCCCCGATAGCGCGGTCCAGGCCAGCGCCGCGACATGGCCGGCCGGAGTGACCGAGGCCAGTTCGTAATGCGTGCCGGGCAGGATCGGCCCGTTCTTCGACCAGCGCAGCGTGATCGTCACCGGGTCTGCGTCCTTGACCGTGATGATCGACTGGCGTTTTTCAAACGCGGCCCAGCCGTCCGGCGTGCGGTATTCCTCGGGGTTTTCCGGGTTCAACTCCTCGATCAGCACGTCCTGATCGTCGACATAGGCGGTGGTCAGCCCCCACCCCAGCGCGTCCGAGCGGCCTACCAGTACCACCGGCACGCCCGGAATGGTGCCGCCGATCACGCCGCCCGATTGCAGTTCCAGCCGCGCCAGATACCACGTCGATGGCGCGGTAAAGCCCAGATGCGGGTCATTGGCCAAAAGACTGCCACCCGCCGCCGACCGCCCCGGTGTCGCAGCCCAAGAATTCGATGCCCCCGAAAATCCCAGTTCTGGCACCGGCGACAACGGGCCACCGGCAAAGCGCACTGGCTCGAACGATGGCTTTACCTGCGGCACAAGGCTGGCATAATCGGGCAGGGCGGCCACACCTTGCCCCGGATCGTCGGGCAGCAGGTCCGCCAGCCGGTCACCGGGCAACAGCAGGGACATCCGCGCGCGCAGCACCTCGGTTTCCATCTGCCCGGTCAGTTGCAGTGCCATCAACTTGATGATGGCAATCGAATCTGCCGGCGCCCATGCCGCGATCTCGTTGGAAAAGAAGAAGAATTCCGGTGCGCCACGGCCCCTGGCACCCTGATTGATCTCGTTGATCCAGGCATTGACCCCCGCCGAATAGGCGGTCAGCGCGGCGCGCGTCGGCTCGTCCTGTGCGGCAACCGACGCCAGCGCCAGCCCGTAAAGATCAAAGCGCCGCAACAATTCGTCGGTCTTGATGGTGGTCTGCCCGAACACCTCGGACAATCGCCCCTGCGCGGTGCGGCGCAGCATCGTCATCTGCCACAGCCGGTCCTGTGCATGGGCAAAACCAAGGGCATAGAACACGTCATTGTCCGTTGCGGCAAAGATATGCGGCACGTTGTCGTTGTTGCGCACGATCTCGACCGGAGCGGAAATTCCCGGCACGGAAAAATCCTCGGCATAATCGACCAGCGACCGTGACAGGATCCAGTAAGCCAGCGTCAGCGTGACCACGGCCAGAACGATCAGGCCCGTGACAAGACGGATCAGCCAGCGAAAGGCAGTCAGCATCTGGGGCCTGTTCTTGACGACATGGTTAGGTTCGGTTCCTAGTCCACCTTGCAATGAAGGGCAATCATCGGGGGTCTGCTATGGCAAAACTGGCGTTTCTTGGGTTGGGGGTCATGGGCTTTCCGATGGCGGGGCATCTGAAGGCGAAAGGTCATGCGGTGACGGTCTATAACCGCAGCCCCGGCAAATCCGGCGCATGGGTGGAAAAGCACGGCGGGGCCAGCGCCGCCACGCCCGCCAAAGCGGCCGAGGGGGCTGAATTCGTGATGGCCTGCGTCGGCAACGATGACGACCTGCGCGCCGTCTGCCTTGGCCCCGATGGCGCCTTTGCGGGTATGTCGAAAGGCGCGATCTTCGTCGATCACACCACGGTTTCCGCGCTCGTCACGCGTGAGCTGCACGCGGTTGCTGCCGAACAGGGGCTCGGCTTCGTCGATGCTCCGGTCTCGGGCGGGCAGGCGGGGGCGGAAAACGGCGTGCTGTCCATCATGTGCGGCGGGGTCGAGGCCGACTATTCCGCCGCCGAACCGGTGATGGCCGCCTACGCCCGGATCTGCCGTCGTCTTGGGGACAGCGGGGCAGGGCAGTTGGCCAAGATGATGAACCAGATCTGCATCGCGGGCTTGATGCAGGGCTTGTCCGAGGCGCTGGCTTTCGGTCAGAAAGCCGGGCTTGACGGTGAGAAGGTGGTCGAGGTGATCGCGCAAGGTGCCGCCGGGTCGTGGCAGATGGTCAACCGCCACAAGACCATGCTGAAGGACGAATTCGACTTCGGCTTCGCGGTTGACTGGATGCGCAAGGATCTGGGCATCTGCCTTGCGACCGCCGACCAGATCGGCGCGCGGCTGCCGGTGACGGCGCTGGTCGATCAGTTCTACAAGGACGTGCAACTGATGGACGGCGGTCGCAACGACACCTCCAGCCTGATCCGTCGCCTGAAATGAAAGGTTAAGGCCCGGTAAAGATCGGGCCATAACCTCTTGATTTATATAACTCTGTTTTGGTGTCCCACCGTGGACACCACGCCGTCAGGGAATGATCCGGGTATATTTCACACCGCTGAGGGTGGCCCCCGCGATCAGCCCCTGCTGGCCAAAAACCAGCGCCACGACCGGGTCCAGCTCGGTCGTCTCCTTGCCGATGCTGGCCCCCTGATCCGGCGTCGCATAGCGAACGTCCGCACTCGCCGCCCAGCCCGGAGACCGCCGGAAATCCTCCAGTGCCTGAGGGGTGGTGAAGAACAGCGCGTGGGCATATTGCTGCGCCCCGATCTGGAACCCGATCGAAGCCTTGGCGGCCGAATAATAGTCCACCGTCGCGCCCTGGATCCTGAGCGCCCCGCGCCCATAAGCCCCGCCGATGCCGAACCCCGCCTCGGTGATCAGAGGCATGTAAAGCACCCCCGCCGACCGCGCCGCCAGATCCTGCGTGCCTGGATAGCGCTGCTGCAGGAACGACTGGGTCGCATCGACCCGCGCATCGATCTCCGCGCCGCCGCCCGATCCGATGCCATTGCTGCACGCCGCCAACAGGGTGGCCGATCCCACCCCCACCAGAAGCCCACGCCGCGAAAGCTGTGTCATGATGTCCGCCCTTTCTGCCTCATCCGGGGTCTTCAGCCCCATTACGCACCAGATTAGTCGGTTTCGACCGGCCTGTCATGCATTTCCCAAGTAAAAGGCGACGAGGCGCTCACCCCGTCAGCGTGCCATAAAGCGCAAAGTCCTCGGCCGCCACTTCATGTAGAAGCGCCTCGGTCGCGGGCGACAGGTCGGTTGATCCGGGCGGCGAGACGTTCAGTCGCGGCAGGATGATCTCGCAGCCAAGCTGGTCCTCCAGAAACTCGACGAAGCGGTCGATTGCCTCATAGCGGAACAGCCGATCCACGCCCGCCCCCTGGCGCGGCCTGAGGAACCGTCCCTGCGACCCCACGGCCGCGAATTCCGGTTGCGGATCACGGCACCAGGCCTGCACGAATTCGTCAAAACTCACGCTGCGCGTCGATCGCTCTGCATCGGTTTCTTCGCGCTGGCGATACCGGTACCACGACCCAAGCCAGTCGCGCGGCTCTCGCATCATGGCGACCACGGTGAAGCTGTCTTTCGATGCAGCCTCAAGGTATGGCCCGACAAAGCGACGGTACCGATGCACCGTGGTGTGCTTCAGCAAGGGCGGGCGTTGGATCGACACCGCTGCCAGTGATTCGAGTGCGGCAGCAATCGCCGTCGATCCGGTCTTCGGTGTTGCCAGAAACGCCAGCCGCTGATCCCAGAACACCAACATTTCTTCATTTCCTGTTGCAAAGGGCGGTTATGACCGGCGGCGTAAACTATCCTTTAACCAAAATGGGCAAAAGCTGGAACTGGGAAGAATTTGGTTGAAATGTTCTGCATTTGATCTCATAAGATCAGGAACACTTGGGGAACATAGGTCAGGATTGCCGCCTAAGGGTGGCTGTGAAATAAGGACACACGACATGGCGGTTGCGAACCTTTTGGACCTCGACGGGAAACGCGGAATGGATAAGGCGAAGGCTCTGGAAAGGGCTCGATCATGAAACTGGGCGCCGACAGTCCGGCGATGGATATCGAGGCGACGTCAACCGGCTCGCTCGGTCTCGACATCGCTCTTGGCATCGGCGGCTTGCCTCAGGGCCGGATCATCGAGATCTACGGCCCTGAATCCTCGGGCAAGACCACGCTGACGCTGCATGTCGTGGCCGAAGCGCAGAAGAAGGGCGGCGTCTGTGCCTTTGTCGACGCAGAACACGCGCTTGACCCGCAATATGCAAAGAAACTGGGCGTCAATCTGGATGACCTCCTGATTTCGCAGCCCGATACCGGCGAACAGGCGCTGGAGATCGTCGACACGCTGGTGCGCTCCGGTGCGGTCAGCCTCGTGGTGGTAGATTCGGTTGCGGCCCTGGTGCCGAAATCGGAGATCGAAGGTGATATGGGCGACATGCAGATGGGCAGCCAGGCCCGCCTGATGAGCCAGGCGATGCGCAAGCTGACCGCCAGCATCGGCCGTTCGAACTGCATGGTGATCTTCATCAACCAGATTCGCATGAAGATCGGCGTGATGTTCGGCAGCCCGGAAACCACCACAGGTGGTAACGCACTGAAATTCTACGCTTCGGTCCGGCTCGACATCCGCCGCATCGGCTCGATCAAGGAAAAGGACGACGTGGTCGGCAACACGACGCGCGTCAAGGTGGTGAAGAACAAGGTCGCACCGCCCTTCAAGCAGGTTGAGTTCGACATCATGTATGGCGAAGGCATCTCCAAGACCGGCGAGTTGATCGACATCGGCGTAAAGGCCGGCGTCGTCGAGAAATCGGGTTCTTGGTATTCCTATGGCGATGAGCGCATCGGGCAGGGCCGCGAGAACGCAAAGCTGTTTCTCAAGCAGAACCCCGGCGTTGCCAAGGAACTTGAAGACAAGATCCGTGGTGCCAATGGTCTCGATTTCAACGTGACGGGTGGTCCGGACAGCGACGATCTGGTCGACATGTAAATTTGCGACCCGCAATGCAGGCAAAGGCCGGAAGCCCACGCTTCCGGCCTTTTTTTCATGGCACTTGCCCGCATGGTGGACAGCCCCCACGCGGGGGGCTAAACGGGGGCGAAACCGCTGATTTTGCCTTCGGAAGGGCCCCTTGATGGCATCGCTGAACGACATCCGCTCTACCTACCTCGAATTCTTCCGCCGCAATGGCCATACCGTGGTGGATAGCTCTCCCCTGGTGCCGCGGAATGACCCGACGCTGATGTTCGCGAACTCGGGCATGGTGCAGTTCAAGAACCTGTTTACCGGGGTAGAAAAGCGCGACTACGTCCGCGCCACCACCGCGCAGAAATGCGTACGCGCGGGCGGCAAGCACAACGACCTCGACAACGTCGGCTACACCGCGCGCCATCATACCTTCTTTGAAATGCTGGGGAATTTCTCGTTCGGCGACTACTTCAAGGACCAGGCCATCGCTTTCGCCTGGGAGCTTCTGACCAAGGACTTCGGCCTTAACCCTGACAAGTTGCTGGTTACCGTCTATCACACCGATGACGAGGCCGCTGCGATCTGGAAGAAGGTTGCGGGCCTGCCGGACAGCCGCATCATCCGCATCGCCACCGACGACAATTTCTGGCGCATGGGGCCGACCGGCCCCTGCGGCCCCTGCACCGAAATTTTCTACGACCACGGCGATCACATCTGGGGCGGCCCCCCGGGCAGCGCCGAAGAAGACGGCGACCGGTTCATCGAAATCTGGAATAACGTCTTCATGCAGAACGAACAGTTCGCTGATGGTCGCCTGATCCCGCTGGAGATGCAGTCGATCGACACCGGCATGGGGCTGGAACGCATCGGGGCGCTGTTGCAGGGCAAGCACGACAACTACGACACCGACCTGATGCGCAGCCTGATCGAGGCTTCGGCCCATGCCACCAGTGCCGATCCTGACGGTCCTGGCAAGATTCACCATCGGGTTATTGCCGATCATTTGCGCTCAACCTCCTTCCTGATTGCTGATGGCGTGATGCCGTCGAATGAAGGTCGCGGCTATGTCCTGCGCCGCATCATGCGGCGTGCCATGCGCCATGCGCACATGCTGGGCAGTCAGGATCCGGTGATGCACCGTCTGGTGCCGGCGCTGGTGCGGGGCATGGGCGCTGCCTACCCCGAGCTTGGCCGCGCCCAATCTCTGATCGAGGAAACGCTGCGGCTGGAGGAGACGCGCTTCAAGCAGACCCTCGACCGCGGCCTGAAGCTTTTGGATGAGGAGCTTGCCCGCCTGCCCGAAGGCGGCGCGCTGCCGGGGGCGGCGGCGTTCAAGCTTTACGACACCTACGGCTTCCCCCTCGATCTGACGCAGGACGCCTTGCGCGAAAAGGGCCGCGAGGTCGATGTGCAGGGCTTCGATCACGCCATGCAGGAGCAAAAGCAGAAGGCCCGTGCCGCCTGGGTCGGCACCGGGGCCGCCGGAGATGCGCGTATCTGGTTCGATCTGGCCGAAGAGCATGGCGTGACCGAATTCCTGGGCTATGACACCGAAATTGCAGAAGGCGTGTTGAACGCACTGGTCCGCGATGGCGCCGCGATCGGTTCGGCCACCGCTGGAGACTCCGTGCAGATCGTCGTCAACCAGACGCCGTTTTATGCCGAAAGCGGCGGACAGGTTGGCGATACCGGCCTGATCCGCACGGACACCGGCCTGGCCGAAGTCACTGACACCAAGAAGGCCGCTGCCGTTTTCATCCACGTTGCCAAGGTGTTGGAAGGCGATCTTCTGAAGGGGCAACCCGCCAAGCTGGAGGTCAATCACACCCGTCGCAGCCAGATACGTGCCAACCACTCCGCAACGCACCTCTTGCACGAAGCCCTGCGCCGCGCCCTTGGTGACCACGTCGCTCAGCGCGGCAGCCTCAACGCGGCCGATCGCCTGCGCTTCGACTTCAGCCACGGTCACGCGGTATCGGCCGCCGACATGTCGAAGATCGAAGCCGAGGTGAACAGCTTCATCCGCCAGAACGCCCCTGTCGAAACGCGGATCATGACCCCGGACGATGCTCGCGCCATCGGGGCGCAGGCGCTGTTTGGCGAGAAGTACGGAGACGAGGTCCGCGTCGTGTCGATGGGCGTTCTGGAAGGATCGGCCAAGGGCGCGGAGGGCAAGACCTACAGTCTCGAGTTGTGCGGCGGCACCCACGTCGCCCGCACGGGTGACATTGGGGCAATGGTTCTTCTGGGCGACAGCGCGTCTTCTGCCGGCGTGCGGCGGATCGAGGCGCTGACCGGGCAGGCGGCGCTTGACCACCTGCGCCTGCAGGATGCGCGACTTGCCGAGATTGCCACCACCTTGAAAGCTTCACCCGCCGAACTTGGCGACCGCGTCAAGGCGCTGGCGGATGAACGCCGCGCGCTGTTGAACGAGGTTGCGCAACTGCGGCGCGATCTGGCGATGGGTGGCAAGGCTGGTGGTCCGGAAGCCCGTGAAATCAACGGGATGAAGCTGATTGCGCAGGTGCTGCAGGGCGTCTCCGGCAAGGATCTGCCAGCCCTCATCGACCAGATGAAGGCCCAGCTCGGCTCTGGGGCCGTGCTCCTTATCGCCGATACCGGCAACAAGCCTGCTGTTGCGGCGGGCGTCACCGCCGATCTGACCGACCGTCTTTCCGCCGTCACGCTCGTCAAGGCCGCGGCCGAGGCAATGGGGGGCAAGGGCGGCGGTGGACGGCCCGACATGGCGCAAGCCGGTGGCGCCGACATCGCGCTGGCCGATGCCGCGATCAAGGCCGCCGAAGCGGCAATGGGGGCCTGATATGCCGACCGCGCTCTGGATTGCCCATGTCCACGTCACCGACGCCGACGCCTACGGCCGCTACGCGAGGGGCGCCACCGAGGCCATCGCGGCGCACGGCGGTGTCTTCCTCGCGCGGGGTGGCCGCTATGTGCAACTGGAAGGCAACGACCGCCCGCGCAACGTGGTGGCGCGCTTCCCAAGCCTCGAGAAAGCGGTCGAATGCTACAATTCGCCCGCCTATCAGGCCGCTCTGGCACATGCCAAGGGGGCCTCGGTGCGTGACCTGATGGTGGTCGAAGAGGTCGAGTAGGGATTTCCCTCAAATGCGAGGCAAGCTCTTGCGTCCAGCGGAGTTTTCGATGCTACTGTAATGAAAACGAGGCTGGGCAAATGACTTACCAGACGAGGGCAGGCTGATGTGCCGCTGGGCCGCCTACACTGGCGCACCGATCTTCCTTGAGGAGATCATCAGTCGCCCCGGCCATTCGCTGATCCACCAAAGCCACGGCGCGACCCAGTGCCATTCCGCGATCAACGCCGACGGTTTCGGTATCGCCTGGTACGGTACCAGGCCCGAACCCGGCCTTTACCGCGACGTTCTTCCCGCCTGGTCCGACCCGAACCTGCGCAGCCTGACCGCTCAGGTGCAGTCGCGCCTGTTCCTCGCCCATGTCCGTGCCTCCACCGGCACCGCCACCAGTCGGAACAACTGCCATCCTTTCACCCATGGCAGGTGGAGCTTCATGCATAACGGCCAGGTCGGTGGCTACGACAGTTTCCGCCGTGACGCCGACATGATGATCCCTGATGCGCTCTATCCCCAGCGCAAAGGTGCCACCGACAGCGAGGCGCTGTTTCTGGTGGCGCTGGCAGAGGGCCTAGACCATGACCCGCGCGGTGCTCTGGAACGCGCCGCTGCCCGTTTCATCCGTCTTGCCCGCGAAAAAGGGACCGCGCCGCACCTGCGGATGACCGCGGCGCTCAGTGATGGCCGCAATCTCTACGCTGTACGCTATTCCACCGATGACGCCGCGCCGTCGCTTTATCACCGCTGGTCAGAAAGCCGTGGCGGCATGGCGGTCGTCTCCGAACCGCTGGAGGCTGAGGAGGGCGGCTGGATCGAAGTCCCCGCCGCCAGCTTTTGCACCTTTGACGGCGAAACGGTCCTGCTGGAGGAGTTCATGCCCTGCCGTCTCGCCGCAGCGGCCTGAGTTCACCTGTTTGCAAATATCCCACGGGGGTGCGGGGGTGTGAAACCCCCGCTGCGCCGCCTCAGCCCGCGCGCGACTGCCGCTTGCGGTCGTTGGCATCAAGAAAACGCTTGCGCATCCGCACCGATTTCGGCGTGACCTCGACCAGTTCGTCATCGTCGATATAGGCGATGCACTGTTCCAGGCTCAGCTTCACCGGCGTCGTCAGGCGCACGGCCTCGTCCGTGCCGCTGGCACGCACGTTGGTCAGCTGCTTGCCCTTCAGCGGGTTTACTTCCAGGTCGTTGTCCCGGTTGTGTTCGCCGATGATCATGCCGGCGTAGACCGGTTCCTGCACGCCGATGAAGAAGTGGCCGCGGTCTTCCAGCTTCCACATCGCGTAGGCCACGGAAATCCCCGTCTCGATCGAGATCAGCACGCCCTGACGGCGTCCCTCGATCGGGCCCTTGTGCGGCGCCCAGCCATGGAACACGCGGTTCAAGACGCCGGTGCCGCGCGTGTCGGTCATGAACTGGCCGTGATAGCCGATCAGCCCGCGAGACGGCACATGCGCGATGATCCGGGTCTTGCCCGCACCCGCCGGTTTCATCTCGACCAGATCACCCTTGCGGGGGCCGGTGATCTTTTCGATGACCGGACCGGTGTAATCATCATCAACGTCGATGGTGACTTCCTCGATCGGCTCGCACTTCACGCCGTCGATTTCGTTGAACAGCACGCGCGGACGGCTGATCGACAGCTCGAACCCTTCGCGGCGCATGTTCTCGATCAACACGCCCATCTGCAATTCGCCGCGCCCGGCAACCTCGAAGGCGTCGCCGCCAGGGGTGTCGGTGACCTTGATCGCCACGTTGATCTCGGCTTCACGCATCAGGCGTTCGCGGATCACGCGGGACTGCACCTTGGTGCCCTCCTTGCCAGCCAGCGGCGAATCGTTGATCCCGAAGGTGACCGAGATGGTCGGCGGGTCGATCGGCTGGGCGGGCAGGGCGGTATCGACCTCCAGCGCGCAAAGGGTGTCGGCCACGGTGGCCTTCGACATGCCGGCGATGGTGACGATGTCGCCCGCCTCGGCCACGTCAATTGCGGTCTGGGTCAGGCCACGGAAGGCCAGCACTTTCGAGACGCGGAATTGTTCTAGCTTTTCGCTGTCGCGGCTCAGCGCCTTGATCGTGTCGCCGGCTTTCAGCGTTCCAGCCTCGACACGACCGGTCAGGATGCGGCCAATGAAGGGGTCGGCCGACAAGGTGGTTGCAAGCATCTGGAACGGCTCGCCGCGCCGCGCCACCTGCGCCGGGGCCGGGACATGCTTTTGCACCAGGTCATAAAGTGCGGACAGGTCCTTGCGCGGACCGTCCAGGTTTTCGTCTGCCCAGCCCGACCGCCCCGATGCGTAAAGCACTGGGAAATCAAGCTGATCATCGTCCGCGCCAAGGTTGGCGAACAGGTCGAACACCTCGTTCAGCGCCCGGCTCGGTTCGGCATCCGGCTTGTCGACCTTGTTCAGCACCACGATCGGCCGCAGCCCCAGCGCCAGCGCCTTCGAGGTCACGAATTTCGTTTGCGGCATCGGCCCTTCGGCGGCATCCACCAACAGCACCACGCCATCGACCATGCTCAGGATGCGCTCCACCTCGCCGCCGAAATCGGCGTGGCCGGGGGTGTCGACGATGTTGATGCGCTGTCCTGCCCACTCCAGCGAGGTGCATTTCGCAAGGATGGTGATCCCGCGCTCGCGTTCGATGTCATTGCTGTCCATCGCCCGCTCGGCCACGGCCTGATTGTCACGGAACGCGCCAGACTGCTTCAGAAGCTCGTCAACGAGGGTGGTCTTGCCATGGTCGACATGCGCGATGATGGCGATGTTGCGAAGCTCCATCG
>LNFM01003788.1_pt1 | contig 35069 bp, 29 predicted proteins | sample 596031 | NCBI WGS metagenome assembly LNFM01 (sample SAMN04254537, study PRJNA301005) | activated carbon metagenome | isolation source: dual media filters at the Ann Arbor, Michigan drinking water treatment plant | place: USA: Ann Arbor
CCGCGCACCCTCTCGTCGGACCATGACAGCCGGAGCGGGCGTCGTGGCGGTTTGCGCCGGAATCGCGGATCGACGCTTGCGTCGGACATTTTTTCCTGTGCCTCACCCGTATCGTTGCCTGCCCCGCGGGGGCCGGAAAGTGCCGCGGGGCGAAGGGCCTTCGCCCCCCGCCCCGCGGGTCGTCACATCAGCGCAGCGGCGGCGCGTACTGCAGGCCGCCGGCGGTGGTCCAGAGCGCATTGCGGCCACGCGGGATGCCGATCGGCTCCAGGTTGCGCGTGTAGATCTCGCCGTAATTGCCCAGGCCGCGGATGATGCGGACCATCCAGGCATTGTCGACGCCGAGCATCTGCCCGAGATCACCGTTGCGTCCCAGCATGCGCTGGACATCCGGGCGCGCATCGGTGCGCGAGGCTTCCTCGACATTGGCGGCGGTGATGCCCAGTTCCTCGGCGCCGACCAGGCCGAAATGCACCCAGCGCACCAGGTCCGCGAAGCGCTGGTCGCCGTGGCGCACCAGCGGGCCCAGCGGCTCCTTGCTGATGACGTCGGGCAGGATCACGTGGTCGGCCGGGCGCGGCTGCGCCGAACGGGTGGCGGCCAGGCCCGAGACGTCGGTCGTGTAAGCGTCGCAGCGGCCGGCGACGTAGGCCGCGACCACTTCCTCGAGACGTTCGATCACCACCGGGCGGAACTGGATGTTGTTGGCACGCGCCCAGTCGGTCAGGTTCTGTTCGGTCGTGGTGCCCGGCTGCACGCAGATGGTCGCGCCGTTCAGCTCGCGCGCGCTGGTCACGCCGAGCGAGCGCTTCACCATGAAGCCCTGGCCGTCATAGAAGTTGATGCCGGTGAAATCGAAGCCGAGCGAGGTGTCGCGCGACAGCGTCCAGGTGGTGTTGCGCGACAGCATGTCGACTTCGCCCGACTGCAGCGCGGTGAAGCGGTTCTGTGCGGTGGTCGGCACATACCGCACCTTGGAGGCGTCGTTGAACAGCGCGATCGCCACGGCGCGGCAGTAATCCACGTCGAAGCCGCGCCACACGCCCTGGCTGTCGGGCTGGGCGAAGCCGGCGAGGCCGCTGTTCACGCCGCAGATCAGCGTGCCGCGCGCGCGAACCGCGTCGAGGGTGGTGCCGCTGACCGCGGCCGGCTGCTGCGCTGCGGCCGGCAGCGCGATCGCGGCGGCCACGGCGGTGGCGCCCAGCAGGCGCAGGAAGCTCGATCGCTTTGTGACAGTCACTGCATTTCTCCCAATTCCGCTCCCGGGCCCGGTGGCCGGGGCGTGCTCCATGATCCGTCGGCCATGCTGCGCCACGGCCGGGCAGGGATCAACGCATTCCCATCCCGGCCCGGGCGGCGGGCCATCCGGGGGAGGGGCCTAGCAAACCTCGGGCCGGGCAGGCAAACCTTCGCGGCCGTATCCGGGGAACCTCCGCGCATGATGCATCTCGACCGCGCCGCGCTGCGCGCCGCCCTGCCGTGGGATGCGCTGATCGATGCGCTGGCCGACATGTTCCGCGAGGGCTGCGAGGCGCCGCTGCGCCATCGCCACGCCATGCCCGACGGGGCGGGGGCGGAGAACACCCTGCTGCTGATGCCCGCCTGGCGCGCCGGCGGGCATACCGGCGTCAAGATCGTGCATGTGGCACCCGGCAATGCGGCGCGCGGCGCACCGGCGGTGCATGCCGCCTACCTGTTGTCCGATGCCACGACCGGCGCGCCGCTGGCGCTGATGGATGGCGGCGAATTGACCGACCGGCGCACCGCCGCGGCCAGCTTGCTGGCGGCGCGCTACCTGGCGCGGCCGGACAGCACGCGCCTGCTGCTGCTGGGCAGCGGCAAGGTGGCGCGCGCCCTGGCCGAGGGCTATGCCGCGCGCTTCCCTTTGGCCGACATCGCCATCTGGTCGCCCACCGCCCGCAACGCCGCGCGCCTCGCTGCCACCCTGGCGGAAGAAGGCCTGCCCGCGCGCGCGGTGGACCGGCCCGACCCGACGGGTGCCGACATCGTCGCGGCCGCCACGCTGTCGATGGCGCCGCTGGTGCTCGGGGCGGCGGTCGCGCCTGGCACGCATGTGGACCTGGTCGGCGCCTATCGGCGCGACATGCGCGAGAGCGATGGCGCCCTGCTGGCCCGTGCCACGCTGGTGGTGGACACCCATGCCGGCGCACTGGCCGAGGCCGGGGACATCGTGCAGGCGATGACCGAGGGCGCAATCACGCCCGACCACATCGCCGCCGACCTCGCGGCGCTATGCCGCGGCGAGCATCGCGGCCGACACCACGACGCCGAGATCACGCTGTTCAAGTCGGTCGGCTGGGCCGGCGAGGACTTGGCCGCGGCGATCCTGGCCTATCGCCGCCAGGGTTAGCGCCGATCGCGGCCAGCCGGCCGCGTTCGGAGCCGGCGACGCAGGCTACCGCGTCTGGAACCCCGCCGGCGTCAGCGCGAAGCGCCGCAGGTCGATGCCCTGGTGCTGCGAAACGGCGTCGGCGACCTCGTTCCGATAGGCCGCCAGCGCGGGCCCGGCCCCTGCCATCTGGAGGTCGTGGTGGCGTCCCACCATGGCCATGGCGTGGAAAGCCAGCGTCTCGGCGGTTTCCTGCCGCTGGGCGTCGGTCATGTTCGCGACGTTGGGCATGCCGGCCAGCATCTGCCGCGCCTGGCCGCGCACCGCCGCGATGCCCGCCGGCTGGATGGTGGCGTCGCCGCCGGTCGAGACCTCCCAGGCGATCAGGTAGAAGGCGGCCACGACGTCCGAGAGGTCGCGGCTGTCATAGCCGTGCTGCGCCAGCAGGCGGTCGAACTCCAGCCAGGGCGTGCCGTCCGCGACGGCCCGGCGCAGGCGCTGCGGGTCGGGGCTGGTGGGCAGGGCGGTGGACAGGACCTGCTGGCGCACGCGGGCCGAGACGGCCGGGTCGGTCATGAAGGTGGTCGCGCTGCGCGGCCCCACGGCAAGGCCCTGCGGAGGCGCTGCCGCGACCGGCTGCGCCTGAGGCGCCGCTGCGGCGCCCGGGGGCGGCAGCGGCGCGGGCTTGCCCAGGCTGCCGGCCACAGGCTGCGGCGCGGGGCCGGGCTTCACGGCCGGCGCGATGACCGCCGCCTGCTGTGGCATCGGCGCGGGTGTGGGCATGACCGGCTGCTGCGCCGCGGGCGAGGGAAACAGCCGCAACCCGGCGCCGATCGCTGCCTGCCCGCCGCCGTCCAGAGCGCCGAACTGCATCACCGCCGGGCGGGCGTCCTGGCCGGCCTTCTGGGCCATCGCCAGGCCGGGCGCCGCCACGATCGCGAGGACCACCGCATGTCGCAAGGGAAGCCGAGGCATGGCTGCGTCACCTGTCCTGCTCGTTCCGGGGCATGGCTTGGGCAGATGCCGTCATCGGCCCTGACCATGCGGCCCCGGAAACATGAACCCGGTGTCAGAAATCGGTCTGTGGGCGGCACAAGTCAAGCATTGCGCGCACAGCGATGTGAATCGATTCAGCAGCACGGACCACGCCGGGCGGGCGTGGTCCGGCCGGGGCTCACTCGAAGCGGGCGGCCTCGTCGAACTCCAGGCGCGGGCTGCGCGGAAACAGCTCGGCGCCGTCGCCATAGCCCAGGTTGACCAGGAAGTTGGTCTTCCACTGGGTGCCGGGGAAGAACGCCTCGTCGACCTTGCCGGTGTCGAAGCCACTCATCGGGCCGGCATCGAGGCCGACCGCGCGCGCCGCCAGGATCAGGTAGGCGCCCTGCAGCGAGCCGTTGCGGAAGGCGGTCTGCTCGGCGAAGGAATAGGATCCGTTGAACCAGTTCTTGGCGTCCGGGGCATGCGGGAACAGCACCGGCAGCTTGTCGTAGAACTGCAGGTCGTGCGCCACGATCACGGTGACCGGCGCGGTCATGGTCTTCTCGAGGTTGCCGGCCGACAGTGCCGGCTTCAGCTTCGCCTTGCCTTCCGGCGTGCGGACGAACACGAAGCGGGCGGGCGAGGCATTGGCGCTGGTCGGCGCCATCTTCAGCAGGTCGTACACCTCGTGCAGCTTGGCGTCCGGCACCGGCCGGTCGGTCCACTTGTTGTGGGTGCGGGCGGTGCGGAACAGCTGGTCCAGCGCGCGGTCGTCGATCGTCTCGGGGGCCGGGTTGGCGTCCATGTCGGTGTCCTGGTCAAGGTGGGTCGATGGCATGGGATATGGCAGCCCCGCCGCTCTCGGCCATGGGCGCGGCGCAATGGTCACGATCACCGCCACGAATGACGGGGCGTCGGGTCAGGCCTCGACCTGCTCCACCGCGACCACTTCCGGCACGTAGTGGCGCAGCATGTTCTCGACGCCATGCTTCAGCGTGGCGCGCGAGGACGGGCAGCCCGAGCACGCCCCCTGCATCCGCAGCTTCACGATGCCGTCTCGGAAGCCGTGGAAGGTGATATCGCCGCCATCGCCGGCCACCGCCGGCCGCACGCGGGTGTCGAGCAATTCCTTGATCTGCGCCACCACCTCGGTGTCGGCGGCGTCGAAATCCTCGCCATGCTCGCCCTCGGCGGTGCCTTCCAGGGTGGGCATGCCGGACAGGTAGTGTTCCATGATGGCGCCGAGCACCCGCGGGCGGAGCAGCGCCCAGTCGGCGTCATCGGCCTTGGTCACGGTGACGAAGTCGGCGCCGAGGAAGACGCGCGCCACATCGCCCACCTGGAACACGCGCTCTGCCAGGGGGGATCGGCCGGCGGCCTCGGCGGCGGCGGTGAAGTCGGCCGACCCGCGCTCGCCCAGCACGTCCCGGCCGGGCAGGAACTTCAGGGTGGCGGGGTTCGGGGTGGCTTCGGTCTCGATGAACATGGCGGGGGTCCGAGGCTGTAAGGGGGAATTCCCGACCTATGTGGTCCGGTTTCTGCGTCGCTGCAACCGTGTGGGCGCAACGGCACGCGCCAGCAACACGGATGCCGTCGGGCGACCGTGCTGCGGTGTGGGCGGCGCGATAAAACCGCAAAGCGGCGGTTGTGATCCGGGCGGCTTCCGAACGCGTCGCCACCGAACGGCGCACCGTTGCGCGTGCGCAGCGCCCCGCAGAACGCCAGGCTATCGGGCGACCCGCGCACAGCCGCCAGTATCCTGTGCGATGGATACACAGCACCGCGAGGCGCCCTGACCGGTCGCCTTCATGTGTGCCGCGCAACGCGCGCGGCGAAGGGCACGGCAGGAACCGACCCGCCGTGCCCTGCCGGATCAGCCGCGCGCGGCGGGAACCGGCGCCGGCGGCGGCGGGGCAACCTGCACCGGCGGCGGCGGCGGCGGCGGCGACGCGCAGGCGGCCACGAACAGCACCGGCGCCAACAGCGCCATCAGCGCCGTACGACGGAAAGCACCGTGGCGAGCCACCTTTTGGACAACGGCGAACATCTGTATTCCCTTCATCGAATGGCGCTAGGACAGCGCAGAATTGAATGGCAATTCTCACGCCAGAGTCAAATGTCGCATCGCATGGGTCGGCAGGATAGAGGAACAGACGTGGTATCAAGGCCGCAGGACGAGACCGGACGCACGGATGCGGCAGGCAGCCTGGGAGATCCAGGGCGCCGGTCCGTCCTGAAGCGCGGCGCCGCGGTGCTGGCCGCCGCCGGGGGGCTGGCGGCCTGCGGCAGGCGCCCGGCCCCGGTCACCACCCCGGCCGCGGCGCGCCCGGTCGAAACGCCGATCGCCCGAATCCTGGCCAGCGGGTCGGACGTGGTGGTCGGCAACGAGACGCTGGACGCCGCCGCCCTGCGCCGCTTCTACGCGCTGCGCCGATTCCAGCCGGTCTGGCCGTCGCGGCAGGCCCAGGCGGATGACCTCGCGGCCCTGGTCCTGCGCGCCGGCGACCACGGCCTGGACCCCGACATGTTCCGCGCCGCCCTGCTGCGCGGCCGCGATGCGATCGACCCGCTGGAGCGCGAATTGCTGCTGACCGACGCCGTCATGGCCTATGGCGCCGCGCTGTCGCATGGCGCCGTGCCCGCCGACCGGCGCACCAGCGCCGAGGCGATGGCCCCCGCGCCTGTCGACCTCGCCACGGTGCTGGATGCCGCCATCGACGGCGCCGACCCGGTCGTCACGATCGAGAGGCTGGCGCCGCAGACCCCTACGTATCTTGGGCTGCGCCTGGCCATGCGCGGCGGCGCCTGGCGGATGCCGCGCCTGCCGCGCCAGCGCACCGCCGCCTTGACCGCCGCCGCCGCCGCGCAGCGCCAGCGCAGCATCGAGGCAAACCTGGAGCGCGAGCGCTGGCTGCCGCGCGACCTGCCGCCCGACCGCGTCTGGGTGAACGTGCCCGACCAGCAGCTGGTGCTGTACCGCGACCACCGGCCGGTCTTCACCACCGCCGTCGTGGTCGGTGACAATGCCGAGCGCAACCAGACCCCCGAATTCCACACGCTGATCGAAGCCAGCTTCTTCAACCCGCCCTGGGTGATCCCGCGCGACATCGTCGCCGCCGAGATCCTGCCCAGGCTGGCGCGCGAACCCGACTACCTGGCGCGCAACAACATGATCATGCGGGACAATGGTGAGGTCGAGCAGACGGCGGGGCCCCAGGCCGGGCTCGGCTTCCTGCTGTTCGACATGCCCAACCGCTTCGACGTGTACCTGCACGACACGCCGGACCGCTTCGTGTTCAGCCGCAGCAACCGCCGCATGAGCCGCGGCTGCATCCGCGTGCAGAACCCGCGCGAACTGGCCGCACTGCTGATGGACGAGCCGATCGAGGAGATCGACCGCCGCATCGCCACCGGCACCACGACGCGCGCCCGCCTGCCGGCGCCCACGCCGGTCTTCCTGACCTACCGCACCGCCTTCGTGGACCTTGATGGCGCGATGCAGTTCCGCGCGGATTTCTACGAACGTGACCCATCGGTCTGGCAGCGGTTGCGGAAGCAGCCGACGGCATAGCGCCGCAAGCGGGTGCTTCCACGCCGCCCGACACCGGGGCATGGTGCGGGCGGAGGCAAATCCGGTGCGCGGCGACCTGCCATGCGGGAGCAGTCTTGCGCGTCTTGTTGATCGATGGCGAAGCGGAGCGGGCGGCAGCGGTGAAGGCCGGGCTGGAAGCCGCAGGTTGCCTGGTGGTGGCGGTGGCGCCCGATGCCGGCGATCTCACGCGCCAGGTGCGCGAGGCGCAGGCCGACGTCATCGTCTGTGACCTCGACGACCCGGGGCGCGATGCACTCGAGAGCATGCGCGCGCTGAACCGCGACGAACCGCGCCCGGTCGTGGTCTTCGCGGCGCGCGGCGAACCCGACCAGATCGAGGCGGCGCTCGAAGCCGGCGTCGCCGCCTATGTGGTCGAGGGCCTGTCGCCCAGCCGCGTGCGGCCGGTGATCGAGGTGGCGATCCGCCGCTTCCGCGCCCACCAGGCGCTGTGTGCGCGGCTGGAGGAAGCGCAGGCCACGCTGGCCGACCGGGTGGTGATCGAGCGCGCCAAGGGTATCCTGATGCAGCGCCGGCGGCTGTCGGAGGAGGATGCCTACCGGATGCTGCGCCGCTGGGCGATGGATCGCGGTGAGAAGCTTGCCCATGTCGCGCAGCAATTCCTGCGTAATTTATAGCCACATCGAGCGCATTGCGGGCAAATCACGTCTGGATGTGGCAGATTTGCCCTGATCCGCGTCGCTTTTTCTTTCCATCCCTGAGGCGCGCCATGCATTGAATGTTGCGTCGCAGCACTGCGGCCGGGTCCTGCCGCAACGGCGTGGCGGGCACCCGTAGCCCTTCCGGCATCATCCGCGCGCCAATGGCGGTTCGCGATCGGGACGCAAGGCGTCCTGGAACCGCCCCGCATGACGCCTTCCGTCCTTCGCATCGGCTATGTCCCGCTGACCGACGCCGCGCCGCTGGTGGTCGCGGATGCGCTGGGCTTCTTCGCGGCCGCCGGGGTGCGGGTGATGCTCTCGCGCGAACGCGCCTGGGCCAGCCTGCGCGACAAGCTGGCCTTCGGCGCGCTGGACGGGGCGCATCTGCTGGGGCCGATGGCGGTTGGGCTGGCGCTCGGCGCGGGCGGGCTGAAGCGGCGGGTCGATGTCACGGCGCGGCTCGGGCGCAACGGCAATGGCGTGGTGCTCTCGCATGCGCTGGCGGATGCGGTTTCGGGTTTCGCTGCGCCGCTTTCGGCCGCCGCCTTCGCCGCCGCGCTGCATGCGCGCGCCGAGGACGGCATGCCGCCGCCGACGCTCGCGGTGGTGTTCCCCTTCTCCTCACATAACTACCTGCTGCGGCAGTGGCTCGCCGCTGGCGGGCTCGACCCCGACCACGACGTGCGGTTGGTGGTGGTGCCGCCGCCGCAGACTGCCCGCGCCCTGGCCGAGGGCGCCATCGAGGGTTTCTGCGCCGGCGAACCCTGGGGCAGCCACGCCGTGGCGCAGGGCGTCGGCCGCTACGCGCTGTCCACCGGCGACATCTGGCCCGACCATCCCGAGAAGGTGCTGGCCTTCGCCGAGGGCCTGGCGGAGCGCGCGCCCGATGCCGTGATCGCCGCCACCGCCGCCGTCATCGCCGCGCAACGCTGGCTGGTCGATCCGGCGAACCGCCCCGCCGCCGTGGCGCTGCTGGCCGAGCGCACCTTCCCCGACGTGGCGCCCACGACCATCGCCGCGGCGCTGGAGGGCCGGCCCGGCGCGCCGCCCATTGCCTTCGACCCGGACACGCCGCCCTGCGCCGAGACCGCCACGCGCTGGTTCGACGCCATGCGGCGCTGGGACCACCTGCCGGCCGCCGCGTCCGTCGACGACGCGCGCGCCTGCTGGCGCGCCGACCTTTGGCAGCGCGCCGCCTCGCCCGCCCCCTTCATTGCCACCGCCCAGGAGCCCCTCGCATGACCGGCATTCCCGCGACCCGCCGCCAGGCCATCGCCGCCACCGCCGCGCTGCTCGCCGCCGCGCGCGCCGCCACGCCACGTGGCGCCTTCGCGCAGGGCAGCACCGCGCCAGAGGTCCGCAAGGCGACGCTCGGCTACATCGCGTTGACCGATGCCGCGCCGCTGATCATCGCCAAGGAAAAGGGCTTCTTCGCCAAGCACGGCATGCCGGATGTCGAGGTGGCGAAGCAGGCATCCTGGGGTGCCACGCGCGACAACCTGGTCCTGGGCGGCGAGCGCGGCGGCATCGACGGCGCGCATATCCTCACGCCCATGCCCTACCTGATGCATACCGGGCGGGTCACGCAGAACAGCCAGCCTGTGCCGATGGCGATCGTCGCGCGGCTCAACACCAATGGCCAGGCGATCAGCGTGGCGGAGAAGCACAAGGCGCTGGGGACGCGGCTCGATGCCTCGGCGCTGCGCCCGGCGCTGAACAGCGACAGCAAATTCGCCATGACCTTCCGCGGCGGCACGCATGACCTGTGGATTCGCTACTGGCTCGCGGCCGGCGGCATCGATCCCGACCGCGACGTGCAGACCATCGTGGTGCCGCCGCCGCAGATGGTGGCGAACATGCGCGTCGGCACCATGGACGCCTTCTGCGTGGGCGAGCCGTGGAACGCGCAGCTCATCAACCAGCGGCTCGGCTATTCCGCGCTGGTGACGGGGCAGCTCTGGCAGGATCATCCGGAGAAGGCCTTCGGCCTGCGCGCCGCCTTCGTGCAGCAGAACCCCCGCGCCACCGAGGCGATGACCGCCGCCGCCATCGAGGCCGCGCGCTGGTGCGACACACCGGCGAACCATGTGGAACTCGCGCAGATCCTGGGCCGCCGCGCCTGGTTCAACGTGCCGCCCAACGACATCCAGGGCCGCATCCAGGGCATCATCGACTTCGGCGACGGGCGGCGCGTGACGGACCCCAACATCGCCATGAAGTTCTGGCGCGACCATGCGTCCTACCCGTTCCGCAGCCACGATCTGTGGTTCCTGACCGAGGATATCCGCTGGGGCGTGCTGCCCGAGGGCACCGACACCGCGAAGCTGATCGGCGAAGTGAACCGCGAGGACATCTGGCGCGCCGCCGCCGCGCGCGCCGGCGTGCCGAATGCCGAGACGCCGACCGGCACGTCGCGCGGTCGCGAGACCTTCTTCGACGGCAAGGTCTTCGACCCGGAGAACCCGCGCGCCTATCTCGACAGCCTGGCGATCAAGAAGTTGTCGGCGGCCTGAGCCCATGAACGCCATCGCCCCGCCGGCGCCGCCGGCCGACCTTGCTGCTTCGACCGCCTTGCCGCCGCGCCGCGCACCGACGCTAACCGACCGGATGCGTCCGCATGTGCAGCACGCGCTGGCGGTGGTCATCCCGCCGATGATGCTGATCGCGCTGCTGATGGCGGTGTGGGAATGGGCGTCCTCCGGCCCGACCGCCTCGCTGCCGCCGCCTTCGCGCGTGTGGAGCGATGCGAAGGAGCTGATCTTGAACCCGTTCTATGATCGCGGCGGGCTCGACAAGGGGTTGGGGCTGCACCTGTTCGCCAGCCTGCAGCGCGTGGCGGTGGGCTTCGCGCTCTCGGCGGTGGCGGGTGTCGCGCTGGGGATGCTGGTGGGGTCGTCGCGCCTGGCGATGCGCGCGTTGGACCCACTGTTCCAGGTGCTGCGGACGGTGCCGCCGCTGGCCTGGCTGCCGCTGTCGCTGGCCGCCTTCCGCGAGGCGCAGCCTTCCGCGATCTTCGTCATCTTCATCACCGCGGTCTGGCCGATCATCATCAACACCGCGGTCGGCGTGCGGAACGTGCCGGCGGATTACCGCAACGTCGCGCGCGTTATCCGGCTGTCGAACTTCGACTGGTTCCTGCGCATCGTGGTGCCGGCGGCCGCGCCCTACATCTTCACCGGGCTGCGGATCGGCGTCGGGCTGTCGTGGCTGGCGATCATCGCGGCCGAGATGCTGATCGGCGGCGTGGGAATCGGCTTCTTCGTCTGGGATGCGTGGAACTCCTCCAACCTCTCCGACATCATCGTGGCGCTCGCTTACATCGGCATCGTCGGCTTCCTGCTCGACCGCGCCATGGCGCTGGTCGGCAACGCGGTCACGCGCGGCACCTCGGAACAGTGAAGGGCACCGACATGGAACGCGATTTCCTCGACATCTCGCGCGTCTCGGTGCGCTTCGCGAAGGACGCGCCGCTGGTGCTGAACGGCATCGACCTGAAGGTGCGCCAGGGCGAATACGTCGCCGTGATCGGCCATTCAGGCTGCGGCAAGTCGACTCTGCTGAACGTCGTGGCCGGCCTGCTGGGCGCGACACAGGGCGGCGTGATCCTGGAAGGCCGCGAGGTCAGCGAACCCGGCCCCGACCGCGCCGTGGTGTTCCAGAACCACAGCCTGCTGCCCTGGCTGACCTGCTACGAGAACGTCAGGCTGGCGGTGGACCGCACCGCCGGGCGCGGCATGTCCCGCGCCGAGCGCCACGACTGGACCATGCGGAACCTCGCGCTGGTGCGCATGGAAGGCCACGCCCAGAAGCGCCCGCACGAGATCTCGGGCGGCATGAAGCAGCGCATCGGCATCGCCCGCGCGCTGGCGATGCAGCCCAAGGTACTGCTGCTGGACGAACCTTTCGGCGCGCTGGATGCGCTGACGCGCGCGCATCTGCAGGACCAGGTGATGGCGATCCATGCCGACCTCGGCACCACCGTGATGATGATCACGCATGACGTGGACGAGGCCGTGCTGCTGTCCGATCGCATCGTGATGATGACGAACGGCCCGAACGCCAGCATCGGCGAGATCCTGGAGGTCGATCTGCCGCGCCCGCGCGACCGCCTTGCCTTGGCGTCGGACCCGAAGTTCCTGGCGGCGCGCGAGGCGGTGCTGCGCTTCCTGCACGAACGCCACGCGCTGCCGGCGGCAGCGTGAGCATGCGCGTGCTGGTGATTGGCGCCGGCCCGGCCGGTGCGCGCTGCGCCGAGCGACTGGCGCAACGCGGCGCCGACGTCACTCTGGCCGGCGCCGAACCTGCGCTGCCCTACGACCGCGTGGCGCTGGGGCGCGTGCTGTCGGGCGAGGCGGAGGTTGCGGCGCTCATCACGCATGACGCGGCGCGACTGCGCGCGCTTGGCGTCCGCTTCCGCGCGGCGACGCGCATCGCCGCGCTGGACCGTGCGGCGGGCAGGGCCACCACCGCGCGCGGCGAGACCATCGGCTGGGACCGCGCGGTCTTCGCCACCGGGTCCGACGCCGTGCGCCTGCCGCTGCCCGGCGCCGAGCTGCCGGGCGTCTTCCTGTACCGCAGCATCGCCGATGTGCAGGCGATGCGCCGCGCCGCGGCGGGCGGGGCGCGGGCTGTCGTGATCGGCGGCGGGTTGCTCGGCCTGGAAGCAGCGGCCGCGCTGTCGATGGCCGGAGCGCGCGTGACGGTCGTGCATGCGCTGGGCTGGCCGATGGAACGACAGCTCGACCCCGCCGCCGGTGCGTTGCTGGCGCGTGAGCTGGGTGCGACGCGCCGCCTGCGCTTCGTGATGCCGGCGAAGACCGAGGCCATCGAGGGCGACCATCATGTCCGCGCCCTGCGCCTCGCCGACGGCACGCGCATCGCCTGCGACATGGTCGTGATGGCGGTCGGCATCCGCCCCGCTGTGGCACTGGCGCGCGAGGCCGCGCTGGAGGTCAACCGCGGCATCGTGGTGGATGACGCGATGCGCAGCAGCGATGCGCGCATTATGGCGATCGGCGAATGTGCCGAACATGGCGGCGTTGTCTGCGGCCTGGTGGCGCCGGCGCTGGCGATGGCCGAGGCCGCCGCCGCCACGCTGCTGGGCGAAGGCCACTCCTATGCCGCGCGGCCGGACACTTCCGCGCTGAAGGTCTCGGGCATCGCCGTCTGGTCGGCCGGCGAGATCGCACCCGCCGACGCCGAGGCCATCACGCTGTCGGACGAGCAGGCCGGTCTGTATCGCCGGCTGTGGCTGCGCGGCGGCCGGCTGGTCGGTGCCGTGCTGTATGGCGATACGGCGGATGCACCCTTTTACCTCGACCTGCTGGCCAGCGGGCGTCCGGTCGCGCCGTTCCGCGCGCGCCTCGCCTTCGGTGCCGCCTTCGCGGAGGCCGCGTGATGAACGATCCAGGCTTCACCGGCGAACAGCAGGAGTACCTCAAGGGCTTCATGGCCGGGGTCGAGGCGCGACGCGGCAGCATCCTGCCCGCGGGCGAAGGCGGCGCGCCGCCCGACGCGCTGCGCGCCGCGCAGGACGCCACCATCGCGCGCGGCGGAAAGCTGGTGCCGCAGGAGGATGCCAAGCGCGCGAGGCATCCGCTCGACCGCTGGGACGAGATGACGGCGCGCGCGGATGCCGGCGCGTTCCCCAAGCCGATCGACGATTTCATCGGCCGCTACCACGGGCTGTTCTTCGTCGGCCCGGCGCAGGATGCGTTCATGTGCCGGCTGCGGATTCCGGGCGGCATTCTGTCGGCGCGCCAGCTGGAGGGCATCGCCAACATCGCGCAGGACTGCGCCGGCCCCTATGCCGACATCACCACGCGCGCCAATCTGCAACTGCGCGAGATCCCGGCGGGCAAGGGCGTCGAGGTGGTCGCGCGCCTGGCCGAACTCGGCATCATCCCGAAGGGCACCGGGGCGGACAACATCCGCAACATCACCGCCAGCCCGACCGCCGGGATCGACGCGCATGAGCTGGTCGACACACGCCCGCTGGTGCGCGCGCTGCACCACCACATCCTCAACACCCGCGACCTGTTCGGGCTGCCGCGCAAGTTCAACATCTCGGTCGCCGGCGGCGGCGCGGTGGAGGTGCTGGAGGAAACCAACGACATCTCGCTGCGCGCCGTCGGCACGCCGGACGGGCTGCGTTATCGCCTGACGCTGGGCGGAATCACCGGGCATCGCGACTTCGCGCGGCCGACCGGCGTGGTGGTGAAGCCCGACGACGCGGTGCGCGTCTGCGACGCCATCCTGCGTGTCTTCATCGCCGAGGGAGACCGCACCGACCGCAAGGCGGCGCGCCTGAAATACGTGCTGGACCGGCTGGGCCTGGACGGCTTCCTGGCGCTGGTCGAACAGCGCCTTGGCACCGCGCTGGAACGCGTCGAGGACGCCGCGCTGGAGCACGCGCCGCCACCGGCCAAGCACGGGCACCTCGGCATCCACGCGCAGAAGCAGGACGGCCTGCGCTACATCGGCATCGTCACGCCGGTCGGGCGGCTGAGCGTCGCGCAGCTGCATGACATCGCGGCGCTGGCGCGGCGCTTCGGCAGCGGCACCATCCGCCTGACGGTGTGGCAGAACCTGATTGTCAGCGACGTGCCCGACAGCGCGGTCGCACTGGCCTGCGCCGCGATCGATGCGCTCGGCCTGGGTTGGCAGGCATCCAATATCCGTGGCGGGCTGGTGGCCTGCACCGGCGCGGCGGGCTGCAAGTTCGCCGCCAGCCACACGAAGCAGCACGCGGCGCAGCTGGCGGACTTCCTCGATGCGCGCATCGCCGTCGATGCGCCCATCAACATCCACCTGACCGGCTGCCACCATTCCTGCGCGCAGCACTACGTCGCGGATATCGGGCTGCTCGGCGCGAAGGTCGAACGCGGCGAGGACCTGGTCGAGGGCTACGACCTGCATGTCGGCGGCGGCGCGGGGCCGGAGCAGAAGATCGGCCGCATGATCCTGCCGAAGGTCGCGGCGGATGTCATTGGCCCGACCGTGCTCGCGCTGCTGGCCGCCTGGATGCGCGACCGCGTGCCGGGCGAAACCTTCCAGGCCTTCACCGCGCGCCACGACGACGCGGCGCTGGCCGCCATCGCGCAGGCGGAGCACGCCCCCGCATGAACGCCATCCTGCCACCCGGACTGCCGCCCGCGCCGGTGCCGCTGATCCCGGAGTCCGCGCCCTTCAGCGCCACGCAGCGCGCCTGGCTGAACGGCTTCCTCGCCGGCCTCTATGGCGGTGCGGCGGGGGCCGCGAACGCCTCCTCGGCCTCACCGCCGCCGGCCGAGGACTTCCCCTGGCACGACCCGGGCCTGGAGCTCGACGAACGCATCGCGATGGCCGAGGGCCGCCCGCTCACCCGGCGCCTGATGGCCTGCATGGCGCAGCTCGACTGCGGCCAATGCGGCTACCTGTGCCAGACCTATGCCGAGGCGCTGGCAAGTGGCGCCGAGACCTCGGCCGCGCTCTGCGTGCCCGGTGCCAAACCGACGCAGAAGGCGCTGAAGGCGCTGCTGGCCGAGGCGCCCGCGGCCGCGCCGCAGCCTGCCGCGAAGCCGGTGACGCCGGCGGCGCGCGCGCTGCGCTTCGTCGCGGCGCATCGCCTGACCGGCGAGGGGTCGGCCAAGGATGTGCGCCATGTCGTGCTCGACCTGGCGGAAAGCGGCCTGGCCTATGAAGCGGGCGACAGCCTGTCGGTCGTCGCACCCAACGATCCCGCGCTGGTCGATGCGCTGATGACGGCGCTGGGCGCGCCCGGCGATGCCGCATTGCGCGAGGACCTGCTGCACCGGCGCGATATCGCGCGCCCGCTCGACCGCACGCTGGACCTGCTGGCCGGTGCCGCGAAGCACGCCCCGCATGCCGCCGCGCTGCGCGCCCTGGCCGATGGCGACGACGGTGCGGAACCTGCCGATGCCGACCTGCTGGATCTGCTCAGCGCCTTCCCCTCGGCGCGGCCGCCGGTGGCCGACCTGCTGGCCTCGCTGCCGACGCTGAAGCCGCGACTCTATTCCATCGCGTCGTCGCCGCTCGCCTGCCCGGGGCGCGTCGAACTCTGCGTCGGCGTGGTGCGCGACGAACGGCGCGGGCGGCGGCGCGATGGTGTCGCGTCCTGCCACCTGGCCTTCCGCGCGGATGCCGAGACACCGCTGCTGGCGCATGTGCAGACCAGCCATTTCCGCTTGCCGCCGGATGGCGCGACGCCGGTCATCATGGTCGGCCCGGGCACCGGCATAGCGCCCTTCCGCGCCTTTCTCCAGCACCGCGAGGCCACCGCCGCGAAGGGCCGCGCCTGGCTGTTCTTCGGCGACCAGCGCAGCGCCACGGACTTCCTCTTCGGCGAGGAGATCGCCGCCTGGAAGGCGAAGGGCGTGCTGACGCAGCTCTCGCTGGCCTGGAGCCGCGACGGTGCGCAGAAGGTCTATGTGCAGCACCGCATGGCCGAGGCCGCCGCCGACCTGTGGCGCTGGCTGCAGGATGGCGCGCATGTGTACGTGTGCGGCGACGCGCTGCGGATGGCGAAGGATGTCGACACCGCGCTGCGCGGCATCGCGCAGTCCGAGGGCGGCATGTCGGCCGACCAGGCGCGCGATTGGATCGTCTCGCTGGCCCGCCAGGGCCGCTACCAGCGGGATGTGTATTGATGGATGGCAGCCTCGGCCGGCGCGCCGTCCGCACGACCTGTCCCTACTGCGGCGTTGGTTGCGGCGTGGTCGCGACACCCGATGGGCGCGGCGGTGCCGCCATCGCCGGCGACACGGCGCATCCCGCCAATGCCGGGCGGCTGTGCAGCAAGGGCACGGCGCTGGGCGAGACGCTCTCGCTCGACGACCGCCTGCTGCATCCCGAGGTCGGCGGCAAGCGCGCATCCTGGGATGCCGCGCTGGATGCGGTGGCGGAGGGCTATCGCCGCGCGCTGGCGCAGCACGGGCCGGAGGGTGTGGGGCTCTATGTCTCGGGACAGTTGCTGACCGAGGACTACTACGCCGCCAACCGCTTCGCGAAGGGCGTGCTCGGCACCGCCAACATCGACAGCAATTCGCGCCTGTGCATGGCGAGCGCCGTCGCCGCCCATACCCGCGCCTTCGGCGAGGATGTGGTGCCGGGCCTCTACGAGGACCTGGACCTCGCCGACACCATCGTGCTGGTCGGCAGCAACCTCGCCTGGTGCCATCCGGTGCTGTTCCAGCGCATCCAGGCGGCGAAGGCCGTGCGGCCGGCGATGCAGATCATCGTGGTGGACCCGCGCCGCACCGCGACCTGCGAAGGCGCCGACCTGCACCTGCCGCTGCTGCCCGGCAGCGATGTCGCGCTGTTCGCCGCGCTGCTGGCGCAGCTGGATGCGCGCGGCATGGCGGATCGCGCCTATCTCGACAGCCATGCCGAAGGGGCGGACGACGCCCTGGCCGCCGCGCGCGCCATCGCGCCGCGTGCCGCCGAACTGACCGGCCTCGACCCTGCGCTGGTCGCGCGGTTCTGCGATGCCTGGGCGGCCAGCCCGCGCACCGTCACGCTCTGGAGCCAGGGCGTGAACCAATCCAGCGCGGGCACCGACAAGGCCAACGCCATCATCAACTGCCATTTGCTGATGGGGCGCATCGGCACGCCCGGCGCCGGCCCCTTCAGCATCACCGGCCAGCCCAATGCGATGGGCGGGCGCGAGACCGGCGCGCTCGCCACCATGCTGGCCGGGCATCTGCGCTTCGACGTGGCGGCGGAGCACGCCGCGCTCGCCGCCTTCTGGTGCGCGCCCGCGCTGCCGACGAAGCCGGGGCTGAAGGCGACGCAGCTTTTCGCCGCGCTCGGCGAAGGGCGCATCGGTGCGCTGTGGGTGATGGCAACCAACCCCGCCATGTCGCTGCCCGATGGCGATGCGGTGCGTGCCGCACTGGCGCGCGCGCCCTTCCTGGTGACCTCCGACGTCACGCGCCGGTCGGATACCGCCGCCTTCGCCCATGTGCGCCTGCCTGCCCTGGCCTGGGGCGAGAAATCCGGCACCGTGACCAACAGCGAGCGCGTCATCAGCCGCCAGCGCGCTTTCCTGCCCTGGCCAGGCGAGGCGCGGCCGGAGTGGTGGGCCATCGCGCAGGTGGCCGCGCGGCTGGGCACGCGCTTCGACTGGACCGGTCCGGCGGCGATTTTTCGCGAGCATGCCGCGGTGACGGGCCTCGCGCGGCCTGCCGCACGCGCCTTCGACATTGCCGGTCTCGCGGCGCTGGACGACGCCGCCTACGACGCGCTGCCGCCAACGCGCTGGCCGGTGCCCGCGCAGGGCGTGGCGCCGGTGCGGTTCTTTGCGAAAGGCGGCACGCTGGCGCCGCGCGCGCGCCTGGTGCCCACGCCCTTCCGCGCGCCGGTCGAGGATGTCTCGCCCGACTTCCCGCTGCGCCTGCTGACCGGGCGGCTGCGCGACCAATGGCACAGCATGACGCGCACCGGCGCTGTGCCGCGGCTGATGGCGCATGCGCCCGAACCCGTGCTGACGCTGCATCCCGACGACGCCGAGGGGCTGGAACAGGGCGCGCTGATACAGGCGCGTTCGGTGCGCGGTGCGGCGGTGTTCCGCCTGGCGCTGGATGACGGCCAGCGCCGCGGCACCGCCTTCGCGCCGATGCATTGGACCGCGCAGTTCGCCCCGGCCGCGCGCGTCAACGCGCTGGTCGCGCCGCATGCCGACCCGGTGTCGTTCCAGCCGGAGCTGAAGAACGCCGCGATCCGCGTGTCACCCTTCGCCGCCGCCTGGCATGGCTTCCTGCTGCTGGGCAGGCGCCTGCCCGCCGACATCGCGCCCTGGTGCGCCGCCATCCCGGTCGAGGGCGGCGGATGGCGCCACGAACTCGCCGGCAACGACGCGCCTGCGGCGGCCTTCGCGCGGCTGCGCGCGCTGGTCGCGCCGGCGGATGCCGCCTGGCAGGTGCTGGAGGATGCCGCGGCCGGGCTGTTCCGCGCCGCCGCGCTGCACGAAGGCAGGCTGGTCGGCGCGGTGGTGCTCGGCCCCGATGCGGCGCTGCCGCCGCGTGCCTGGCTGGCCGCGTTGATGGCGGGCGATGGGCCGATCGGTGCGGCCGACCGCGCGGCGCTGCTGGCCGGCGGGCGGCCGGGCGGGCCGCCGCCCTCGCCGCTGGTCTGCGCCTGCCATGGCGTCAGTGCCGCGGCCATCCGCGGCTGCGGCGCGCATGACGTGGCGGGCGTGGGCGCGGCGACCGGCGCGGGCACCGGCTGCGGGTCCTGCAAGCCCGAGATCGCCGCGCTGCTGGCGCGCCAGCCGGAGGATGCGTGATGCGGCATTTCCCTGCCTTCCTCGACCTTGCCGGCCGCACCGTGCTGCTGCTGGGCGAGGGCGAGACCATCGCGCGCAAGGCCGAACCGCTGCGCCGTGCCGGCGCCGTGCTGCGCCATGCACCGCGCTTCGACGCCGCACTGCTGGACGGCGTGGTGCTGGCGGTCGGCGCCGATGCGCCGGAAGACGACCTGCGCGCGCTGTCCGCCATGGCGCAGCGCCGCGGCATTCCGGTAAACATCGTCGATCGCACCGAACTTTGTTCCTTCATCATGCCGGCGATCGTGGACCGCGACCCGGTCACCATCGCGATCTCGACCGGCGGCGCGGCGCCGACGCTGGCGCGCATGGTGCGCCAGAGGATCGAGACCGTATTGCCGCCGCGCCTGGGCGCGCTGGCGGCGCTGGCCGGGCGTTTCCAGGCGGCGGTGCGGCGGCGGCTGCCCGACCTGCCGGCGCGGCGGCGCTTCATCGACGCGGCACTGACGGGGCGGGCGGCGGAACTCGCGCTGGCAGGGCGCGATACCGAGGCCGAAGCCGCCTTCGTCCTGGCGCTCGATGCCGCCGATGCCGCGCCGCAGGGTGTGGTCCATCTGGTCGGCGCCGGGCCAGGTGCGGCCGACCTGTTGACGCTGCGCGCGCTGCGGCTGCTCGGCGAGGCGGATGTCATCGTGCATGACCGGCTGGTGTCCGACGCGGTGCTGGACATGGCGCGGCGCGATGCCGAGCGCATCTTCGTGGGCAAGGCGCGCGCCAACCACTGCATGCCGCAGGATCAGATCAACGCCCTGCTGGTGCGCCTGGCGCGGCAAGGCAAGCGCGTGGTGCGACTGAAGGGCGGCGACCCCTTCGTGTTCGGCCGTGGCGGCGAGGAAGCCGCCGCGCTGGCCGAGGCCGGCATCGCGCACGAGGTGGTGCCCGGCGTGACCGCCGCCCTGGCCTGCGCGGCCGAGACCGGCATCCCGCTGACACATCGCGACGCCGCGCGGATGCTGACGCTGGTGACGGGGCATACGCGCGACGGGCGGCTCGACCTCGATTTCGCGGCGCTGGCGCGGCCGGGGCAGACCGTCGCGGTCTATATGGGCGTCGCGACGCTGGCGGAATTCGCGGCGGGGATGGTGGCGGCGGGGCTCGATCCCTCGACGCCGGCAGCGGTGATCGAGAATGGCGGAACGGGGTCGGCGCGGCGGCTGGATGGCACGCTGGGCAGCCTTCCCGAGCGGGCGCGGGGATGGGGGACGGGCCGGCCCGCGCTGATCCTGGTCGGCGAGGTGGTGGGCCTGGCGCGGATGCACTGTGCGGCGGCGCCGGTAGCGCTGGAACGTGCGGCGTTGCGGCTGCCAGCCTGAGCCTGCGTCAGCCGAGGTCGAGCAGCGTCGCCGGGTGCCCGCAGCCGGCCAGGAAGCGCAGCAGGGCGGCCGGCGCGAGGCCGGTGCTGGCCGCATTCGTGAGCGGATGCACCCAGATGCAGTCGAAGCCCTCGGCCAAATGGCGGTCCATGACGAAGCGCACCGTACCTGGGGCGGCGTTCACCAGGCCGAAGGGCGTGACCGATCCGGGTGGCACGCCGAGTACCGCCAGCACTTCATCGGCGCTTGCCATCGTCACCTTGCCGGCTTCGGCCAGGCGCGCGAGGGCGTTGATCGAAACCTGGCGGTCTTCCGCGAGCGTCGCCAGCAGGAAGGGGCCGGCGCCCTTCGCAGCCTTGAGGAACAGGTTCTTCGTGTGGCCGCCAGGCAGGTCGCCGCGCAGGGATCGGCTTTCCGCCACCGTGAAGACGGGCGGGTGGTGGCGGGTCAGTGCGGCGATGCCGGCGGCGTCGAGGCGGGCCAGCAGGCCCTCGGGCGTTTCCGGCATTCAGTCCAGGCGGATGTTGTTGGCGCGCACCACCCCCGCCCAGACCTCGATCTCGGCATCGAGCCAGCGGCGGAAGCTGTCCGGGCCCTCGGCCTTGTTGACGGCGCCGAGCGCGGTGATGCGCGCGGCCGTGGCGGGCACGGCCATGGCGGCGCGCAGGTCGTTGGACAGGCGCGTCACCATCGGGGCGGGGGTGCCGCCCTGCGCCAGCACGCCCTGCCAGGTGCCCGATTGCGCCGCGGGCCAGCCGAGCTCGGCGAAGGTCGGCACGTCGGGGAAGTCGGACAGGCGGGCCGGGCCGGTGACGGCGATCGGGCGCAGCGTGCCCTGCTTGCAGAAGGGCGCGGTGGCGGTGGCGCCGTTGATGATCATCTGCGCTTCGCCAGCGGCGACGGCGGTCAGCGCCGCGGCACCGCCGCGATAGGGCACCTGCGTGAGGTCAGCACCCCAGTGCTGCGCCACCAGCAGGCCGGTGAGGTGGTTGCCCACGCCGATGCCGGCATGGCCGATGTTCACCCGCTGAGGATTGGCCTTGGCATAGGCAACGAGTTCGGCCGCGTTGCGCGCCGGCACCGACGGGTGGATCGCGAGGATGTAGGGCGCGTAGATCAGCATGGTGACCGGCGCCAGGTCTCGCTTCAGGTCGAAGGGCAGGCGCGTGTAGAGCGAGGGCGCGGTCGCCAGCGTCGAGACGTCGATCACCAGCAAGGTGTGGCCGTCGGGCGGGGATTTTGCGACCAGGTCGGCGCCGATGTTGCCGCCGGCGCCGGTGCGGTTTTCCACCACCACGTTCTGGCCGAAGGATCGGGTGAGGTCGGGGGCGAGGATGCGCGCCAGGATGTCGGAGGTTCCGCCGGGGGCGAAGGGGACGACGAAGCGGATCGGCCGGTCGAGGGTCTGGGCAGCGGCGCGCCGGGCAGGCATGGCTAGGATGCCGGCGCCAAGGCCGAGCGCTGTGCGACGTTTCATGACGTTGTTCCTCCCGGCGAACTGCCGTGCGAGCCACGATCACGCAGTCCGGGTATCGGCGTCGAGGGGGATTGCGGGGCGATGAGGGCGTGGCTTGCATTCTCCCGCGGAGCATGCGAAGAGCCCCTCCCGCACGGAGCGCGGGCGTAGCTCAGGGGTAGAGCACGACCTTGCCAAGGTCGGGGTCGAGGGTTCGAATCCCTTCGCCCGCTCCAGTCGGTCTTCCAACCCTACAATTTCCCTCCGCCGGCAACGTCGTGAACCGCAGGTTTCCTGGGGTTTTGCCGTTGCGGCTTGAGGGTTGGAGAACGCAACGACCCCGGAAATCGCTCTCCGAAGGCGCAGAACTCTCCGAAGCTTGAGGGTAACTTGATTTACCCATCAAGCTGTAAACTGCTGATATTGCAAGAAATTCGTTGCCGAGCGGCGCCTTCAAGTTGAGGTCTTCACCGCCTGGCGGTCGGGTCTGGGACAGCGAATTCTCCCCAACCAAAGCCTAAGCAGCTCGATCGGCAGCAGGCCCGGCCTAACTCGGCGAAATGTGGCTGACTGCCGCCAACCGCAGGAATAGTTAACCTCGTGCCGATCAAGCGCAGGGCGGGCAGCACGTGCGGGCCTGTGACTTCCTCGCCGTTGCGGCGGCGCTCGACCCATTAGGCCGGGCAGGTTAGACCGTCGAGCCGGGGGATGAATGCCGCCAGACGGGTTCCGTCGCCAGCGGTGCCTACTTCGGCTAGACGACAGGGGGCACATGTGAAGTCTGGTGCCGGTACCTTCGTACCAACAACCACGCACTTGGGTAGCGACGAAGTTGTCGTCGTGACGCCCGTCTGAAGCCTGCGCAGCACCTTCTTCTGCACGACAAAAAGCCCTTTGAGCGCCGCACAAACCGGCATAAACTCCCAGTGTCGCGCCGAGGCCAAATGAAATCTTCAATCGCATATCAAAAAAAGTTCGCATTCAATGCGATATGCCCGTACTATACAATGTTTCCTCTTGAATACCCACTCAGAATTATAAAGAAACATCGCAAATTAGCACCAACAATACTTGACCCGTTCTGTGGTCGCGGCACTACGCTCTACGCCGCTCGTTGGATGGGTTGCGAGGCATACGGCTTAGACACCTCGCCCATCGCCGTAGCGATTGCACAAGCGAAATTGGCGAGCGCCTCGCTAAATGACGTCATGGCACTCGCCGAGATGCTCGTAGCGAAAGCCCCAAAAGACATTCCTGACACACCATTTTTTCGAACGGCGTTTTCGAGATCTACTTTGAAGCAGCTTTGCAGCCTTCGAGAAGGGCTTCTCCAGGCACAACCAAGTGATGAGGCAGCAATCTTAAGGGCAACTGCACTTGGTTGCCTCCACGGCCCGATGCCTGTGTCGGGTCGTGCGCCAAGCTATTTTTCAAACCAGATGCCGCGGACATTCTCATCGAAGCCGGACTATTCAGTGCGGTTTTGGGAGGAACGGGGCATGGAGGCGCCGGAAGTCTCGGTCCTTGATGTGCTTCGGAAGAAGCTGTCGCGGATCAGCGATCTCGATTCACCGTCCAGCAGTAGCTTGACAAACGTGAAATGCAAGGATGCGCGCACGGCAGCGTCCTATCGAAACGTCGGTAAAGCGAGCCTGACGATCACGTCCCCGCCTTACTACGGCATGCGCACCTATGTTGAAGATCAGTGGTTGCGGAATTGGCTCATGGGAGGGCCCTCCAAAATTGATTATGGAAACGACCAACAGCTGCGCCATACGGGACACAACATCTTCGTCTCCGACCTCGCAAAGGTCTGGCAAAACGTGCACAAGGCGTCTGCACACGGCGCACACCTGTACATCAGATATGGGGCCATTCCATCGATAAAGAGCGATCCGCGAGAACTGCTTAAGGCATCGCTAGAGGAGGCGGGCGGCTGGGATCTTGTCTCCGTCCGCAACGCCAAGACTGCCGAGGCGGGGAAGCGTCAAGCCGATCAGATGGGCCGCGAATCCGACGCGGCCACCGAGTTCGATTTCCACGCCATTAGCACTTAGTGCCACCTGGCTTCGCCGCCCTTTGTCCCGCTGATATCGCTGATGAGCAGCGGCATCCGATTTCCGCAGAATTCTTCCAAGTACGATTTGAGCGCCACCGACGTGTCCGCTGCTTTTTGGTCTGACGGTAAATGGTAAGCGAGCGTCTTTGGCATTAAGACGATGCACTTCGCTTTCGCCCGCGAGATGGCGACATTCGTACGTTCGAGCTGGAGCAGAAACGCTTCTTCGCCTTCGATTATGTCGGTATCACCGACACCATAAGAAACGATGATGAGATTGCGTTCGCCGCCTTGGAAGCGCTCCACGGTGTCAACCGCGGCATAGACAAGGTCCCGATTAGCGCTCGGGAATACGTTCATGAGCTTCCGTACTACCAATGCCTTCTGGGCCTTGTGCGGTGTCACGATACCGATGCCGCTTTCGAAGAAGGTGTCGTCCGTGAAGGGTACGGCTGACACTCCATCGCCCGTATCCAGGTTCGCCGCCATCGCATGACGAGCCACAAATGCTAGCCCCGCGACGAGGCCGGCTTCGAGATCGTTTGCCTGGGATGAGACAGGGTCATCGTGGATGAGAGCTGCGACCCGACGTTCAGGCCTGAGCAACTCCTCGTATGCAGCAGTCTTCGGGAGCGATGCCGGGAGGGTAGCGACGATCTTGCTCAAATCGTCAATTTGAAAAAGGTCCTTTTTAGGCGAAGCTGCCGCTAGGCCCGACGGGTACCCAAGCGACCTTGCGTAAGCAACCAAATCTTCGTTCGAACGATAATTCACCAGAAGAGGCTGCTGAGCAACGTCAAACCTTTTGATCAAATAGCTCTGAATGCTATCGACGAGGTATTCGGCTCCCTTTGGCGGATCGAGACTCTGAATTGGCGGCATTTGTTTGTGATCGCCCGCCACGATCAGCTGGCCACCTTCCTTGAGGGTCGCGAGCGGCTTGAGCGCCAACGTAACTGGAATCTGCGAACTCTCGTCGAGCACCACCAAATCGAAGAGTGGTGCCAACACATCGTTATTGGAGAATTTTTTAGATAGACGCTGAAGTATATGGGCCGTGGTCGAAACAATAACCGTCTTATCGGCGTCACCCATTCCGGCGATGAGACTGTCAAACCCGGGGCCGTCCATTCTCAATGATGACGCCTTAATGTTTTTATTCGTGCTAAAAACTTGCTTTGGGTCGCGTGACTTCGAATATAGGCAGTAGTAGTCCGCCGCTGCGGCGGCGTCACCATCGAGGTTCCGCAGAAGACGGCCAGATAGCTCCTCGACCGTCCGATAGTTTGGGCCGGCAATGAGGATCTTTCGCTGCCTTCCCTCACGCACCACCGCGTGGAGGAAGGCTACCAACGTGTCTGTCTTGCCAGTTCCTGGAGGTCCCCAGACGATGGCGAGCTGCTGTGAGGCGCATTCGCGAACCGCCCTAACTTGGCTCACATTCAGCGGGTAAGGATTGGCATTGGAGGCAAAAGCGACAACGCTTCCCGCCTGCCCCAGAGACCGCGCGCTTGTCTTCGCCATAGTGCCTGCACTCCAAAGAACGCGCGCTATCGGCGGATTCGGCCCTGTACCCTTCGCAAGTTTCTTCGCTGCCGATGTTCCCATAGCTTTCAAGGCTTCAGACGCAGGCGACGCGCAGGCTGGCGCCCCTATCGCTCGAAGTAGCTCTGTTGTCTCCTCGGAGTCATCGAAGGGCAATGTCGGCAGGAGATAAATTGGCTCCCTGCCGATCGGCACGGTGCCGCTTGCCATGAGGGCTTGGAAAACGGTGTCGGTGCCGCTCCACCTGGATTCGAGTCTTACTGTGATGAGGCCTGCAGCTCGATCAAATTCTTCGATATGTGCAGCTACCACCTTATGCATGGGTGAGTAGTCATCGACGCCAAGACCAAGGTTTGACGACTTCATTAGCGGGAAGCCCGGCAGGCTCACGATGCCAACCGTACAAAAATCGCCTACTTCGATTTTCGCCTCCGTTGAATCGACGCTGACTGTAAACTCGTAACGGTGTCCTCCAAGGTTCTTCGTGACCTTATCAAGAATGATTGTCTTGTATGAGGCTTCGAGAGACTCGGGACGCGCGATCAATGTGTTCATCGCCTCCGTCTTTTGAACGGCTGCTGAAACGCCAGACCAACGGTCCCAAAGCTTTGAGTCATAGGCCACGCCCGTCAGGCCATTGGGGATAGCCAGGTTCAGTTCAGGCGCGCTGCCTGAGATGCAGCCCCTGAGATCAACACGTAACCTGGCGGCGATGCTCGACATGGCCCAGGCGTGAGCTTTAAGCGCACTACCGTAGCGCTCAGCCGCGTCAATGATGCTGACCGGCTTCCCAAACATGCGAACGGTGCCGGTAGGCGACTTCCAGATTTCAAAAATTCGCTCGCGGGGGATGCTGTTACCGAGTGGTTCGACATAATAGCTGTCGATTTTCCGCGGCTTCAGCCGGTCGTGATGATAAGCCTCGGCGGTTCCAAGCAATGTAACTGCAAAGCGCTGAGGCAAGTGGACAGACGCTATGGCGACGTCCTTGATGAAGACAATATTCGGGCAAATTTGCTCATGCTTTTCCATCAGCTCGTCGGCCGGGAAGATCCAGGCAAGAGCGCGCTGCGACCTCGCTGGGAGGTCGAGAATTTCAAGCATGTGCCGCCCGAAGGCATTGCACAGTTCCTCGTACTGCCTGACTTCCCAAAAACAAATCTGGGTCCGAAGCTTGCCTAGGTTCTGGCCTTTGAAGATCTTACTTGCGGCTTCGATCCAGGTGGCGAGGCGGTCGATGAACCCTGCAACCGCCGTCCATTCGGCCACTAGATTATCTTTGACGACCACGAAGGCCGCTTCGCCGAGTGGCAGGATGGATTGCTCATCCCCGGTCGGAGTGGTGAACTTCGAGCCGAACGGGGCGAAGAGTGTTCCCCTTGTCGCGATCCCCGTCAGAAAGCCCGAGCCAGGATCGAAATTCACGATAATGTCGAACTCGGCGCCAAGGTACTTTGCGAGGCCACCGACCTTCGAGGTCTGGTCAACCGTCACTGCGCCCGACGTAATCGACTGCGCGCGGTTGCCGATCTGGGTACGATCCTTTTTCAGCAGCGAGTGATTGCGCAGGACGGGGGCCATCGAGTTCATGCCGATGAGTTTACCAACCTGCAGATGTCCCGCTTGATGGAGCACGCGACTCGCGCCCTTGCTAAGGCTCGGCATCTTGCACAGGTGATCCGATTGCTCGGCACCGACAGAGCAATATTTCGCGGGATCTTTATCGAAGTGGGCTTGATCTTCTCCTGAAAGCCAGGAGCGGTTCCCAAGCCAGTCGCAAGCACCGCAGCGCGCGTTGACGTGATAATCAACTGCCTGCCAACCTTGCTTATCTCCCGTTCCGATGACTCGCGGAAGATCCTCAACAAAAAACTTTCTGACGCTCGGCATGTAGACGAGGTAGTTAACCCGTCCGTCTTCGAGATCTGAACGTAACGCCTGGAAGCGCGCGGCTTCGTCGCCGCCTTCCTTTCTCTTCATAACGTCGCCGAACAGCGGCATCGCGACGTGACGCCACAGGTAAATGCGATCGGAGACGAAGAACTGGCCCTTAAAGGCCTTCCCCAACGTGTCGAGCCAGCCGGACAGGAAGATTGCATAGAGGCAGACCTCGGCCGAATAACTGGCGTTCGCTTCCGTTATATTCTTGAGGTCAACAACGCAGAGCGGGAGCCTCGGATCGTCTTTCGCAACGAGCCGGCGCGAGCCATCGACAAGAATCTCAAACTCCGTTTCCTCGCGGCGATCGACGAGGATTACGTCAGGCCGCAAACCCGCCAGGGGAGGAATAGTCGTGGCGTTCGGTGGCGACACGCCAATTTTGCTAAGGGCGTAGTCGCGAAACTTCTCCGGTTCCAATTCTGGCTGAAGGATAAGTGTTTGCGCGTTGGCTTTGGAGAGCGCTTCCGAAAGCTCAATGCCCGCCCTTCCGGCATTCTTGTGCACAACCCGATTTGGTAAAGCATTAATCAAAAGGTCGAACTGCTCATATTCGAATTCATGGCCGGACGCCGTAATGATTTGCACTCCAGGCCTCGATTTGAGAGGAATTGGAATGCCCGCAGCATCAAGATTCTTAACATTATTCGAAAATAGTGAGAGATATAGCTCCCTATCACAGTTGGTTCTCAAATACATCGAGAGCTTGCTTTTTGATACTCGGCGCTCAGGCATAAACTTGCTCATTTTTCCCCCGACGCCGGATCGACTCGAAGCATGTCGCACACTCCGAGTCGTTTTACGTGCGATGCACTATACCTCCGCAGTCGCAGGGGCTGCATAGCCCGAACCCGCCTCGCCCTGCGGATGGGGAGCCGGGCGAACCCGACGAAGACGAGTGGCAACGGTCAACTGACGGATTGCTCTGCGCGCTCTCGCAGGTCAGGTCCAGCGGACCCAGCGGTCAGGTGGCTGCGTCAGGTTTGGGCTCGAAATCATGCATAAATGCTGCGCGCTGGTCCGTCCAACCCGCTGGGATTGGCTCTAGCAGCATCGGCAGCTTCAAGGCCTCCGGCTGACGCCCGTCAAGAATTGCCTGGACGAAATCCGGCGCCAGGAGGGTCAGGCGAAGCAGGCTACCCAGGTAGCCCCGCTCGATTCGCTCGGCCTCTGCCATCTCGCTGATGGACGCGTAGCGCCCCTCGTCCAGCATCCGCTGGTACCGAAACGCCCGCGCCAACGCCTTCACCAACGCCGGGTCGGCGCGCGTGGTGACCGGCGCCGCGCCACTGGTCATCGGCGTCACGACTGTCTTCCGCCCGGGCCGGTGCCGAATCGCCAGCGGCACCCGGACCGTGATGCTGGTGGCGGTCGTCATGCGGCGACCCTCAAGGCGCCCGGTGAGATGGCGATGAGGTCGCGGACGAGGCCGCCGAGCCCATCCAGGCGCAGCCGGATGTCGGCGCCGGCCGGGCCGACCACCACCCGCTCAATCAGCGACCGCACAATCCGGGCCTGCTCCGCGGGAAAGAGATGCTCCCACAGCGGGTCAAGCCGATGCAGGGCGTCCTGCGTCTCGCCCTCAGTCAGGTCGGGCGCCTCCTTGCGCGCCGCCCGCCAGGTGCCAAGCACGATTTCCGGCTGGCGCAGCAGCGCTCGCACCTGGTCCACCACCGCCGCCTCGATCTCCGCCGCCGACACGCGGCGCACGATACTGGCGTCGCCGGCCGCATCACCCTTCAGGACCCGCTGCGCCACGTAGTAGCGGTAAAGCCGGCCATTTTTCCGGGCGTGCGTAGGGGAGAGCGCCCGCTTCAGCAGCGCCGGCGTCTGCGCCCGGTTCTGGTTGGCCCGCACCCGCGGGCTGATCTGCAGCACGGCGCGCGCCTGGTCCCACAGCTCCCGCGGCACGATCCCCTGGTGCTCTCCGGGATAGATGTTTCCCTTGTGCGCGGCCTCGCCGACATAGGTCCGGTTGTTAAGCAGCTTGTAGACATCCCCCTTGTCCAGCGGCCGGCCCGCCTTGCTGGTGGCGCCCTCCGCCCGGAGGCGAGCCACCGTCTCGATGCCCGACCCAGTCTCGGCGAAGATTTCGAACACGCGGCGCACTCGCGGCGCCTCCTCCTCGTTCACCACCAGCTTCCTGGCGACGACGTCGTAGCCGAGCGGAACCTTGCCCCCCATCCACATGCCGCGGGCGCGGGAGGCGGCGAACTTGTCGCGGATGCGCTCGCCGATGACCTCACGTTCGAACTGGGCAAAGCTGAGCAGGATGTTCAGCGTGAGGCGGCCCATGCTCGTGGTCGTGTTGAAGGACTGCGTGACGGAGACGAAGGTCACGCCATGTGCGTCCATCACCTCCACCAGCTTGGCGAAGTCCATCAGCGAGCGGGACAGGCGGTCGATCTTGTAGACGACGATCACGTCCACCAGGTCGGCCTGGATGTCGCGCAGCAGGCGTTGCAGCGCTGGCCGCTCCAGCGTGCCGCCGGAAAAGCCGCCATCGTCGTAGCGGTCGCGCACCAGCACCCAGCCCTCGGCGCGCTGGCTGGTGATGTACGCCTCGCAGGCGTCGCGCTGCGCGTCGAGGGTGTTGAATTCCTTCTCCAGCCCTTCGTCGGTGGACTTCCGCGTGTAGACCGCGCAGCGGAGCTTCTTCGTGGTGGCCGGCATGGCCGGCTCGATGCGGGCGCGCCGGGTCATGCGTCACCTCGCGCACGCAGCCCGAAGAACGTCCAGCCGTTCCAGCGTGTGCCGGTGATGTGGCGCGCGATGGCGGACAGGGACTGGTAGGGCCTCCCCTCGAATTCGAAGTCGTCGACGCGCACGGTGACCACGTGCTGCACGCCCTGCCATTCCCGGATGAGACGCGTGCCGGCCAGCGGGCGGCTGTCGGCGCGGATTCGGCGCAGAACGACGTTGCCGCCATCCAGTTGCTCACCCAGCGCCACGAGCCGGTCGACGGTCTCGGGCTTCAGCCCGCCATACGCGAGCTCCTGGATCCGATATGCCAGCCGGCTCTGGATATAGGCGCGGTTCCAGGGCGGCGGCTCCTTGCCGAACAATTCCCGCCATTGGTCCTTCAGCATGGCCGTGGGCGCCGCCTGCAGCGCGGCAAGCCGGCTCAGCACCTGCGTCGGCGGGATCTTCGGGATGGTCGGCGCCGGCGCGGGCGCGGTGGTGGATCGTCTGGTCATGCGAGTCCCTTCCTGTTGGGGTTCGCATGCAGGCGCTGCCTGGCGGTGGAGTGTAGGCGAACCGCTCCCGCCCCCCGAGCTATCTCGGCGTCCCGCGCATGGTCTTCGGCAGCGCGGCCGCGCAGCCGCACCAGGCCACGCGCCAGGATGGTGCAGACCTCCCGCAGGTGCGGCGGAAGGTGGGCGTTGCCGGACAGGTTGGATGGGGGCGCCATGCCCATGATTACCGGGGCCGCGGCCGGAGTGTTTCACCACCAACCTGCAGATTAGATTCGACAGCGGTATGCTACATCATGTACCTGCTTCGTTCCGAATTACGGGGCCGTCACGTGCAGAAGGACTTCACCAAGTTCGCCAACCAGCGGTTCCTCAAGACCGTGAACTGGGAAGTCCTGGGCAAGCTGCTCGCGAAGCATCGGGCTGGCCTCAAGGGTCTCGACCTGGACGCCCTCCTCGCCGATGAGATCGAAGGGCGGAAGCGGATCACCGAGTACCTCCTCGGCTCGAAGGACTCCTACCCGGATGGTCTGATCCAGGACCTGCACCGCATCGTCCGGCTCGACAGCCCGACCGGGATGCGCCTGCTTCAGGAGGAAGCGGAGCGCCAGGAGGTCGTGATCATCGACCCGGCCGAGTCCCCGACCGCAACGCCGCGCGACTATGCCCTGGTCGCCTTCGTCGAGTACCCGGACGTGTTCAAGGAGGCGGAGCACACCTCCGTCTTCATCGCGCCGCCGAGCGTGACCGAGTTCGACGCCGGCGAGGATGGGATTGCGGCCAGCGTTACCAAGGAGGCGCTCGAGGCCCTGCGCATCCGTGCGTCCGGGATCTTCGCGGCCGATCTGCGCGGGAAGTTCTGCCGCGTCCGGGACTACGTCGATGATGGCGAGCTTTGCATCGCTGTCCGCCATGGCGCGCCGCCGGTCTCCACGGAGGTCATCCGCGGCGAGGAGGATGAGGTCATCGGCTTCCAGGAAGTCGACACCGCGGTGATCTCCTTCGTCGAGGCGACAGGGCGGCTCACGGTGTGGGGCTGCGCGAAGAAGCGCCGAGGCGACCTGGCGGAAGCATTTGCCACCGAGATTCTCGGACGCCCCGGGGCCTTCAAGGCAGCCAGCGCGCAGGATCTCTACACGCTGGCTCCGGCCGAGAACTCGAATGGTGCCTTCGCTTTCCGAATCGGTGATCTGGACCAGATCGATCGGGTCGAGATCACGGAGGCGCAGGCCAATCGCGTTGCCACCAATGTCCGGACCGGCCGCGAGAAGACCCTGTTCTCGGTGCGGGTGAAGGATTCCGAGGGTAGCGCCCTGCGCCGTCTCCATGAGAGCCGGACCGACATCAGCTATGGAGACGATTCGTGGCGCCTCGACCACATCATCGCGCGCATCGTGCTGAAGACAGCGGGTGGCCGCGCGCCCACGATCAGCGTCACACTCAAGCCGCCTGGAACGGCCAGCTTCCTGCGGGTCCGGCACAAAAAGCTGGTCATGGCCCTGCTCAAGCTGAACGCGCTGACGAATGACCGGCGGCCTCTCGCACCAGCTCTGGCGGCTGAGTGAAGCCGGTGAGCCGGTCGTCATGCTCGGCCGGCAGCATGCCGTAGGAGAAGAGGCTGCCTTCGAGCGCCTCCTCCAGCTCGGCATCCTGCTGCATCGCGGGCGCGAGGCATCCTGCGATGTCTGTAGCGACTGCGATTGCGGCGCGGATGAGCGCGAAGTCCTGTGGGACGGCGATGTCGCCACCGCCAAGTGTGCCACCAATCGCCGGCAGGATGAGCGGCTGGCCGCGGATGATGTGCGCAGCTTCAGCGTCGTCCTGCAGGCCTTCATGGAAGGCGTTGCCGCGGCCATGGGCTTGGGCCGCCCGGAGCTGGTAGCGCCAGGGCTGTGGAGCCTTGGCATGCTGGCGGACGGTCGGATCATCGTCGCCGCCCCCACTCGAGCCGGCATTCGGCAGCCTGGGTTGGTCGGCGCGCTTCGCCTCGCGCACAAGGAAGGCACGATCATCCTGGTCGGGCCAGAACTGCCTGCGCTGATGCGCGGCAATCTGGCCGAACAGAACATCCACCATGTTCAGCCGACCCACGCCCTCCTGCCTTCGGCAGGCGACCTCTTCTTGGCTTTGGACATAAACCGCCTGCCAGACGGGCGCGCTGGCCGGTACGATTTGATGTTGACGGCCGCCACGCACACCGTTCGGCTTGATGATCAAGAAGCTGCCATCCGTGCGAAGCCGTTTCAGCTTCTGAAGGTACTCGCGGATGCGCATCGGGATGGTCGGCCAGTTGTGCACTCATCGGTGCTGCACGCCATGATTTTTTCGGCGAACACCTCGCCCGACGCGGTGCGCAAACTGGCGAACGAGCTTCGCGGCCAACTCAGGGAGCACTTCGGCGACACACCCCGCGTGGCCAGCCTCATCACGACGAACAACACGCTGGGCTACTCCATCGCTTGCCCGCCACTGTCCGTCCTCGTGAAGTAGCAGCTCCGCTCCGACATCTTGCAGACGTCCGTCCGACGCCTGTCGGAAAGCATCCGCGGCACCTTCCGCTGGCCATCACCGCCAGCCGGAGCCGCCGATGCCCTCGCTTACCTTTGCCGAATTCGAACCACTGCACCGCATGGCCGAGCGCATGTCGCGCGGCCTGTGCCGCCGCCTCGGGCTTCCCTCGCATGACGCCGAGGACTTCGCCCAGGACCTTCTGACCGATCTCCTCGCCCGCCTGCCCGGCTTCAACCCGGAACAGGGTGAGCTGGGCGCCTTCGCGCTCACCTGCTTCCGGCACCACGTCGCCCTGCTGGCGCACCGCACCCAGCGGTACCGGGCACTCCACCACTCCACCTCCCTCGATGATCCGCTGGAGGACGGCGCCACGGTCGGCGCCGTGCTGTCGGAGGCGGACGGCTACGGCGCGTGGATGGGCCAGCAGACCGACGCTTTCGCGGACGTGAACCGGCGCCTGGACCTCGAGCGGATCGCGGACGTGCTCACGGAGGAAGATGTGCCGCTCTGCGCCGCTCTCGCGCGTGGCGACGTCGATCCCGCCCGTCACGCCGGCCTGTCCCGCACCACAGCGTTCCGGCGCGTGCGCGAGATGCGGCTGCGTCTCTGCGCCGCCGGCATCACCCCGGCGCCCTGAAACAGAATGACCGCAGCCTCGGTAATCATGGTCATGGACACCAACATCACCGACATCCGCGCAGTGGTGCCGCCTCTCACCGAGGCTTCCCTCTGCACCTGGCTGGGCGCCGCGGCTCCGGGCGACAGCATCACCTATCACCGCGGCGCGCTCGCGCGGCAGGTCTGCCCGCAGTTGCAGTGCCTGCCCGAGCAGGAGCGCACCGCGCTGCAGCGCCTGGCGGCCCGCGCCTGGAAGATGGCCGAACTCGGCCTGGCCGACATCGTGCAGCGCCGTCATGGGTACGAGGACTACGCCTACATCCTCGTCGCCCGCCGGCGCCCGCGCCGCTACGCCTCGTCCATCCTGCCGCTGCTGCTTGCGGAGGCTGCGTGATGGACGCGCTCAACAGCAACCGCCCCACCCTCGACGCGCTGCGGCACATGCCGGTGAGCGGCGTCATCGCGCTTCCCGCCGAGCATCTGGCGCTGCTGCAGACCGATGCGCGCGAGGCGCTGGACGCCGCCAAGCGCATGCAGGACTGGATCGAGGCCGCAATCGCGCTCCGCTACGAGCAGCGCGCCGTCGGCGCCCGTGCCGCGGCCGGCAAGGACACCGGCACGGTCCGCTTCCAGGACGGCGCCGTGGAGATCGCGGTCGATCTGCCGAAGAAGGTGGAATGGGACCAGGCGCGGCTCGCCGCCCTGTCGGAGCAGATCCGCGCCGGCGGCGAGGATCCCGGCCAGTACGTCGAGGTCAGCTTCAAGGTTTCCGAGCGGGCCTACACCGCCTGGCCGGAGCGCATCCGCGCAGCCTTCGAACCGGCCCGCACCGTGCGCACCGGGCGCGCCACCTATCGCCTCGCCATCATGTCCGAGACGGCGATGCGCGACAGCCCGCATGGCGTCGGCATCATCCCGCTGCGGGGAGGCCGCTGATGGCGCTGCGCATCGTCACGGCCGATGAGCGCCTGTCGCGCGCGGCCAACAAGACCACCATGGCGCTGTTCGGCCCCAGTGGCGTAGGCAAGACCACGCAGCTCAAGACGCTGCCGGCGGCCGAGACCATCTGCATCGATCTCGAGGCCGGCCTCAAGTCGGTGCAGGACTGGCGCGGCGACAGCATTCCGGTGCGCTGCTTCGAAGACGCCATCGACCTTGCCTGCCTGGTGGGCGGCGTGAACCCGGCTGCCGATCCGACCGGGTTCTTCTCGGAGGGCCACTATCAGCATCTCGCCGCGGCGCATCCCGACCTGGTGCGGCTGATCGCCAGCAAATCCATCGTGTTCCTGGACAGCATCACCGACCTCACGCGGCAGGCGATGGCCTGGGCCAAGACGCGGCCCGAGGCCTTCTCGGAGAAGACCGGCAAGCCCGACACCCGGGGCGCCTACGGCTTGCTCGCCCGCGAGGTCATCGGTTTGCTGAAGCATCTGCAGCATGCGCCGGGCAAGACCACGATCATGGTCGGCATCCTGGAGAAGGTGACCGACGAGTTCGGCAAGGTCACCTGGCAGCCGCAGATGGAAGGCGGCA
>LNFM01010312.1_pt1 | contig 35066 bp, 35 predicted proteins | sample 596031 | NCBI WGS metagenome assembly LNFM01 (sample SAMN04254537, study PRJNA301005) | activated carbon metagenome | isolation source: dual media filters at the Ann Arbor, Michigan drinking water treatment plant | place: USA: Ann Arbor
GAGGCGCTCACCCATCGCTGGCTGAACAAGGCGCTGGAGACGGCGCAGGGCAAGGTCGAGGCGCGCAACTTCGAGATCCGCAAGAACCTGCTGCGCTTCGACGACGTCATGAACAGCCAGCGCCGGGAGATCTACAAGGAGCGCATCGAGCTGATGGGCACCGAGGACGTCTCGGAGACCGTGGCAGGCATGCGCCGCGACGTGGTCGACGGCCTGGTCTCGAAGACCGTCCCCGAGGGCGTCTACGCCGAGCAGTGGAAGGTGGGCGAGCTCAAGGAAGAGGTGCAGCGCATCTTCGGCCTCGACCTGCCGATCGACGAATGGGCGAAGGAAGAGGGCATTGCCGAGGAGGAGATCAAGTCGCGCCTGAACGATGCCGCCGACCGTTTGTTTGCCCAGCGGGCGGCGCAGTACGGGCCCGAGGTCTGGCGCCAGGTCGAGAAAAGCGTGCTGATGCAGCTGTTCGACCAGAGCTGGAAGGAGCACCTGCTCCATCTCGACCATCTGCGCCAGGGCATCGGCCTGCGCGCCTACGGCCAGAAGGATCCGCTGAATGAGTACAAGCGCGAGGCGTTCAACCTGTTCAACGACATGCTGAGCGGCCTGCGCGAGCAGGTGGTGGGGCTGCTGTCGACCCTGCAGCTGCGCATGGAGCAGCCGCCGATGCCGGAGATGATGCCGGCGGCGCAGATGCACGAGATTCACGAGGACCCTGCCCTAACTGCCGCGATGAGCGACGACCCGGCGTTCGATCCGGCCGACCCGGACGGCGGCGGCGTCGCCACCCTGCAACGGCCGCGCCCGAACGCCCGGCAGGCCCGCGATCCCAACGATCCCTCGACCTGGGGCAAGGTCGCCCGCAACGCCGCCTGCCCGTGCGGCTCGGGCAAGAAATTCAAGCACTGCCACGGGGCACGCGCAGGATCGGGAGCTGCGGTCGAGTAGAGTCGTATAGGAGATTGTCAGGGCGCAACGTCCGTCGCGCGAGGAAGACCCCTTGGGATCGAGTGTCGACAGGACCCTTCAGCAGGCAATCGAGGCGCACCGATCGGGCCGGCTTCACGACGCCGAGCGCCTCTACAGGGCGATCCTGCAGAAGCAGCCCTGGCACACCGACGCCAACAACGGCCTCGGTGTCCTGGCCGGCGAGGTCGGCAAGCCTGAGCTCGCCCTGCCCTTTCTCAAGACCGCCCTCGAAAGCAGCCCGAAACGGGGTGAGCTCTGGATCGGCTACATTCGCGCGCTGATCGCTGCCAACAAGGCGGAAATGGCCGAGCGCGTGCTCGAGCAGGGACGGCAGGTGGGCCTTGCCGGCACGGCCATAGACGGGCTGATGGAAGTCCTCCATGTCGCGAAAGACAGGCCGGTTCGACACCTGACGCCCGAGCTGATGGGGTATCAGCTGAGGGTTCTGGAGCTCCGCACCTCTCCCTTTCTCGAGTATCCCGCGCATGTGCACCTCGAGACGCTCGCGCGGTGCAATGCCGCGTGCACCTTTTGCCCCTATCCTACGCTCGATCGCAAAGGCGAGAGGATGAGCGACGCGCTGATCGAGAAGATCATTTCCGACCTCGAGGACATTCCCAGGAGCCATCGCTTCCAGCTGAGCCCGTTCAAGGTCAACGAGCCGTTTCTCGACACGCGGCTGTTCGACCTGCTGGACCAGTTCAGGGACAGGCTGCAAGAACCCTGGATCGCCTGTCCGGCTATCCCGACCTCCAGTACCTCTGGATCTCGTTCAACGATCATCGCAGGGACGTCTACGAGAAGGTCATGGCGCTTCCGTACGAAAGGACCATCGACCGGCTCGACCTGATCCATCGCAGGAAGGCGGAGGGTTCGTTTGGCATCCGCGTCGTGCTGTCCAGGGTCGGAGACGGATCCCGCGTAGATCGCGAGTTCCCGGAATGGGTGAAGGCCAACTACCCGCTGTTCGATTCCTGGATTTTTCCCAGGGGCGAATGGCTCGGCCAGGTCGACTCGACTTCCTCGGCGTCGCCGCCCAATGTCGGATGCATTCGCTGGTTCGACCTGTCCATCACGGCGACGGGCATCGTCGCGCACTGCTGCATGGATGGAAACGCCGAGCATCCGATCGGCGACGTGACGAAGAGCCACCTGCTCGAGATCTACAATCATCCTGAGTACCGAAGGCTGCGCGAGTCGGCGCTTTCGCGCCTAGAAGCGGAGCCGTGCCGGTCGTGTAACTTCCAGTAAGCGCGGCTCAACATTCAGCCGAAACGATGAGGATCATCGGGCGTTCGACCTCCGGCGCAAGGCGGGGTTCCGCGGCGATCTGATCGACCGTCGGCGCGAACTCGACGACGCCGCGAATGGCGAAGCCGGCGGCCATGAGCGTGTTCAGGGTCGTGCCGATCGTGCGGTGGTGCTTCACGACGCCCTTGGCCAGCCAGTCGGTGACCCGGCGACCTTCCACGGAATAGCCGTCGATCGGCCAGCACATCCGGCCGTTATCCGCCGTGGACCAGCCGGGGCGGGCGGGCGCCATGTAGATGGGATGCTCGATGGTGAAGACAAAGCGCGCGCCGGAATCGAGCGCCCGGTGCACCGTCCGCACCAGCCGGCCGAAATCCTCGAGGTAGTGGAACGCGAGCGAACTGTAGGCGAGGTCGTAGGCGGCCGCGGGCAAGTCCAGCGTCTCCAGGTCGGCGATCCGGTACTCGACGCGCCCGTCGGCCGTCTCGCGCCTGGCGCGCTCGATCATGTTCTCGGAAAGGTCGATGCCGGTGACGCGGGCCGCGCCCTGGTCCGCAGCCCACCGCGCGAACCAGCCGAAGCCGCAACCGAGATCGACCACCCGCTTGCCGCTCAGAGACGGCAGCAGCGCCCGGATCGCCGGCCATTCGGGCGCGCCGTCGAGGCCGTGACGGGATCGCGGCAGCCGGCTGTAGCCCTCGAAGAACTCAGCCGTGTCGTAGATGTTCTGTGCCATGTGTCTCTCCATCCGATGGTCGAAGGCTCCCCTAAATGAAGCCGATCCACCGGCCGGCCACCAAGACCGAGAGCCACAGCAACGCCGAACAGGCCGCAATCAGCCGGACGGAGGTGTGAACATGGCCGCCACCCGCCAACGCGGCCCGGAAGTGGCGATTGCGGTGCTGCAGCACGACGTTGCCGAGTGCCACGGCAAGCAAGAGCGCCTTGCAGAGGAAGGCTTCGTTGCCGAGATACTCGGCCGGCTTCACCGTGAAGAGCCACAGGCCCGTGGCGATCGCGAGGGCGACGCCCACGGCCGCCGCGCGCACCAGGAACGGGCCGACGACATCGAGCGGAACGCGGCCAAAGAAGCCAAGCAGGCGCAGGTCGAGCGGCAGGATGGCGCCGACGACGAGGCCGACGCCCAGGATGTGGGCGGCATTGACCAGCAGGTAGGCCGTCCCCGAGCGCTGCAGCAGGACGGCGCCGGGCCAGGCACCGATCCATTCGACGAGCGACATCGGGGCGCCTGGCGTCAGTTCGTGCGAATTCGCTCGGGATACATGTCGTAGTTCTTGCCGGCGATCGTGATGCGCACCGCTTTCATCTGCATCTTGGTCTTGTCCTTGTGGCGGTTGCCGAGAATGGTGACGGCATCGCCGGGCTTGCCCGAGGCTGCCGTGAAGCCCGACCGCTCGGTCTGGTTGGGATTGCCGAGATCGATCTGCCACTGCACGCCGCCGGCGGCTTTCACCACGAGCGAGGGATGCGGCGGTGCCAGTGAGATCGAGACGATCGTGGCCTCGAGCACGGTCTGCTGGTCTTCGGCCCACGACCATCCATGGTGAGCCAGGGCGGGCAGGCTCGCTCCTGCAGCGGCGCCGCCCAGCAGGAGTTGGGCGACTCGTCGCCGCTTCAGGCGATCGGGGATCATCGCGACGGGCATCTTCGTGTCCTCCACTGTTCGAGCGGGAATGAGCGATTCTCGTCCGCGCATGGTGCGTTGTCGAGACTCGGGATTCGGGATGCTTCGCTTCACCGCGCCGCGGCGATATCGATGTGGTCGGGCGCGAGACCGAGGCGATGGCGCTCGTGCATCGCCTCGTAGGCCGCTTCGAGCTGCCTCGCGAAGGTGGTGCTGTCGAACAGCGGCGAAGAGCGGCGATTGGCGGCGAGGCGGCGCCTCACCGCCGCCAGGGCACCGGCAACGCTCGCGAGCTCCACCGCGCGCTCCTCGTAGTCTTGCGCCGTGCCGGCAATCAGCTCAGGGAGCCCGATCGCCGTCAGCAGGCTGCCGGCGACGCGGCCGGCGAACGCCTCTCCCAGCAGCGTCAGCACAGGCAGCCCGGCCCACAGGGCATCGCTCGCCGTGGTATGGGCGTTGTAGGGCAGCGTATCGAGGAAGAGATCGGCGCATCGATGTCGCGCCAGATGATCGGCCAGCGGAACGCGTCCCGAGAACACCAGCCGATGGCCGTCGACCCCTCTCGCCGCCGCCTCGCGGCGCAGGTTGCGAACGGCCGCCGCATTGTCCTCGATCAGCCACAGCCGGCTTCCGTCGACCTTCGTCAGGATGCGCATCCAGCTGTCGAACGTCGCCGGCTGGATCTTGTAGCTGTTGTTGAAGCAGCAGAACACGAAGCCCTCGCCCAGCCCCAGCTCCTGGCGCGACGGGAATCGCCCGGACATCGCCTTGCTGGTGTCGTTGGCCTGGTAGCAGGCAGGCAAACGGACCACCTTCTCGCAGTAGTGCCGCCGGCTCTCCTCCGGGATGACCACGCCGTCGGCGATGATGTAGTCGATGTGCTGCGTGCCCATCGTCCCGGGATAGCCGAGATAGCTCGCCTGAACCGGCGCACAGCGGCCGGCGAAGATCGTCGGCCTGCTGTCCCGCGTGAAGCCCTTCAGGTCGATGGCGATATCGACGGCGAGCTCTCGCGACAGGCCGACGATCTCGCGGTCGCTGCGGGCGCGGACGTCGACGAAGCGATCGAAGGCAGCGGTCAGCCGTCGCCGCATGCCGTCCTGCCGCTCGGGGCCGAACGAGAAGGCGGTGCAGTCGAAGCGGCTCCTGTCGTGCTTCTCGATCAGCTCGGCGATCAGGTAGGCCGTGGCATGGTCGTGGAAATCGGCCGAGTAGTAGCCGACCCGGATCCTGCCGCGCTCACCTCGCGCGACGAACGGGTCGGGTTTCTCGACAGGGCCGAATCGCGCTGCCGCGTAGGTCTCGCTGGCGCGACGATGCAGGCCCGGGTCATCGAGGATCGCGAGAGCAATGAACGGCGATGTCGCCCGTCGCCCGGCGGCGATCGCCGCCGCGACGTCGGCGACATCGCCTTCGAGGGACGCCCAATCGCAGGCCTGCATCCTCGTGTGCAGATGCTCGCCGGGGAGAAAGTCGGCCCCAGGGTCGAGGGCGAGGGCCTTGCGGTAGCTATCCGCCGCCGCCTCCAGCCGCCCGAGGTCGCGCAGGACGAGGCCACGGCGCGACCACGCCTCGGCATGGCCGGGGACGAGGCCGAGAGCCTGATCGTAGCTCGCGAGGGCTTCCCCGAGGCGGCCCAGCTCGTAGAGCGCGCTGCCCCGGCCGCACAGCACAGCGGGGTCCGGCCGCAGCGCGATGGCCTTGTCGTAGCCGGCGACGGCCTCATGCAGGCGCCTCAGCTGGCGCAGGGCATTGGCGCGATTGGCATGAAGGGCAGCTTGCCCCGGCGCGAGGGCGATCGCCTTGTCGTAGCTCGCCACCGCTTCGTCGAAGCGGCCGAGCTCGAACAGAACGACGCCGCGGTTGGAAAGCGCCTCGGCATGGTCCGGCCTGATCGCGAGCAGACGATCGTAGCCCGCCACCGCTTCGTCCCGACGTGCCATCGCGTAGAGCGCATTGCCGCGATTGTAGAGGGCGTCGGCGAAGGCGGGGGAAAGCACGATCGCCTCGTCGTAGCTCGCCAGCGCCTCGGGCAGCCGATCGAGGTGGAAGAGGGCATTGCCGCGATTGCTGTGGGCCTGCGGCAGATCGGGCCGCAGGGCGATCGCCCGGTCGAACCGCGCCAGCGCCTGCCCGGGCGCTCCGTCCGCCAGGTCCAGGATCCCGAGAAGCTGGACGACCTCGAAGTCGCCCGGCTGCTCGGCCAGGATGGCCTCGTAGAGCCGCCGCGCCTCGCCCCGCCGGCCGCGCCGATGGAAGGCCAGTGCTTCTTTCAGTCTTGGATCGACAGGCACCGCCCCTCCCCCATCAGACCGGAGCATTCGCGAGGCGAAAGAGCGGCCTGATGGCGCCAAATCGTAACGCCGTTGCAAAGATTCCGCGTCGCAAGCGACATGATTCGAGCACCGCCGTCATGCTAGATCAGGATCATGACCGATTTCTCCCCTCCTCATGTCGTGCCGCTGGAGGGCGGCTCCAACTTCCGTGACCTTGGCGGCTACCGTGCCAAGGATGGCCGCGCCGTTCGGCGGGGCGCCGTCTTCCGCTCGGCCCATCTCGGCAACCTGACCCAGGTCGATCGTGCCAACCTCGGCCGCCTCGGCGTGCGGACGATCGTCGACCTGCGTGGCGTCAACGAGGCTGCCGAGACGCCCCACCGGGTCGAGGGCATCGACTGCCGCATCGTCGGCGCCCACATCGAGCCCGGGGTCGGCGACAGGATCCGCGGCGCGGTCGCCGACGGAACCGCGAGCCCCCACCTGATGATGCAGTTCCTGACCGACCATTATCGCGACTACCCGCGCCGCTGCGCGCCCGGCTTCCGCACCCTGTTCGCGACCCTGAGCGACGGCACGCACCGGCCGCTGGTGTTCCACTGCACCGCCGGCAAGGACCGCACCGGCTTCGCCTCGGCGCTCCTGCTGACCCTGCTCGGCGTGCCGTGGGAGACGGTGATGGACGACTACCTGCGCACCAACGAGCTGTGGACCGGCCATGTCGGCCGCTACCCCGAGCTCGACATCGACACGCGGGCGGCCATCGTCGAGGCGCGCACGGCCTATCTCGAGGCCGCCTTCAATGTCGTGCGTGCCGATTTCGGCGGCCCCGAGCAGTTCGCCGAGCGAGCGCTCTCGCTCGACGGCGCGTCGCGCGAGCGGCTCAAGGCGGATTTGCTGGACTAGGCGCTTTCGCGCTACGCCTTGGCGATGTCAGAGGCGCGCTACGAGACTCCCGAGCCCTTCAAGGTCGACATCCCCGAACGGGCGCTGATCGACCTCGACGAACGCCTGCGCCGCTGGCGCCCGCCGATCGCCATCGCCGACAACGGCTCGTGGGCTGCCGGCACCGACCCGGCGTTCCTCGCCGACCTGGTCGACTATTGGCGGCACGGCTACGACTGGCAGCGCTGCCAGGAAGCGATCAACCGCTGGCCCAACTACCTGGTCGATATCGGCCCGCAGCGCCTGCATTTCATCCGCGAGCCCGGCACGGAGGTCGACGGTGCGCCGCGGCCGATGCCGCTGGTCGTCACCCATGGCTGGCCGGGCTCGATCGTGGAGTTCCTCGAGATCATCGACCGGCTGGCGCACCCCGACCGCCATGGCGGCGATGCCCTCGATGCGTTCGACGTCATCGTGCCGTCGCTGCCGGGCTACGGCTTCTCCGGCCCGCCGATCCGCGAGGATGGCAGCACGGGCCCGATCGGACCACGTGCCATCGCGGGCCTGTGGCATCGTCTGGTGCACGAGCGCCTCAACTACCGCCGTCCTTACGGCGTGCAGGGCGGCGACTGGGGCGCCGTGGTTTCCTCCTGGGCAGCCTTCGACCATCCGGTGACGGAGGAGAAGGAAGAGTGGAAATCCGGCGTCGCCGGCCTGCATCTCAACATGATGGGGCTGCGGCCGGGCGTCGACCTGCGCAACACCAGGCTCGGCGCAGCCGAAGCGGCCTGGCTGGAGGCGGCGCGGACCGATCGTGACGACAAGATCGGCTATCAGCGCATCCAGGCGACGCGCCCGCAGACGCTGGGCGTCGCGCTGGCCGATTCGCCGGTCGGGCTGGCGGCCTGGATCGTCGAGAAGTTCCAGGCGTGGAGCGACTGCGCCGGCAACCCGCTGAACCGCTTCTCCCTGGACGTGCTGCTCGACAACGTCATGGTCTACTGGCTGACCGGAACCGCCGGCACGGCGACCTGGCTCTATCGCGGCTTCGCACAGCAAGCGCCGTATGCCCTGCCCGAGGGTCAGCACGTCGAGACGCCGACCGGCTTTGCCGCCTTTCCCGCCGACCTTTCGCCGCCGCCACCCCGGGAGTGGATCGAGCGCGCCTACAATCTGCGCCAGTACACGGCGATGCCCAGGGGCGGCCACTTCGCCGCCCTCGAGGAGCCCGCCCTGCTGGTCGACGACATTCGCGCCTTCTTCCGCCCTCTGCGCTTCGGCGCCGCGAACGATTGAGAGCACGGGAAGCGCGCTACTCACAGGCGATAACTCGACTTTGCCACGCGCGTCATCCGCTGGGACCGCGCCACTCGTCTTTCAGTTCTTCTCCCCAGCTTCGCTTCAGCGAAGCACGGGAGGCGAACTGAGAAGTCAGCGCCACGGGAGTGGCGCGCGCCCGGCGGGTCAGGCCAGCGTCGCCGTCGCCTGGGCCGCGATCGTGCCCTTCGGCGTCACCGTCCACAGCTCGGCGCCATTGCCGTCGGACGTCGGCCGGCCGACCACGCTGAACGGCGCCGTATCGAACAGCGGCGCCCGGGCGCGCACGGCGAAGGTCTTGATGCGCCGGCCGGGCATCGAATCGCGCAACAGGTCGAGCAGGCATTGCTGGGCGAACGGGCCGTGCACCACCAGGCCCGGATAGCCCTCGACCTCCATGCAATAGGTGCGGTCGTAGTGGATGCGATGCGGGTTGAAGGTGATCGCCGAATAGCGAAACAGCATCACCGGGTGCGGCTCGATGGTGCGCCGCCACGGCGTATCGCCCGGCACGGGATCGCGCTCCGGCACGCCGCTCCTGGCGCCCGCCTTCACCTCCTCGCGAAACACCGTGCTGGCGGCCTCGGTAAGCGCGAGGCCGCGGGGCGTGAAGATGCGACGCGTCTGGGTGGTGACGATCAAGGTTCCGGTGCTGCCCTGGCGCAGCTGGATGTCCGAAAACTCGATCTCGCGACGGAGCTTGTCGCCGACGCGGATGTCGCCGTCGAAGGTGAAGGTCGAGCCGGCATACATGCGGCGCGGCATCGGGATCTCGGGCAGCACGCCGCCGGTGAAGGCCGCGCCATCCTTCCCGAGCTGCGCCGGTCGCGCATGCGAATGCAGGTAGAGCAGATGCCAGCCCGGCGCGATCGGCTCGCCTTCGGCCGGCACGTTGTCCGGCCGGTCGAAGGTGGCGATCATCGCCTTGATCGGCGCCTGGGTGACGATGTCCTCGTCCTCGATCTTGCGGCCGAGCTCCTTGCGCAGCGGTTCGATGTCGATGGTCATGGCGCTTCCCTTCTGATTTGCCGCAGCGTAACCAATCCCGCGATGATTCGCGCTGCCCGCCCGCACGAAATCGCGCTTTTGCCGCAGATCGAAAACGCCGCCGACGAACGCTATGTGCGCGTTGGCCTGGCGCAGGTGATCGCCATGCCGCCGGCCAGCATCGCCTCCCTCGAGCAGGGCCGGCGCGATCGCAGGCTGTGGGTCGCGGTCTCACCCCTCGATCGCGTCGTCGGCTTCGCCCTCATGAAACTGCCCGGCGGCACGGCGTGGCTGGATCAACTCTCGGTGCTGGATCGCTGGCAGGGACGCGGGCTGGGCACGGCGCTGATAGACCGGGTCGCCGGACGCGCCGGCGAGCTGGGCTACGACGCGCTCCCTCTCTCGACCTATCTCGGCGTGCCATGGAACGCTCCGTTCTACGCGCGGCGCGGTTTCACCGTGGTGCCGCGCGGGCGCTGGCCTCGCGCCTTCCGCCTGCAGTTCGCGACCGAGGGCCATCCTCCGTGGCGCAGAGCGATCATGCAACGGAGCGTCGTCAGGTGCCCGCCTTGTGGAAGGCATCACTGATCTTCTCGGCAAACAGGCGCAGCCACTTGTTCTGCTCGCTGCGCCCCATGTCCTCGAGCGGATGCTTGAGGTCGTTGAAGGCCTGATATCGCCCCAATGCTGTCTTTTCGTACGAGCTGTGGTTCGTAATCAGCGGAAGGATCACGACTCCCTCCGTCTCCGCGGCTTTGAGCAACGGCGGCAACTCGTTCCTGGCAATGAAATCCGAGGCCAGGAAAGCCGGTCCGACCAGCAGCACGGCGACCCGGGCCCGCTTCAGGGCGAAGTCGATCTCGGCTTGCCATTGCGCGCCTGTCTCGATGCGGCTGTCGTCCCAAATATCGACCTCTGACTGGAACGGCGCCAGGAAGGTGCGAAGCCTCTCGCGCCATTGGCGCTTGCCCTGGTCACCACGCGCATAGCTGATGAAGACAGAGGTGCGTGCCGATTGCGTGCTGGTCTCCGCCAGTTCCAGGGTCGCGGCCGCATGCGATATCGGCGTGGACACGGCAGGGACAGCCGAAGCAGGAGATGCGCCTGTTGGCCGCCTACCGCCAAGCTCGGCGAGGAGCGTCGGATTTCCGGCCAGTACCGAGAGAATCGCGGTCGTGCGGATCGCTTCGTTGACTTGGCGGGCTTCGATGACTCTGGCGGCATGGTGCAACCCGATCAGACGCAGGGAGTCATCGAGCACCGGGGCGCCCGCGGAGCCAGGCGCGGTATCGCTGTCGTGATGCAGGACGCCCTTCTCCGCGGCGACGATTGCACCGGCGCGAAGCGACAGCAGCAATGGGCCTGCCTGCGGGTGATGAATGAGGCTCACTCTTTCCCCCTTCGTCCTCTTTCCGCCTCCACCAACCAGTGCGATGACCGTCCGGTCTGTCAGGGGCGATTCCAGCGCCACGATCGCGAAATCGTGCGGCGCATCGGCGACGAAGCAAATATCGGGGCGCAAGCGGACGGCCGTCACCGGCTTGAAGGTCCCATCCTCATTGCTGTGGTAGTCGAGCTCGAAGGCACTGTCGGATGCAGTCGTCGCATCCGGCAGGACGCTGTGGCAGGTTAGAATCAGGCGCGGCGCCACGAGAAAGCCGGTGCCGAAGCCCCGACCACCGACCGACACCCGGCCCACGGCTCGGCTGAGCTCGACGGCGCGGCTGTAGAACCACGGCGGCAGACCGATGTCTGACGCGATCAGGCCGCTTTCAAGTTTTCCAATGGTTGCCATCGCCTGTTCAGCGCGATCCTGCGGAACGCCGCCGGCGTCACTCGGCGGCGACAGCCAGCCCCATCTGCTCGCACGTCGGGGCGACGTCGGCCACCGTTGCGCGGCGCATGTCGCGGGCGTAGCGCTGGTCGTCGAACTCCATGCCGCGATGCATGGTGCAGCGGTCGTCCCAGATCACCAGGTCGTGGACGCGCCAGCGATGGCTGTAGACGAACTGGCGCTGGGTGGCGTGCCGGGTCAGCTCGTCGAGCAGCGCGCGCGCCTCGCCGTCGGCCATGCCGCGGATGGCGCCGGCGTGGCTCGCGATATAGAGGCTCATGCGGCCGGAATCCTGCAGCCGGCGTACCAGCACCTGCGGCACCGGCTTGAAGGCTTCGCGCTCGCTCTCGTCGAAATCGGCGAAGCCCAGCTTGGCCCGCGACGTCATGATCGAGTGCTCGGCGACCAGGCCGGCGATGCGTCGCCTGGTCGCCTCGGGCAGGGCGTCGTAGGCCGCCCGCAGGTCGGCGAAGCAATAGGCCGGCACGCGCTTGAACGACGAATCGGTGTGCCACAGCCGGTTGCCGAGGTTGTAGAGACGCTGCCGGTCGCTGGTCTCGAGGACCCGGTTCTCGTTGTCGAGATTGCCGACGTCGGCCAGGTTCTCGTGCAGGCGCAGCTTGTGGTCCTTGCGTGCCTTGAACACCGTGGTCTCGAGCGGCCCGAAGTGGCGGGCGAAGTCGAGCTGGCTCTCGTCGTCGAAATGCTGGTCGGGGAAGACCAGGACCGCATAGCGCGTGAAGGCCGCGCGAATGTCGGCGAGATCGCCGGCGGCAATCGGTCGCGCGAGATCGACGTCGCCGATCTCGGCGGCAAAGCTCTCGGTGACTGGCTGGACGGTGATGGCCACGGGCTCCTCCTGGTTCCTCCCGATCCTGTGCAGGACCGTGATTGGACCACCGAACCGGCCGGGCTGCAAATCCCTTTGCCGCGATTCCGGGTATACTCGGACGCATGATCGAGAAGCAGGAAGTTCAGGAGATTTTCCCGACCCCGTTGTGGATCGTGGATCTCCAGGCTGCGGCCGCGGCGTCGCTCAATGTCGCCCTCGGCGCCGAGATCGAACGGCTGATCGCGCCGCGCCCGAAGATTCCCGCCGGCAGCAACTGGCAGACTCCGCAGGATCTGCACATCAGGCCGGCCTTCGCCGAGTTCGTGAAGCTGGTCGAGACCGCGGCGCGCGGCGTCACCCGCTTCCTGCAGGTCGACCAGTACCCGATAGCGATCACCGGCTGCTGGGCCAACGTCAATCCGCCGGGCGCCTATCACCCGATGCACCATCATCCCAACAACTACCTGAGCGGCGTCTACTACGTGAAGATTCCGGCGCCCGGCTCGCAGATCATCTTCCAGGATCCGCGCGGCCAAGCCTCGATGATCATGCCCAGGCCGCGGCAGTACACGCGGCTCACCGCCAACGGCGCCAACGCCCAGAGCAAGGAAGGCCGCCTGGTGATCTTCCCGGCATGGCTGAAGCACACCGTGCCGGCCAACGACGGCCAGAGCGACCGCATCAGCATCTCGTTCAACCTCATGTTCAAGAACTTCAGCGAGACCATGGCGGCGCCACTGTGGGACGCGACGGCGGGGAAGAGCGGAGGCTGAGGTGCTTCTGTCATCCTGAGCGAAGCGAAGGATCTCATCACCGAAGCCCCAAAGCACACTCGTGCCAGGCGGCGATGAGATCCTTCGCTTCGCTCAGGATGACAGAGCCGTTCCGCCCAACCCGAACTCCGTCGCCAGCAGCTCGTACGACCGTTTCCGCCTCTCGAAGTCGAAGCAGATCGTCACTGCCATGATCTCGTCGACCCCGTAGGCGCCGGCGTGGGTCTCGAGGCCGGCCCGTACCGTCTTGGGCGATCCGACAATCGAGCGGCGGCGCAACGCCGGCAGCAGGCGCTCGGCGCCGGGTTCCCGGGCAGCTTCGAGCGCCTCCTCGATCGATGGCACGGGCCCGGCCTCGCCGCGGGTGCGCAGGCGCATCGCCCAGACCTCCCGGCTCTTCGCCAGCAGGTCGGCCTCCTCGTCGGTCTCCGCGCACAGCACCGAGATCGCCATCATCGGCAGTGGCCTGGCGTGCAGCGACGACGGCTTGAAGTGCTCCCTGTAGGCCCGCGTCACGCGGTCGCCGCCGTCCGGATTGATGAAATGGGCGAAGCAGAACGGCAGGCCGAAATGCGCCGCCAGTGCCGCGCTGTCGTCGCTCGAGCCCAGCAGCCAGACGTCCGGCGCGGTCTCGCCGACCGGCTGGGCCGTCACGCCGAAACCCTCGTGCTTGGGCGGCAATGCGTCGTGCAGCCACGACACCAGGTCGCGCACCTGGTAGGGATAGTTGTCGGCGCTGCTCCAGTTCGGCTTGCCGTCGGCCAGGATTCGCATGGTGCGCTGATCGCTGCCCGGTGCGCGACCGATGCCGAGATCGATGCGGCCCGGAAACAGCGTCTCGATCATGCGGAAATTCTCCGCCACCTTGTAGGCGCTGTAGTGCGGCAGCATCACGCCGCCCGAGCCGATGCGCATGCGCGACGTCAGGCCGGCGACCCGCGTGATCAGCACCTCGGGCGTCGAGCCGGCGAGCGCCTCGCTGCCGTGATGCTCGGCCAGCCAGTAGCGCGTGTAGCCCAGCCGATCGCAGAGCTGCGCCAGCTCGAGCGTCTCGCGCACCGCAGTCGCGGCCGTTCCGCCCTTGCGGATCGGCGACTGGTCGAGAACGCTGAGACGCAGACCTGACGGCACGATTGCGACGGGGGAGGCCTAAAGGCCCTTCTTGCCCATGGCCAGGAACTTCTCCTGGCGGCGCGCCCGCAAGGTGTCGGCATCGAGCTGGACCAGCTCGGCCACCGCCTCGGCCAGAACCTTGCCGACGACGTCGATCGTCTCGTCGGGCGAGCGGTGCGCGCCGCCCATCGGCTCGGGAATGACGTCGTCGATCACGTCGAGCTTCTTGAGATCGGCCGCGGTCATCTTCATCGCGTCGGCGGCTTCCTGCGCATTCTCGTTCGAGCGCCACAGGATCGAGGCGCAGCCTTCCGGCGTGATCACCGAGTAGACCGAGTTCTCCAGCATGTAGACACGATCGGCCGAGGCGATGGCGAGCGCGCCGCCCGAGCCGCCCTCGCCGATCACCACGCTGACCAGCGGCACGCCGAGCGACAGGCAGGTGTCGATCGAGCTGGCGATCGCCTCGGCCTGGCCGCGCGCCTCGGCGTCGAGGCCGGGATAGGCACCCGGCGTGTCGACCAGGGTGACGACCGGCAGGTGGAAGCGGTCCGCGAGCTTCATCAGCCGCTGCGCCTTGCGATAGCCCTCGGGGCGCGGCATGCCGAAATTGTGCTTGATGCGTGAATCGGTGTCGTCGCCCTTCTGCTGCCCGAGCACGACCACGCTGCGGCCGGCCAGCCGGCCGACGCCGCCCACGACCGCGGCATCCTCGCCGAACGCCCGGTCGCCGGCGAGCGGCATGAAGTCGGTGATCAGCCGATCGATATAGCGCTGGGCGTGCGGCCGGTCGGCGTGACGCGCCACCTGGACGCGCTGCCAGGGGGTCAGCCTGGCGTAGGTCGCCCGGAGCTGCTTCTGGACCTTGTCCTGCAGGCGCATGACCTCCTCGGCGATGTCGACATCGCCCGAGTTCGGCAGATGCCTGAGCTCGGAAATCTTGCTCTCGAGATCGGCAATCGGCTTCTCGAAGTCGAGATAGGTGGCCATTCGCGGTCAGATGTCGCCTGTCACCGGAATCCTGTCAACCGGCCGAGGTGCGACGTCGACGCCGCGCCAGGGGATGCTTGTCCTGCACCAGGGATCGCAGCTTCTCGTCCAGGACATGGGTGTAGATCTGGGTCGTTGCAATATCGGCGTGGCCCAGCATCAGCTGAACGCTGCGCAGATCGGCGCCGCCCGCCAGCAGATGGCTGGCAAAGGCATGGCGGAGCACGTGCGGCGACACACGGGCCGGGTCGATTCCGGCGCCGAGCGCCGCCTCCTTGAGAAGCTGGGCGAAGCGCTGGCGGGTCAAGTGGCCGGCCCGGCCACGCGAGGGAAACAGGAAGCGCGAGCCTTCGCCATCGCCGAGCGCCGCCGCGCGCACATGCAGCCACGACGCAATCGCCTTGCGCGCCGGATCGCTGAGCGGCACCAGGCGCTCCTTGTCGCCCTTGCCGCGCACGATCAGCATCATGGGATCGCGCTCGACCGCGACGAGCGGAAGGGTCACCAGCTCCGAGACGCGAAGCCCGGTGCCGTAGAGAATCTCCAGCAGCGTCGCCATGCGGCCGCCGTCGACGCCGCCCTTGACGCGCGCTGCCTCGATCAGCCGGTCGACCTCGTCGCGCGACAGGACCTTGGGCAATGGCCGCCCCAGCCGCGGCGAATCGAGAGTGCTCGCCGGATCGTCCTCGCGCAGGCGCTCGGCCAGCAGGAATCGGAAGAGCTGGCGGATCACCGACAGGCGACGCGCCACGGTGCGCGGAGTCATGCCGACATAATCGAGCGACTTCAGGTAGGCGCGAAGCGCATCGGTATCGGCGGTCAGCGGCTTCTGCCTGCGCCGCGCCAGGAAGGCCTCGAGGTTCCGGAGATCGTTGGCATAGGCGATCTCGGTGTTGCGCGAGGCCCCGCGCTCGGCCGTCAGCATCTCGATGAAGGCCTGCGCCTCGTGGGACAGCGGCGGCGGCTTGCTCCTCACGGCCGGCTCACAGCCCGTAGGCCATCGCCGTCTCGATGGCGAGCAGCCGCGCGGCATGATCCTCCCCGGCCATGCGCAGCGCACGCACGATTGCCCCGACGCCGGCAGGATTGAGCTCGGCGAGCGGCGTCTCGCCCGCGGCAATCGAGGCCAGCAAGGAGGCTTCGGCTCGGCGCCGCCCGGCTCCGGCGGCCTGCAGGGCCTGCAGCGTCGCGGCGGCGGGCACGACCAGGCGGACGGCGGCCGGCGGTGCTTCCGGCAGGTCGGTCGATCCCTGCGGCACGTCGATGCCGGTGGCACGGAACAACTCCAGCAACAGGGCGCCGCGCTGGGCCGCCCGTGCCGGATCGTCCTGGCGGATCGTCGCATACCAGCGATTGACCTCGGCCGGCGGCAGCCGCTTGGGATCGTCGATGCCGGCGATCGCAGCGAGCGGCATCAACCGGTCGAGAGCGCTCAAGGTGCGCGGATTGTTGTGGGCATCAGCTACCGCCAGCCGCATCCAGGCCTGCGCCTGCCTCTTGTCGCCGAGCAGCAGGAAGGCGCGCAGCGCCTCGGTCGCCGCGCCGGCAAATTGCTGCTGGGCGGGAAGCTGGAGCAAGCCGGCGGCACTGGCTCGCGCCACTGTCGGAAAGAGCGGGCTGCCCCGCGTATCGGCATAGACCACGCCGATGGAATTGACGACATCCTGGGGATTGGCGGCCCCGCGCGCCACTGCCACCAAATGGGCGCGCCGCGCGATGGCCGGCGGCAGTCGCGCCCCGGTATTCACGGCCTCGAGGTAGAGGTCGCTCAACCGGGTGGCCTCGACGATCGCCAACGCCTCGCCGCGCTCGCCGATCTCCAGCCGGGTCGCGATCGGCAGGCTCTTCATGCCGACCAGCGCCCGGATGACCGGAGGCTGCGTGCTGCGCAGCAGGCCGGCCGGCGGCTGGGCTCGCGTCATGTCGAGCATCATCATGGTTGGCCCGTCGACCGGGCCGAGCGACACGCCGCTCGCCGACGCCTTGTCGCCGTCGAGGTACCTGCAGGCTGCCTGGGCGCGGCGTCCGAACGGCTCGGTAAGCTCCCAGTTGCGCACGATCGCACAGGCGCCCTGGCGCTCGCCTGCCATCATCAAGGCGTTGGCGACGGCGCTGGCAGCCGTCGGGTCGAGATAGGCGCCGGCGTTGCGCACCATCTCGTTGAGGCTTTCGGCCTCGCCCATGGCGGCGAGCTTCTCGACACGGCGTATGAACAGGCTGGGCGGAGGGCTGGCGTCGGGCGGCGGCGGCGTGAGCTCGCTCACCAGCACCTTGAACTGCAGGTCGCGCAGAGCGCGGCTGCTCGGCGCCGCCGGCAGCGCCGACACGAGGCGCTTGGCGGTCGCGAGCGACGTGCCCTTCCAGGCATCCGCCGGCATGCCGCCGATCCGCGCCGTCAGGAAGCCGGTCGGCCTGTCATCGAAGCTCGCGACCTGCGCCAGCGCCCCGCCGGCGGCGGTAAGCACCGCGGCAACCAGAAGCACGCTAACGCGCAAAGCGCTCACTGGGCACCGGCACCTCGAAGTGACGCAGCGGCGGCCTGGGCTCGATGACGGCCAACGCCACGAGGCCGGCGATCACCAGGCCGACGAGGATCACGACGATCACCGGCCCGATCCTCAGGGCGGGGACGTTGAGGCGACTTCGGGAACGAAACATCGGCACGACCCGGTCAACCTACTCCGGAGGCCGCCGGCCGGGCAATCGTGGAGGGGCCGGCTTGAAACCTCGGACGGAATGGGCGACATCCTCTGGGCAGCTTGTCATGGACGCCTCAATTCCCCTGCCGCTGCCGCGCACCGTGGCCCTCGTCGGGCTGATGGGGGCCGGCAAGAGCGCCATCGGCAAGCGCCTGGCCATGCGGCTCGGCTTGCCCTTCATCGACGCCGACGACGAGATCGAGCGGGCGGCCGGCTGCTCGATCGCCGAGATTTTCACCAAGTACGGCGAGGCCGATTTCCGCGCCGGCGAGCGCCGCGTGATCGCCCGCCTGCTCGACCGGCTCCCGCACGTCCTGTCGACGGGCGGCGGCGCCTACATCGACGCCGATACACGCGCCTTGATGCACGCCAAGGCCATCACCGTGTGGCTGCGCGCCGACCTCGATGTCCTGTACGACAGGGTAAAGAAGCGGGGGCACCGGCCGCTGCTGCGCCAGGGCGATCCCAAGGAGATCCTCGGCCGCCTGATGGCCCAGCGCTATCCGATCTACGCCGAAGCCGACGTCGTGGTCGAATCGACCGCCCAGCCGGCCGATCGAACGACCGAGCAGGTGATCGATGCGCTGCGCCTGCACCTCGAGACGACACAGGCAAAGGCTCCGGCATGAACGCACCAGCCCAAGCCGCCGGCCAGGCCCGGCGGACAATCCGGGTCGATCTCGCCGGCCGGGCCTACGACATCGTGATCGGCCCCGGCCTGCTCGACCACGCCGGCGAGCTGGCGGCCGGGCTCCTGGCCGCCCCCCGGGTCATCATCGTGAGCGATCAGACCGTGGCGCCGCTTTACGCGGCCCGCCTCGCCGCCGCCTTCGAGAGAACTGGCGTAAGGACCCGCTCGCTCACCGTGCCCGTCGGCGAGAGCAGCAAGGAATTCGCAGCCTTCGGGCAGCTGATGAACGACCTGCTCGACCATCGGCCCGACCGCAAGACCACCCTGGTGGCGCTGGGCGGCGGCGTGGTCGGCGACCTCACCGGGTTTGCCGCCGCCGTGCTGCTGCGCGGCGTCGACTTCATCCAGGTGCCGACAACCCTGCTCGCCCAGGTCGATTCCTCGGTCGGCGGCAAGACCGGCATCAACACGCGCCACGGCAAGAACCTGGTCGGCGCCTTCTATCAGCCGCGTCTCGTCCTGATCGACACCGACATGCTCGACACCCTGCCGCCGCGCGAGCTGCTGGCGGGCTATGCCGAGGTCGCCAAGTACGGGCTGATCGACGCGCCCGAGTTCTTCAAGTGGTGCGAGGAAAACGGCGCGGCCCTGCTGGCTGGCGACGCTGCCAGGCGCACCTATGCCATCGAGCAGAGCTGTCTCGCCAAGGCCCGCATCGTCGCCGCCGACGAGCGCGAGACCGGCGATCTCAGGGCCCTGCTCAATCTCGGTCACACGTTCGGCCACGCGCTGGAGGCGGAAACCGGGTTCGGGCCGGACCTCCTGCACGGCGAGGCCGTGGGCGCGGGCATGGCGCTCGCCTTCGACCTGTCGGCGCGAATGGGTCTCTGCCCGGCGGCCGACGCCGAGCGCGCGCGCCGCCATCTCGCCGCGGTCGGCCTGCCGGTGCGCCTGCGCGCGATCGGCGGCGGCAACCGGCGCGACTGGCAGGCCGGGCGCCTGATCGATCACATGCGCGGCGACAAGAAGGCCGAGGACGGCCGGCTCACCTTCGTGCTGACGCGCGGCATCGGCAAGGCCTTCGTCTCGCGCGACGTCGACGAGAGGGTCCTGCACGGCCTGCTCGACGACGCGATCGCTGCCTGATCCCGAATGGACCCGGAACTCCAGCTCGATCTGCCGATCTCGGTTGCCGCCCCGCTGGTGCTGATCTGCCTGGCGCTCGGCGCCTACATGTCGGCGGCGGAGACCGCGGTGACCGGCGCGTCGCGGCCGCGCATGCACCGGCTGGCCCAGCAGGGCAATCGGCGGGCGACCCTGGTGAACAGCCTGCTCGATCGCAAGGACGAGGCGGTGAGCGCGGTGCTGCTCGGCAACAACGTCGTCAACATCCTGTCGGCGTCGCTCACGACCGCGGTGCTCACCGCGACCTTCGGCGCCGCGGGCGTGGTCTACGCCACGATCATCGTCGGCATCCTGGTGGTGATCTTCGCCGAGGTCATGCCCAAGACCTGGGCCCTGTTGCGCGCCGATCGCGTGGCCTTGATGCTCGCGCCCTCGCTCGTCGTCACGCTCGCCCTGCTGGCGCCACCGGCGCGCGCCATTGCCGCGGTCTCGCGCCTCTTCCTCGGCCTGCTGCGGATCCGCATCGACCGCACGCCGGATGCCGAGGAGCACGCCGACGTCCTGCGCGGCGCCATCGAGCTGCATGGGCAGGACCTGACCGATCTCGCAGCGCCGGCCGAGAAGGCGATGCTGCGGTCGGTGCTCGACCTCGGCGAGCACACCGTGGCCGACGTCATGACGCATCGCGGCACGGTGGCCCTGATCGACGCCGACCAGCCCCTCGACACGATCGTCGACGAGATGCTGGCCTCGCCCTACACCCGCATCCCCGTCTATCGCGGCGAGGCCGACAACATCGTGGGCGTTGTCCACGCCAAGGACCTGTTTCGTGCCGTCAAGGCGGCCGGCGGCACGGCCGGCGTCAAGATCGACAATGTCATGACCGCCCCGTGGTTCATCCCGGAATCGACCATCCTGTTCGATCAGCTTCAGGCCTTTCGCGCCCGGCACGAGCACTTCGCCATCGTGGTCGACGAGTACGGTGCGCTGCGCGGCATCGTGACGCTCGAGGACATCATCGAGGAGATCACCGGCGACATCGAGGACGAGCATGACGCCGTCAAGCGCGGCATCGTCCCGCGCGAGGACGGCAGCGTCGTGTGCCGCGGCGACGTGCCGATTCGCGATCTCAATCGCGAGTTCGCCTGGGGCCTGCCGGAGGACGTCGCCATCACCATCGCCGGGCTGGTCTTGCACGAGGCGAGACGCATTCCCGAGGTCGGCCAGATCTACGCCTTCTACGGCTTCCGGTTCGAAATTCTGAAGCGCGAAGGCACGCGTATTGCAGAGTTGCGCGTCATGCCGCCAATCGACATACAAGCCGGCTGACCGAACGCCATCCCGTCTTCGAGAGGACCGACCATGCCGCTTTCGCCGCCAGTCGGGCGACAGCATCTCCATACGCGCCGCGTGACCTGCCAGGGCTACTTCCGCGAGGATGGCCTGTGGGACATCGAGGGCCACATCACCGACGAGAAAAGCTACGAGCACTCGAGCGAATGGCGCGGCCAGATGAAGCCGGGCGACTTCATCCACCAGATGTCGATTCGCCTGACGCTCGACCACCGCTACACGATCGTCGACGTCGAGGCGGTGACCGACCAGTCGCCCTACCCGATTTGCGGCAATGTCACGCCCGATTTCAAGAAGCTGATCGGCCTGCGCATCGCCGGCGGCTTCCATCGCGAGGTGCGCGCCCGCCTGGGCGGCGTGCATGGCTGCACCCACATCGTCGAGCTGCTGGGCCCGGTCGCGACCACGGCCTACCAGACGATGTCGTCGGGCCGGGCGCGCGCGCTCAACGAGGCCCATCGCAAGCGCCAGGCCAACGGCTCGGCGCCGGGCCGGCCGGCCGAGCCGAAGCGCAAGCCTTACGTCATCGACACCTGCCACGCCTGGGCGGCCGACGGCCCGGTGGTCAGGCGCTGGGCGCCCGACTACTATACCGGCCCCGACGCCGAGGCGGTGCGCGCCGCCGCTGCCGGCAAGGAAGTCGAGTTCGAGGACGGGTGAGATTTCGTCCTCCTCCCCACGCTTTGCGTGGGGAGGTGTCGCGTCATACGCGACGGAGGGGTCACGAGCAGCGGGACTGGGGCTCATGACCCCTCCGTCCGCGAAGACCCTTCGGCTTCGCTCAGGGCAGGCGCGGACACCTCCCCAGCTTCGCTGGGGAGGAGAGTCAAACGCGTCTCACCCTCGCCGCGCATCCTCCTCCGGTGTCAGCGTCACGAGCGCCAGCGCGTGCAGGCCGGCATCGAGCTCCTCGCTCAAGGCGGCATACACCAGGCGCTGCCGCGCGACGCGGCTGTGGCCGGCGAAGGCCTGCGAGACGATCTCCACCCTGAAATGGGTCTCGCCGCCTTCGCGCCAGCCGGCGTGGCCGTGATGGCGCGATGATTCGTCCTCTATGGCAAGCCGCGCGGGCGCGAATGCCATCCGGAGCTTGTTGTCAATCGCGTTCGCCACCTTGCCCATCACTCGCCTCACTTGCCCGGCCAAACCGTTGAACACATATTAGCGCGATGCCCCGACGGCGAGCCAAACCATTGACGGCCATGGACGGTGCGCAGGCCCACCAGCGCGTCTGCGAGGCGCCGGGCTGTCGGCTGGCCGGCGACTTCCGCGCGCCGCGGGCACGCGACCGCCTCAACGAGTACCGCTGGTTCTGTCTCGCCCATGTCCGCGAGTACAACAGCAAGTGGGACTATTTCGCCGGCCTCGATGCCGATCAGATCGAGGCGCACATCCGCGCCGACACGACCTGGCGACGGCCGGTGTGGCCGCTCGGGGGGCGGCGGTCCAACGGACCGTACGTCCATATCCTCGATCCGTTCGACCTGGCCAGCCACGCCGGGCTGGAGGAGCGCCACCAAGCGCCTAACGATGGCTGGGAGCAGCTGACGCCGGACGAGCGTAAGGCCTTGGGGGTGCTCGATCTTTCCTGGCCGCTCACGCAGGCGGACGTGAAATCGCGCTACAAGGAGCTGGTCAAGCTGCACCATCCCGACGCCAATGGCGGTGCCCGCGAGGCCGAGGAGAAGATCAAGCAGATCAACGCCGCCTATTCCACACTGCGGTCGTCGGAGCGGCTTCCAGTCGAGTGATAAGCCCTGTTGGGGGCAGCCGTGCGAATTGGTCGCTTGCAGCGCACAAAAGGGCCTGCGACTATGGGTTTTAGCCCGCAATTTGGCGGGCTTTGTATTTAGGACGTGTGATGGCTTCTACAACGACAGCGGCCCGCGAGAACGTGTCGGGCATCCCCGATATCAAGGTTTCCGCGCGCCAGCTTTTCGGCATCGACACCGACATGGAAGTGCCGGCGTTCAGCATGGCGACCGAGCACGTGCCGGAGGTCGACGACGCCTACCTGTTCGATTCCGACACGACGATGGCAATCCTCGCCGGCTTCGCGCACAACCGACGCGTCATGGTGCAGGGCTATCACGGCACCGGCAAATCGACCCACATCGAGCAGGTGGCGGCGCGCCTCAACTGGCCCTGCGTGCGCGTCAATCTCGACAGCCACATCTCCCGTATCGACCTGATCGGCAAGGACGCGATCGTGCTGCGCGACGGCAAGCAGGTCACCGAGTTCCGCGAGGGCATCCTGCCGTGGGCGCTGCAGAACCCGACGGCGCTGGTGTTCGACGAGTACGATGCCGGCCGCGCCGACGTCATGTTCGTGATCCAGCGCGTCCTCGAGGTCGAGGGCAAGCTCACCCTGCTCGACCAGAACAAGGTGATCCGCCCTCACCCGTCGTTCCGCCTGTTCTCGACCGCGAACACGGTCGGCCTCGGCGACACGACCGGCCTCTATCACGGCACGCAGCAGATCAACCAGGGCCAGATGGACCGCTGGTCGATCGTGACCACGCTGAACTACCTGCCGCACGACCAGGAAGTGGGCATCGTGCTGGCCAAGACGCCGATGTACGACAACGACGAGGGTCGCAAGATCGTGTCCGCCATGGTGGCGCTGGCCGACCTGACGCGGGCCGGCTTCATCGCCGGCGACATCTCGACCGTGATGTCGCCGCGTACCGTCATCACCTGGGCGGAGAACGCCAAGATCTTCGGCGGCGACGTGGGCTTCGCCTTCCGTCTGACCTTTCTCAACAAGTGCGACGAGGTCGAGCGCAGCACGCTCGCCGAGTACTATCAGCGCTGCTTCGGCCGGGAACTGCCGGCGTCGAGCGGCAAGGGCGGCAAGCTGCACTGAGAAAGGGCCGTTATGGCCAAGGACACCACTCCCCTCGAGGAGTTCCGTCGCGTCACCGCCACCACCATGCGGGCGGTCGCGCGCAAGGAAGTGAACGTCTCGTTCGTGCCCGACGGCGGCTCGCTGCTGGGCAGCGAGGCCCGCATCACCGTGCCGGCGCGCGACCTGCCCGTGGAAGACGTCAGCCGGGTGCGCGGCGAGGCCGATTCGATGGCGCTCAAGATGCGCCATCACGACCGCAAGACGCATCTGCGCCGCGTGCCGCGCGGCGAGACCGCGCGTGCGATCTTCGAGGCGGTCGAGCAGGTCCGTGTCGAGGCGCTGGGCGCGCGGCGCATGGCCGGCGTCGCCGACAACCTCTCTGCCCTGTGGCGCCAGCGCTCCGACCAGCGCGGCCATGCCCGCATCAAGTCCAAGGACGACGCGCCGATCGCCGACGTGATCGGGCTGATCGCCCGCGAGCAGCTGCTCGGCGCCGCGCCGCCCGACTCGGCCAAGGCCATGGTCGACATGTGGCGGGCCGACATCGAATCGGCGGCCGGCCGCGATTTCCAGAAGCTGCGCGAATCGCTGACCAACCAGGAGACTTTCGCACGGGCTGCCCGCCAGCTGATCCGCGACCTCAAGCTCGGCGACGAGACGGCCGACCTGCAGGACGACGATACCGAGGACTCGCAGGACCAGGAGAACGCCGACGGCCAGTCCAACGAGACCGGCGACGACCAGAGCGATTCGAGCGAGACCCAGGGCTACGGCGCGCAGGGCGAGGAGACCGAGGACGCCTCCGAGCAGGACGACGCCTCCGAGACGGTCGCCGACCAGGCGCAGACCGAGATGCAGATGGGGGCGGGCGACGAGGAGGAGCCGGGCCGCGCCGAGCGTCCGTGGCTGCCGCCCGGCGCGCTGTCGAACGAGCCGAAGGGCCAGCAATACCACCCCTATACGGTGAAGTTCGACGAGATCGTCGACGCCGACCAACTGTGCGATGCCGAGGAGCTCGGCCGGCTGCGCAATCATCTCGACCAGCAGCTCTCCCACCTGCAGGGTGTGATCGGCAAGCTCGCCAACCGCCTGCAGCGCCGCTTGATGGCGCAGCAGAACCGCTCCTGGGAGTTCGACCTCGACGAGGGCACGCTCGATGCCGCGCGTCTGGCGCTCAAGAAGGAGAGGGAAACCAACTTCCGTGACACCGTCGTCTCGCTGCTGATCGACAATTCCGGCTCGATGCGCGGCCGGCCGATCACGGTGGCGGCGATGAGCGCCGACATCCTGGCGCGCACGCTCGAGCGCTGCGGCGTCAAGGTCGAGATCCTGGGCTTCACGACGCGCGCCTGGAAGGGCGGCCAGAGCCGCGAGCAATGGCTTGCGGCGGGCAAGCCGGCCAATCCGGGCCGCCTCAACGACCTGCGCCACATCATCTACAAGCCGGCCGACGCGCCGTGGCGGCGAGCGCGCAAGAGCCTCGGCCTGATGCTGCGCGAAGGCATCCTCAAGGAGAACATCGACGGCGAGGCGCTGTTGTGGGCGCACAACCGCCTGCTGCCGCGCACCGAGGAGCGCAAGATCCTGATGGTGATCTCGGACGGCGCACCGGTCGACGATTCGACGCTGTCGGTCAATCCCGGCAACTACCTCGAGCGCCACCTGCGCGACGTCATCGACTGGATCGAGACGCGCTCGCCGGTCGAGCTGGTCGCCATCGGCATCGGCCACGACGTCACGCGCTACTATCGCCGCGCCGTCACCATCGTCGACGCTGTTCGACGAGGAAGAGACCAAGGACAAGCGGCCGAGCAGCACCGCACGCGGGACGCGCTCGGCCAAGGCCGCGACAGGAAAATCCGGCCGGCGCGCTGCCTGATCGCGCGTCGACCGTCCCAAGCGGGCGACCCATGGTTTCCTTCGCCCGCCCGCTGCTCGCCCTCCTGCTGCTGGTCACCGCCTGCGCCGGCGTCTCGCCGCCACGCGCGGGCGCGCAGGAACAGCCGATCGAGATCCGCAGCACAGCGCTGCCGTTCAAGATCGACGAGCCCGGCGCCACCCGCCTCGACCGGCTGATCTGGCGCGGCGGCATCGCCATGACCGCCAACCCGGCGAGCTTCGGCGGCTGGTCCAACCTGCACGTCGCGGCCGACGGCAGGACCCTGACCTCGATCTCCGACGAAGGCGCGTGGCTCACCGCCACGATCGACTACGACGCCAGGGGCGACCTCGTCGGGCTGACCGGCGCCCGGATCGGCCAGCTGCGCGGCCCCGACGGCAAGCCGATCGAGAGCAAGGCAGACGCCGATGCCGAGGCGATGGCGCGTCTGCCGGACGGATCGTGGCTGGTGGCCTTCGAACGCCACCATCGCCTGTGGCGCTATCCCACCCTGCAGGGGGTTCCGACCGCGCTGGAAGGACCGGCTGACATCGGCCGCCAGCCGACGAACGGCGGCATCGAGGCGATGGCCACCCTCGGCGACGGCCGGATCGTCATGATCAGCGAGGAATACCGGCACCGGCCCGATGCCGTCGTCGGCTGGGTCGGCAGCCCCGGGCCCGCCGGCCGCTACCAATGGCGCGCCTTCGACTACCCGACCATCCCCGACTTTCGCCCGACCGCCATCGCGCGCCTGCCCGACGGCTCGTTCGTCACCGTCGAGCGCGCCTTCGACCTGGCCCGCGGCGTGCGATGCCGAATCGTGCGCTTCGCGGCGGCCGACCTGGAGCCGGGCAATGTCGTGCGCCCGGAGGAGCTGGCCCGCCTCGCCTCACCCTACGCGGTGGACAATCTCGAGGGACTGGCCGCCGGCCAGGGCCGCAACGGCGAGACGCTGCTGTGGCTGATCTCGGACGACAATTTCAATCGCGTCCAGCGCAACATCCTGATGATGTTCGAGATCGCGGAGCGATGAAAGCGAAAGCTCCCTCGCTCCGCGAGGGACGACGGATTCACCGGATCGAAGGAGCCAACATCACCTCATCCCGAGGAGCCGCGCGCAGCGCGGCGTCTCGAAGGATGGGGGCCGAGCGCGATGTCGGTTTCCCATGCTTCGGGATGCGCCCTGGGCGCTCCTCAGCATGAGGTCGTGGTGTCGCTCTCAGAAAGGGCGACTAAGCCGCAGCCGCCGCCTTGGCGTCCTTCTTGGCCTTGGCCGAGGTGACGCGGCGCTTCAGCACCTTCATCTCGGGGCTGAGCTTGCTGTCGTTGGTGCCCAGCAGGTAGGAGTCGATGCCACCATTGTGCTCGATGGTCTTGATGCCGCGCGGCGTCAGGCGCAGGCGCACGGTGTGGCCCAGCGCATCCGACAGGACCGAGGCGACCTGCAGGTTCGACATGAAGCGACGCCGCGTCTTGTTGTTGGCGTGGCTGACATTGTTGCCGTACTGAACGGCTTTGCCCGACAGGGCGCAACGACGGGGCATGGCGCTATCCGCTAAAAGACGATCCCGCCGGTGGGCGGGAAGGCCGGCTTTTTACGGGTCGAAGGCATGGCCGTCAAGGCGGACATCACACCGTCCAGTCGACCACCCGCTCGCTGATATCCTCGACCTGATCCTCCGGGATGACCCGGCCGCGGGCCGAGATTCCCGCCTGGTGCACGGTTTCCGGATCGCCCGAGATCAGGGGGTGCCACCAGTAGAGATCCTGCCCGAAATGGACCAGGCGGTAGGCGCAGGTCTTGGGCAGCCAGTCCATCCGGGCCACGATCTTTGGGGTGAGCTTGATGCAGTCGGGGACGATCTTCTTGCGGTTCTTGTAGTCCCGGCAGCGCGCCGTCCTGGGGTCGAGCAGCTTGCAGCACGTGTCGGTCTGCACGATCTCGCCGGTGCCTTCGTACTCGAGCTTGTTGGTGCAGCACATGCCACAGCCGTCGCAGAGCGATTCCCACTCGGGCTTCGACATCTGGGCGAGGCTCTTGCGCTTCCAGAACGGCAGCTCGGCGGGCGCGGTGGCCCTGCGGGCAGTCTCGACGATGGACTTGGCGACGATGGACTTAGCGGGCATGGAAAGCTTTTAGCATGAGACGTGCCGCGGCGGCGGGGGTCGTTCGGGCGGCCTCGACCTCGCGCTCCAGGCTGGGCACCAGCTTCCTGACCTCCGGATGACGGCGCAGCTCGGCCAGCAGCGTCTCGCCCACCTCGTTCCACATCCAGGCGCGGGCCTGCTCGGCGCGGCGTCGGGCCAGCCCCTTCTCGCCCACCGCCTGCAGGAAGCGCTCGACGGTGGCCCAGATCGCGATGACACCCTCGCCCGAGAGCGCCGAGCAGGTCGTCACCTCGGGCGTCCAGCCGGCGGTCGGCGAGCGCAGCATGCGGAGCGCATGCTGGTAGTCACTGGCCGAGCGCTGCGCCGTCGCCCTGAGATCGCCGTCGGCCTTGTTGACCACGATCAGGTCGGCCAGCTCGATGACGCCGCGCTTGATACCCTGCAGGTCGTCGCCGCCCGCCGGCAGCAGCAGCACGATGAACATGTCGACCATGTCGGCGACGGCGGTCTCGGATTGGCCGACACCCACCGTCTCCACGATCACGGTGTCGAAGCCCGCCGCCTCGACCAGCAGCATGGTCTCGCGGGTGCGCCGCGCGACACCGCCCAGGGTGGTGCCGGCCGGCGAGGGCCGGATGAACGCGGCATGGCGGCGCGACAGCTCCTCCATGCGCGTCTTGTCGCCCAGGATCGAGCCGCCGCCGCGCTTGGACGAGGGATCGATCGCCAGCACGGCAAGCGAGCGGCCGCGCTCGATCAGGGAGAGGCCGAAGCGCTCGATGAAGGTCGACTTGCCGACCCCGGGGACGCCGGTGATGCCGAGCCGTACCGACCTGCCGGTGTGCGGCAGCAGGCTGGCGAGCAGCCGATCGGCCCGCTCGCGATGATCGGGCCGCGTCGATTCGACCAGGGTGATGGCTTGCGCGAGCGCCCGCCGATTCCCGGCCAGAAGGGGTGCCAGGAGCGGATCGCCGCCCGCCCGGTCCGGCTGTGCAGCCATGGCGCTCATCGCTCGACGCTTATCAGCGGGACCGGCGGAACGCCAGCAAGGCCGCGACCCCGGCGATGACGTAGAACACGGCGAGGGTCGCCCCCAGGCCGGGGTCGCCGACCGCGTCCATCGCCGCGCCGGTGAGCGGCCGGCCGACCAGCCCGCCCAGGATGTAGAGCATGCTGAAGGCGGTGTTGGCGCGGGCCATGTCGCCGCCGGCGAAGCGCTGGCCGAGCAGCGCCAGGCCGACCGGGTAGATCGCGAACGACACGCCGCCCCACAGCATGATCACGGCAATCACCGTGTTGGATTGCGCCGAGACCACGGTGAGCAGGACGACCAGCAGCGCGCTCACCAGCGTGCAGCCGGCCAGCACGGCGCGCCGATCGAGATGATCGGCCATCCAGCCGATCGGCCATTGCAGGACGACGTTGCCGAGAACGAAGGCCGACAGCCAGAGCGCGCCGGTCTCGGCCGACACGCCGGCGCCCACGGCGTAGACCGGCAGAAAGCTGAAGGCGACGTTCTCGCCCAGGCCGCAGGCGAAGGCCGCCAGCATGGCGAGCGGCGCCGTCACGACCACGATCATGTAGCCGCTGTCGTCGGCGTGCTCGATCGCGGGTGCGGACTTCCAGTAAGGCAACAGCGGCAAGGCGACCAGCAGGGCGAGCACCGCGCAGGTGATGAAGGGAACAGGACCGTAGATGCCGACGATCTGCAGGACGAACGGCCCCAGCGCGATGCCGAGTGCCACCAGCGTGGAATAGACGCCCATCACGCGGCCACGCCGGCTTTCCTCGACCACGACGTTCATCCAGATCTCGGTCACGATCCAGGGCACGCCGCCCATCGCGCCGTGCAGCAGGCTGAGCACGAACCAGACCGCCGGGCTGTCGGTCAGCGTGTAGGCCATGGTGATCGCCGAGCCGGCGACCACCGCGGCGAAGATGAACGGGACGGCGCCGAAGCGGGCGGCGAGGCGCGGGATGTGGCCGGCGGTGGCCAGCATGCCGATCCCCCACGCCGCCGCGACGATCCCGATCGTGAGCTTGTCGGCACCCTGGCGTTCCAGCGCCAGCGGCACCAGCGGCATCGCCACACCGGCCTGCAGGCCGATCGCGGCGCAGGCGGCGAAGACGGGGAGCAGGGAACGCCAGGGACCGGCCGCGACGGCGCTATTCGGCGACACGCAGGTGTCCTTCGGCACGGAACGAAGGCGGCTCCGGCGCGCTCGCGTGCCGGCGCTCGGCCTCTGCCGCCGCCTCCTGCTGGCGGCGCCACATGTCGGCATAAAGGCCGTTGGCCGCCATCAGCTCGGCGTGACGGCCGCGCTCGACGATCCGGCCGCGGTCGAGCACGACGATCTCGTCGGCATTGACGATGGTCGACAGCCGGTGGGCGATGATCAGCGTGGTGCGGCCGCGCGACACCTCCTCGAGCGAGCGCTGGATCTCCTGCTCGGTGCGCGTGTCGAGCGCGCTGGTCGCCTCGTCGAACAGCAGGATGTGCGGGTTCTTGAGGATGGTGCGGGCAATCGCCACGCGCTGCTTCTCGCCGCCCGACAGCTTCAGGCCGCGCTCGCCCACCGTCGCCTCGTAGCCCTCCGGCAGTGCCGCGATGAAGTCGTGGATGCGCGCCAGGCGGGCGGCCTGCTCGACCTCCTCGCGGGTGGCGCCGGCCCGGCCATAGGCGATGTTGTAGTAGATCGTGTCGTTGAACAGCACGGTGTCCTGCGGCACCACGCCGATCGCCGCGCGCAGGCTCGCCTGGGTGACGTCGCGGATGTCCTGGCCGTCGATCCGCACGCCGCCCGAGGCGACATCGTAGAAGCGGTAGAGGATGCGCGAGATCGTCGACTTGCCGGCGCCGCTCGAGCCGACGATCGCCACGGTGTCGCCCGGCGCCACGCGGAAGCTGACGTCGTGCAGGATCGGCCGCGCCTTGTCGTAGTGGAAGTCGACATGATCGAACACGATCTCGCCGCCGCTCACGGTGAGCGGCGGCGCGCCGGGCTTGTCGGCGATCTCGGCCTCGACGTCGAGCAGGCCGAACATCTTCTCCATGTTGACCAGCGAATTCCTGATCTCGCGGTAGGCGAAGCCCAGCATGTTGAGCGGCATGTAGAGCTGGATCAGGAAGGCGTTGACCGCCACGAAGTCGCCGAGGGTCATCGTCCCCCGGACCACGCCCTGGCCCGCCAGCACCATCACCGCGACTAGGCCGGTGGAGATGATGGCGCCCTGGCCGATATTGAGCAGCGACAGGGTGCGGCTCGAGCGGATCGCCGCGATCTCGTAGCGCCGCCGGCCGACATCGAAGCGGCGTGCCTCGTGCCCCTCGTTGCCGAAATACTTCACGGTTTCATAGTTGAGCAGGCTGTCGATCGCCTTGGCATTGGCGTCGGTGTCGGCATCGTTCATGCGGCGCACGAACTTGATGCGCCATTCCGACAGCACGACCGAGAACACGATGTAGCCCAGCACGACACCCAGGGTGACGGCGGAGAACCGCCAGTCGTAGAGGTTCCACAGGATGATGCCGACCAGCGCTATCTCGAACAGGGTCGGCAGGATGTTGAAGGTGGTGAAGCGGATCAGGAATTCCATGCCGGCGGTGCCGCGTTCGATGACGCGGCTCAGCCCGCCGGTCTGACGCTCGAGGTGGTAGCGCAGCGACAGGGCATGGAGATGGCCGAACACTTCGAGGGCGAGATTGCGGATGGCGCGCTGCGATACAGGCGCAAAGATGGCATCGCGGATCTCGCCGAAAGCCTGGGCCAGCACCCGCGCCACGCCGTAGGCGACGATCAGGGCGATCGGCACGGCGATCGCCTTGGTCGCCGCATCGCCCAGCGCGTCGACCGATTCCTTGTAGAGGATGGGCACGTAGACGAGGGTAAGCTTGGCCACGACCAGCAGGACGAGCGCCACCACCACCCGGGCGCGCAGAACAGCTTCACCCTTTGGCCACAAATGCCGGCCCAATATGGCCAGCACCGCCCAGGTGCGCTTGACGCCGAGCTTGGGAACGCGATCGCTGGCGGGAGCCGACATGGCCGAAGGACTGAAGATTTGCCGAAGGGTACGGATGGCGCGGGAGGAGCCGGCCTTCTATCCTGCCCGCGAGGCGTGCGTAAGCCCCCCTGTCGTGAGGGAAATCATGAGTTTTCGTAGGGCCTTCATGGCTTTTGCCCTCCTGTTGGCGGGGTCGACGGCGGCACAGGCCCAGGACGCCCGCCAGGTCGAGATCGGCTACGAGATCACCTTCGCGGGCATCTCGGGCTTTCGCATCGACGTCACCGCCCGCTTCAACGGCGCGACCTACGATGTCGAGACCAGCACCTTCAAGGAAGGCATGCTGCGCGCCGTGACCATGAACTACCAGGGCCGCAACCGGGCGTGGGGCGGCTTCTCGCCGCGCGGGGCCCAGCCTACCTCAGGCTCGCTGTCCATCGTGGTCGGCGACAAGCCGCGCACCTGGCTCGCCAAGTACGGCGCCGGCGGCACCGTCGAGGAGACCCACAACCCGCCCTGGAAGCCGCAACCGTCGCAGACAATTCCCGACAAGGATCGCGTGGGCTCCCTCGATCCCTTGTCGGCGGCGCTCACCGTCGGCTTCGCGGGCGACAACGCCTGCGATCGCACCCTGCCGGTCAACGATGGCAAGCGCCGCGTCAACGTGATGCTGCACAAGCTCCGCACGGAGTCCGCCGCGGCGAGCGGCATTCCGGGCGCCCAGGGCGACGTGCTGGTCTGCCAGATCCATACCAAGCGGGTGGCCGGCGAGTTCGACGAAGCGCCCAAGGAGGCAGAGGCCGAGCGCGAGCGGCCGATCACGATCTGGCTCGCCCGCTTCGACCAGAGCCAGATGCGTTATCCCGGCCGCATGGAGGCACAGACCGGCTTCGGCACTATCCGCGGCAAGATCCTGTGGTTCCGCGAACGCCCGCTGACGCCGGGGTGAGTCGTCGCCGGGCGCGCGCCACTCACAGGCGCTGTCTTCAGAACTCCTGACATCGAATTTCGGCTCTCCTCCCCAGCACGCCGGCGCGCTCCCAGCGCATTTTCATAGGTGTCGCCGTCTTACGGCGACGGAGGGGTCATAGGCTCGAGACTCGTGGCTCATGCCCCCTTCGTCCGCATCGGCATTTTGACCGCCCAGCGCGCCAGCCGGGCCGCCGGCGATGCTGAGCATGCGTATCGCATGCGTGGGGAGGACGATGACTACGCCGCGCGCTTCTGGTCGCGGTGGCGGAGGATGGTGAGGATCTCGGCGGCGGCCGCCGGGATGTTGGTGCCCGGGCCGTAGATCGCCGCGACGCCGGCCTTCTTCAGGAAGTCGTAGTCCTGCGCCGGGACGACGCCGCCGACGACGACCAGGATGTCCGATCCGCCCTGCTTGGCGAGCTCCTCGATCAGTTGCGGCACCAGCGTCTTGTGGCCGGCGGCCTGGCTCGACACGCCGATCACATGCACGTCGTTCTCGATCGCCGCCCGCGCCGCCTCCTGCGGCGTCTGGAAAAGCGGCCCGATGTCGACGTCGAAGCCCAGGTCGGCGAACGCCGTGGCGATCACCTTGGCGCCGCGGTCGTGGCCGTCCTGGCCCATCTTGACGACCATCAGGCGCGGCCGGCGGCCCTCCTCCTCGGCGAACGAGGCGATGTCGGTGCGGATGCGCTCGAGCCCCTGGTCGCCCTCCCATTCCCCGGCATAGACGCCGGAGATCGAGCGGATGGTCGCCTGGTAGCGGCCGTAGACGCCTTCCAGCGCCGACGAGATCTCGCCCACCGTCGCCCGCGCCCGCGTCGCCTCGATGCTCAGCGCCAGCAGGTTGCCGGTGCCGTTGCGGGCGGCCTCGCCCAGCGCTTTCAGCGACGCCACGCACTTGGCCTCGTCGCGGCTGCCGCGGATGCGGTTCAGCCGGCTGACCTGGGATTCACGCACCACGTCGTTGTCGACATCGAGAATCTCGATCGCCGGCTCCTCCTCGAGCCGGAACCTGTTGACCCCGACCACGATCTCCTCGCCGCGGTCGACCCGCGCCTGCCGGCGGGCCGCGGCTTCCTCGATGCGCATCTTGGGCATGCCGGCCTCGACCGCCTTGGTCATGCCGCCCAGCGCCTCGACCTCGGCGATCAGCTTGCGCGCCTCGGCGACCAGGCTCGCGGTCAGCGATTCGACGTAGTAGCTGCCGGCCAGCGGATCGATCACCTTGGTGACGCCGGTCTCGTGCTGCAGGATCAGCTGGGTGTTGCGCGCGATGCGCGCCGAGGTCGGCGTCGGCAGCGCGATCGCCTCGTCGAACGAGTTGGTGTGCAGCGACTGGGTGCCGCCCAGCACCGCCGCCATCGCCTCGTAGGCTCGGTCAGCGACACGCCCGAGGTCTGGCAGTGCGTGCGCAGCGACAGCGAATCGGCCTTCTTCGGGTTGAACGGCTGGACCAGCTCGGCCCACAGGAAGCGCGCGGCGCGCAGCTTCGCCACCTCCATGAAGAAGTTCATGCCGATGCAGAAGAAGAACGACAGGCGCGGCGCGAAGGCATCGATGTCGAGCCCCTTGGCGCGGGCCGCCCGCACGTACTCCAGACCGTCGGCCAGGGTGAAGGCGAGCTCCTGCACCAAGGTCGCGCCGGCCTCCTGCATGTGATAGCCGGAGATCGAGATCGAGTTGAACTTGGGCATGTGCTGCGCCGTGTGCTCGATGATGTCGGCCACGATGCGCATCGAGGGTCCGGGCGGGTAGATGTAGGTGTTCCGGACCATGAACTCCTTGAGGATGTCGTTCTGGATCGTGCCCGCGAGCTTGTCCTGCGGCACGCCCTGCTCCTCGGCGGCGACGATGTAGCCGGCCAGCACCGGCAGCACGGCGCCGTTCATGGTCATCGACACGCTCATCTTGTCGAGCGGGATGCCGTCGAACAGGATCTTCATGTCCTCGACCGAATCGATCGCCACGCCGGCCTTGCCGACGTCGCCGACGACGCGCGGGTGATCGGAATCGTAGCCGCGGTGGGTGGCGAGATCGAACGCCACCGACAGGCCCATCTGGCCGGCCGCGAGATTGGCGCGATAGAATTTGTTGCTCTCCTCGGCGGTCGAGAAGCCGGCGTACTGGCGCACCGTCCACGGCCGGCCGGCATACATCGTGGCCTTTGGCCCGCGCGTGAAGGGCGGGAAGCCCGGCAGCGAGCCCACGACCTCGAGGCCTTCGAGATCTTCCGCCGTGTAGAGCGGCTTGACCACGATGCCCTCGGGGGTCGTCCAGTCGAGCGAGGAGACGGGCCGGTCGCGCAGCTCCCGGGCGGCGAGCTTTTCCCAGTCGGCCTGGGTTTTCTTCGGGAAGTCAGCCATGGCTGCAATGTACTGCGGATTCACGATCAGAAAAGATGGTTCTTCGGAGGCTCATAGCCGGGAGCGCGCTACTCTCGTTCTTGGATGGTCACAGAGTCATCTCGGTCATCTCGCATCCTCTGGGAACAGGCGTGGAGATTCGGCCCGGAATTTTGCGTCATTTGCGTCACAGCGTCATTAGCCTCTGAAATCAACGACTTGGCCGTGACG
>LNFM01005044.1_pt1 | contig 35065 bp, 31 predicted proteins | sample 596031 | NCBI WGS metagenome assembly LNFM01 (sample SAMN04254537, study PRJNA301005) | activated carbon metagenome | isolation source: dual media filters at the Ann Arbor, Michigan drinking water treatment plant | place: USA: Ann Arbor
CTGGCCCCGCTCATCGCGGCGTTCGCACAAGCCGTGTCACAGGCACCCGAATTCAGCAGCTTGTTTGCTCAGGCGAAATGAGGGGATGATTGAGAATTTACTTTCTAAATAAAGCTCTTTTGACCGTAAAGAGAGATGGGCAAGCGCCCTTGAGATCTGTTGCTTCATAGGATTGTTAATCTGCCTCGCTAAATTTGACGCTTCAGTTAGGACATTTGGAGTAAGCAGAATGCCCGCTGACGCACTAACAAGCCTCCCGACAATATCAAAGTCAACTATGTCGTAGGCTGACAATCTTTTGTGCGCAGAAATAAATCTTCGGTCTGCTAGCCCTACGGCTAATAACACCGCAAGATTTGCGTCAAGCAATAAGAATTTTCTCATAATTCATACTAATCTGATTCTGCATTTTCTCGACGTTTTATTGACACGATTTTTCCACTGTCGTTTATCAAAACAACCCGATATGTACGACGTGCTGCAGTATCGCCGGAAATCATAGTCATGGCGTTCTTGACTGTGTTCCATGGGCGCGAAAATCCAACCGTTACTTTCCAAGCGCCCTGTATCTCGTCCCGCTCAATCTCTTCAAGGCCAAGGTTAATAAGGCCTTCATCTGAAAATATTTCAGCGACATAGCCTTTGGCTAACGTAACTGCGCCTCTGACATCCATCGATATTCTCCTACCTTTGAAAGTTAGGATACATGCACCCTCGATAATTATATTAAAACCCCAATGAAATTAAAGGCTCATCCCCAAAGCCGGCTTAGCCCCCTCCGGGAGCGGACAAACATAAGGCGTCCGCGCCATCTTCTCCGCATGCTCCGCCTTAGCCGCCGCAATCACCTCCGGCTTCAGCAGCGCATCCACCGCCGTCCCCGCCATCACCTTCGCCACATGCACCAACCCCTTATGCGAAGCGGCATTCTTCCCCTGCGCCGTCAGCTGCCAGGAATGCCCAGGCGTCCCAATCGCGTAGGTCGCCCCCCGCGCCTGCACCGTCGGCACCTTCCACGACACATCGCCCACATCCGTGCTGCCGATCATCTTCTCCGGCTTCGCATCCACCGGGATCACCGCATCGCACAGCGGCACATCCCGCTCCGGCACCCCCGCCCGCCGCCAACTGGCAGAAATATCCTCCGCACTCAGCGTCGCCTGGAATTTCCGAGCAATCTCTCGGTCCGCATCATCAAACGGCGGCGGCCCCAGCCGGTCCAGATTGGCCTGCATCGCCGCCTCCAGCGGCTTGTTGCCCATCAGGTTCGACACGGCCGAAATCACCTGCGTCGAGACCGAGGTCTCCGTCATCAACGCAGCCCCATCGGCTATCTTGCGCACGCGCAACACCAGCCGGTTCAACTCCGTCACATCCCTGGCACGGATCAAATACCGGACGACAGCCTTCCCCTGCACCACATTCGGCGCCACCCCGCCCGCATCCAGATACGCGTAATGCACCCGCGCATCCGAGGGCATGTGCTCCCGCATGTAGTTCACGCCCACATTCATCAGCTCCACCGCATCCAGCGCCGAGCGCCCGAGATGCGGCGCCGCCGCGGCATGCGACGACCGCCCGACAAAGGTGAAATCGATCCGCGTATTGGCCAGCGAAACCGGCTCCATCACCCCCGAGAACGCGCTGGGATGCCAGGAAATGGCGATATCCACGTCATCAAAAGCACCCTCGCGCACCATGAAACCCTTGGCCGCACCGCCTTCCTCGGCCGGGCAGCCATAATACCGCACGCGGCCAGGCAGGTTATTCGCCGCCAGGTAATCCTTCACCGCAATCGCGGCCAACATCGCGGCCGTGCCCAGCAGATTATGCCCGCAGCCATGCCCGGTTCCATCGCCGGGCAGCGGCCGGGGCTCGGCCACGTCAGCCTCCTGCGACAGCCCAGGCAGCGCGTCATACTCGCCCAGAATGGCGATCACCGGCCCGCCCTCGCCGGCCTCGCCCATCACCGCGGTCGGGATCTCCGCCACGTTGCCCGTCACCCGGAAGCCCGCCTCGTGCAGCGCGGCCGTGTGTTCGGCGCAGCTGCGATGCTCATTGTAGCAAAGCTCGGGCATGCCCCAGATGCGGTCGCTGAGCTCGATCATCGGCTGCTGGTTGGCTTCAACCAGGCGCCAGATCTCATCGGTGTTTTGGGTCATGGGCTTCTCCGTATGCCTGCTCTGGCCGATGGTGCGGCCATGAACGCTCCGCATGCAAGCCAGACCTCGACGCGATGGGGGGCATTGCTCACGGTGGTGGGGCTGGGCGTCGCCATCTCGATCCAGCTCGGCAAGGTGCCGGCGGCATTGACCACGCTGGCGGCGGAATTCGGCCAGCCGCTGGCAGGGGTCACCTTGCTGGTCTCGGTCTTCGCGCTGCTCTCGGGCAGTGTGGGGCTGCCGTTGGGGCTGGTGGCGGCAAGGCTCGGGGCCAGGCGGGCGCTGCTGCTGGGCGGGGTTGTCGGCAGCCTGGCGGCCATGGCCTCGGCCGCCGCGCCGGGCTTCGGCACGCTGCTGGTGGCGCGCGTGTTCGAGGGGCTGGGTTTTCTCCTCATCGCCTCCTCCGGCCCGGGGATCATCGCCGCGGTGGCCGCACCCCGGCACCGCAATGCCGCCATGGCGCTCTGGGGCTCCTACATGCCCATGGGGGCCGCGCTGGGGCTGGCCTCGGCGCTGGTGGTGGAGGCCGCGGGTTGGCGGGTGGCGTGGTGGCTGACGGCCGGCGTGATGGTCGTGGCGCTGCTGGTGGCAGCCACCTGCCTGCGCGGCGTGGAGGGGCTGGCGCGCCGCGGCGTCCCGCTGGGCGAGGCGCTGCGCGGCGTGCTGCGCAACCGCGCGGCCCTGGCCATCGCGCTATGCTTCGCCGCCTATAACGGCGTGTATTTCCCGATCTCGGTCCTGCTGCCGCCGGCGCTTGCCGAAAATTTCGGCTGGGGCGTGGCGGCGGCGGGCTATGCCGGCGCGGCGGTGGTGCTGGGCAATGGGCTGGGCAATCTGCTGGCGGGCGTGCTGTTCCATCGCGGCGTGGCGCCAGCGCGGCTGCTGCTGCCGGCGCTCGGCGCCCTGGGCGTCTTGGCGGCGCTGGTGTTCGTGGCACCGCTGGCGGGGGTGATGGTCGCGCTGGCCTTCGCGGCCGCCATGCTGGGGGGCATGGTGCCAGCCGTGCTCTTCGCCACGCTGCCCGCGCTGGTGCCGCCCTCGATGACGCCGGCGGCGATGGGCCTGCTGATCCAGGCCAACAACCTGGTGCAGTTGACGGTGCCACTCGCCATGGCGGTGCTGGCGGGCTTCGGCTGGTTCTGGCTGGCGCCCTTCATGCTGGGTTTCGCGGCGCTGGCAGCGGTGCTGGGCCGGCCGCTCTACCGGCGGTGAAGCCGCATGGGCAGGTGCTCGCCCGGGCGGAGCGTCAGGCGGCTGACCGGCATCACCGGATGGCCCGGCCGCAGCGTCAGTGAGAATTCCTGCGCCAGCGTGGCCAGCCCGATGATGGCCTCGGTCAGGCCGAATTGCTGGCCGGTGCAGACCCGGGGGCCCAGGCTGAAGGGCACATAGGTGTAGCGCGGCGGGGCCTCGCCCAGGAAACGCTCGGGGCGGAAATGGTCGGGCTGGTCCCAGAGCTTGGGGTTGCGGTGCAGCAGCCAGGGAATGACCAGCACCAGTGAGCCGGCGGCAACCGGGGTGCCGGCGATGCTGGTGTCCTCCGCCGCCTCGCGCGCCAGCAGCGGCACGGGGGGGTAGAGGCGCAGCGCCTCCTCGATTACCGCGCGGGTGAAGGGCAGGTGCTCGACATCGGCGTGTTCCGCCACCCGGCCGCCCAGCACCGCCTGGGCCTCTCCGGCCAGCCGGGCCTCGGCCGCGGGCGCCTGGTTGAGCAGGTACCAGCACCAGGCCAGGGTATTGGCCGTGGTTTCGTGCCCGGCCATGAAGAGCGTCGCGGCCTCGTTGCGCAGCGCGGTCGCGTCCATCGCGCCGCGCTCGGCCATGGCGCGGACCAGCGAGGCCTCCTCGGTCTCGGCCAGGACATTGGCGATGAGGGTGTCAAGCACGGCATGGATCCGCCGCACATCGGCACGCACGGCAACCCCCTGGAAGCGCGGCAGCCAATCCGGCAGCCGCAACATGGCGCCCAGCGCGGTCTGGCCGATGCGCGCCTGATAGCCGGTGAAGGCGCGCACCACGGTCTGCGCCGCAGCGCTGCCGAGGTTGCGGCCGAACAGGGTGCGGCAGATGATCTCGGCCGTCATCTCGGCCATCTGCTCCAGCGCGTCGATCTCGGTGCCCTCGGGCAGCGCGCGCCAGGCGCTGGCCCATTGCCCGGCGACATCGCTCATCACCGGCGTCAACTCTGCCATGCGCGAGACATGGGTGACAGGCGCGACGGCGCGGCGGCGTTCCTTCCAGACCAGCCCGTCGGAGACGAAGAGCCCGTCGCCCAGCAGCGGTTCCAGGGCGTGGCGCATCTGTGGGCTTTTGCGCTCGAAGGATTGCGCCTTCTCGACGAAAGCCTCGCGCACTGTTTCCGGGCTGTTGCAGACGAAGATGCGGCGGCGCAGGACCTGGCTGGAGAAGAAGTCGGTGCCGTAATGCCCGGCGAGCCAGACGCCCAGCATGTTGCGGCGAAAGCTGCGGATATTGGCGATGAGCGACTGCCGCTGCATCGGTCGCGGCGGGAAGGGCGGGATGAATTCAGCCGGGATGGGGCTGGTCATGGGGCGCTTCTGCGCCGGCGTCGCGGAATGCCTGCCACTGCGCCTCTCATCGTGAAAGGGGGAAGACGCCACTGACGGGACACGCCCTGTGCGTATCCCGTCCGTCCCGATGTCCCGCCTCGCAGCGGGAGGCAAGCCAGTCCCGGCAAGCCTTGCAGCCTCTGGGGGCGATTTGCTTCACCCCTCATTGGGGTCAATGGTTGCCGCAGCCGGGCCCGGGGGTCAAGCGATTCAGCGTTCGAAGGCCGGAATGTCAAGCGGGCTCCAGCCGCAGGATGCCCAGGCGGCGGTCGTCGATCAGCAGATAGGCGAGGCCCTGGGCATCGAAGACCACGTGGCGAACGCGGTGCTTGCCCCAGAGGAGTTGCTCCTCCGCCTCGACCACATCGCCCTGCATGCGCAGGCGCAGCAATCCGGGCGGGTTGAGGCAGCCCAGGAAGGCATGGCCACGCCATTGCGCGAAGGCACCGCCGGGCGAGAAGGCCAGCCCCGACGGGCTGATCGCCGGCACCCAGGCGCGCAGCGGGTCCTCGAAACCGGGTGCGCTGCTGCGCTCGCTGATCGTGCTGCCGGAGTAGTTGCGGCCGAAGGTGACCACCGGCCAGCCATAATTCTGCCCCGGGCGGATGAGGTTCAGCTCATCGCCGCCCAGCGGCCCGAATTCGGCGGCCAGCAGCGAGCCGGTGGCGGGGTTGAAGGCGATGCCCTGCGGGTTGCGGTGGCCGAGCGACCAGATCTCCGGCCGCGCGCCGGCGCGACCGACGAAGGGATTGTCGCGCGGGATCTCGCCCTGGGCGGTCAGCCGCAGCACCTTGCCGGCGAGATCGCCCAGGGATTGCGCACGCTCGCGCACCTCGTTGCGCTCGCCGGTGGTCAGGAAGAGATGGCGGCCATCCGGGCTGAAGGTGATCCGCCCACCATAATGCAGCCGCCCCCGCGGCTGCGCGGGTGCGGCATCGAGCACCGGCGTGAGGTCGCGCAGGGCCATGTCGCCGAGTTCGGCCCGCCAGAGCCGGGTGACCACGCCGCCCTGAATGGCGGTGGCGCTGCTCAGCCAGATGCGGCGGGAGGTGGCGAAATCCGGCGCCAGCTTCACATCCAGCAGGCCGCCCTGGCCCGCCGCCTCCACCACCGGCGCGCCGGCGAGTGGGCCCGAGGCCAGGCCATTGGTATCGATCAGCCGCAGCCGGCCCGGCCTTTCGGTGACCAGCATGCGGCCATCGGGCAGAAAAGCGGCGCCCCAGGGGTTTTCCAGGTTACGCGACCATTCCACCACGCGAAACCGCGCGGCGGCAGTCAGGATCGCCTCGCCCTGGGCGAGAGCAAGCCCCGGCGCGGCCAGCGCCAGGTGAAGCTGGCGCCTGAGGATCACGCCGGACTACTCGCCGATCTGGCCCGCGATCCAGCTCTTCATCTGCCCCTTCGGCATGGCGCCAACCTTGGTGTCCACCGGCTTGCCGTCCTTGAAGAGGATCATGGTGGGGATGCCGCGCACGGCGTATTCATTTGGCGTCATCGGGTTTTCGTCGATATCGACCTTCGCGATGGTCAGCTTGCCGGCATATTCGGTGGCCAGCTCATCGAGCATCGGCGCCACCATGCGGCAGGGGCCGCACCACTCGGCCCAGAAATCGACCAGCACGGGGCCGGAAGCCTCCAGCACGTCCTTCTTGAAGCTGTCGTCGGTCACGGCCTTGGTGAGCTTGCTCATGGGGAGAAATCCTTACCTGTCAGGCGCAGAAAGTCGGGTGCCGGGGGCGTCGGGTCAAGATGCGTGGGGCTGGTGGGCATCGAGCAGCCCGTCCGCCAGCGGCATCAGCCGCGCCGAATAGGTCCAGAGCAGCGCGCATTGCACCGCCCGCCCCGGGAAGGCCATGCGCAGCAGGGCGCGATAGGCTGCCATCTGCCGCAGATAGGCGGGCGCGACATCCGCCGCGGCGCCAGGGGGTGGCCGGTTGGTCTTGAAGTCGATCACAAGGACGCGGTTGTCGGACACGCAGAGCCTGTCGACCTGCCCGACCAGCAATTGCCCGCCGATTCGCCCCGCCACCGGCGCCTCGGCCAGGCTGCCCGGGCCGAAGGCCTCGGCGAAATCGGGATGGTCGAGCAGCGCCATCACCTCGGCCGCGATGGCCTGCCTGGCCTGGGCGTCGAGGCCATGGCCGGGGCGGGCGAGAAAGCGGGCCGCCGCCCCGCCCCGCGCCGCTTCCGGCAGGTTGGGCAGGGATTGCAGCAGGGCATGGATCAGCCGGCCACGGCGAAACCGCCGGCCCAGCGGGTCGGAGGGGGAATGCGGCGCGGCGGCGGGCGGGCCGGTCTCCTCATCGAGCAGGGATGACGGCGCGCGGGCCAGCGCCAGGCCCTCGGCCGGCGCGGGTGTGGCGGCCCAGGCGGGCAGGGATGCGCGGCCGCCGGCATGCCGCGCCGCCTCGCCGCGGGGCGGGGCGGTCTGGGGCGCGCGCAGGACCAGCTGATCGCCGGAAAAACCTTCCAGCCCCATGCTGTCGAAGGGGCTGGCGGCTGCGTCCAGCCGGGCCATGCCGGCGCTGATATGGCTGTACCATTCCTCGGGCTTCGCCGCCTCGCGCGTCCAGCCGCAGACCAGCAGCCGGTCCTCGGCGCGGGTGAGCGCGACGTAGAGCAGGCGGTTCTCCTCCTGCTGCGCGCGGGCGCGTTCGAGGCCGCGCAGGGTCTCGACGGCGGCGGGGACGGGTTTTTCCGCCCGTGGCGACCACAGCGGCAGGGCCTGGCCGGCCTCGTCGACCAGCCATTGCAGGCCGGTGTCGTGGCGGCCGCGGCCGGTGGTGTCGGGCAGGATCACGATGGGCGCCTGCAGCCCCTTGGCGCCATGCACCGTCATGATTCGCACCAGGCCCGCGGAGGCTTCCGCATCGCGCTTCACCTCGGCGCCGCCGGCGCGCAGCCAATGCAGGAAACCCTGCAGGCTGGGCGGATGGCGGGCCTCGAAGGTGAGTGCGGCGTTCAGCAATTCGTCCAGCCCATCGGCGGCATCGGGGCCGAGCCGGGCCAGCAGTTTGCGCCGCGCGCCATCGGCGCCAAGCAGTTGCGCCAGCAACATGTGTGGCGTGCCCTGGTCGGCGCGGCCGGCCCAGGCGGCGAGCCAGCCCGCGGCCTCGGCCAGGGCGCCCTCGCCGCCGCGATGCGCCATCAGGGCGGCATGCAGACTGCCCGTGCGGGGCTGCGCCAGTTCGAACAGCGCCTCCTCGGACAGTCCGACCAGCGGCGATTTCAGCAGGGCGGCCAGGGCAAGGTCATCCTGCGGCAGCAGCAGCACGTCGAGCAGCGCCAGCACATCCTGCACGCCGATCTGGGCGGTGAGCGCGATGCGGTCCAGCCCGCCCACCGGCACATCGGCCTGTTTCAGTTCGCGGATGATCAGCCGGGTCAGCGCATTGCGGCGGCGGACGAGGATCAGGATATCCTCCGGCCGCATCGGGCGGCCCGCCGGCTGGTCGGCGCCGTCGATGCGGGCGGGCAGGGTCTCGTGCGCCAGCATGTGGCGGATGCGCAGCGCCAGCGCGCGCGCCAGCCGCGCCTGGGCATTGGCGCCGCTGGTATCCTCCTCGGCCACGTCCCAGCGTGGCGGCTCACCCTTGCGGGCGGCGAGTTGCAGCGGCCAGAGCTCGACCATGCCGGCCGCGCCCTCCCGGTGCGGGATATGCGTGAGGCGGCCTTCGGCCGGCACCACGCCCTCCCCCGCGGCACCGGCGAAAACGGCATCGACCAGGGCGAGGACCGGGGGCGTGGAGCGGAAGGAGACCTCCAGCGCGACATCCTCGAACCGCCCCTCCGCGGCACGCACGGCCCGGCCGAAATGCTCCCGGCCGGTGCCAAAGCCGGCGGGGTCTGCCCCCTGGAAGGCATAGATCGATTGCTTGACGTCGCCGACCGCGAAAATGCTGCGCGCCGTCTCCCGCGTGCTGTTGCCGGCGAAGAAATCCGAGGTCAGCGCGCGCACGATGCCCCATTGGCTGGCATTGCTGTCCTGCGCCTCGTCGAGCAGGACATGGTCCAGGCCACTGTCCAGCTTGAACAGCACCCAGGCGCTGCCGGGGTCGCGCAGCAGGGTCTCGGTGGCGGTGATGAGATCGTCGAAATCGAGCTGGCCGGCCAGCGCCTTGGCCTGGGCATAGGCATCGAGCACGGGCTCGGCCAGTTCCAGCAGCGCCCGCGTGGCGGCGACCATATTGGCCGCGTTGATCCGCTGCGCGTGGTCGCGCATGCGCAACGCCTCATCCGTCAGCATGGTCTGCACCCAGGCCTGGTCGGCGCCGCAGGACTTGGTAGCAAAGCTTTTCCGGGGCTCGCCGTCCAGCGTCAGGAGGGCGGATTTCCAGCTGTCATAGCCGGTGTGGCGCCGGGATTGCGGCAGGGCCAGAAACTGCCGCAGCGTCTCGCCCAGCTTCGCATCGGTCTTGGGCGAGCCGCGCAGCAGCACGCCCGCTGCGCGGGCCAGGCCGGTCTCGTCCATCGGCGTGCAGGCCGCCTCGATCTCGGCCGCGAGATCAGGGGCCGCACCCAGTGCGCGCTCCAGCGCCGCCACCACCGCCACCACGCCGCCCCGGGCCAGCGTGCGGCGCAGCGCATCGGCATCATCGGCCAGGGCGCGGCTCAATCCGGCAAAACCCTCGGCCGAGATCAGCCCGGCGAGCGCCCGCAACGGCGCCGCGCCTGCCGCCTGCGCCAGCACCGTCTCGCGCGCCTCGGTCAGCCGGGCGGCGGCGTCGCGCTCCTCCAGCACGGCGAATTGCGCCGGCAATTCCGCCTCGAGCGGGAAGGCGCGCAGCAGCACCTGGCAGAAGGCATGGATGGTGGAGATGCGCATGCCGCCGGGCAACTCCAGCACCTCGGCGAAGAGGGTGCGGGCAAGGCGCTCCTCGGCCGGCGTGGCGGCCCGGCCGAGGAGCCGGTGCAGTGCCCGGGCCAGCCCCGCATCATCCAGCACCGCCCAGTCGCCCAGCGCGTGGTTGAGGCGCAGTGCCATTTCCGCCGCCGCGGCCTTGGTGAAGGTCAGGCACAGGATGCGGTTGGGCCTGGTGCCGGCCAGCAGCAGCCGCAGCACGCGGTCGGTCAGCAGCTTGGTCTTGCCCGAGCCGGCGGAGGCCGAAACCCAGGCCGAGGTCAGTGGGTTGGAGGCGCGGCCCTGGTCGGCCTCGGCCCGCGCGGCGGGGGATGTGTCGCTCAACCCTCATCCTCCCATTCCGCCCGGCGGGCGAGGTGGTCGTAATCCGTGCCCCGGAACACCCGGGCCGGGTCCGGCCGCGCGATGAAGGGCCGGCGGCCGAGCAGGAAGGTTTTCGCCAGGCGATCGAAACCCTCCTCGGCCTGCTCGACGAGCTGGTCGATCTCTTTCAGCGCCACCACCGCACCCGGCGGCACGCCGCCGGAGAGCTTCCAATAGGCCAGCTCCGCGGCGCGGCCCTCGACCGGCGAAAACCCTCCGCGCATGGCCAGCAGCGCCTCCAATGCGAGTTGCGGCGCGGTGCCGGCATCGACCTGCTTCGCGCTGGGGGTTGTGCCGGTCTTGTAGTCGAGGACGCGCAAAGTCCCGTCGGCCAGCACATCCACCCGGTCCGCCCGCGCATGCAGGGTGACGCCGGAGAGCTTGAGATTGGCCTTCACCTCGGTGTGGCTGCGGGTGATGGGCTGTTCGGCGCGCATCTTGGCCTCTTCGTCGATCACGAAGGTGCCGATGCGGGCCAGCCTGGGTTCCCAGAAGGCGCGCAGGGCGGCACGCAGCAGCGGGTCGGCCAGGGCGGCCTGGCTGGCCTCGCGCCACAATGCCCCGGCCGCTTCGGTCGGCAGCGGGCGGGGTGGCAGGGCGTCGACAAAGCGTTTCATCGCGGCATGCACGACATCGCCGTATTCGCGGGCGCCGATCTCGGCCTCCAGCGGCTCCAGCGCCTTCAGGCGCAGGATGCGGTTGGCGTAATAGGCATAGGGGTCGGCCAGCAGCACCGCGACGTCGGAGACCGAGATCATGCGCGGGCGCACCGCGGCGGGCGGGTTGGGGCGCGGGCGCTGGCCGGGCGGTGCCGGGGCGTCGGGCTGGTCCAGCTCCGCCGCCCAGGCGACGGCGCGGGTCTCGGGCAGGGTCAGGCCCTTGGGATGGGCCTCGTTGCTCTGGCCGCGCAGGAAGGTGGCGAGCCGGGTGAGCCAGCGCGCCGGCACGGTGGGTGCGCCGCCGCGCCGGCTGGCGCGCGACAGCACGGCGTGGCGCGCGGCGCAGGCCACCAGCAGGAAATCCGCCGCCACCCGGCCGATGCGCAGCTCAGGCTGCGGCAGGCCGAAACGGGCACGCATGGGCCGGCCCATCCAGGGACCGGAATCGGTGGCGAGCGGCCAGATCGATTCGTCCAGCCCGCCCAGCACCACCAGGTCGAAATGCAGCAATCGCGCCTCCAGCAGGCCCAGGATGGCGACGCGGGGATGGGCGGAATGGCTGCGCGGCCGGCGCGCCACGCCCTGGGCCAGGGCCTGCTCGAACAGGGCCGGAAAGGCGCGCGGCGCGATCGGCGGCAGGGCGGCGAAACCCGCCTCCATATCGGCGAGGTGGTTGGCCAGGGCCTCGCCCTCCTCGCCGGCATAGAGCGCAAGGCCGCCGGGCAGGGTATCGGTGGCCGCCAGGGCCTCGCCGGCTTCCAGCAGGGCCTCGAGCATATCGCCGGCCGGCAGGGCGGGACCACCGGGGATGGCCTGCAACCCGCCCAGGGCATTCGCCAGCGCATCGAGCAGGGCCAGCGAGCCGGCATTCTCCAGCCCCGCCCGAAGCCCGGCCAGGCCAGGGCCGGGGCGCGGGCCGCGCAGCCCGAGATCCAGCCCGCGTGCCGCATCCAGCCACGCCCCACGCGCCCAGCCGCCGGCGCAGAGCGGATGCTTGAGCACGGCCAGTGTGGCCACCGGCGCGAAATCATCGGCCACCATGCGGGCGATCAGCCGCAGGAACCCGCCGGATGGCGACTGCGCGAGGTCCTGGCCCGCGCTGTCCTCGGCCTCGATGCCATGGCGCGCCAGGGCGGCGGCGGTGCGGCGGGCGAGGTCGCGGTCGGGGGTGACAAGGGCGGCGCTGCCCTCCTCCTCCAGCGCCTGGCGCAGCAGCAGGGCGATGGCGCGGGCCTCGGTCTCGGCATCCGGCGCGGCCTGGGTTGCCAGCCCCTCCAGCGCCGGCGCCCAGGCATCGGGGCGGCGGGATTGCCAGGCCGGCAGGCTGGCCGCGGGGCGCAAGGCCTGGCCCAGCAGCCCGGCGCGCGGCGGCGTCGGTGTGGCCTCCGCCCAGGCCGGGAAGCGGCCGGGCGCAGCGCCCATCAGCCGCAGCAGCGCGCGCTGGCCATGGAAGGGGTGGGTGGGCGCCTCATCCAATGCCTCGGCGGGCAGTTCGGCGGTGGCCGGGTCCTCGTCATGCAGCACCACGAAGCCGCGTGGCAGGGCGCCCGCCACCACCCGCAGCAGGGCCGCCGCGGCGGGGATGGTGCCGCCCATGCCGATGCCGGCGGCGACCACCAGGCCGGGCGGCGGCGCCTTCGCCCAGGCCTCGGCCTGGGTGGCCAGCGCCAGCACCCGGGCGGTGCCGACATCGAGCAATTGCTGCTCATCCAGCCAGAGCTGCCATTCCCGCACCACGGCGCGGAGGAAAATGGTGGTGATCTGCCAATGCTGCGCCAGCTCGCCCTCGACCAGGGCCTCCAGCCGGGCGAGCCAGGCCTCGGCCAGCGCCGCCGGCTGGCGGAGCAGCGCCATGTCGGGCTCCTCCAGCGCGATCTCGTCGAGCAGGGCGGCGAGCTCGGCGGCCAGGCCCCAGGCCTGCTCGGGCGTGCGCGGGCCGCCACCGCGATTGGGCAGGCGGAGCACCAGGGCGGTCAGCACGCCCTGGCGGCGCAGCGGCGCCACCGCGGGCGGCAGGTCGAGCAGCGCGGGCAGGCTCAGCTCATCGGCATCCTCGGTCGAGAGGCCGGCCAGCGCGCGCATGCGTGGCAGCAGCACGGCCCCCTCGCCGGCGGGCAGGAATTCGGCGCGCAGCGCGCGGGCGCTGCGGCGGGTGGGCAGCAGGATCAGGGCGCGGGCGAGTTCCTCGGGCGCCGCCAGCCGGGCGCGGACGCCCCTGGCCAAAGCGGGCAGAAACGGGATGCCGGGGGGAATGCCATGAATGCGCATTGCGGCCAGCATAGACCAGCGATGGATTCGCCACACCGCGCGATGGCAGAGCTTTGTCTTGCAACCCTGGGCTGTGGGTGCCAGGATTTCCCATGTCCAGGATTGTCCTGCTTCTGATGTTTTCCCTCTGTGGCTGCGGCACCGATTCGGCCTGGAGCGTGCTGGCCGATCCGCTGCATAGGCTCAATGCCGGGGGCGCCGACGCCTTGCCGGAGGAGGAGCCCGATGGCCCCAGCCTGCGCATCACCCAGGGCCGCCGCGCCGCCGATGCTGCGCTGATTGAGCAGCAGGGCGAGCGGCGGATGTGGCGAACCCGCGGCGGCGTCGTCATCGCCACCCATGGTGCGCGGATCGTCGCCACCGCCGGCCTGCCGATGTTGCTCGCAGCCACCCGGTTCGACGGGCCGGACCCGCTGGCCGAGCCCGCGGCGCTGCTGGTCCGCTCCGCCGATTCGCGCCGGATGGTGGATTTGATGGAGCGCGCGCGCGACCCCTCGGGCATGCGCTTCGGTGTGACCATGAACTGCACGCTGGTGGCCGGCGCCGCCGAGGATGATGTGGTGCCGATCAACGAGACCTGCCGGTCCGAACAGCTCGGCATCATCCGCAACCGGTTCTGGATGGACCGCGAATCCGCCACCATCACCACCAGCGAGCAATGGGTGGGGCCCGGCATCGCGCCACTGCGGCTGGACCATTTCTCCGCGGCCGCGGTGGAGACGCCGCCGGCTGCGGCGCAGCCAGAAGCAGCGCCTGTGGCTGAGGCCCCCCCGGGCATGACGGGGCCGCAGCGGTAGTCCTATCGCCTGGAGAGGGATGCCGAGGCGCGGGAGGCATTGAGAATCCTCGCCGCGCCGGTAGCCGAGGTGCTGACGCGGGCCGTCACTGGCCCGCCGATCGACGGCCATGCGGGCCGGTAGGGCAGGTCGATCTTGCTATGGGCGCCACGTGGGCCGCGCCTCACATCAGCTCTTCACATCCATGGCCTGCCGCAGCCCGTCGCTCACCAGGTTGAAGCAGATCGAGGTGACGAAGATGCAGGCACCCGGCAGCACCGCCACCCAGGGCTGCACATAGATCGCGGTGCGCAGCGTGTTCAGCATCAGGCCCCATTCGGCCTCGGGCGGGCGGGTGCCCAGGCCGAGGAAGGACAGGCCGGAGGCCAGGATCATGCACACGGAAATCAGCGAGGTGGCGTAGATGAAGATCGGCCCCAGCACATTGCCCAGCACATGCACCCGCACCACGGTGAAGGCCGAGGCACCGGAAGCCCGGGCCGCATCGACGAAATCGAGGTTGCGCACGCCCTGCGTCACGCTCTCCGCCACGCGAATGATGGGCGGCACGAATACCAGCGTCAGCGCCAGGATCGCATTGAGGATACCCGCCCCCAGCGCGCCCGAAATGGCCACGGCCAGCAGCACCGAGGGAAATGCGTAGAACACGTCAGTGACGCGCATGATCAGCATATTGATCTTGCCGCCGGCGAAGCCCGCCAGCACGCCCAGAAATGTTCCGATCACGAAGGCCATGGCCACCGGCACGATGCCCATGAACCAGGACAGCCTTCCGCCGAAGAGCAGCCTGGTCAGGATATCGCGCCCCAGCTCATCGGTGCCCAGCAGGTGGTTCGGCGTGCCAATCGGCCGAAGCCGGCGGATCATGCTGCCCTGGAAGGGGTCATGCGGCGCGATCAGCGGCGCGAAGATGATGGCCAGCAGCATGCAGAACAGGACGAAGGCGCAGAACATCGTCACCTTGTCGCGGCGGACGCGCTTGAACACGCCCGTCCAATACCCGTCGGAAGCTTGGGCGACCTGTCGGGCCTGGATGGCGAGTTCGGCCTCGGCGGCTGTGGTGCTGCTCATGCGCGTTTGATCCGTCGCGCCCCGGGCGCGCAAAAGGTGGGTGCCGCAGGCACGCAGGGGTTGAAGCGGATCATGCCCGCTTGATCCGCGGGTCGAGGGCGGTCTGGACGATGTCCACCAACAGGTTCAGCGCCACGAAGAACAGGCTGAGCACCAGGATCGTCCCCTGCAGCACCGGCAGGTCACGCTGGAAGATCGCGCTGTTCAACAGCAGCCCGGTGCCGGGCCAGGAGAACACCGTCTCGACCAGGATGGAGCCGCCCATGAGGTAGCCAAGCTGCAGCCCCAGCACGGCCAGAACATTCGGCGCCGCATTTTTCACGACATGCAGGAACACGCCCCAACCCGTCAGCCCCTTGCCGCGCAGCGCCACGACAAATTCCTGGTTCATGATCTCGGCCACGATGCCGCGCACCGTGCGCGTCACGATGCCCATCGGGATCACCGCCAGCGTGATCGAGGGCAACACCAGGTGCTGCATATGTTCCCAGTCCCAGGCCCAGTCGGCGCTGCCGCCGGGGCCGGCCCCCATCGCCGGCAGCCAATTGTACTGCACTGAGAAAATCACCACGAGCACCATGCCGAGCCAGTAATGCGGCACCGAGACGCCGGCGACCGCGATGGTCACCGCCGCGCGGTCCAGGATCGAGCCGCGGAAGGTGCCGGCCAGCCCGCCCAGCACGCAGCCGAGAATAAAGCCCAGCAACGAGGCGGTGGCGGCCAGCGTCAGGGTATTGCCGATGGCCGATTGCAGGTCGCTCCACACCGGCCGCCCGGTGGCGAGCGAGCGGCCGAGATCGCCCTGCACCACCTTCAGCAGCCAGATGCCGAACTGCACCGGCAGCGGCTTGTCCAGGCCGTAGTCACGCCGCACCTGGTCCACCACATCCTGCGGCGCGTCGGGCGGCACGATCGCGTTGATCGGGTCGCCAGGGGCGATCTGCACCAGCATGAAGCACACGAAGCCCACCGCGAGCGCGATGGGGATCGCATAGATCAGCCGCCGGATGAGGTAGAAGAACATGCGCTATCCTTACTGAATGAACGGCAGTCGCAGGTCGACGAACCAGCTCTGCGGCTGGACATAGCCGCGGACCCTGGGGCTCATCGCCCGCGGCGCCACGTCATGGGCGATCCAGACGAAGAGCGCTTCATCCACGCCCGCGGCGTGCAGACGGGCGAGTGCTGCGTCGCGCGCGGCGGGGTCGAAGGCATTGCGCGCCTCGGCCACCATCGCGTCGAAGCGCGGGTCGTTGAAGCCGCCCCAGTTGTTCGAGACGGGCGCGGCCATCTTGCTGTCCCAGAAGCGGACCATGGCGAAGAACGGGTCCATGGCGGCGAAGGAGACGTTCGTCATATGCGCGCCGCGCGCCGAGGCATGGGCGCAGCCATTGCGCCAATTGGCGAAGAGGGTGTTCCACTCCACCACATCGAATTCGATGTTGATGCCGACCTGGCGCAGGTCCTGCTGCAGGAACTCGTTCATCGGCAGCGGCTGCATCTGGCCGGAACCCGAGGCGCTGATCTGCACCTTCAGGGTCAGCGGCCGGTTCGGGCCATAGCCAGCCTCGGCGAGCAGGCGGCGCGCCTCGGCGCGGTCGGTGCGGATCTGGAAGCTGGGGTTGCCCCACCAGGGGTGACCGGGGGCGACCGTGCCCTGGGCCGGCACCATGAAGCCGCTCAGCAGCGTGCGCAGCCCCTCCCGGTCGATGGCGAGGTTCAGCGCGCGGCGCACCCGCACATCGGTCATCGGGTTGCCCGGCGTGAAGCAGGGCTGCCAGGGCCAGACATGCGGCTGCAGGTTCTGGGTGATGACCATGCTGCGGCTGCGCATCTGCGGCACGCTGTCCGGCGCCGGTGCCTCGATCCAGTCCACCTGGTTCGACAGCAGGGCGGCGGTGCGGGCATTGGGCTCGGGGATCGGCAGCAGGATCACGCGGTCCAGCCGGGCCTTGGTGCCCCAGTAATTGTCGTTTCGCGCCATCTCCAGCCGCTCACGCGGCACGAAGCGCGTCACACGGAAGGGGCCGGTGCCGGAGGGGTCGGCGGCAAAGGCGTTCCAGGCGGCCTCGGCATTCGCGGCGGCGGCGCGCTTCGCGGCCCAATGCGTGGGGCTGGCCATGAACAAATTGGTCAGGTTGATCGGCAGCAGGCTGTCCGGCTCGGCGGTGATCAGCGCCACGGTGAATTCGTCGATCACCTCGGCCCGGCGCAGCGTGGGCATGCGTGACGCGGTCAGGCCGACCTGGCGCGGGTCGTAATGCGGCGCCTCGCGGTCCAGCACTTTTCTGACGTTCCAGACCACCGCCTCGGCATTGAACGGGCTGCCGTCGTGGAAACGCACGTCGCGGCGGAGCGAGAACGTCCAGCGGGTGCGGTCATTGGCATCGACCGTCCATGCGGTGGCCAGGGCGGGGATCACGACAGAGGGCCGATCGGCCGCGGACAGATCCCAGGCCGTCAAGCCATCATAGAGCGGGATGCCAGTGAAACGGTTGCCCTCGAAACCCTGGTCGGGCTGGCCATGGGTCAGCGGAATATCGGCGGCCGTCATGCCGATGCGCAGCGTTCCCTGCGCGGCCGCGGGGGCCGCGCTCAGGGCTGGCAGGGCGACCGCGCAGGCGGCCAGGAGCAGGCGTCGAAGCATGCGAATTCCTTGGATTTGTTATGACTGGCGATGCCTGTCATGCCCTGTCCCTTACCCGTGGGCAACATGAATGGCAGGCGCAATGGCGTCTTTGGGCTTGCCTTTGCCCAGCACTCGGGCATGCACTGCCCGCCCATGAAGCTGCTTCTCATCAACGGCAATACCAACGCCGCCATCACCGACCGCGCCGTGGCCCATGCCAGGGCCGGGCTGCCCAGGCTGGGGCTGTCCGGCACGGTCGCGGGGGTCACCGCGCGCTTCGGCGCGCATTACATCGCCAGCCGCGCGGCTTCGGCCATCGCCCAGCACGCGGTGCTGGACGCGCTGGCCGAGCATGGGCCCGGCCATGACGGCATCATCATCGCCTGCTTTGGCGACCCGGGGCTGGAGGCGGCGCGCGAGCTTTCCGCCATCCCGGTGGTCGGGATGGCCGAGGCCTCGCTGATGATCGGCTTCCGCAGCGCGACCCGTGTGGCCTTCATCACCGGCGGCGCCGCCTGGGTGCCGATGCTGGAGGAGTTTTGCCTGATCCGCGGTTATACGCGCGACCAGGTCCTGGTGCGCGCGGTGGCACCCGATGGCGGGATGATCGCGGCCGATCCGCAGGGCGCCATCGCCCTGCTGGCAAAGGCGGCGCGGGATGCGGCGGCCGAGGGCGCCGGGGCGGTGGTACTGGGTGGCGCTGGCCTGGCGGGCCTGGCGCCCGCGGTGGCGGCGGCCAGCGGCGTCGCCGTGCTGGACAGCCTGGATTGTTCGCTACTGGCGGTGGCCGAGGCGGCGGCCGGGCCAGTGCCGGCGCCCACCCCGAGCAAAGGCCTCAGCCCGGCGCTGGCGGCGCTTCTGGCCGGCTGATCCGCGCGATCAGCGCATCGGCGCCGAAATCCTCGTCCAGCAGGTCCTCGGGCGTGACGCCGCAGGCCTCGGGCACCGGGCCGGGGGGCGCGCCGTCCATGCGCATTTTCCGCAGGTCGTTCAGCGCACGGGCGTAGAATTTCGGCGCATCAAGCCGCTGCGCCATGCCGGGCTGAAAACCGTCTTTCGCCTGGGCAAGGAAGTTGGTGATTTCCTGCATCCAATGGTTCCGCGCCGAATAGCCAGGCCAAGCCAGAACCTTCAACGCATGCAGCATGGCCAGCCGCAACATCGACTGCACGGCACGCAATTCACTGGCGCCCAAGCTTTCGATCTCCTCGATCACATTCTCCCAATCCACGTCATTGACGCGTTCGCCAGCCGCCACGCGCCGCAGACGCGCCGATTGCTGCTCGGACCAGGCCAGGATGTCGCGCTGATAGAGATCATCGGGCATGCCCGCAGCCTATCGCATCGTGGCGCCGCGCGCACCGGAAAATCCCGGCATGGTGGCATGCCCCGGCGCCGTGGCGCCCCGCCCGCGCAGCACCAGCCACAGGCAGGCCAGCATGATCCGCAGGTCCAGCAGCAGCGAAACCCGCCGCGCATAGGCCGCATCCAGCCGCAACCGCAGCCCCCAACCCACCGCATTGCGCCCCGCCGCCTGCGCCAGGCCGCACAGCCCGGGGCGCACCAGCAGCCGCGCCCGCTCACGCGGGGCATACAGCGGCAGATACTCCATCGGCAGCGGCCGCGGCCCCACCAGGCTCATCTCGCCGCGCAGCACATTCCACAGCTGCGGCAGCTCATCCAGCGCCGAGGCCCGCAAGGCCCGGCCGAAGCGCCCAAGCCGCGCCGCGTCATCGCCCGGGCCGGCCCGCATGCTGCGCAGCTTCAGGACCCGAAAGGGCTTTCCCGCATGCCCCGCCCGCAGCTGGCGGAACAGCACCGGCCGGCCCAGCGCCAGCAGCACCGCCCCTGCCGCCAGCGCCAGCACGGGTGCGCCCAGCAGCAGCAGCCCGGCCGCGCCCAGCAGGTCAAACCCGCGCTTGCCCCAGCGCCTATACACGCCGCCGTTCCACCGCCAGAGAGAGCGCGAGGCCGAGCGCGAACCAGGCCATGCGGTTGGTCAGGTCGGTCGAGACCATCACCGTGAAACCGACCGGCAGGACAAGCGCCGCGATGGCGATGAACCGCTCCGGCGCCACCGCCCGCAACCGCGAGAGCGCGACCAGCCCGGCCCCGCCAAACGCCATGAGCCAGAGCACAAGGCCGGGCAAACCGCCCTCGGTCAGCGCCTCCAGCGCATGGTTGTGCGGGTGCATGCCGGGGTCGGCGCCGAAGCCCGCGGCCTGGGGAAAGCCGCCGGGGCCGATGCCGATGCCATCGACCATGCGCAGCGCCGCCCGCCACAACGCCACCCGTTCCTCGGGGCCATCGGCGGGGTCGCCCACCAGGCGCTCGATGGTGCGGATGCCGTCGGCGCGGCCGGGGTCCGCCATCACCACGGCCAGCCCGCCGCCCGCGCCGAGCAGGATGGCCGCCAGCCAGAGCGCGGCCCGCCCGGGCCGGCCGCGCAGCCACAGCAGCGTGGCCGGCAACAGCAGCAAAACGCCGGCCATGGCCAGAAACGCCGCCCTTCCGCCAGGAATGAACACCGCCGCCACCAGCCCCAGCAACAGCAGCCCGTGCAGCAACAGCGGCAGCGGGCCGCGCGCCGCCACCATCGCGGTCGCGACCAGCCCAGCCGCCGTCGCCACCGCAAGTCCGGCAAGCTGATACTGCACCCGGGTCCGCGCCGGATCGGCGCCGACCTGGCCGCCCAGAACCACCGCGTCATTGGCCACGCCCCAGGCCACCGCCGCCGCGGTGAAAACGCCCACGCCAATCACAGCCCGGCTCAGGGCGCGGCGGCCGGCCGTATCCGCCCCCACCAGCAGCCCCGCCACCAGCATCACCGGCCCCACCAGCACGATGGGAACAAGTTTGCCAGAGGCGGCATTGGCATTGACCGACCAGCTGGCCGCCACCACCCACCAGACCCAGAGCCCCGCCGCACCGAGTAGCGGCAGGGCCAGCGCCCGGCCGAAGCGCCAGCCGCCCCCGGCCAGCAGCAGCGGCAGCAGCCCGCACAGCGCCAGGGCCGAGAGCAGGCTGAGGTCGAAGGGCAGCGCGGCCAGAACCGGCGTCGTCTTGAGCGCGCCGGCGAATTGCAGCAGCGCCGCGCAAATCCCGGCCAGGCCGGCGAAGAGTGGCGCGGTCGCGGTCATCAATCCCCCGCCGCCCCGACCCGGCCGCGCGGCACTTCGGCGGGCGGCACCGCGCGCAGCAGCAGCAGGCATGCGGCGAAGACCAGGCAGAAGATCGGCACGACCACCACCAGCAGCGCCAGCAGCAATGGCCGGTTGGGCACGCTGGCGCGCAACTCCACCATCGGTGCCGAGACCAACCTGGCCGCCACCGCCTCATCGGCCAGCATCACCATCGCCGAACGCTGATGCTGCGCCAGCAGGTCGAACATGGTGTTGCGGGCGAAGGTGTCGCGCTCCCCCGTGATGCGGGCCTGCAGCAGGGTGATCCGGCGCAGCGCCATGCCGGCGAGGTCCTCGCGCACCTTCGCCTCGGCGAAGGCGTGCAGCCGCTCCAGCATGTCCAGTGCCAGCAGCCGGTCGCGCCAGGGCAGCTCCACCGTCCAGGTCACCGTGCCGCCATCCTGGGTGGGGGAGAGTGCGTTTTCGAGATAGGCCTGCACGTCATCGGCATCGGCGGTGATGCGCAGGCCGAAGCCGCGCCGGAGGAAGCCGATCGGGCCGTCGGCGCGGCGCTCGGTCATCTGCGCCAGGATGGGGGTCTGCGCCGCCAGCAGCCTGGCCGCCTCCATCGAGCGCAACGCGCTGAGATAGACCCCGAAATTGCCGCCCGGCCGGCTGTCCAGCAGCGCCGGCGCCAGCATCGGCACGGGGGCGAGCAGGGTGGAGGTGGCCATGGAGGTGGTCTCGGCCGGCGCCACCACCATCTGGGCGACGAAGCTGCGCGGCCAGTTCCAGATCACGGCGCCCAGCCCGCCATAGAGCAGCAGCATGGCCAGGGCCAACCGGCCGCGCCACTGCCATATTCCTCGGATCAGGCTCTCCAGGGCCATGGCCGATACCGCTCACCCTTGTTGGCCGCAGTTGAGAGCATGCGGCAGTGAATTGCAACCTTTGCGCGAGATCACCTTGCCCTTGCACGCGGATGGGGCCGGGCGCATGTCCGGCGCATGGCCTTGCCCCGCATCCAGCCCGACCCCGCCGACCCGCGCCTGACCCGGCGCGTCGGCGGCATCGACCAGACCGGCGCGGTGGTGGAGACCGCGGTCACCGTCGAACGCCCGCTCACCCTCTACCTCAACGGCGCCGAGATCGTGACGATGATGACCATCCTCGACCGGCCGGAGGAGCTGGCGCTGGGCTATCTGCTGAACCAGGGCATGCTGGCCCCGGACGCGGTGGTGGAGGGGGTGGAGTATGATGAGGACCTGGGCGTTGTGGTGGTGCGCACGCCTCACGCCACCGATTTCGAGCAGAAACTGCGGAAGAAAACCCTGACCAGCGGCTGCGCCCAGGGCACCGCCTTCGGTGATCTGATGGAGGGTTTCTCGGCGGTGCGGCTCAACCCCGAGGCCCGGCTGCGCACCTCCGACCTCTATCGCCTGCTGCACAACATCAACGCGCTGCCCACGCTCTATCTCGAGGCCGGCGCGATCCATGGCTGCGCCCTGGCGCTGGGCGATGACCCGTTCTGCTACATGGAGGATGTCGGCCGGCACAATGCGGTGGACAAGATCGCCGGCTGGATGTTTCGCCACGGCGTCACGGCCGAAGACAAGGTGTTCTACACCACCGGGCGCCTGACCTCGGAGATGGTGATCAAGACGGTGCGCATGGGCGTGCCCATCCTGGTCTCCCGTTCGGGCTTCACCGCCTGGGGGGTGGAGCTGGCGCGCGAGGCCAACCTCACACTGATCGGCCGTTGCAAGGGCAAGCGCTTCGTCGCCCTGGCAGGCGAGAGCCGGATCATCTTCGACGCCAATCTCGACTATGTGGAGGAGGAAAGTGCGAAGCACTGGCGGAAGAACAGCCGTGGCGCCTGACATCCTGGGCGTGGTGCTGGCCGGCGGCCTGGCCCGGCGGATGGGCGGCGGCGACAAGCCGCTGCGGCTGCTGGCCGGCCGGCCCATGCTGGACCATGTGCTGGAGCGGCTGCGGCCGCAGGTGGCAGGGCTCGCGCTGAATGCCAATGGCGACCCCGCGCGCTTCGCCGCCTGGGGCCTGCCGGTGCTGGCCGACCCCCTGCCGGATTTCCCCGGGCCGCTGGCCGGCATCCTGGCGGGGATGGATTGGGCGGCGGCCGAGGGCGCGGGATGGCTGGTCTCGGCGCCCGGCGATTCACCCCTGCTGCCGCCCGACTACGTGGCGCGGCTCTGGGCGGCGCGGGTGGCGGCGGCGGTGCCGCTGGCCTGCGCCGAGAGCGGTGGCCAGACCCATCCGCCCTGCGGGCTGTGGGATGTCGCGCTGCGCCACGACCTGCGCGCCGCCATGCTGGGGGGGGCCAGGAAAATCGACCGCTGGACAGAACGCCATGGCGTGGCGCGCGCAAGCTGGCCCGCCACGCCCTTCGACCCCTTCTTCAACGCCAATACCGCCGAGGATCTGGAAGCGGCCGCCCTCTTGCTGCATAAGCCAGCCACAGAAAGCTGAGGGAGATCCGACATGAAGGCCGTCATCACAGGCGTAGTCGCCGCCACCATTTTCGCCATCATCGGCGCCGTGGTGCTCGACACCAAGGTGCAGCAGGGCGCCGAGAGCTTTGCGACCGAGGGCGTTCGCCTTTAGCCGGCGATCGCCCTGATCACAGTCAGGGCGATTTGAGTCTAATCGACGAAGGCGGCAAGCCGCACCGCGGTCAGGCCAGGGGCGGTGCGCAGGCTGGGCATCACCAGCAGGCAGTCATCATGCGGCGTGCGGATCTCGATCTCACCGTCGCGGGCGATGAGCGTGCCGGCCCGCGCGATCACATCGCCACCGCGCACGGGCTGGCTGAAGGCGAAATCCACGCCGCGCGCGGTGACCGCCCGTGTCACCCGCGCCAGACGCGGCACAGCATCAGCATGCGCCGCGCCACGCGTTCCATCAGCGAGACGGTCTCGCGCTCCCAATGATGGCCGGCTTCGAGCAGGACGCCGCGCCGCCCGACCTGGGCGGCGTAATCGATCAGCCGCCGGCCCGCCTCATGCCCCGGGTCCGAAACAACCAGCGGCGGCGTTCCCAGCGCCAGCGCCAGCGCCTCTGACGCCGCGCCGCCGCCGACGAGCAGCAGCGGGTCGGCCGGCCAGAGCATGGAATGCAGGTCAAGCACGACATCGGCGCTGTCCAGTAGCGGCCGCAGCGCCCGCGCCCGGCGCAGTTCGGAGGAGCGACCGGGGCCGTCCAGCATTTCCGGGTCCCAGACGCGGTTCAGATCCTGCTCCAGGAAGCGGCTGGCCGTGGGGTCACGGGCGTCGAAACGGGCATAGGCATCGAGATTGGCGAAAACCAGCGAAAGCCGCCCCGCCACCGGGCGCAATTCCTGCCGCAGCCAGCGGTCCAGTACGATGGCGCCGGCGATCTCATTGCCATGGGTCAGCGCCACGACACAGACATGCGGGCCCGGCGCCTCGGCGGTGAAACTCCATGCGCCACGCGCGGCATTGCCATCCATCCAGCGGCGAAGATCGGGCGCGGCGATGTGGACGGGCAGGCTCGGCCCAGGCTCGCCGGTGGCGAGCGCGGACAGCGCATCGGTCAGCGTGCCGGCCATCGGCTCTCGCTTTCCCGGCGGTGTTTCGGCAGGGTGAGGTCCTGTTGCAGTGTCAGCGATCCCGGTGTTCTTGCAGGGCAGTCTAATCGTGAACACGCGCTTCGCAATTGGGGGTTGAGCGATGGTACCAAGGGTCGGGATTCTCGGGCTTCACCTCGAGGCCAATGCCTTCGCGCCGCCCACGGTTGAGGCGGATTTCGTCGCGCAATGCTGGGTGGAGGGCGAGGCGATCACCCGGCTGGCACGCGCCGGGACATCGCATCTGCCGGCCGAAATGGCAGGCTTCCACCGCCGCATGGACGAGACCGGCGCCTGGATGCCATGCCCCGTGGCGATCTGGGCCGCGCCGCCCGGCGGGCCGATCGAGCAGGCGCTGTTTCTTCGCATGCTCGACGCCGCGCGGACCGGGTTGCTGGCCGCCATGCCGCTCGACGCCGTCTATGTCGCGAGCCATGGCGCCAGCAGCGCCACCGGCGATGAGGACAGCGACGGCACCCTGCTGGCCATGGTGCGCGCCGCGGTGGGGCCGCGCGTGCCCATCGTGGTCACCCACGATCTGCACTGCAATGTCAGCGAGCGCCTGGTCGAGGCCTGTGACAGCCTGATCGCCTATCGCACCAACCCCCATGTCGACATGGCCGAGCGCGCGGCGGAGGCGGCGGATATGCTGCGCCTGCTGTTGGGTGGCACGCGCGTGTTCAAGGCGTTCCGACGCCTGGCCATCACGCCGCCTTCGGTGACGCTGCTGACGGCCGAGGGACCCTATGCCGACCTGATCCGCGACGCCGAGGCGATGATGCGGGGCGAGGTGCTGAATGTTTCCGTCACCGGCGGCTTCGTCTTCAGCGACCTGCCGAAATGCGGCATGACGGTGAGCGCCACCGCGCTGAGCCAGGCGGCGGCCGATGCGGCGGTGGAAACACTCGCCACCCGCGCCTGGAATGAACGCCACCGCTACGTCGCCAGGCTGACCAGCCGGGATGACGCGTTGGCGCTGGCCCAGGCTGCCAGCGATACCATCATCCTGGCCGATGTGGCGGACAACCCTGGCGGCGGTGGCCGGGGCAATACCGCCTGGCTCCTGCAGGAATTGCATGACGCCCGCGTGCCCGGCGTGGTGCTGGGCCTTTTCGTCGACCCCGCTTTGGCCGCCGAGGCGCATGCGCTGGGCGAGGGGGCGGTCTTCGAGGCGCGCTTCAACCGCGAGCCCAGCGAATTCAGCCTGCCCTTTTCCGCCCGCGCGCGGGTGGCGGTGCTGAGCGACGGCAAGGGGGTTGGCCGACGCGGCAACATGGCCGGGCGGCAGTTCAACCTCGGCTCCGCGGCGCGGTTGACATTGGAGGGCAGCGGCATGGAGGTGGTGGTGATCAGCCTGCGCCGGCAATGCCATGAGCCGCGCACCCTGGAGATGCATGGCATCGATATCGCCGCGGCGCGGGTGGTGGTGCTGAAGAGCCGCGGCCATTTCCGCGCGGGGTTCCGCGAATTCGCCCCCGATGAACGGATTTTCGAGGTGGATGCGCCGGGGCTGACCAGCCCGGTGCTCAGCCGCTTCGCCTGGAAACGGCTGCCGCGGCCGGTCTTCCCGATCGATGCTGGACTCAAGTCACCCTGACAAAGCCAGGGCGATTTGAGTCCAGCTTTGCTTGGCCCGGCAATTGGCGCTCTGGGTGTTTCCACCCAGAGCGATTGCGGGCTAGCCCTTGATCGCCATCGCGATGTAGTTCTGCCCGACATCGCGGCTGATCACCCAATCGCCGATGCCCGCCATTGGCGCCATGCCGGCGATATCGGTCACCAGCGCGCCCGCCGCCCTGGCATGCGCCGCCAGTTCGGCCGGCTTGAGAAAACGCTTCCAGTCATGCGTGCCCACCGGCAGCAGCCTGGCCAGGTATTCCGCGCCGAATTTGGCGATCAGCAGGCTTTTCGTCGTGCGGTTCAGCGTCGAGAGGAACAGCCGCCCACCCGGCCGCAGCACCGACAGCGCATCGACCAGAAACGCCTCCACATCCGCGACATGCTCCACCACCTCCAACGCCACGACGGCATCGAATGGCGGCAGGTCGGCGACCTCTTCCACGCCGCCCTCGCGGTAGGTGATGGCCAGGCCGCCGGCCGCGGCATGGGCCCGGGCGGCGTCGAGTGCGGAGGCTGCGCGGTCGAGGCCCACCACGGATTTGCCGGCACGGGCCAGCGCCTCGCTGGCGAGGCCCGCGCCGCAGCCGATATCGAGCACGCGCTCCCCTTCCATCCGCTGCAGAATCCAGCCGGTGCGGGCGGAATTCATTGCATGGAGCGGCCCCATCGGGCCGCGCGGGTCCCACCACGCCGCGGCCAGGCCGTCGAATTTGGCGATTTCCGAAGGAATGACCGTGCCTTGCATGCGCCCTGTGCTGCCTTTAAGGGAGCGGCCCACCCTGGACCACTCCTGAGATCATGCCAAAGATCGTGATGAAATTCGGCGGAACATCCGTCGCAGACCTCGACCGCATTCGCAATGTGGCCAGGCTGGTCAAAAAAGAGCGCGATGCCGGCAATGAGGTCGCCGTGGTGGTCTCCGCCATGTCCGGCACCACCAACCATCTGGTGAAGCTGTGCAATGACCTCAACCCGCTGCATGACACCGCGGAGTATGACGTCGTGGTGGCGACCGGCGAGCAGGTGACCATCGGCCTGCTGGCCATCGCCTTGCAGACGCTGGGCACGCCGGCGCGGTCCTGGCAGGGCTGGCAGATCCCCATTCTCAGCGATGACGCGCATGGCAAGGCGCGGGTGGACCAGATCGATGGCCAGAAGCTGCTGGCCGCCATGGCGCGGGGCGAGACGCCGATCATCGCGGGCTTCCAGGGCGTGACCGCCGATGGCCGCGTCACCACGCTCGGCCGCGGCGGCAGCGACCTCTCGGCAGTGGCCATCGCGGCCGCGATAGGCGCCGATCGCTGCGACATCTACACCGACGTGGACGGCATCTACACCACCGATCCGCGCGTGGTCCCGCGGGCGAAAAAGCTCGAAAAAATATCCTTCGAGGAAATGCTGGAACTCGCCTCGGTCGGCGCCAAGGTCTTGCAGACCCGCAGCGTCGAAATGGCGATGAAGCATGGCGTGCGCATTCAGGTATTGAGCAGTTTCGCGGACAAGCCGGGTTCGCTTGTCGTTGGAGAGGATGAGATCGTGGAAAAGCTGGTGGTCTCGGGCGTGGCCTATTCGGTGGATGACGCGAAGGTGACGCTGCGGCGCGTGGCCGACCGGCCGGGCGTGGCCGCCATCCTCTTCGGTCGCCTGGCGGAGGCGCATGTCAATGTCGATATGATCGTGCAGAACCTGGGCGCCGACGGCACCACCGACATGACCTTCACCGTCGGCCGCGGCGATCTGGCGCAGGCGAAGGTGGCGCTGGAGGATGTGCGCGCCGCCCTGGGCTATCAGGAGGTGCTGACCGATACGGCCGTCGCAAAAATCTCCGTGGTCGGCATCGGCATGCGCAGCCATGCCGGCGTCGCGGCACGGATGTTCAAGGCGCTGTCCGAGCGCAACATCAACATCCAGGTCATCTCGACCAGCGAGATCAAGGTGAGCGTCCTGGTCGCCGCCGAATACAAGGAGCTGGCGGTGCGCGCCCTGCACAGCTGCTTCGGCCTCGATGGCGAGGAACCGCCGGCGGCGGATGACGGGCAGTGAGCGCGCTTGATGCGCTGATGGCACGCGGCGCGGCCGTGCTCGGCGCGCGTTATGGCATTCTGGGCGGCGCGATGAGCTGGATCAGCGAGCGCAACCTGGTGGCGGCGCTGTCCAATGCCGGCGCCTTCGGCGTCATCGCCTGCGGCGCCATGCAGCCGCCGCGCCTCGATGAGGAAATCGCCGCCACCAAAGCGCTGGCCCTGGCACCTTTCGGCGTGAACCTCATCACCATGCATCCACAATTGATGGAGCTGGTCGATGTCTGCATCGGCCACAAGGTGCCGGTGCTGGTCTTCGCCGGCGGGATTCCGCCGCGCGAGGCCATCGCCGCCGCCAAGGCGGGTGGCATGAAGGTGATCTGTTTCGCCCCCGCCGTGGCACTGGCCAAGAAGCTGGTGCGGATGGATGTGGATGCGCTGGTGATCGAGGGCAGCGAGGCCGGCGGGCATATCGGCCCCGTCTCGCTCAACGTGCTGGCGCAGGAAATCCTGCCCGTCATCCGCGACGTGCCGGTCTTCGTCGCCGGCGGCATCGGGCGCGGCGAGGCGATGCTGGCCTATCTCGAAATGGGCGCGGCCGGTGTGCAGATGGGCACCCGCTTCGCCTGCGCCACCGAGAGCATCGCGCACGAAAACTTCAAGAAGGCCTTCTTCCGCGCCGCGGCGCGCGACGCGGTGCCGACGGTGCAGCTCGATGAGAATTTCCCGGTCATCCCCGTGCGCGCGCTGAAGAACGAGGGCAGCCAGCGCTTCATCCGCCACCAGGCCGAGACCCTGGCGCGCTTCCAGTCCGGTGAGCTGAGCAAGGAGGCCGCGCAGCTCGATATCGAGCATTTCTGGGCCGGCGCGCTGCGCCGCGCGGTGATGGATGGCGATGTGGTCAATGGCAGCCTGATGGCCGGCCAATCCGTCGGCATGGTCACGCGTGAGCAGCCGGTGGCCGAGATCATCGCCGAAATTCTGGGCCAGGCGGAGGCGGCGCTGGCCGCCCGCGCAGCATAACGCCATGCCCCCCTTTCTTCCGCAGCGCGGCATAGGCTAGATACCGCCGTGTCATTCACCATGAAACGTTTCTCCCGAGCCGAGGCCGCGCCCAGCGGCGACGCCGCACGCGTTGGCGAGGAGCTGCGCGACGCTCGCGAAGCCTCCGGCCTCTCGATCGAGGATATGAGCGCCGCGCTGCGCATCCGCCGCGTCTACCTCATCGCGCTCGAAGAAGGCCGCATGCGCGACCTGCCGAGCCCGGCCTATGCCTGGGGCTTCGTGCGCAACTATTCCAATGCCCTGGGGCTGGACGCGGATGAAATGGTTCGCCGATTCCGCGAAAGCGCGGGCCAGGCGGTGCCGAGGCGGCAGGACCTGATCTTCCCCGAGCCGGTGCCCGAGCGCGGCGTGCCCACCGGCATCATCGTGCTGGTCGGCGCCGTGCTGGCGATCGGCGCCTTTATCGGCTGGTCGAACTGGTCGAGCCCACCGAACCGCACCGTCGACGCTATCCCCGCCGTGCCGCCCCGGCTGGAGCGCGCGGCGCGCGAGGGCACCTCGGCCGAGCCGCCGCCGCTGGCGGTGCCTGGCCTCTCCGGCGGGGGCACCCCATTGCCCGGCTCCAACGTCACCCTGCCCACGCCGGTGCAGGTGCCGGTGGTGGTGCCGCCACCGCCGCCGCCGCCGGTCGTGCTCTCGCCCACCGACGTCAGCCGCATCACCGTGCGCTTCAAGGCGGAGAGCTGGATGCAGGTGCGCGTGGGCCAGCAGCCTCCGCTGGTCTCGCGCGTGTTCCGCAGTGGCGAGACCTACACGCCGCCCAACCAGCCCGGGCTCTCGGCCAATATCTCCATCCCCACGGCGGTGGACCTGCTGATCGATGGCCAGCCGACGACAGGCTTCGTGACAGTGGCCAGGGGGCGGCAGATCCTTCAGCTCGATGGCGTGATGCAGCGCCACACCGAGGCGACCCGCCCCGCCACGGCCCCCGGCACGCCGCCGCGCCCGGCCGGTGCCGCGGCGCCCACCACCAACCCGGCCGGCCAGCCGAACACCGCCGCGCCGCCGCGGCCGGCGGGCAGCCCGGCATCGGGGAACCCCACCGCCGGAAGCCCCGCTTCGGGCGGCACCGCGCCGACCAACCCGCCGCCACCCAGCCGCTAATTGGCCATTGGCCCTGGCGGAAACGCCCGGTACTGCCACCGCCGGGCGGCACACACCCGGCCCCTCATCCCGCCCCGACGCCGTCGCGGCAAGACGAGCCTAGTCGGCACCCGGCCCGGCCGGTTAGGATGCAGCCCACCAGATCCCATCGGCCCGCCGCGGCGTGGCCATCAGGAGAGTCGTGATGACCAGCTATCGCCCCTACCAGCACATCGAGCGCCGCAAGTCGCGCCAGATCCATGTCGGCCACGTGCCGGTGGGCGGCGATGCGCCGATCTCGGTGCAGACCATGACCAATACGCTGACCTCGGATGCGGCGGCGACCATCGCGCAGATCCGCCTTTCCGAACTCGCCGGCGTCGACATCGTGCGGGTGAGCTGCCCGGATGAGGAAAGCACCGCCGCCCTGGCCGAGATCGTGCGCGAGGTGAATGTTCCCATCGTGGCCGACATCCATTTCCACTACAAACGCGCCATCGAAGCTGCAAAGGCCGGTGCCGCCTGCCTGCGCATCAACCCCGGCAATATCGGCTCGGCCGAGCGGGTGAAGGAAGTCATCCAGGCCGCCCGCGACCATGGCTGCTCGATCCGCATTGGGGTGAATGCCGGCTCGCTGGAGAAGCACTTGCTGGAGAAATACGGCGAACCCAATCCCGACGCGCTGGTGGAAAGCGCGCTGTGGCACGCCGACCACCTGCTGCAGAATGATTTTCACGAGTTCAAGATCAGCGTGAAGGCCTCGGACGTCTTCCTGGCCGTCGCCGCCTATCAGCAGCTGGCCGACCAGTGCGACCATCCCCTGCATATCGGCATCACTGAGGCGGGCGGGTTGCGCACCGGTACCGTGAAAAGCGCGATCGGCCTGGGCAACCTGCTCTGGGCCGGCATTGGCGACACGGTCCGCGTCTCGCTCTCGGCCGAGCCTGAGGAGGAGGTGAAGGTGGCTTGGGAGCTGCTGAAGTCGCTGAACCTGCGCAACCGCGGCGTGAAGGTGATTTCCTGCCCATCCTGCGCGCGGCAGGGCTTTGACGTCATCCGCACGGTCCAAAAACTGGAGGACCGGCTGGCGCATATCACCGCGCCGCTGACGCTCAGCATCATTGGCTGCGTGGTGAACGGCCCGGGCGAGGCGCTGATGACCGATATCGGCCTCACCGGCGGCGGCGCCGGCCGCCACATGGTCTATGCCGCCGGCAAGCAGAGCCACACCACCTCGACCGATGAGATGGTCGATCACCTGGTGCGGCTGGTCGAGGAAAAGCTGGCCCAGCAGGAACTCGCCAAGAGCGAGGCAGCCTGAGCCTGTTATCCCTCGCCTTTATCGTATTTTCGTTGTAACGGGCGCTCGGCGGATAATTCTGAGCGGCCGCATCGGGGATGCAAGTTGGAAGACCAAGAGAACCTGCTGCGGCGCCTGCATGAGCTGCGCAGCGAACATCGCGACCTCGACACGGTGATCTTCCGGATGGGCGATTCGATCGTGGACCAGTTGCAATTGCAGCGGCTGAAGAAACGCAAGCTCAAGCTGCGCGACGAGATCACCTGGATCGAGCGCAAGCTGGTGCCCGACATCATCGCCTGAGCCGCGCCGCCGACAGCAACCGATAGCCTCAAACCCCCGCGCCATGCTTCAATCGCGGCAACGGGAGACTCCATCATGCGGGACTTGGATGTATTGCGGCTTGAACGCCGCGTCGGCCTTTTGCTGATTCCTCTGGTGGAGGGACCGGGTGCCGCGGTGGGTGTTGCCCGCGACGGCGAGCTCCTGCTGCGCCGGCAAAGCGGCCTGGCCAGCATCGAGCTCAACCAGCCGATCACGCCGCAGACCAGCTTTCGCATCGCCTCGGTCTCCAAGCAGTTCACCTGCACGGCCATCCTGATGCTCGCGGCCGAGGGGATGCTGGCCGTCACCGACCCCATCGGCCGGCATCTGCCAGGCCTGCCGGATTGGGCGGCCGGGATCACCATCGACCAGCTCATGCGCAACACCGCCGGCCTGCGGGACATGCTGGAGCTGCTGCGCGCCGGCGGCGTCGACCTCGCCCATCCGCTGAAGCCCGGGCATGTCGCCGCGGCCATCGCCCGCAGCACGGGCGTGAACTTCCCGGCCGGCAGCCGCTTTCTCTACTCCAACACGAATTTCTGGCTGCTGGGCCAGGTGGTCGAGGCGGTCTCGCGCATGGCTCTGGCCGATTTCCTGGAGGATCGCATCTTCGGCCCGCTGGGCATGACGCGCACCCGGCACACGCCCGATGTCATGGTCCCGGTCGAGGGGCTGGCCACCGGCTACCTGCCGCGCGGCGATGGTTTCGTGCGGGCGGGGCATGGTTTTCCGCTCGGCGGAGAGGGCGGCATGGTCTCGGGCATCGAGGATCTGGCGCTCTGGGCGCGGGCTTTGAGTCTGAACCTGCTGGGCGGCGGCGTGCTGGAATCGCAGCTGCAGGAGCTGGCGCCTTTCACCAATGGCACGATCAACACCTATGGTCGCGGGCAGGAGGTGGATGAGTGGCGCGGGCTGAAGCTGGTCTCCCATGGCGGGCTCTGGCCGGGTTACAAGACAATTTTCCTGCGCGTGCCGGCACGCCGGCTGACGGTGATCCTGATCACCAATCATGGCGGGCTGGATGCGGCCGCCATGGGCATGGCGGTGCTGGAGGCGGCGCTGGAGGGCGATGCCGTGCTGCACCGGGTGGCGACCCTGCCGCCGCCGCCCGAGATGACCGGCGCCTGGGTCACGGCGGAGGGCGTGTCGATCGACCTCTGGCTGGATGAGGCGGGGCGGCCGATGGCCCGGCAGCATGGCGTGGCCTTCCCGCTCGGCCCGCGGCCGGATGGGCGGCTGCATGCTCAGCGCGGCGGCTTCCGCTTCGCGCTGGAGGCCCGCGATGGCGGGCTCGTGCTGTGGAGCGATGCCGGCCACAGCAGTGCGCTCACGCGGGTCGAGCCCAGCCCGGGCCTGGCGCTGGCCGGCGATTTTTACTGCGGGGATGTCGATGCCACATGGCGGCTGCCGGGCGACGGCACCTGGCGGGTGGAGGGGCCGCTGGCCAAGGCTGGGCCGTTCCGCATCGAGAGCCTGACGGCGGAGCTCGCCCGCTTCCACATGCCGGGCACGCTGTATGACCCCTGGTGGGATGTGCGGCTGGAACGCGACGCGGCCGGCGAGGTCACCGCCCTGCTGGCCAGCGGTGCCCGCGCCTGGGCGATGCGCTTTGCCCGCGTGACATAGGAGAGAATTTGCGATGCTGACGATTCTGGAGCCGGAAGGCCTCTACCCCGACAACAGCGTCGAGGAGCCGGTGCTGGGCGGCGCCGCCCGGGTGCTGCGCGGCAGCGCCGTGGCCGCGCTGGACGAGTTGCCGGATGCGCTGTGCGAGCAGGCCGATGCGCTGATGACCCTGCGCATGGCGGTGCCGGCGGCGCAGCTGGCCAGGTTTCCCAAGCTGCGCCTGGTGGTGCGGATGGGCGTGGGCTACGACCGGGTGGACCGGGCGGAATGTGCCCGGCGCGGCATCACGGTGGCGAATATTCCCGATTATGGCACCGAGGAGGTGGCGGATCATGCAATGGCCCTGGCGATCGGGCTGCGGCGGGGGTTGTTCCTGCATCACGAAACGCAGCGCGCCTCGCCGCCGGCGCTCTGGGGGGTGATCAACACGCCCTTGATCCGCAGGCTGTCGGTGCAGCGTTTCGGCGTGCTGGGGCTGGGGCGGATCGGCACCGCGGTGGCGCTGCGGGCGAAGGCGTTTGGCTTCGACGTGGTGTTTTTTGACCCCTTCCTGCCCAATGGGGTGGACCGGGCCCTTGGGATCAGGCGGGCGCCCTCGCTGGCGGCGCTGATGGAACAGGCGGATGTGCTGAGCATCCATGCGCCGCTGACCCGGCTGACGCGCGGGCTGGTGGGCGCGGCGGAGCTGGCCATGCTGCCGCCGGGGGCGGTGGTGGTGAACACGGCGCGCGGGCCGATCATGGACCTCGACGCGCTGGAGGCCGGGCTGCGCTCCGGCCACATCGCCGGCGCGGGGCTGGATGTGGTGCCGGTGGAGCCGCCGGTGGAGCCGGTGCCCTCGCTGATGCGGGCCTATCGGGCGCGGGAGGATTGGTTGCAGGGCAGGCTGGTGATCACGCCGCACAGCGCTTTTCACACGCCTGAGGCCTGGGACGATATCCGGCTGAAGGGGATTGAGACGGTGCGGGATGTGCTGGTGCTGGGGCTGCGGACGAATGTGATCGCGCCGGAGAGCGACTGACGCCCGCCGTCATGGCCGGGTGCCCCGGGCATGAAGGGGCGTGGTTCCGGCTGAACTGCGCGGTTTGGGTTGTTTGCGGACAAATACCAGGGGTAGCTTTCTGGTGGCTGGCGTATACCACATCTGGTAAGGGGATGGCGAGTATTGTCAGAGTGCCGGGCTGAATGCCCATGTTGCGCGGTTTGCGGACAAATACCACCGATGGCGGGCGCATCAGCTTTCTGCACCATATCTGGTGTTGGGGTGGTGGATGCGTATGTCAAACAGCGGCATGATATTTAGGAATATCAGCATATTTTGTCAAGTTAATTCGTAGGCGCGGCGGCTGGCCGGGCTGGAATTGGCCAGCCGCCTGGTGGTAAGAATGCATACCGATCCTGGAGAAGCCGCGTCATGGCAGGTGTGGAAAAGATCAGCGTCTCCCTCACGCCCGAAATGGCCGGGCTGATGCGCGGCGTGGTGGCCTCGGGCGAATACGCCTCGGCGAGCGAGGTAATGCGCGAGGCGCTGCGGGATTGGTCGCGCCGGCGGGACGAGCGGGCGGAGGCGGTGGCGGACCTTCGGCGGCTATGGGATGAGGGGGTGGCCAGTGGCCCCTCGCTTGATGGCGAGGACGTCTTCGAGGAATTGCTCGAAAAACACCGCGCCGGGTGAGATTTCGCCTCAGCCCCAAAGCCAGGGCCGATCTTGACGCCATTTCCCAGCACATCGGGGCCGACAATCCATCGGCCAGCAGCCGATGGCTGATCGCCATGCGCAACCACTTCCGAAGAATTGGCGCGATGCCCCGCATGGGCGTCACCCGCCCGGAGGTTCAGCCTGGCCTTCGTCTGCATCCTGCCGGAAACTACCTCATCCTCTACCGGGAAATCCCCGGTGGCGCCGAGATCATCCGCGTC